>Ga0137364_10001537_pt1 | contig 10945 bp, 13 predicted proteins | sample SagtaG_10_FD_104798 | JGI IMG/M metagenome (GOLD analysis project Ga0137364, IMG submission 104798) | Vadose zone soil microbial communities from Sagehorn Ranch, Mendocino, California, USA - Sage1_L_20_16 metaG | ecosystem: Environmental > Terrestrial > Soil > Vadose zone | place: USA... | reverse complement strand
TCCTCGGAAACAACCTGCAAATTTTTCAGATTGCCAGTAGCATCGACCTCGACCTCGAGCTCAACAACACCAGTCAGGGCGACGGTCGTCGGTGTTTCAGGGGTATGTGTCCCCGTGAACTTCGAGTCCGGACCGACGAACGGCTGGGGATCGATGAAATCAGTTTCCTTGTCCACTTCTTGCAATTGCTGATTGGCAAAAATGCGTAGCCGCGGTTTGCCATTGACGACGGCGAACTTCACAGTGCCGTAGAAAACGGTAAGCACCGGTTGATGATTATGAATCGCGGGAATGAACTTCGCAGCGGCCAGGCGTTTTAATACTTCTTTCTCGAGCAATTCGGATCCTTTTGTGCCCCGATACGCGCCAGCGCGAGCGACATCACCGGTCGGCGCCACGAGACCAGTAAACATGACCGCAGCGTCCTTTTGACCTTTCTTGATCAAGTCGGCGGTATCAATTGTGTTAATCAGGGCATTGGGCCCCGACCCGACCAGTGCGGGCCGGAACTCCGGCAGCGCAGGCGTCGGTGTACGCGTCGCACTCTTCTTTGTTTGCGATAATGCAAGATTCGCGCTGCACAGTAAACCAATCACACAATAGATCCCGAGTCGCATGGCGGAATAGGCAAGCGAAATGCGCCCCTTTTGCAAGGGAAACTCGCAAAATTTATGCCGCACTTGCAAGTGGACTTATCGCCGCAACTCGACGCGCGACCTTATGTCGCTGAAAATAACTAATGAGCGCATCTCGGGTTTGCACCGGATGCAGGATGCAACTGGCCTCCGCCCGCTCGAGAAACGCGCGCAATTTCATGAAATGGTGCCCGCCACTGCGCGCATCGAAACTGTTGAACGCAATGACGTATTTCTTGTTGCGATCCAGCGGTTCCCCGTTGGCCAGCGTCATCGAGACGATTTTACAGTCGCCGCCGCGACCCTTTGCTTTCACAGCAAAGCCAAGCAGATTGCGCTTCTCATGACTGGAGAATACCTCGTCCATGGCAATTTTTATTTCCTCAGGAGATAGGTGTGCTGTCACGATGTAGTTCTCAAAAGGAATCACATTCCAGACGTCGCGAACACTTTTTGGGCCGGCGACCAACTCGGCCTTGTCACCGAAGGTGCCGTGCATGACGCCATCCACGGGTACATTTCGTTCCGATAATGTTTCCATAATCGCAGCTCCGATCAGCTTCTCCAGGTCACTCGGTCGGCCAGGTTCGCTTCGATTCCGCAGCGTCTCGGCCAGTTCACCAATCGGCTCGGACAACGCGTCCTCCGATTTGGCCAACTCCGATTTCGCCCGCGAAATAACTGCATGATCAAAGGCGAAACGCTCATCCATCAACTCGCACATCGCGTCTCGGCGCAGCAGTTTCTTTGAATTGCGATCGAAGAGAAGATCGACGCGGCCCACGTGGATCCCGAAATGATCTGCCTGCGTAAACAAAACGCCATTCGTTAGCCGACTCGGAACGTCCTGGTGCGTATGGCCGGCAATAAACACGACGATCTCTGGAAATTCCGAGATCAACGCCATCACCGTATTGGCAAAATCGTCGCCGTCGCTGCGCGCCTTGAGTCCCATATGACCGCTTAACACAATCGCGTCCGCGCCTCCACCCTTCGCGCCGACAATCGCGCGGCGAACCGGCTCGACCGGATGTCGAAAATCAAGTCCCCGGGTCAATTCCGGCCACAGCCAAAATGGCATCCCCGGCGTAGTAACACCGATGATCGCGATTTTAATTCCCGCAACTTCCTTCAAGATGAACGGCTGGATTCTTGCAAACGGGTGGTTCGCTTCTGGAAATTCGCCGGGAAGCCTTCCTTCCATCAGCATGTTCGCAGCAAGAACTGGCATGTTTGATTGTTGCAATGCGTGCTCGAAGCATTCCATCCCCCAGTCGAATTCGTGATTGCCCACGACCCACGCGTCGTAATCCAGGTGATTGAGCAGATCGATCATTAGCGCGCCCTTGTTTTGCAGGCTGACATCAGTGCCCTGATAAACGTCGCCGACGTCGATCAAGATCGAGTTGGGATTTTCACGGCGCCACCGCCTGATTTGTGTCGCGCAACGTGCCAATCCGCCGCAATCTGGCTTTCCATCGTAGTCAAAGGTCGGCAGAATGTGACCGTGCAAATCGGTCGTATGCAGGATCGAAATACAAACCGTGTCGGGGTTAAGCGCAGCAGCACTCGCGAGAGTGGGGACAGCGCTGACCATCCCTGCCCGGCCAACCAGCTTCAGGAAATCGCGGCGACTCCAAGCTTTGTCCTGTAGGAGCATCGCAGCAAGGTTCGTTCTTGCCGAAGGCTACCTAAGAATGAATTGGCGCTTCAAGAAAAAAGCGCCGCGCCTCAAGCTATAGGATAGTCGTTGTCGTCTTTCAGGCGGGCGGTCGAGGAATGAAGGCCAATCGGAGTTTACTTGAACGTACTGGTGGACGAACTGCGCTTCCTGGTTCGCGTCGGCGATGAAGCCAGGTGAAAAGGTCGGCCAGATTGTTCCGGGCCCAAAGTTTCGGCGTCCGGCCGCACATGGGCGAATAGCCCGGGCCGCAGCCAGGCAGATACCGTCCGGATTAAGACCTGATTGCCTGTTAATTGCAGCTGGCCGGTTTTCTTCGCCGCCCGGATATCCATGTCACCGGCCCAGATGTGAGTCATCGTTCGCAGATCCGTGGTTAAATGGATATCGATTTGCTTCCGGGATTGTCCACGCACAACTCACGCGCCCCATTTTCGAGCACGATCCACCAATGCCCAAACTTTGGAAGACCGCGGAAAAGGAACTTAATTACCGTTCGTCCACCCGGTAGTTGGGTAGCATCGATCCGGCGATGCAGATCGTACATGAGCAATTCCACGTCGAGTTCATCATCGTTCATCTGGCCGCGCGCCCATTTCATCCCCCACTTGCCAAGACCGAAGATGATTGGCTTGAGTTCCTTCGCCGCGGGCATTGGTTGATACTCCGTTCGCCGCTGATCGGGCACTGTTTTTCGAACGACAAGCCCGCATTCCTGAAGCTGGTTCAGGCGCTTGGTCAGCAAAGTCGGGGAGATTTGCGACAACGCACGCTGAAAGTCATTGAAGCGCGTCGTCCCAAGCAATAGCTCCCGAATGATGAGAATCGTCCATCGTTCCCCTAGAACTTCGGCAGCTTTGGATACGGGACAGAATTGACCATAGCGGATGCTCATCAACGGCGGAGAGATACTACATACAAAGTAGTTGGTTGCTACATTCTACGTCGTGGACACTGACCGAGTGAATCGTTTATCATATCGCGTCGAACAGAACGAAAGTCCAACCGAAAACAAACCTGCTCTTGCCGATATGCTCAACGAAAATTCTATTGCCGATTTCAAAGTGAACCTTCGCGGCCGATTAATCCAACCGAGCGATAATGATTACGATGAAGCGCGCAAGGTTTACAACGGAATGATTCACAAAGAGCCGCGCCTGATCGCCCGCTGCGCTGATGTGGCCGACGTCATTAACTCAGTAAACTTCGCGAGAGAGAACGGGCTACTCGTTGCGATCCGCGGCGGCGGTCATAACGCGGGAGGATTGGGGATTTGCGATGATGGCCTGGTCATCGACCTCGGCTCGATAAAATATACGCGCGTCGATCCAGCAGCGCGCACTGTCACTGTTGGCGGCGGCTGTACATGGGGCGATGTGGATCACGCAACACACGTGTTCGGGATGGCGACGCCTAGCGGAATCATTTCCACCACCGGCGTTGGCGGACTGACCCTGGGTGGTGGAATCGGACATCTCACCCGTAAATGCGGGTTGAGCATTGATAATCTGCTCTCCGCCGATGTCGTGCTAGCCAATGGCGAGTTTGTTAAGACGAGCGCCGGCGAGAATTCGGACTTGTTCTGGGCGATTCGCGGTGGCGGCGGAAATTTCGGCGTGGTCACTTCGTTTACGTTCAAGCTGCATTCGATCGACACGATTTATGGCGGACCAATGCTCTACGAATTGAGCGAAACAGCAGATGTAATGAAGTGGTATCGGGATCTGATTCCCGCGGCGCCCGACGATTTAAATGGCTTCTTTGCTTTTCTCACCGTCCCACCGGTTGCTCCTTTCCCAGAGAATCTGCACATGAAAAAAATGTGCGGCGTGGTTTGGGCGTACACGGGGCCCCAGGAGAAGGCAGAGAAGACATTCGAGCCGATCCGGGCTTTCAAAAAGCCTGCGCTCGATTTTGTAGGTCCTCTGCCGCAACCTGCGTTACAGAGCATGTTCGACGCGCTTTATCCTCCTGGCTTGCAGTGGTACTGGCGCGCCGATTTTGTGAACGAGTTAAGCGATGACGCGATTGGGCAGCACATTCGATTCGGTGAAAAACTGCCGACCATGCATTCCACCATGCATATGTATCCGATCAATGGCGCCGCGTCGCGTATCGGCAAAACGGATACTGCCTGGAATTATCGCGATGCCAAATGGGCGCAGGTGATCGTGGGCGTTGATCCCGATCCGGCTAACAAGGATAAAATCGTCTCATGGACGAAGAGTTATTACGATGCGGTTCATCCATATTCCGCCGGCGGGGCGTACGTGAACTTTTTGATGGGAGACGAAGGCGAAGAACGGGTGAAGAAAACCTACGGCGATAATTACGACCGGCTGGTCGAGATCAAAACCAAATACGATCCGGATAATTTCTTCCGAGTGAATCAAAACATTAAACCAACTGCTGACTAACCAGATCGTCGATAGCATTCTGTTGTCACGACGCTGAGTCGATTAGCAAAACTCAGCAGTTGTCGGCTTGCTCATCTCATTAATACCCGGCTTTAGCCGGGTGCGAGAAAAAAGCCGAGCGTGAGCCGTTTCAACGGCTTCTCTTCATAAAACCGTTGAAACGGTTTTCATTTTGGGCGGGGTTGCACCGGGCTGAAGCCCGGTGTTATTAAGAACAGCAATCGGAATTTCGATTCACACAATCAGGTAGATAATACCCAATGACCGCTGATGACCTAAGATCACTGCAAGCACCTTTCAAGACGCAGTATCGAGAGCACCCTGAAACAGCGTTGGTCACGCTTCGTGCAGAAGGACAAATCGATAAAAACGTCACCTGTAAAATCGGAACGGGAAAGGCACGTGTCGAAGCCGGGCTTCACCCCGCGACCGGCGGTGATGGACAGAGCGCGTGCTCGGCGGACATGTTACTCGAAGCGCTGGTAGGATGTGCGGGTGTGACCTTAAGCGCAGTCGCTACCGCTATGAACATTTCTTTACGCGGCGCGACAATCCGAGCGGAGGGCGATCTGGATTTTCGCGGCACGCTCGGCGTTTCCAAAGACGTGCCGGTTGGCTTCAAAGAAATACGCCTAAATTTCGATATGGACACCGATGCGAGCGAAGAACAAATCGCCACGCTAATTCGCCTGACCGAACGCTATTGCGTCGTTTACCAGACGCTGAGCCAGCCGGCCAAGATCAGCGTTTTGCACCGGGTCATATCGCGGTAAGATCTTCCTGGTATGCCGTTATACATGGACATTCATGAGCTCCCGGAGGGAACCACTCCGGAAGATGTCGCAAAGGCTCACGCAAAAGACATGGAAACGCAGCGAAAATACGGCGTCGAATACACCAAATACTGGTTCAATCAAAAGGCGGGCAAAGTTTTCTGTCTCGTTCATGCGCCAAACGCCGAGGCGGCACAGTGTGTCCATCGCGAAGCTCACGGGTTGATGGCGGAGAAGCTGATTGAGATACAGCCCGAACTTGTAGAAGGCTTTCTGGGTGGTGTCGAAACAAATTCAGCGGGAGCAGCCGTGTTGCCTCACGCGGGAGCCGATGCGCGCGATCCTGGAATTCGGACCGTTCTGTTCACCGACGTTGTGAATTCGACCACGCTGACTCAATCGCTCGGCGACGAGGCGGCGCTTGCGATCCTAGGTGTGCACGACGTGATCGTGCGCGACGCCTTGTCCGCGTTGGGCGGTCGCGAGGTGAAGCACACTGGGGACGGGATCATGGCGTGCTTCATCTCACCAGCGAGCGCCGTGCGATGCGCAATTCAAATCCAACGTGAATTGGACAAACATGCGCAAGCAAATCCCGACCGCCAGCTTAAGGTTCGGGTCGGCGCCGCAGCGGGCGAACCGGTCGAGCAGCACAACGATCTCTTCGGATCGACAGTTCAGCTGGCCTCCCGCTTATGTGCTCACGCGCAGCCGGAACAAATTCTGGTATCAAACGTGATCGCCGAATTATGCCTCGGCAAAGGACTCCTTTTTGAAGACCTCGGCGAAGTTACTCTGAAAGGCTTCGGTTACCCAGTCCGCGCCCATGCCGCCGCATGGAAGCAGTGAATTAGTAGAAGAAATGTTCGGGATGCTTTACGAACATTCGCCTACTTCTCGTTAGATGACACTGCCGCGCGCCAAGAAGTTTGAAATTGGCGATCTCGTGAGGGTCGAGGGGCTCCCGAGTGATTTGGGCGACTTCGCAGGCATTGGCACACCGCAGGTGTTTGAGCAAGCACTGGGCAAGGCTTTCCGCGTTCAAGGCTTCAATGCGCTTGGTCACCTCGAGCTAGTTGTTGTGGAGCAGCATCCATCGGCTCACGCTTACGAATCCGACACGATTTGGATTGAGCCGAAGTTTGTTTCTTTGGTAGCACGTTTAGCGTAATGTCGCACAAGTCATCTAACCAATCGCTCCAGCCAACCGCTCTTTGGCGTTGCGCGTCGATATCGATCTTGATTAACGTATTTTCAGTTGCAGTGCAGCCTCGGTCCCGGAGCGGTGGCTGAGCTCCGTCTCGTTACATACAATGATCGCCCAGGACGAACGAAGCGCGTTTTTCGTTCAGACAGGCGGCTACGTTGTTGGTCGTAACTGGTGGCTCAGCATGCATGGCACGGCGCCGTTTGGTCAACTGCAAATCTATGACGATCGGCTCGTGTTAAGCGCGCTCTTCCATACATACCAATTTCAACGAGATGCTATTCAGTCTTTGTCGCTCATTCGTCGAGCGTTGTCTATGGGGCTGCGAATCGAGCACAGCGCGACACGCGTTCCACATCTAATTGTCTTCTGGAGTTCAGATATCGACGAGTTGCAAGAGCGGTTGGAGGCTGCAGATTATCGTGTTGTCGATACCGCATCTAACCAATCGATGAAGCCAACCCAGTCACTTGTGTTACGCCTCCGAAAAGATCCCCATTTTTGCTTCAAGTGGCTGGGTGGCTTATTTCTTTCTCGTTAGATGTATCGCGCGCAAATACTCCGGTTAGCAATGCTTGCCTGCTGCGCCGCGGGCACCTTCGCAGTTTCTCCGGCCACCCTTGCTGGTGATGTGAAAAAAGCCGCTACGCACATCAAAAATCCGGTTGTCCCGCCGGAAGCCAAGGCGAAGCACCTCAGAGGTTCAGGGGTGATTCTCGTTCACGTCCGCCCCGACGGAACCGTAGAGAGAGCCGAGGTTGCACGCTCGTCCGGTCACAAGGTTCTAGACGAAGCAGCACTCGCAGCTTTCTCTCAATGGCAGTTCATACCTGGAAGGCTCAGTAAAGCGACAATCCCATTTACGTTTACGGGGAATTATGAGAACTCAAAAGTATCCAACCAATCGCTGCAGCCGACGGCGACCCCTTGTCCTAACTGCCCGTTACATGACTAAAACTGTTGCGCCCATAGCCACGCGCACTCACGCTCGCTGCAGCCGAGCTTTTTCTCGTTAGGCCGCTTCACCACATCTTTGCCACATGCCACAGGTCATTGAAGCACCGACGCGAATCCAAGCTCACGGCGAGCCGCCGAAAACGATAGAAGAGTTCATCGGTCGTGTGAACTCCAAAACCGAGAGCTTGAGCGTCGCACGCATGATTAGTCCGTCGGGCTGGGGTGAGCCGGGGCAAATACCGGATTTTGACGAGTTCACAGTCGTTCTGCGTGGCGAGCTTCAGATCGAGACTCGCGAGAGCGTTCACCGAATCGCTGCCGGACAAGCCATTGTCGTCCACCGTGGCGAGTGGGTGCGTTATAGCACGCCATCCCCACAAGGTGCCGAGTATATTTCCGTGTGTGTGCCTGCCTTTTCCCCAGCCACAGTTCACCCCGACCGGCAATGAAGTGCCCTGACAAAGCTCTGAAGTTAACCGTACCGGCGCGTGTCGTTTCCTTGTTGAGCGGACTACTTGTGATGCTATGCATTGCTGGCGCACCAATGAGTGTCACCATTTCGCAAAGCTCCATTCGCATCAACGGTGTTGAGCTTCGTAGCGGGCCAAAAGGGGACGGTGGCCGATACATTTCACTCGCAGCTGCAGAGAAAGTGCTCGGTAAACCACAGGATACCTACGTGGCAGGACTCGGCGTGCGCGTTTATGCATGGCTCAACGCAGGTATACACGTGCAAAGAGGTTTCCGCGGTCCGGATAAAGGGAAGATATTCAAGTTCCAAGTCTGGTTCATCGACACCTATGACAAGGACCAAGACAAGCATTCGGGTAAGTTCGGCGGCCACGTTCAACTCGACGGATTGGAGATCACTCCCGACACCACATTCGACAGCATTCGTGGCCAGCTGGAGAAGACAGGGTTCGAGATTACCGATGATCAAAATATTATCAGTGCAAAGAAGGGAGAGATCACCATCTTCACAGTGGAAACTACAAACAAGATTGAACGAATTGAAGCGTGGTGCAGCTAGGCTTAGCTAAAGGCATGGGACATTTCAAAAGTTATCTCATAAACGCGAGGTGTTGTAGCCACGGCGCTGTGTCGCCGCGCAGCGACGGACAACAACGCCGAAACGCCTCGACACAGCGAGGCGGCTACAACATCCTGGCGATGATTTGTACCTTTTACGTTCTTTTTGGCGTCGCCCTTCAGTGCCTGTGTTACGCCGATGTGACGAAAGCCGCCACGGCGAATCCGTCCGGTGGCGGACTCTCAAGTGAGGATCGGAAGGCGTTGCAGGATTCTCTGCGATTCCACGAGGTTCATTCGACCAGGGATTTGCCGGCTGCTGTTGTTGCTCTTTGTGTCGACGACAATGGCAAGCTCGCAGACCCGGGCCAGAATTGGAACGCGACCGATGCTATCACGGACCCGACTCTCCCATGGAAGCGCCTGATTTGGGCGGCGGTTGGTGGCGATTATTACGTTGTCCATTACGAGCGCGGCGGAATCGCCCACAGTTTTCACGTCTTGGTTGCCAAACTGCCGAAGGGTGACGGGAAACCGAAAATAATTTGGCAGGCGGCTGGACGACAGCTCAAAGATTACTCAGCGTTTCTTGATGCATTGCGGAACGGGAAGTTAAATGACCAATTGGTTTACGGGCATTGAGAAAAGGGACGCGAGGACGCGTGCGCACTCCCAAAGCTCCGCGAAACAACAGGAGACTCATCCGTCTATTTTTCACGAAGTGCTTTGGGAGTGCGATGCGTCCTCGCATCGCTTTCATACTTTCAAAAACCTATTGACTGCAGTCGAAGCGACTCCGCAACTCTCCTTTGTTTGATCGAAGCAATTTTGTAAATTCCCCTCATGCAATTGGAAGGAATTGATCACGTAGCTCTCGGGGTACGCGACATCGAGCGATCGGTGAAATGGTACACGGAGGTTCTCGGGTTTGAGCGACTTCATGAAGGCATGTGGAATGGCGTGCCGACTTTTATTGGCAAAGGAAACACTGGGATTGCGTTGTTCCCCGCCAAGCCGGAGGCAAAACCGACCTCGCTTAGTCACCGCGAACTTCGGATGCTTCACCTCGCTTTTCGTGCGAACCGCGAAAATTTTCTCGCTGCGCAGCGCGAACTGGAAAAGCGCGGCATCGATTTTGAATTCCAAGATCACGAGGTTTCGCACTCGATCTATTTCCGCGATCCCGACGGCCACGCGCTCGAGATCACGACGTACGAGTTGTCCCAGCCATCCTGACTTGTCATGTCGAGTGGAGTCGAGACATCTCTCGATATTTCGAAACAGTTAGAGATTCCTCGACTTCGCTCAGAATGACAATTGCGATGGAACGGGCAGGCAATTAAAGCGGTAGAGCACTACCGCACCCAAAACGTGGCCGTGGTTTCGAGCGCACGCCGGGCGCTTGCGTCTTAAAGTGCGGCAGTGCACTGCCGCTTTGGATGTTGTCAGGCCACGCGACCGCAGCAGTTTTTGTATTTTTTCCCGCTGCCGCAGGGGCACTGTTCGTTGCGGCCGACTTTGGGTATTGAACGGCGAACCGGTAAATCAATCGACACGTCGCCTGCACCGTCGCCATCACCGGCAGCGACTCCCGCCATCGCGCCAACGGGCTCACGCATGCGCGCGTCGGCGCTTGCGGTGGGCGCGGTTGGAGCATGTTCGCGCATCAGAAACTGCGGCAATGTCGCCAGGAAATTCTCGAATGCCTGCAAGTTTGAGGTGCTGCGGAAAAGATTATTCAAGACTTCGTTCTTAATGTTTGCCATCAGTTCGACGAACATGTCGTACGCCTCGGTCTTGTATTCGATGAGCGGGTCTTTCTGCGCATAACCGCGCAGATAAACCCCCTCGCGCAAAGCATCCATGGCATAGAGATGCTCCTGCCAGAGTCGGTCGATGGCATTCAGAATGATGTAGCGCTCCAGGCTTTTTACCGCCGTGGGTTCTTCGTGACTCGACTTTCGGTCATACGCATCTTTGATCTTCTCGATCAGAAACTGCGCGTTTTCATCGACGGCGCGTGTGTCGAACTGCGCCTTTTCCTTGGTCAAACCAAGCGGAAAAGTTGTATTCACCCAATGGACGAGACCCGTGTAGTTGGGCTCATCCACATCGAGATATTCTTTTATCTTCGCCGGCACGGCTTCGTCGATGACTTCGAAGATAAGTTTGCGCGGCTCCTCGGAATCGATCACTTCGTTGCGGTACGTGTAAACGACTTCGCGCTGCATATTCATCACATCGTC
>Ga0137364_10001535_pt1 | contig 10954 bp, 8 predicted proteins | sample SagtaG_10_FD_104798 | JGI IMG/M metagenome (GOLD analysis project Ga0137364, IMG submission 104798) | Vadose zone soil microbial communities from Sagehorn Ranch, Mendocino, California, USA - Sage1_L_20_16 metaG | ecosystem: Environmental > Terrestrial > Soil > Vadose zone | place: USA... | reverse complement strand
TGCATAAAACTTGTAGCACTCCCCATGGTGGAGGTGGTCCCGGCTCAGGCCCAATTGGGGTCAAAGAACACCTCGTGCCTTTTTTGCCTGGCCCGTTACCTGCGCGGGGAGATAATGGCTATTATTGGGCTGATCAAGGACCGCAATCTATTGGCAAAGTCCGTGCCAACAATGGCAACTTTGGCGTGCTGGTGCGTGCCTATACCTACATTCGCACCTATGGACCCGATGGGCTTCTCCATGTAGCGCAGAGTGCCATCCTCAACGCGAACTATCTCAAGCACGAATTAGCCACCGACTATGAGATTGCGTATCCACAAATCTGCCAGCATGAGTTTGTTGCTACGGCAGAGCACCAGAAGGACGAATATGGTGTCACAGCACTCGACATCGCCAAGCGTATCCTAGACTTCGGCATGTATGCGCCAACCATCTACTTCCCCTTGATCGTGCACGAAGCCCTCATGATCGAGCCAACTGAAACAGAAACTCGCGAAACGCTGGATTACTTCGTCAGCATTATGCGCCAGATCGCCGAAGAGGCACGCACAAATCCTGAGATTGTCAAAACCGCCCCGCATACAACACCCGTTGGGCGCTTAGACCAGGCACTGGCCGCACGCAAACCCAACCTGCGTTGGACTCCAGGGCAGGAAGTAACGCATTAAAAGTAGGTGGTACAGAGCTCTCGGCTCTGTACCACCTACTTTTAATGCGTTACTTCCCTCTCAACCCTACCTCAATCCTCCCAATTGTGTTACAATTGCCAAAACTTGCAAGGCAATCACAATCAATGGTGAGGAAAACATATATCCATGCAATACGCTATACTCGGTGGGGGCGCATTAGGGTTGGGAGCGGCCTATCGATTGACACAAGCTGGCCATTCAGTGATGGTCTTCGAACAGGAAACAACTGCTGGTGGTCTGGCCTCGGGCTTTCAAATAGGTGACGCCTGGCTTGAAAAATTTTACCATCACCTGTTCCGTACAGATACCACCGCTATCAAACTCATACAAGAGCTAGGTTTAGGTGATCGGCTGGAATGGTCCCACCCTCGTACAGTCTGTCTCATCGACGGAAAATTCCAACAGCTCGATTCTCCTCTGACACTACTGAAATTTTCGCCTTTGCGAATTGATGAACGTGTGCGTGTAGCCGCTGTGGTAGCTCTCCTCAAACTTACAGGCTCAGGACGCTATGAGGGCAAAACTGCTGAGCCCTGGCTGCGGCGATGGATGGGCAAGCGTCCCTATGGCATAGTGTTCGAGCCGCTGTTTATTGCCAAATTTGGAGCGATGCATGACCACATTGCTCTTCCATGGTTCTGGGCACGTTTTCATGATCGTACTACTTACCTGGGCTACCTGCGTGGTGGCTTTCAACAACTCTATGATCGCTTAGTGGAACGTATTAGCCAGGCAGGTGGAAAAGTCCTGCTTGGTACTCGTGTTGAGAAAGCGGAACCTATCGATGATGATCACTGGGAAATTCAAACCAACAAGGGAACCTGGACGGCTGATCGTGTGATCTCTACCATGGCTACCCGCTTGACCTGTCGTCTCATACCAGCACTGCCCGACGATTATCGTGCTCGTTATAACTGGGGGCAGGCATATGGTGCGCAATGCCTCATCCTCTCCCTTGATCGTCAACTTACAGATAGTTATTGGATCAATCCCTGCGATCCAGGCTATCCTTTTACCAGCCTTGTTGAGCATACCAATTACCAACCACCCTCCGAATATGGCGGTCGGCACCTCATCTATCTTGGCAACTATCGACCCATGGATGATCCACTTTTCAAGATGCCCAACGAAGAAATCTTGCAAGAGTTTTTGCCTCACCTCAAACGCATGAATTCCGCTTTTGAGCGTGAGTGGATTCAGGAAAGCTGGCTCTTCCAGGCTCCTTTTGCGCAACCCATTGTCACGACAGACTACCGCGAGCATATTCCTCCCTTACGCACTCCACTCAACGGTTTGTGGGTAGCTAACATGTTCCAGGTGTACCCCCATGATCGCGGACAGAACTATTCTTTCGAACTTGCCGATCGGCTCGTCCAAGAACTCGAAACCCAAAAAGAGCAGGATTCTTAAGGACAGCCGTCCCTAAGTCGAGTGTTTGGCCGTGCATTCAAGGAATGCAACAACGGACCTCCAATTGACATCAACCTAAGAAAAGCTCATCAACGTCCGTAGGGGCGAGGGTGGTGGTATGGGGAAGGGTGGGCCTTTATGGTCGCCCGCCATGTTTCGCCCGGAACCGCTCGCTCATCTAAGAAAGCACAAAGTTGTGCTTATTTTTATATATACTCGTTCCTTTAATAATGCTGACTTTGCTTTATATAAAGTATTAGAGTATATTCTTTGATAGCAGGCTACATGCTGGGCAGACAAAAGCAACACTGATCGTTTCGTCATCCATTCTTCTCATGAAGAGAAAGAGAGAAGCACATATGTCTACGAATGCCTCAGGGCAGGTAACTGCGAGTCAGATGAGGCCAGTTATCTTAGCCAGTATGCTTGGTACAGCCATTGAGTGGTACGACTTTTTCCTCTACGGCACAATGGCGACCCTGGTTTTCCCCAAACTCTTTTTCCCCGAGACCAATGTATTCGTCGGCACTCTATTATCTTTTGTAACCTTCCTCGTAGGGTTTATTGCCCGTCCTTTTGGTGGTGCATTATTCGGCCATCTCGGTGACCGCATCGGCAGGAAAGCAACCCTGATCGCGACACTCTTGCTCATGGGAATCTCAACATTGCTCATCGGCTTCCTGCCTACTTATGCTTCCATTGGTGTGGCAGCAGCGCTTATTCTCACCCTCCTCCGCTTATGCCAGGGCCTGGGTGTTGGTGGTGAATGGGGTGGTTCTGTCCTGCTGGCCCTTGAATACGGCCACAGGAGAAATCGCGGCTTTTGGGCAAGCTGGCCCCAGATGGGAGTGCCAGTCGGACTGATCGCTTCGACCATCATAGTCAATATTGTCCAGGCTACTAGCGGCTCTAACTTCGCCGTCGGGGCATGGTATGCAGGATGGCGTATTCCATTTTTCATTAGTGCTCTGCTCATTATCGTGGGTCTCTATATTCGCTTACGTATCTTCGAGACCCCGCTCTTTACCATGGTTAAAGAAAAGAAACAGGATACACGGACACCCATCATCGATGCCTTCCGACACAGCACGAAAGAGATTCTACTCAGCGCTGGTGCACGGTTTGTTGAGCAAGCTCCATTCTACCTCTTCACTGTGTTTGTCATCACCTATGGCACATCCGCGGTAATCCATCTCGAAAGAGGAGTCGTCTTGAACGCGATTACCATCGGAGCTGTCATTGAGCTGTTCACCATTCCGTTCTTCAGCTACATGTCTGACCTCGTAGGTCGCCGTCTCTGGTATCTAATCGGCTGCGTTCTCATGGCAGCATTTGCTTTCCCGTACTTCATGCTCATGAATAGCGCTAATGCTGTCATCTTCAGCATTGGAGTGATCCTCTCCATTTGTGTTTTCCATGCATGGGTGTATGGTCCGCAAGCGGCCCTCATTGCAGAACGCTTTGGCACAAAGGAGCGCTATAGCGCTGCCTCGATGGGATATCAGCTCGCTGCTCCTTTTGCTGGTGGACTGGCTCCAATTATTGCCTTGTTGTTGCTGAAAGGGGAAACCAACCTCTCTGCTCTCGGTCTGTCACACACCACGGTCTCCATTGGGACAGGTTCCTGGCAGAACGTGTCGATTTATATGATTGTCCTCGCGCTCATCTCATTCCTGTGTGTGTTATGGCTGAAGGACCTGACAAAAGTCGATATCTCCAACCCCGAGGCATACAATATTACTGGAGAAGCTGAAGAAGTCGTTCTGGTAGGTGAAGACTAAGTTAGCAACTGACTGCAAGATTGGGCTCTCTGTTCGTTTTGCTGATTGAAAGAAGAGGGTTGAAATGCTAATGTCTGCCGGCAATCTCACTTCGAGAAAAAAGCAACCCTTTATAACTTATCAGCTCACTATGGAGAGCCCATTTTCCGTGGGTCACTTCACTCTATTGTCAAAACTCTCTGGAGTATGCTATACTACTTTTGAAGCAGGGAAGGTGTGAAATTCGTGTAGCGTCGCTTAACTACAATGCTCATACGGATCAGCCACTTTCATGATTAAAATGGTTCACTGGATAGGGCCAGCACATCACTTGCGCGGATCGTCAACACCGGGGTGTAGCGCAGTCGGCTAGCGCGCAGCGTTCGGGACGCTGAGGTCGGAGGTTCAAGTCCTCTCACCCCGACCAGGATGGCACAATCACTTATTACAAGTGGTGTCACACAAACAGGTACCAACAGGAGTCATAGATGCGGGCATATCAGCTACATACATCATCCAGCATAACTGGATGTTGTAATCTGATCGCCGCCTACCAGTGTTCGCGCATCGAACAGTGGACTGGCGGGAGATGCCACACCGTGCCAAATCTACCTGGACGCGCAAACGACTTCACTCCCTATCCGTTCAGTCGTCGTCGCAGGCGGCGGTAGAAGCAGAAAGGGATGAATCAAATCCTCCCCTTCGCTCAATTCAAGCTTCTTCCTCGCTGTCTGCCTGTAGAATCGGTTCCGACAGAGAGGAAGGAAAGTCATTTATGGCCGTTCTTGTATTGAACTCCTCGCTCCAACCTCTATCAGTCATTCCTGAACGTCGTCTCATTGTGCTACTTTCTAAGCAAAAAGTTACCTTTGTAGATGATAATGTGCGACAGTTGATTGAAGAGAGTATTCAGGCTCGTCGTCTTGAGTTGGAACGTCCCGTCATTGTGCAGTTGCTCGCCAATGTTCGCATACCGCGTATGGCTCTTCAGCCCACTCGGTCCAATATCCTGTTACGCGATGAAGAAACCTGTCAGTATTGTGGGAAGCATACCCGCGATTTGACACTCGATCATGTCGTACCCCGTTCCCGTGGAGGACAAAGCACCTGGGATAATCTCGTAGCGTCGTGTAAAGCGTGTAATGGTAAAAAAGGCAATCGCCTCCTCAAAGAGGTCAACATGCGCTTGCTTCGCCAACCTCGCCCGCTCACACAAGAATATGCCGGATTTTTCTTGCTCCGCTACCCCAAGTTGCGCGAAGCTTACGAAGAATTCTTGCTCAGCGCACAGATTGGTAGATCACACAGCCTGAGCGCTTGAACCGGACTTCAAACCTATCATGGTAATCTGTGGAATCGCCATTATGATGATAAACACATGAATTGGAACAATCGTAGGGGCCGATTGATCGCGCCCACCGCCGATTTATCGGCCTTCGTGGATTTCACGATATCCCCCTATTTTGTTAAAAATCATTATCGGCCCTCTACCTTGGTTAGACTACCACAAAGGTGGCTCTACGGTAGGGACGGGGCTTGCTCCGTCCTCGAAGATAAGGCTTGCTCCGTCCTCGCATATAGAGCTTGCCCCGTCCTCGAAGGTACTCCTCAAAGGTACTCATCTGGAATGTTTGCTATCGTTGAATCGTTATAATTATTAGATTTGTTTGCTATCATTGAATCGTTATAATTATTAGAAAGGAATCAAATATCGTCCTTATTAGGAATAGTAATGTTCCTATTGTCTTGTCCAACAAGCAAAGGTGGAAAATGCTCAACCAAATACAAGAAAACGAAACCGGTGACAAACCGCTAACTAACCAGAAATTAGCCCCGACATACCTCTGTCTGCACGGTCATTTCTATCAACCTCCAAGAGAAAACCCATTTACAAATCAGGTTCCAATAGAACCTGCTGCTATCCCATATGCTAACTTCAACGAAAAAATAACGACCGAATGCTATCGCCCGAACGCGGAAGCAGGAAATTTTGACTTCATCAACTTTGATCTAGGTCCCACATTGGCTGGCTGGCTGGAAAATGCCCATCCCGATGTGTACCAGCGTATTATCGATGCCGACAAGAAACATAAGGCCATCTATGGAGTTGGCAACGCTATGGCCCAGGCCTACAATCATACCATTCTACCCCTGGCCAAAACGCGAGATAAACGCACGCAAATCCGATGGGGCTTAAGTGACTTCCGTCATCGTTATGGGCGCGATGCTACAGGTATGTGGTTGGCAGAGACCGCTATAGACCTAGAATGCCTGGACTTACTTGCGCAACATGGTATAACCTATACAGTGCTTGCTCCCTGGCAGGCTGCTACCAACATAGACCCTTCGGAACCATACCTGGTATCTTTGCCAGGTGGTCGCAGTATAACCGTTTTTTTCTTCAATGCCCCACTTTCGGGAGGTGTCTCCTTCGATTCGAGCATGACACTCAACGCGGATCTCTTCGCAGAAAGTTACTTGCCCGAACATCTTGTGCAGAGTAAACGTAATGCGAGAGAAGCTCAAATTGTTCTTATAGCCACAGATGGTGAACTTTACGGGCATCATAAGCATTGGCGCGATAAATTCCTGACTCATCTCATTCAAATCGGGGCGCCAGGCTTTGGTTTCGAAGTATGTTCATTAGAGTATTATATGCGTATGTTTCCACCTACGAAAGAAGCCAGCTTGCGTACTCCCAGTGCCTGGAGTTGCGGGCACGGGGTTGCTCGGTGGGATACAGGATGTGAGTGTACCGAGGGCGATAGCAGTTGGAAAGGCGGACTAAATCTTGCCTTAAGAAATCTGGCTGAAAAAGGAGATCAACTTTTTGAGTTATATGGTTCTGAAGCGCTTACCGATCCCTGGGCTGGGCGTGATGCGTATCTACCTGTTCGTAACGGCTGGCAGACGTTAGAGAGTTTTTGGACACAATATGGCAAACACCAACAAGCTCCCGCCGATCACTCCGTGTCTCAGAGAACGTTGCTCTTACTAGAAGCCCAATATTATCAGCAATGCAGCTTCACGAGTTGTGGCTTCTTCTTTGAAGACCTGGATCGCATTGAGCCGCGTAACAACATCGCATTCGCACGCCGTGCCATTAGTCTCATCTGGCAAGCGTTAGATATTGATCTCCAACCAGAATTCGTACATGATTTGCAGAAAGTGAAAAGCTTGCGTACTTCACTGACTGGTGCAGACATATACCGGCAACTGCCTGTGGTGCGCACAGATCAGTTGCCGCCGTTGTCAGTTTAGTACATCGCGATCTGCGTATTCCAGTCTGTATTCGCATACACCCAGGCTGCCTCGTTCGACTGCAAGTTGACGCAGCCATGGCTGCCATTGCCCGCGAAAGACTCGTCACCGCCAACATCATAATGAGGGAACTGCGTGCCAGGACCAAAGTTCACTCGCCACCAGGCATCATGTACGAAGAAGCCACCCCAATGGTACAAAATCGCATATTGAATAGGGGTAGGGGGATACCAGTAGGGTGAACCAGGTGGATCAGTCGATTTGAACTCATCAGGAGATTTCCGATCCTGTACTGTCCAGACTCCCGGCAGAGCGGGACGTTCTACTCGACCTGTTGTTACATGAAATGATCGTATCAGCTTACCATCTTTGTAGAAGCGCAAAGCTTGTTCAACTTGTGAGACCATCAATACCGTGCCATGTTGCAGGCTTGGATAATGCTGCATCATGAGCTTGTCGGTAGCATGCACCTGGTTGTAGGGTGTACTATCTCTATAGTCCTGCTCCAGCATATGCAGATTGAAAAATTCGTTATTCTCCTCATCGACCACTGCCTGGTAATCTGAAGGTAGGTAGGTCCAACCCAATTCTCTATTAAACCAGAATCCAATACCAGGCAATGTATAACCTGCAGTGTACATATAGTTTTTACCATCGAATTTATCATGGTATGCATGTGCATTTCCCCACGCATTCGCTTCGTGATCAAGTGCCTTGATGAGGTAGTGGGATGCGCCTTGCACAAGATCATCATGCATCGATGCAATGTCCGCATCGATCTTTTGCGATATGGCCAGGAAACCGCTGATGGTAGAGGTCTTCTTCAAAACTGCCTGGTCCGCTTTATAGAGCGATTGGTAGGAACTGGCATCCATACCGTAGAGTTTCAACAGAGCCAATTGAGATTTGAATTCACCGATCTTGGCCGAGCTAACAAAGGGAAGGGCCTGAATAGAATTTACGACTGCTTCCTGGTACTGTGCATTGACTAGCGTTCCCAGATTCTGGAATTCAATCGATGTTGTGGCGTTATTGAATGTCGCAAGGTCGTTCTGGTACTGCGTTTGCATTGCAGTCACATCTAAGCGAGCTGCTTTCATGTGATGAATAGTAGTATTGAATGTGTTGAGTTGATTGAATGTAGTGTTTGACAAAGCTAAGGCCTCAATTGCCTTGCGTGCATCATTGCTGATAGCAGCATAATCTTTCGGATAGTGCGACGCAGCCAGCAATGATGAATCTTTGTTGTACTGAGATGTGAAAGCCTGCTTATTACCAACTTTTCTTTGTTGCAGCGCTGATAGGCTCGATTGGAAAAATTGCAAATCCTGTTGAGCTTGCACATTGTATTGATCTGTAATGCTGCTAACTATTGCCTCGGTCTGTGTTTCGAGTTGCTGATAGTTGTTGGCAAGTTTCGTATTATAGTCTGTCACAGGTTGGTCATTGAAAAGGCTAAAAGGTGCGCGTGTGCTACTCAGTCGCTGTTCTTGCTTGATTATAGATTGTAGTGCAGATTCAGGTATACCAATCGACCTTGCATGCTGAAGAGTCTGATCGAGCATGGCTTTATTTTGATTTAGCTGTGCCTGTGATTGTGAACTTCCCCCACAAGCACTAATCAAGAGCATCATTCCGACTAACATTCCTGCAAGCATGATGTGAGTCGAGCGAAAGGAACCTATTCTATGCATGTCAAGCTACCTCCGTCCACTGCGTGCTTTGTGTTTGCGTTTCTCTTTCCGAGCGGCTTTACCGGTTTTCTTTCCGCCACTATGTTTGCTCTGATTTGAAAAACCTGCTGTTGCAGGTATTGCAGGCATCCCTCCCATGCCTGCGCCTCCACCATACTGCTGGGCTAATTTTGCCCAGGGACCTCTGCCACTACTCATCTGGCGCATCATATTGCGCATCTCGTGAAATTGATCGAGTAGCTGGTTCACAGCCTGTGTGGTTGAACCACTGCCGCGAGAAATGCGCCTGCGTCGACTGCCATTAATAAGATCAGGATTGCGCCTTTCTTCCAGCGTCATCGAAAGAATAATTGCTTCGATACGTTTGAGCTGGTCTCCCTCTAGCGCCTCTTCCATGTCTGGCGTATCTGCCAGCTTGTTGAAGCCTGGAATCATCTCCATTACATTTCGCAATGGTCCCATGCGTTTCAATTGGCGCATTGCATTCAAAAAATCTTCCAGGTCAAACTTGCCCTGCTGCATTTTTGCCTGGGCTTTTAACGCCTCTTCCTCGTCGATTGCCTCTTGTGCTCGCTCGATCAGAGAAAGCACATCTCCCATCCCCAATATGCGTGAGGCCAGCCGATCTGGATAAAAAGGCTCCAGCGCATCCGTTTTCTCACCCACGCCCATGAATTTGATCGGCACACCGGTGATTGAACGGATCGAAAGCGCTGCGCCACCTCTGGCGTCTCCTTCCATCTTCGTTAAAATCATTCCGGTCAACGAAACCGCTTTGTTGAAGTCGTCGGCTACGCGTACCGCTTCCTGACCGGTCATTGCATCCGCTATTAGCAATACCTCACCTGGATGCAAGCGATTGCGGATGGTGGTGACTTCTTGCATCATACGTTCGTCGATGTTGAGACGTCCTGCTGTGTCCAGTATCACTACGTTTAGTGCCTGTTCACGAGCATATTCCAACGAATGTACACTGATATCGACAGGATTAGATCCCGCTTGCTCGGCATACACCGGAATGGTAAGTTGCTTACCTAGCGTTTGTAGTTGGTAAACAGCAGCCGGACGATACGTATCTGCTGCAACCAGTAATGGACGCTGACCTTGTTTGCGAAGATAGTTTGCAAGCTTCGCAGCAGTAGTAGTTTTACCAGAACCTTGGAGTCCCACCAGCATTATCACATGAGGAGGCGCTCCACCCAGGTTTAGTTTATTGTCGCCATCAGAGCCGCCAAGCATCTCTATTAATTCATCGTTGACAATTTGAAGGACTTGCTGTGCTGGGGAGAAACTACCCAACACATCTGCCCCAATTGCCTTTGCTTTGACATGCTCAACGAACTGACGCACTAACTTGAGGCTAACATCAGCCTCGAGCAGTGCGAGCCTGACTTCACGCATTGCCTCGTCGACATCAGCTTCGGTCAGTTTGCCCTTCCCACTAAGATTTGTAAAAACACCTTCAAGACGTTTTGATAAACTTTCAAACATTGCCATAAGTACGCTATATCCTCTCCGCCAATCAACTAATATCTCCCCAATTATAACACGTTTTTGTGCCCCTGTTATGTTCTTTTATAGCTACTATTTCCCTCTCTCTAAAAAATTCTAAGCAGGAAAAAACGCTAGTATCATGTTAACCTACCTGTTCTTGCGGGCGAATGCTGATATTTGTTCAGGAGTGCCAATAACCATGGCGGCGTCACCACTTTCTATGCGTGTTTCCAGGCGAGAACCTATAACCAATCCATCCGGCTTTTTGATAGCTAAGATTATCGTTCCATCAGTGAGTGTGTTCTGCGCATCAGCAATAGTTTTGCCGATGAGTGGTGAACCTGCTGCGAGAATCACTTCCAGAATGGCCAGATCTGGATTTTCCGCGTTAATCAGGGTATCAAAAAAATCCACAACATTTGGCTGAAGTGCCAGATTTGCCATTCTATGTCCACTAATGGCATAAGGCGAGAGCACGCGATTTGCTCCTGCCTGCTTAAGTTTCACAACGGTTTCGTCATGATTAGCCCGTGCGACTATTAACACATTAGGATTGAGATTTCGTGCTGAGAGCGAAATATATATGTTGTTTGCATCTTGATCCGTTGCGGCAAGTAATGCCTGTGCATATTGTATTCCTGCTTCT
>Ga0137364_10001530_pt1 | contig 10962 bp, 4 predicted proteins | sample SagtaG_10_FD_104798 | JGI IMG/M metagenome (GOLD analysis project Ga0137364, IMG submission 104798) | Vadose zone soil microbial communities from Sagehorn Ranch, Mendocino, California, USA - Sage1_L_20_16 metaG | ecosystem: Environmental > Terrestrial > Soil > Vadose zone | place: USA... | reverse complement strand
GATTGAGCATCACTTGTTGCAACTGGATCCGATCCGCAAAAATGAGCGGCATGTCATCCGAGAGTTGCGTCTCTAATGCTACGCCATTTCGTTGAATCTCGTTACGCGCAAGCCCGATCACTTCACGTATTGTTTGGTTGATGTCGAGCTAATCTTTCTGAGGTGGAGCTTTTTTAACCAAGGAGCGAACTCGGGTGATGATTTCAGTCACTCGTTGAGCATCATCCAACATAAGCTCAACCGAATTCCGGACTTCTTCCAGGTTTTCTGTGGAGAGCCAGCCCAAACAAGCGTTGGCATTGTTGACGAGTGCGCCGAGCGGCTGATTAATTTCATGGGCAATCGAGGCAGTCATCTCTCCCAACGTCGCCACCCGCGTGACGTGGGCCAACGTCATCTGCGCGTCCCGCAGCCCCTCTTCGGCTCGCTTGAGCTCGGTGATATTGTCAACGATCGTGAGCAAAAACCGCGGAGTGATCTGCTTGCCCGACACCAGAGAAACGTGGACGCGCACCCAGATCAAGTTGCCGTCCTTGCGCCGGTAACGCTTCTCCATCTCGAAGTATTGCCGTTTTCCCTCCAGAAGCTCGGTGGTCAACTCCGAATTGCCATCTCGGTAGTCCTCGTGCGTAATATCCAAGAACGACAACTCGCGGAGTTCTTTCTCTGAGTACCCCAGCATTTTCTGATAGGCTAAATTGCCGGCCAGGAAGCGACCACTGGGATTCGCCAGCGCGATGCCAGCGGCGGAGTTGTCGAAGACCGCCCGCCACCGCTCCTCGCTCTCGCGCAGCGCTTCTTCGGCACGCCGCCGCTCGGTGTTTTCTCTTCTGAGATCTTCATTGACGATTATCAGTTGCCGAGTCCTTTCCGCGACCCGTTGATCGAGTTCCTCTGCTACCCGTCGCTGGTCGCTCAAGAGCCGAGCCTCTTGCAAACCAATGGCCGCCTGGTTAGCCGCTACTCCCAGGAGGAGCCTCTCCGTCGCGGTCGGGAAATTGGCTCGGCCAGACCCTGCCACTACGACGTCAATTGAATCCTGCAGCCCCGGTCGGAACGGCGCAATCGAGACGTCTCCATCTCCGACTGGATTGCGGACCACCCAAGACGATGTATGCGGATCATCTCGCAACCAGGTATTGAGCACTTGACCAATTTCCTGTGTAGACGCCCTCACATTTCCGGGTTGAGCCAGCCGGACTATCTCGCTGGGCGCCCCGCTAATCGGATCGTTCAGCTTGGCATAGACGAAATCCAGGTCCAGCATTCCCAGCAGCACGTCGAGCAAAGTACTGACGACCTGAGATGGCTCCCCGCCACTCCAGATCGCGGGAAGCGCTAGAACGCTGATCAGATCGTTGATGCAGGCCTTAAGGCGCCTTATCTCATCGGCCGTCTGTTCCATCTCCGCTTCCATTACCAGGTAACTTCTGGCTCCTATTTAATCCGAGTCGCACGGCGTTCGCGCAGCTCCCGCAAGAACTCATCCGGCGGCACAAAGAATGGGTTCTCCTGTAGAATTCCGCCAATGATGATCATCGGATGGGTGCGCATAATGTCAACGACGATACCCCCGCCAAACTTGGCGAGATCGTATATTCATATGACCGGGTCTTTATACCGGGGCAAAATATAGTTCACCCTGGTCTCGTATTCCACGAGATCATTAACACCCGGACGGTCTTCCAGGGCCCATTCCATATGGGCAACCAGACGGGTCAGCGCGAAACCTTGGTGTCGGCCGCCTTCAAGGACCTCTTGGAGCAAGGCGAACATCGTCTCCTGATCGAAATGACCTTCACGCAAGTAAGCATCCGCCCAGCTGCGTAGCTCGAACTGCCCGCTCTGTTCTGCGGCGGCCACATCGATACCGACCGCGCTCAACCATTGCACGTGTCGCTCGCGCAGCTTTGGATCGATAACATGGAAGGCCTTCTCGCCGCGCTCGAATCCCTCCTTGATAAATGGCAGCAGTACCCGATACTCCTCATCAGCGCTGTGAAAGAAAGCGCAGACGTGACGTCGCGCGCCAAGCGTTGAGCCGGCGAAACGAATCGGCTGTTCAGGATCAGCCGTAGCGCCGCCGCGATACTCGGCCTTCGCTTGTCCTTGAGACTCATCCTTGTCTTTCATTGGATCCATACGACCTCCTTTCTCGTGAAACCGCTTCTAGCCCGTCCCGGTCAGGTAGTGCACAATAAATCTCTCTCGTTTCCCCCTTTCTTCAAGGGGGAGGAAAAGTCCGCCTCCCTCTTTGCTTCACTGCCCTCATCATGGCGCGCTCCCGCCACCGGTTGGCAACATGAACTGAAACGTTGCTCCTCTACTGTCATTCTGTGTCGCCCAGAGCCGGCCGCCGTGGGCCTCGATTATCGAGCGGCAGATCGCCAATCCCATTCCCATCCCTTGCGGCTTGGTCGTATAAAAGGGCTCGAACAGACGGTCCAGATTCTTGGAATCCAGTCCCGGACCCGAATCTCGTACAACTACCATCACACCCTTGGAGTCATCTGCGCCGGAGCAGATTAACAACTCTCGTGAACCGGTGACTTGGCTCATCGCTTCAATCGCATTCATCATCAGATTGAGCATTACTTGTTGCAACTGGATCCGATCGGCAAAAACGAGCGGCACGTCATCCGAGAGTTGCGTCTCTAACGCGATATGATTTCGTTGCACTTCGCTCTGCCCGAGCCCGATCACTTCACGTATCATTTGGTCGATGTCGAGCCAATCTTTTTGAGGCGGAGCTTTTTTGACCAAGGAGCGAACTCGGGTGATGATTTCGCTCGCTCGTTGAGCATCATCCAACATAAGCGCAACTGAATTCCGCGCTTCTTCCAGGTTTTCTGCATCGAGCCAGCCCAAACAGGCGCCGGCATTGTTGACGAGTGCCCCGAGCGGCTGATTGATTTCATGGGCAATCGAGGCAGTCATCTCTCCCAACGTCGACACCCGCGTGACGTGAGCCAGTTCGATCTGCGTCTTGCGCAAGGTTTCTTCTGCCCGCTTGCGGTCAGTCACATCAATTACCGTACCTACGAATTCCCTGAGATCCCCTGACGGGCCGAGCGTCGGGTGGCCTACCACGTGGATATTCCTGGTCTCGCCGTCTTGGTGAACGATTCGGTAATCCATCTCGAAGGCCGCCTTGTCGCGGATGGCTTTCTCGAACCGTTCCCTGCTCGCGGCCTGATCATCTGGATGAATGCGCTGGAAAAAGGTTTCGAATCGCGGTGGCGATCCAGCCGGGTCGAATCCTAGCACGCGGTAGCACTCCTCGGACCAATATCTAATGTCGTTGGTAACCGGGCTCCATGCCCAACTGCCCGTGTGCGTCAGCCCCTGTGCTTCGGCCAAATATGCTTCGCTGCGCCGCAGCTCTTCCTCGGCGCGCTTGCGTTCGGTCGAGTCGAGCACGAAAGCGACACCTTCGTCCCGTCTTCCCTCGAATAATGCGGCACCAACCACAACCGACACGCAACTACCGTCTTTGCGTAACAATTCCTTCTCATAAGGCTCGCAACACCCGGTGGCAGCAAGCTCTGTCAGCGCCTGTTCATCTGCCGCGCGCCATTTGTCGGGCGTTATCTCCCTCCAACTCACGCGACCCGATACGAGATCTCCGCGGCTGTATTTCACTATGCGGAGAAAGGCCTCGTTGGCCTCAATAATGCCACCTTCGAGATTCCATACGACGATGCCGATGATATTAGCCTCCACCAGGCGCCGGATCTTTGCTTCGCGTTCCTCGAGGTCGCTATAAAGGCGTGTATTCTCCAACGAAATAGCAGCCTGGGAGGCAAGCAGTTTCAGCACCGCAATCCGCTTCGAAGTGAAGACATGAGGAGTCAGGTTATTTTCGAGGTACAGCACACCGATAAGTTTTGCCTGATTGATCAAGGGCAAACAAAGAATGGAACGCGCGTGACATTGCTGGATGTACGTATCGACAGAAAACGAACTGTTCGACGCCGCATCGTCGAGGATCACGTGCTCCCGAGTACGCGTGACAAACTGGACGATCGATTCCGGCACTCCGCTAACGGCTGCTTCCTTGTGGCGCACAATTACACTTTCGCCGCTGATTGTCGCTTCCGCTTCGATCCGCTGCTCATTACCTCGCTGAAGAATCAACAGACCTCGCTGAGCGCCCGCGTGCTCAATCGCGGTGAGCATCAATGTCTCGATAAGCTTGTCGAGAACTATCTCGCCTGATACGGCCTGCGACACCTTGAGTACCGTGGCGAGTTCCAGTTGCTCGAGCGGGGTTGCGATGGTTCCCCGTGTGGCGTGCGCCGGCTCTTCCTCGCCGAGGTGCGGATGGAGCTGATCGACTTGGCGCACCTTGCCATCGGCTCCCCAACGCAGGTAGCCTTGCCGGGCGTTTCGCAGGTAGAGATGCGCGATCTGCTCGAAGCCCCGGGCAGCGTAGAAGCGCGCGGCGAGTTCATTGGCGAGCGCCTCATTGTGGAGAAAACCGTTGACGCGGGCCGAGCGGATGGCCTCTTCGTAGAGCCGCTCCGCGTCGAGCGCGCGGCCTTCAATCCGGGCGATCTCTGCGCCGACCAGTGCGACGCGGTTCTCGAAATTCTCCGGACAGTTCTCCGCCCAGAGCGCGAGCCGCTTGTGATGTTCGCCCAGCGCCTCGGAATGTTCCCGTCGCTCGTCCGGACTTGCAGAATCGGACACGGCCGCTCTCGCGAGCGATGCGTAGAAGTGGTAGTCGGTTTCTTGAAACAAACCGTTCGTTGCGTCGAGAAGTGTTCGTGCCTTCGCGGCCGCTGCGAGCGCTTGCCCGTAGTCACCTGCATGAAAGCGCGCCTGCAGCTTACGAATCCAATACCAGCAGGCGGGCCAGATGAGGGACGGACTCTCCTCGAGATGCTGCTCGAAGCGGCCCTCGTCGAACGCGTCGTCGCAAAACGAGCCGAACTGCGGTGTCAATCCCCTTATAGTCCTGATGAAGCCGAGCTGTCCCATCACAACATCAACGACCAGGGCGAAGCGCGTATCTTGCGCGAATTTGAGTGCAGACTCCGCTTCGCGCTGCACCTCTTCGATTGGATCTGCGCTGGTGAGACGATTCCAGACGAGATGGCCGTACGCATAGGCTGTATACGTCTGGTCTCCGGTTTGCAGTGCGGTCTCCAAGCCACGGCGGAACAACGGAAGGGCCGCTCGAACATGCCGCCCCCAGGGAAAAACCGCGGCCGCGCAAGCGAAGTACACGCGAGCTTTGAACCGGTCGAGGCCCTTCTTCTCGATGAGATCGAGACTGAGTTGGCCGAAGCGCAAACCCGCTCGGTAGTCGCCAAAGCGTGCCCCCACGACCCCGTTCATGAAGCCATAGGCGTAGCACGATCCGTCGCAGTTGCCATGCTCAGTGCTCAGGTTCGCCATTCGCAGTAGCGTAAGGCACTGCAGATTCCCGTCAAAAAAGAAGGCCGGCGCCGAGAGCTCCGTGAGGACCTCCATTGTGGCTCGCCAGTCTGGATCGCTCATGAGCGGCAGGTCGAAAAGCGCTTCGATCGGTCGACTGTCAAGCTGCGCGCACAGCTGCGCATACTCTTCGTGGATCTGTTCGTCTGTGGGGTGCAGCGACCAGGCGATGCCGGCCTCCCGCAGGTAGTCGACGCAGATCTCTACAGCACGGTCGGCACGAGCGAGCGTCGTGTAAAGAGCTGTTCGAAGGCAAGCGACAGCGGCCTTGTCCACGAGATTCGCAGCGCGCAAGGACAGCGTCGAGAGTCGCTCTTCTGCTGCGGCCAGATCACCCGTCAGGAATTCGCATTCTGCGCGAGCGACTTCGATCGCAAATACGAGTAGGTACCTTCTCTCCCAGCGATCCTCGGGTAATAGCGCCTCGCCTATGACCAGATAGTTCAGGGCGGAGCCGTACGCGGTTGAAGCTTTCGCGCGCTTTGCAGCGATCAGGTTCAGCTCTGCCAGTTGCTCGCGTTCGTGATCCGAGGTGATCAAGGGCGCGCCGCGGTTGAGCTGATTGACGATCTCATAGATCGTCTCCTCTCGCTGCTCCGGCGGTGTGTTCGCCGCAAGCAGCCGTCCGATGCGCAGATGCGCCTCGGGGCGCACCGATTCCGGAACGAGCAGATAGGCCGCTTCCTGAATGCGGTCGTGGATGAAGTGGTACGAGTCTTTCCGCCGCTCCAGCAGGTCAGCGCGAACCGCCTCGTCCAGCAGCGAGTGAATCTCCGTCTCTGTTGTGCCGGAGACCAGGGACAGCGTTCCGACCGCGGCGGCATTTCCGAGGCACGCCAGCTGCTGGACTGCCTTCTGTGTTGCCGCGGTCAGGCGCGTCAGCTTCCTGACCATGAGGTCCACCAGATTGTCGGTGTAACCCTTGGCGTGAATCCGACCGAGATCCCAGGACCAGCGCGCCGCATCGTGATCGAAGGTGAGCATTCCCTCTTCCGCGAGCGACGCAATGAACCGATTGGCGAAGAACGGATTGCCACCTGTTTTCTCATGCACCAACTGCGCGAGCGGCGCGACCCGCTCTGTCTCGCAGCGAAGAGCATCCGAGATCAACTGTCGGAGATGTTCTGGGGCGAGGGGGGCAAGCGCGAGCTCCACTACCTTGCCACCGGCAGCCTCAATGGCCTCGAGCTTCTGCCTCAGCGGATGGGCGGAAGTGACCTCGTTGGCGCGATAGGCACCGATCAGCATGAGATGCTGCAGATCCGAGCCTGTTAACAGATCCTCCAGCAGATCGAGCGTCGCCCCATCGAGCCATTGCAAGTCGTCGAGGAAAATCGCCAGTGGATGTTCCGGCCGGGCGAACACGCCGATGAACCGCCGGAATACCAGCTGGAAACGTCGTCGCGCGTCTTGGGGAGCGAACTCAGGAACCGGTGGCTGGTCTCCGATGATCAGCTTGAGCTCCGGGACTAGGTCGATCATGAGCGGCCCATTCGGGCCCAGCGCCTCCACCAGGGCGTCGCGCCAACCACTCAGCTCGGCGTCGCTCTTGCCGAGAAGATACCGAACGAGGCTCTGAAACGCCTGCGCCAGCGTCGTATACGGGATGTCGCGTTTGTATTGATCAAACTTACCCGACGCAAACAGTCCGCGCGGCGGCACGAGCACCTTGTGCAGCTCGTTCACCACCGATGATTTGCCTATCCCGGAGTACCCCGACACGAGCACCAGCTCCGGCATCCCGCTCGTCACCACGCGTTCGAAGGCGCCGAGCAGTGTGTCGATCTCTCGCGCGCGCCCGTACAGTTTTTCGGGAATGACGAGCCGGTCGGGCGTGTCCTGCTGGCCCAGCGGGAATTCGCCGATCCGTCGCTCGGCCTCCCATTCAGCCAGGCAGCGCCGAAGATCGCTTGCGGCACCGGACGCTGTCTGATAGCGCTCCTCAGCTGTCTTAGCGAGCAACTTCATGATGATTGCCGAAACCGGGCCCGGAATGCTCTTCAACCGTTCGCAGGGAGGTATCGGCTGTCTTGCGATATGGCAGTGCACCAATTCCATCGGATCGGAAGCGGTGAATGGCAAGCTACCAGTCAGCATCTCGTAAAGCGTCACGCCGAAGGCGTAGAGGTCGCTCCGCGAATCGATCGAGCGATTCATTCGCCCGGTTTGTTCGGGAGCCATGTAGGGCAGTGTTCCGGCGATGAACTCGGGAGGTTCCGGCGCCTGGCGCTCGCGCGGCAGGCGCGAAGCGATGCCGAAACCCATGAGCCACACCTGGCCAGTCGCATGGTTGACCAGCACATTGGCAGGTTTGATGTCCTTGTGGATCAGGCCGCGCCCGTGTACCTGGCCGAGCGCAGTCGTCAAGCCGATGGCCAACGGTAAAAACTGTGTCAATTCCATCGGCCTTCCGAGCAGTCGATCCAGAGGCTCGCCCCCGGGGTCGGTGAGCACGAGCATCGTTCGCTCTTTATACGGCACGAGGGCGATAGGACTGACGGACCAGCCGGAATCGAGGTCAGTCCTCAAGGAGTATTCGTTTTCCATTCTCCTAAGGCTTTCGAGCGGCGGCCGTTCCGAGGCAGGTGTTAGCGCGAAAACAGAGGATGGAGTCGCATCGGTTTGGCGCCGTCCTCGATAGAGGATGAACTCTCCATCGTTGCGAATCGTCTCAAGGCTGTACTCTGAATGATCGATCATGGCGTGCCCCTGAGCTCTGTGTGCTGGAAACAGATCGCAGTCACGACCAGAGAATCATCGAGCACCTGAGTGCCGCAGATTTCGCTGGATGTCGAACAGCCGAAATAATGAGCCCCTGGATAGACGCTTGTGAGATCAATTAGGCGTTTTTGGAGCAGGGTCGCGCTTCCACAGACGAGGACAAGTTGAGCGCGCTCGGAGGATTTGCTGGGCAGGCTGGGATTCCAGCCCTTTCTCTCGGTCCATATGGCTTGTTGGAGTTGCAAATCCCCCTCATCGCCTATCCGGCAGTGGGGCTGACACGCGGCAGCCCGACGGACCGAATGAGATTCTTGAGAGACTCATGCATGGAGGCGTCATCGTCGACAACAAATACGACACCGGCAGAGTCCGTCATGCCCGCGTCCCCTCAACGATCGGCAAGGTGAAATGAAACGTGGCGCCTCGGTCCTCGTTCGTGGTGGCCCATAGCCGTCCGTCGTGAGCCTCGATGATCGAGCGGCAGATCGCCAGTCCCATGCCCATCCCTTGCGGCTTGGTCGTATAAAAGGGCTCGAAGAGACGCGCAAGGCTCTTCGTATTCAGACCCACACCCGAATCTCGTACAACTACCACGACACCCTTCGGGCCATCTGCCCCGGAGGAAATTAACAACTCTCGTGGACCGGTGACTTGGATCATCGCTTCAATCGCGTTCATCATCAGATTGAGCATCACCTGTTGCAACTGGATCCGATCCGCAAAGACAAGCGGCATGTCATCCGAGAGTTGCGTCTCTAACGCGATGTGATTTCGTTGCACTTCGCTCTGCGCCAGCGCGATCACTTCACGTATCGTTTGGTTGATGTCGAGCCAATCTTTCTGAGGTGGAGCTTTTTTAGCCAAGCCGCGAATTCGGGTGATGATTTCGCTCGCTCGTTGAGCGTCATCCATCACAAGCGCAACCGAATTCCGGGCTTCCTCCAGGTTTGCTGCAGAGAGCCAGCCCAAACAGGCGCCGAGATTGTTGACGAGTGCGCCGAGCGGCTGATTGATTTCATGGGCAATCGAGGCAGTCATCTCTCCCAAAGTTGCCACCCGTGTAACATGGGCAAGTTCCATTTGCGCGTGGCGCAATCCATCTTCGGCTCGCTTGCGCTCGATGAACTGGCCGATCTGGCTGCCTAGAGTAGCCATCATGTTGAGCAGCTCCTGTTCGGGCTGCCGTATCTCGCGGCTAAAAAACTCCATGACCCCCAAGACGTCTCCGCCAAGCAGAATGGGAAAAGCGAAGGCTGCGTGCAGTCCTTCGCGTGCGGCGATGGACGCGTGCGGAAAATTAGTATCATGAACAACATCAGAAATGTATGCAGGTTCATGCCTGGACCAGACCCGGCCCGGCAGGTCGATCCCGGGCATGAAAGTGATCTCGCACCTAACCGCTTCAAATTGCGGGACCTTTACGGATTCTTTGTGCCAAACCTCGACGCAACGAAGCACACTCGCCTGACGGTCCACGCTCCACAGAGCGCCGAGGTCCCATAGTAGAAACTCGCACACGGCCTGAAGTATCTTGGGAGTGACTTCTTCGATAGTAGTTGCCTCTGCTAGCAACTGTGTGACTGTGTATTGTGCCCGGAGGCGCTGTTCGGCCCGCTTGCGTTCGGTGATGTCCGTCACCGCTCCCACGAATTCAACATTGCCTGATTCGTTCGTTGAGGGATGACCTACAACTCGGACGTATTTGACTGAACCATCAGGCATCAACAGTCGACGTTCAAAATCAAGCTCCTTCCTCTCCTGTGAAGCGCGATCGATTACTTGTCGGGCGAGCGCTCTGTCCTCCGGGTGAGTTCGTTGGAGTACGAGTTCCAGTGTGAGTTTAGTCGCCGGGTCGTATTCAAATATTCGAAACGTTTCTTGTGACCAGTAAATCTCTCCGCTCGAAACATTCCATCCGAAGCTGCCGGTAAGGCTGAGTCTCTGTGCCTCGGCTAAGTAGGTTTCGGAGCGGTGGAGAGACTCGTTCGCTCGCGCCAATTGCACGGTTCGTTCTGCGACCAACCGCTCCAGATCGTCATGAGCACGATGGAGCGCCTGCTCCGCCTTCCGGCGCACGGCGATTTCGCCCTCCAATTGCACGTTTTGCCTGGCAAGCTGCTCAAGCATGCCGTTGACTGTTCGCGCGAGAGATTCGAGTTCGTGCGATCCGCCGCTGCTTACGACGCGGCGTGAGAGATCGCCCTTGACAATGGCGGACGCGGTGCGGCTGATTTCATGCACCTCGGACAGAAGCGCGCGATGACTCAGCCACCCGATGACAGCACCCAGCACCACAACAATGACCATAGCGCCCGTAATTCCGTACCAGAAGCGCTCGACAAGCGACTCGAAGCGGACGCTCTCACGGCCCATCAAGAGGTGGTATCCGCCCGGCAAAATCACATGCGAGGCAACCACCCGCATGGTCGATCCGCCGCCCAGGCCTATGACCAGTCCGTATGTTCCGGGTCCGTCGGGGACCTCGGCTGGCCACGCGGCCAAATTGCCGGCGAGCCGTCGTTTCGAAGGGTCTGCGAATACCATAATTTTGTCGCCGGGCAAGCTCCTCACCTGTGACTCCATCGCGGTAGCAAGTCCCTTCGCGCCTTCCCCGTCGAACACCAGCGCCAGCCGTTGCATTTCCTCACCCTGGACATACTCCCTGAAAGTCGAGAGGTTCACGCGCCAGGCATACCAGAGAGGAATTGCGAATAAGGCGAGCGTCAGCACGCTGAGCGCGATGTAAACAAGCGCCAACCTGGAAGGGGAGAAGCGGAAGAACCTGATCATATGCGTTCG
>Ga0137364_10001526_pt1 | contig 10966 bp, 8 predicted proteins | sample SagtaG_10_FD_104798 | JGI IMG/M metagenome (GOLD analysis project Ga0137364, IMG submission 104798) | Vadose zone soil microbial communities from Sagehorn Ranch, Mendocino, California, USA - Sage1_L_20_16 metaG | ecosystem: Environmental > Terrestrial > Soil > Vadose zone | place: USA... | reverse complement strand
GCGACCTTGTTCGGCGGCATGGCGCATTCCGCCATGGCGCAGAGCGAGATCAAGATCGGCGAGATCAACAGCTATTCGCTCTTGCCGGCCTTCACCGAACCCTATCGCAAGGGCTGGCAGCTCGCGGTCGAGGAAATCAATGCCGCCGGCGGCATCAACGGCAAGAAGCTCGTTGTCGTCTCCAAGGATGACGGCGGCAAGCCCGCCGACGCGCAGACCGCCGCCAACGAGTTGGTGTCGAGCGAAAACGTCGCGATGCTGGTCGGCACCTTCCTGTCCAACATCGGTCTGGCCGTCAGCGATTTTGCCAATCAGAAAAAGGTATTTTTCCTTGCGGCCGAGCCTTTGACCGACGCCATCACCTGGGCCAAGGGCAATCGCTATACGTTCCGCCTGCGTCCTTCCAATTACATGCAGGCGGCGATGCTGGTGGAAGAGGCTGCAAAACTGCCCGCCAAACGCTGGGCGACGATCGCGCCGAATTATGAATATGGCCAGTCAGCGGTCGCGGTGTTCAAGAAACTGATGGCCGAAAAGCGCCCCGATATCCAATGGGTCGACGAGCAGTGGCCGCCGCAGGGCAAGATCGATGCGGGCCCGGTGGTGCAGGCCGTCGCCGCCGCCAATCCGGAAGCCGTCCTCAACGTCACCTTCGGCGCCGATCTGGTAAAGCTCGTGCGCGAAGGCAATACCCGCGGCCTGTTTAGGGATCGCAAAGTGGTCTCGTTCCTCACCGGCGAGCCGGAATATCTCGATCCGCTCAAGGAAGAGACGCCGGAAGGATGGATTGTCACAGGCTATCCCTGGTACAGCATCAAGACGCCGGAGCATGACGCCTTCGCCAAAGCCTATCAAGCCAAGTACAGCGATTATCCGAGGCTCGGCTCGATCGTCGGTTACCAGACCATGAAATCGGCCGCGGCGATCCTCGCCAAAGCCAATTCGACCGATCCGGAGAAGCTGATAGCGGCGGCGGAGGGCTTGTCAGTGCCGTCGCCGTTCGGTGCGATCACTTTCCGTGCGATCGATCACCAGTCGACATTGGGTGCGTTCGTCGGCAAGACCGCCCTGAAGGACGGCAAGGGCGTCATGGTGGATTCGGTCTATCGCAAGGGCGCTGACTATCTGCCTGGTGATGCCGAAGTCGCCAAGCTCCGTCCGAAGGAGTGAGGATCGGGTCAGGATCATGACTGCGTATCCGATGGCCTCATGGTTCGAGACGCGCGGCGCTGCCGCGCTCCTCACCATGAGGGGTGAGACCTCGTTCTGAGGAGCGGCGATTGCGCCGCGTCTCGAAGACCTCATCCTGAGGAGGCGCGAAGCGCCGTCTCGAAGGAGTGAGGCTGTTTCCTTCTCCCTCTCCCCGCAAGCGGGGAGAGCTGATTTGAATTTCTAGCGGACCGCCGATGGCATTCTACTTCGTTCAGTTCCTGACCGGGCTTGCCAGTGCGGCGTCGCTGTTTCTGGTGGCGTCGGGGCTGTCGATCATCTTCGGCGTGACCCGGATCGTCAATTTCGCCCATGGCGCGTTCTATATGTTCGGCGCCTATGTGGCGTTCACGCTGACCGAGCGATTTTCCGGCGCGATCGGTTTTTGGGGCGGCATTGTCGCCGCGGGGTTGATCGTGGCGGCGGCCGGCGTGCTGGTCGAGATGGTGCTGCTGCGGCGGATCTATCATGCGCCCGAATTGTTTCAGCTCTTGGCGACCTTCGGCCTCACCCTGATGGTCGAGGATCTGGTGGTGCTGGTCTGGGGACCGAGCGACCTGCTTGGCCGCCGTGCCCCAGGCTTCAAGGGCGCGGTCGATTTCTTCGGCCAGAACATCCCGAGCTACGACCTGTTCCTGATCGCGCTCAGTCCGGTCGTGCTTGGAATCCTGTGGCTATTGTTCCAGCGAACCCGCTGGGGCGTGCTGGTTCGTGCCGCGACGCAGGACCGCGACATGGTGGCGGCCCTCGGCGTCAATCAAAAATGGCTGTTCACCAGCGTGTTCGCGGTCGGGGTTTTCCTGGCGGCGTTCGGCGGCGCGCTGCAGATACCGCGCGATGCGGTGCATCATGCGCTTGACTTGCGGATCATCGTCGATGTGTTCGTGGTGGTGGTGATCGGCGGTCTCGGCAGTATCGTCGGCGCTTTTGTCGCGGCGGTATTGGTGTCGGAGCTGAACGCCTTCGGCATTCTTATTTTTCCGAAGATCTCCATCATCCTGGTGTTCCTGGTGATGGCGGCGGTGCTGATCGTCAGGCCATGGGGCCTGTTCGGAAAGCCGGAAGCTCCCGCGCGCCGCACGCCGGGGCTGACCGTCAATCCCTGGCGGCCGCTGACGTCGAACGAACGTCTCGCCGCGATCGTCGCATTGGCCGTGGCGGCGGCATTGCCGCTGATCTCCGGCAATTACGCGCTCACGGTTGGTTCGGAGATCGCGGTCTTCGTGATTTTTGCCGCCAGCCTGCATTTCCTGATGTCGGTCGGCGGGCTCGCCTCGTTCGGGCACGCCGCTTATTTCGGGCTCGGGGCTTACGGCGTAGCGTTGCTGGCCAAGCTCGCGGGGTTGCCGATGATCATCTCGGTTCTGATCGGCCCGCTACTGGGGTGTCTCGGCGCGGCCGTATTCGGATTCTTCGCGGTGCAACTGTCCGGCGTGTACTTCGCGATGCTGACGCTGGCGTTCGCGCAGATCGTCTGGTCGATCGCGTTCCAGTGGGTCGAGGTGACCGGCGGTGACAACGGCATCCTCGGCGTCTGGCCCGAGAAGTGGGCGGCGGCGCCGGCGCATTTCTATTGGCTTTCGATCGGCATCGCCGCGCTTGCGGTGATGGCGCTTCGGCTCATCGTGTTTTCCCCGTTCGGCTACGCGTTGCGGGCGACGCGCGACTCAGCCCTGCGCGGCGAGGCCATCGGCATCGATGGCAAGCGCATCCAATGGACTGCATTCGTGATTGCCGGCACCGTCGCGGGCATCGCCGGCGCGCTGTTCGCGTATCTGAAGGGCAGCGTGTTTCCCGACAGCCTCGGCATCTCGCTTTCGGTCGATGCGCTTGTCATGGTGCTGCTCGGCGGCGTCGAGACGGTGTCCGGCGCTGTCGTCGGCGCCATCGTCTACAAGGCGCTCTCGATTTGGCTGGTGAGCCAGACCGATCTGTCCAAGCTGGTGCTTGGCGGCGTCATTGTGCTGATCGTGGTGGCCTTCCCCAAGGGCATCGTCGGGATGCTGGAGACGATCCGAAATCGCCGCCGGCTTGAATTGCGCAAAACAATGTTGCCATCCCGGATCGAGACCGCCGAATGAGCACCACGCCAATATTGCTGTCGGTCGAAGGCTTGAGCAAATCCTATGGCGGCGTCCATGCCGTGCGCGACGTGTCGTTCGCGCTTACGGCCGGCGAAATCCTGGCGCTGATCGGCCCCAATGGTGCCGGAAAAAGCACCTGCTTCGACATGCTCAACGGCCAGAACGTACCTGATGCGGGCCGGATCAATCTGCTGGGCGAGGATATCACGGCCAGGAAGCCGCGCGCGATCTGGCGGCTCGGCGTCGGCCGCACCTTCCAGATCACGGCGACATTCCCGACCATGACGGTGCGCGAGAACGTTCAGGTCGCGCTGGTGTCGTATCGCCGGCAGCTGTTCAATCTCTTCGCCTCGACGCCGCGGTTCGCCCGGGAAGAGGCCGGCGGTCTGCTCGAGCTCGTCGGCATGAGCGGTTATGCCGAACGCCCCTGCGGTGAACTCGCCTATGGCGATCTCAAGCGGCTGGAGCTCGCGATCGCGCTCGCCAATCAGCCAAGACTTCTGTTGATGGACGAGCCGACCGCCGGCATGGCGCCGCGCGAACGCATCGAGTTGATGCGGCTCACCGCGCAAATCGCGCGGCAGCAATCGATCGGCGTTCTCTTCACCGAGCACGACATGGACGTGGTGTTCGAACACGCCGACCGCATCCTGGTGCTCAATCGCGGCACCTTGATCGCCGAGGGCTCGCCGCAAGACGTCCGGCGCAACCGCGAGGTCCGCGCCATCTATCTCGGCGAGGGGCTGATGTACGATATCAGCCACCGCGAGGGAGCGGGCGCATGAAGCTCTCGGTCGAAGGGCTCAACAGCCATTATGGGCCGGCTCACATCCTGTTCGACATCGGGCTTGAAGTCGGCGACGGCGAGGTGGTCGCGCTGCTCGGCCGCAACGGCGCCGGCAAGTCCACCACATTTCGTTCCATCGTCGGCCTGGTCGAGCAGCGCAGCGGCCGCATTGTCTTCAAAGGCAGGGATGTCTCTGGCTTGCCGACGCATGCGATTGTGAGCCGCGGGCTCGGCTATGTGCCGGAAGAGCGGCGCATCTTCACGGACCTGACGGTCGAGGAAAATCTGGAAGTCGGCCGCCAGCCGCAGCGGCCGAACGCGCCGCACTGGACGCGTGAGAAATTATTTGCGCTGTTTCCCAATCTTGGGGAGATGCGCGGCCGTCATGGTGGGCGCATGAGCGGCGGCGAACAGCAGATGCTGACGATCGCGCGGACCCTGATGGGAAATCCGTCGCTGGTGCTGCTTGATGAGCCGTCGGAAGGGTTGTCGCCGAAGATCGTGGAGCAGATGGTCGGCGCCATCCTGACCATGAAGAAGGCCGGCGTTAGCATCGTGGTGTCGGAGCAGAACCTGCATTTCGCCAGGTTGATCTCGGACCGCGCCTATATCATCGAGCGCGGCCGCATCTGCTTTGCCGGCACCATGGGCGAGCTTGACGCCCGCCCGGACATCCGCGACGCGCATCTGGCGCTGTGAGGTCAGGCAAGGAAAAGAGGGCAGGGGACATGACCAGGAGCGTTTCGCCGAAACGGAGCATGAAGCCGGCGCGGCCGGGCTATGTCCTCGAGGACCAGGTCGGTTTCATCCTGCGCCAGGTGTGGCAGCGTCACGCCGCGATCTTCGCCCGCGAGATCGGAATCAACCTGACGCCCACGCAATGGGCGGCGCTGGCGAAACTCGCCGAGGTCGGACCATGCTCGCAAAATCATCTGGGCCGGCTGACGGCGATGGATGTCGCCACCATCAAGGGCGTGATCGACCGGCTCACCGCGCGCGGCCTGACCGAGACCAGCGCCGACCCCGAAGATGGCCGCCGCCTGCTGGTCAGCCTCACCCGTGCCGGTCAGCAGATGGCGGAAAAGGCCGCGCCTAACGCACTTGCGATATCAAGGGAGACGCTGGCGCCGCTCGATCCCAGGGAACGCGAGACATTGGTCGCGCTGCTCGGCAAATTGCGGTGACCGCAGCCACTCAATTGCCTCGGGAAGCCTGTCATCGGGCGCGCATTCGCGCGCCCCGTTGCGACCCGTTGGCATCGCCGGAGAACCACGAGGCCCCGATGCGTCCCATCCTTCGAGACGCGGCCAAGTGGCTGCTCCTCAGAGCCTGACCGAAAATGCGTTCGACATTTTCGAACTCTTTCTAACTACTTGAATGTGACTCTCTTTTCGTCATGGCCGGGCTTGGTCCCGGCCATCCACGTCGTTCTTGCTTAAGTGCTGCGAAGACGTGGATGCCCGGCATCGCAGACAAGTTTACGCAGTCTGCGCAAGGCAGACTGCTATGGCCGGGCATGACGAAAGTCCAATTCTATTGGCCTCATGACGCGGAAGGAGCCATGGCAACACCGTGTCTCCGGACGAAGCTTCGCATCGCGGGAGAACGACGAAGCCGTTGCAAGCGCGATCATGATTAATGATGGCTGCACCGGCCGGTTGTGTTTCCTGCAGCATGCCTTACGCTCGCCTGCAATCTGGCGTGGTGGTGGCTGGCCACGCCGGCAAAAAACAACCATGGGAGGAAATTGTCATGACTACACGTCGTGATCTTCTGAAGGGCGGCGCCGCCGCTGTCGCCACCGGCATTGTCTTCTGCGGCTGCGGTCTGCTGCAGAGCGCGCACGCCCAGCAGCCGGCACGCCAGAAACTGCCCGTCATGGTCGGCGGAAAACGCGTCAAGACCATCGATGTGCACGCCCATTGCCACTTCCACGAAGCCGGCGCGCTGCTTGGCGCCGATGCCGCGGTCCAGCTTCCGCCGGTCAACAACGCGGCTGCGGCGTTCATCGAGATCGACAAGCGGCTCGCCGCCATGGACGCGCAGGCCGTCGACGTGGAGGTTCTGTCGATCAATCCGTTCTGGTATGGCCGCGAGCGCGATCTTGCCGGGCAGATCGTGAAAATCCAGAACGAAAAGCTGGCCGAACTCTGCGCCTCAAAGCCCGACCGCTTCGCAGCCTTTGCCTCGCTGACGCTGCAGGCGCCCGATCTCGCCGTGCAGGAACTCGAGGTCGCAGTGAAGAAACAGGGCCTGAAGGGCGCCGCGATCGGCGGCGTGGTCAGCGGCGTCGAATTCTCCGATCCGAAGTTCAATCCGGTATGGGCCAAGGCGGAAGAACTCGGCGTGCCGCTGTTTATCCATCCGCAGGGCGTGCCGGAACTCGGCAAGCGGCTTTCCGGCAATGGCTGGCTCGGCAACACCATCGGCAATCCCCTGGAGACGACGATTGCGCTCTCGCACCTGATCTTCGAGGGCACGTTCGATCGCTACCCCGGGCTGAAGGTGATCGCCGCCCATGGCGGTGGCTTCCTGCCGTCCTATGCCGATCGTTCGGATCATGCCTGCCTGGTTGGCCCGAAAGGCTGCAACCCGGAGGTGAAGCTTGCGAAGGAACCGACGGAATATCTCAAGCAGATCTATTTCGATTCGCTGATCTTCACGCCGGAGGCGATCCGCCATCTGGTGGCCCAGGTCGGCGCCGGCCAGATCGTGCTCGGCAGCGACTATCCCTATCCCTGGCAGCTGCAGCCGGTGGACCACATCTTCGCCTCCACATCGCTGAGCGACGACCAAAAGGCCGATATCCTCGGCGGCACGGCGGCCAAATTATTCAATTTCGGCGCGTAACGCTGGGGGATAGCCAGGTTGACGTTACTGCTTCAGGCCAGGTTGAAACCCGTGGCCTGCACAGCCTCCGCCGCTATCCGCTCTTACAGCCCCAAAAGGCGGGGCTGTGCGTTCAGTGCTGGGTATGTGGAAGCAGCTTCGTCTCCAAAACGAATTGGAGCGAGCCCTCGGATTCCACGGCGTATCTCGGTTCGCCCTTGTCGGTGGTGAAGATCGCAACCACGACACCGTCTTCGCCCGCGACCTTTTCAACGGCATCGCCAATAGAAAATTTCGGCATAAGAGTTCCCTCGTCTGACACGCATGAGCTCCGGCCGCCATGCACGCGGCCGTTGAATAACGCGATCAACCCTGAGTCGTTGGATTCTGAGCGCAATGTTTAAATGATTTGCTAACGTCTCGTCCAAACGAATGTGAGTTCCAATTTCATTCGGGTAGCGAGAGTTGCTTCTCTGCAACGCGTGGCGGAACCTGCCGAGGACGATGCCGCTAAAATTGCGCAAAACACCCGCGAAACTACTGGTACGCAGCCACGATATCGGACACCGCGCGTTCGAGCTGCTTGGCGGTCGCGCATTGGCGCACGACGCTGCAGAAGCCGGCATAGCGCGGCATTTCGGAATCGCCCCAGCCCCAGGCCATGCGGCCCTCGGGGTTGAGCCAGACCAGCCGTTTCGATCGCTCCGAGATGCGGCGAAGGATGTCGGCGCGGGGATCGAGGTTGTTGCTGCGGGCATCGCCCAGCACGATCACCGTCGTCTTCGGCGTCACCGTGCGGATCCAGGATTTTTCGAAATCCAGCAATGAGCGGCCGTAGTCGGACGAGCCAAATCCGACCTTCGACATGATCTCGCTCATCGCTTCCTCGGGCGATTGGCTGTCGAGGATGTCGCTGACCTCGATGAGATGGCCGGAGAAGGCGAACGAGCGCACGTCGTCGACCACCTCGTGCAGGCTGTGGATCAACAACAGGAAGAAGTCCGACACCTGCGCCACCGATCCGCTGACATCGCAGAGCGCCACGATCTTCGGCCGGTCGCGGTGGCGGCGCTTCCAGGAGGTGAGGAACGGGATGCCGCCCCAGGCGGCGTTGCGCCGAAGCGTCCGCCTGATGTCGAGATGTCCGCGGCGCTGGTGCTTGCGCGGCTTGCTGTAACGCTCGCGCAGCCGCCGCGCGATGGCGCGGATCAGGGCTTTCATCTCCTCGACCTGCCGGCGTTCGAGACGGGCGAGCGGGGCGTTGCGGAGGATTTCGTGGCGCAGGTTTTCCTTTTCCTCGCGCCCGTAAAGCAGCAGCGCCTGCGAGACGACGTCGCGCACGTTTTCGCGCAACGCCTCCAGCGCTGCCGCGAGCCGTTCGGCCGCCGCCGGGCTCGCGGCCGTCAGCATCTCGAGATCGTCCCGGAGGCGTTCGATGCCGAGGGTATCGAGAATCCGGGTCGAGAAGATGCCGCGCTGGGTGAAGTAGCGGATGTCGGACAGCGCGGCAGCGTTCGCCGCATTCGCCAGCGCCGCCGCGACCGCGTTGCTGTCGCGCGCCAGCAGCATCCGCGCCAGCTCGCCCAGCTCCGGCGTTTGCGCGCTGGCGTCGCCCGGCGCGGCCTCGGCTGGCGTCGAATCCGACTGAGAGCTTTTGGCGGCGTCGTCAGCCGCGGTCTCGCCTCTCACCTCCGGCCGGCTGAAGAAGAGGTCAAAACATTCGCCGAGCGCCTGCTTTTCGTCCTGGCTTTTGGCCATCGTCAGCAGCAACGCGTCGCGCAGGATACTTCTGTCGGCAAATCCGATATCAGCCACCGCGTTCATGGCATCGATGCTTTCGGCGGGCGATACATGCACGCCGGCGCCGCGCGCCGCCCGGAAGAAGCGGTGCAGTTCCTCGCGCATCAGCCGAACACGCCTTGCCGGCCGGCCTTGGCGACGAAGGTCGTCACCTGTGGCATCGTGGTCTCGATGTCGGCCTCGTATTTCAACAGCACATTGAGCGTGTCCTTGACGGTTTCATGATCCAGTTCCGACGACTGCAGCAGCACCAGCACGCGCGCCCAATCGATGGTCTCGCTGACCGAGGGCAGTTTCTTCAGATCGAGCGCGCGGACCTGATTGATGAAGCCGACGATCTGCTGGCGCAAAATTTGCCCGATGCCGGGGACGCGGCTCTCGACGATGCGTTCCTCGAGCTTCTGCTCGGGAAAGCCGATATGCAGATGCAGGCATCGGCGCTTGAGCGCGTCGGACAGATCGCGCTCGCCGTTCGAGGTCAATATCACTGTCGGCTTTACCAGCGCCGTAACGGTGCCGAGTTCGGGAATGCTGACCTGGTAGTCCGACAGGATCTCCAGCAGCAGCGATTCGAATTCGGCGTCCGACTTGTCGATCTCGTCGACCAGCAGCACGCATCCCGTCGCTTGCTCCAGCGCCTGCAGCAGCGGACGCGGCTCGACGAATTCCTTGGAGAAGAATACGTCGCCGAAATCGTGCAGCCGGTCAAGCGCCGCGGACAGGGTTTCGGCGCCGCCGAGCACTTCGCCGAGCTTGTCCTTGAGGATCTGGGTGTAGAGCAGCTGCTTGGCGTATTTCCATTCGTACAGCGCCTTGGCTTCGTCGAGCCCTTCATAGCATTGCATGCGGATCATCTTCAGCCCGCGCCATGCGGCAAGCGCCTTGGCAAGCTCGGTCTTGCCGACGCCGGCCGGTCCTTCCACCAATATCGGCTTCTCGATCCGCTCGGCGAGATAGACCGCGGTCGCGATCTGGCGGCTGGCGATATAGCCCGCCGAGGCCAGCCCGCTGGTGACGGCCTCGATCGACGCCGCCGGTAGATTGTTATTCATCCTGTTTCATGCTCCAGAGGGAATTGCCAAGCCGGGCCTGCCGCACCTTGCGGGGCTCGCGTGCGACCGAGGCCATCAGGTCGAAAGCGGCGAGTGCCCGTCCGATCGCTTCGTCAGCCGTTTGATCCTGCGCCAGCAGGTCGCGGATTTCGCCGACGATATCGCGCGCCATCAGCCGCACGCCGATGGTCCGCGCCGGAATGTCCTCGCCTTCGCCGTCGAGCGCCGCCACCGCGAGCCGGCTCGCGGCGTGCACCAGCGACACCAGACCGGCGATGCGGCCGAGCCGCAAGGCATTCCCTTCCGAGCGCTCGATGTGCGTGGCCGACTTTTGCAGCAGCCAGCTCAGCATTCCCGAAATATTGGCGGTGCCGACGGTATCCTCGACGTCGCGGAACGGCAGCGCCATGGCCGGATACGCGTCCGCCATCTGTCCCACCTGCGCGGCCCTGGGGATTTGGCATCCGTCGAGTTCGAGTTCGCAATGCGACGCCGGCGCCAGCGCGTCCAGCGACTTCATCGGTTTTATCGCCAGGCCGGGCGTTGCCTTCGGAATCAGAAACAGCCCGTACCGCTTGCGTCCATCCTCGACCGCGATCACGGCCAGCACCAGGAACAGATCCGCGACCGGGCCATTGGTGATCCAGGCCTTGCGGCCGCGAATGACGATTCCACCATCGCGCGGTTCGGCTGAGGTCTGCAGATGTTTCGGATGGGCGCCGGCGGCGGGCTCGGAGATCGCAATCGCCATGCAAACCTCACCTGCCGCGATGCGCGGAAGCCAGGCGCTGCGCTGGTCTTTCTCGGCGAACCCTGCGATAAAAAATCGTGCCGTCATTTGTCGCGCGGCGAAGGCGCTCGCTAGTCCCAATAACCCGGTTCTCGCGGCAATCGCCTGCTCGGCGAAGGCGATCGCGCGGTAGGTGTCGAGCGCAGCGCCGGCGCCGGGGAGGCCGATCTGGAACAGGCCCGCGCGTGCCATCTTTCCGAACGGGTCGCCGAGGACGTCGCGCTGCGCGATCGACCACCAGTCATCAATACGTCCGGCGACCTCCAGGCTCGAATCTTGCGGCATCTAGTCAACGACCCGGATTGCGACGCGCGCCTCTCGCGACATCGAAATGCTTTTAAAGCACGGGATTGACTGTCGCGAGCTTATTTTTGCCACGAACCATCGTGGTGGCAGGCATGCGCCGCCTTCAACT
>Ga0137364_10001523_pt1 | contig 10971 bp, 9 predicted proteins | sample SagtaG_10_FD_104798 | JGI IMG/M metagenome (GOLD analysis project Ga0137364, IMG submission 104798) | Vadose zone soil microbial communities from Sagehorn Ranch, Mendocino, California, USA - Sage1_L_20_16 metaG | ecosystem: Environmental > Terrestrial > Soil > Vadose zone | place: USA... | reverse complement strand
TTGCGATCTGTGCGCGCAAAGATTTTTTCGTTATTTCGTGCACGTCACGGTCATCGAGCATGACAGAACCGCTTGAGGGATCGTAAAAGCGAGGCACCAAACTCAGTAAAGTGCTCTTACCCACGCCAGTACCGCCTACGAGGCCGATGATCTGGTTTGGCTCGATGCGAAGGTCGATGTTGCGCAAGACCTGGCGATCTCCCGCATAAGCAAAACTTACCGATTGAAAAGCGATGGCACCGTTCGCGGAAGAAATGGCAACCGCGTTCGGTGAATCAACAACGTCATCCTGCCGGTCCAACACTTCGAAGCAACGTTTCGCGCCTGCGGTAGCGCCTTCCATTGCCCATGCCGTGTAGGTGAGCGATTCCAGCGGTTGGTAAAGCATTAGCAGATACGCGCTGAAGACCAGAAGCGAGCCCAGTGTGAGCGTACCCGTCAGAACATGCAGCGTACCGATGTAGTACATCACGGCCGTGCCGACCACCATCAGCGTGCTGATCACGAGCGCGCTGTTTACGTTCGTCAAAGTCAGCCGCAAATTTGCTTGCAGACTCTGGCGGGCTTGCTGCTGAAATTGCCGCACTTCAAAGTCCTCGCGTCCGAACGCGTGCACCATTCGGATCGAGCTCAGGCCTTCCTGTGCCTGCGCGAGAACGGCGCTCTCCTGTTCTTGAATGGATGTCGATTCGCGGCGAATCCTGTGGGCAAAGAGATAGATGGCGCCGACAACTAACGGAACAATCCCAAGCGAGACCAACGTAAGCTGCCAGTCCAGTCGCAGCATGATAACGAAAGTTCCGATCAACGTGATGACAGACGCAAAGATGTTGGTGAATCCCTTGTTGTAGATTGTCTGAATCGATTGCGAGTCGTACGCCACGCGGAAACTGGAATCGCTCGAGCGCCGCGCATCGTGATATTTGAGCGAGAGCGATTGCAGATACGCGTACAAATCGGTGCGCAACTTTAGCAACGCTTGTAACCCAATTTTCACGAACAGATAATTCGTGATCCAATTAATGATTCCCCAAAGAAACTGGATACCGATCAGCGCCAGACAGAGCAGGAGAACCCACGTGCGCCAGTCGGGCCGTATCGCTGCCCCTGCGCGCAGAAAATCGTCAACGATGATCTTGAATGGCCATGGCTTGAGGAGGTTCAGGCCGATGCCGACAAGAGTCAGGGACAACCCGAAGATTGTTTGCCCTAAAAACGGCCGGTAGTAGCGGAGAACGCGCCGATAGATCGACATTGCGGAATTTCAGATTGCAGATTTCAACTTTTGGACTGAACTAGGGCCAATTCATTCAGCTCGACATCGAGAGATTCCTCGACTTCGCTCGGAATGACAATATGCATCATCTTCTTGAGACGTGGTTCAACTGGGTGCTCACCGGCGGATATACGGGCATCGTTGTGTTGATGGCAATGGAAAGCTCGATCCTTCCGGTCCCGAGCGAGATCGTTATTCCGCCAGCTGCATTTTTGGCCGCGCAAGGGAAACTAAACCCCATCGGGGTGGTGTTTGCCGGCACATTGGGATCATATTTGGGCTCAGCCATCACGTACTGGGCATCGCGGTTCATCGGGCGTCCGCTTATCGTAAAGTACGGCCGGTTCGTTTTGCTGAGTCCGAAAAAATTGGAGCACGCCGAGCAGTGGCTGGCCCGCTACCAGGCAGGCGGGGTTTTCTTTGCACGTCTGCTTCCGGTGGTTCGACATTTGATCTCGATTCCGGCAGGGATTGTTCGAATGAACTTCGGGCTTTTCAGTGTTGTGACGATCACTGGGTCGGCGCTTTGGTGCTCGATTCTGGCCTACCTCGGCGACAAAGCTTATCGGCTTGAGCCCGAGCTTTTGACGAATCCGGAGGCGCTGATGCGTTTTATCCATGGACAATCGCGGGGAATCCTGCTGGTGATCGCGCTTTTCGCAGCTCTTTACATGCTCACTCTGCGGTTGCTGAAGCCGCGTTCCAGCGCATAGGCAGCGCCCTGGCAACCTGCCAGAAAAAGCCGCATACGTTCCCATATTCGGAGACCGAATTTCCTAACCGCCGCCAAAGACCTCCGCAGGCGGCTGACGCAAGACGCCTCCCTCGGCGCCTCACTGAGCGAGAGGCTGTCGCAAGATTTGTGCTTGAAAATTGAACAAAAGTGTCGCTCAACGGTCAGTGGTAGGTGAACAAAGTATGAATAACTGCATTGGGTTTATGGATGAGATATTCGCATCAGGGAATAGCACCGGAACTGCTCTCCGGAAAAGCAGACACAATATGAAAAGAAATCGGCAAATTCTAAAGCGGCGCACCAGGTTGTCTCTTGGCGATCTCATCCTGGCAGTGAGTTCCTGCACCAACAGCAGCAGGGAAACGGTCGCAACCGTTGCGGATCTTCTTGCCAGTGGCCGGGTGCGCTTGGACGACAACGGACGTTACCTGCGCGCGCGCGTCTGTTAGACGGCGGACCGAATAACGATTCTGAGAAGTCGCTCCCGTGTTTTGTCGCTGGAGCGATTTTGTTTTGGACCTCTGTCTCAGCGGACTTCGTGTTGTCGGCCCCAGATCCAACGCGCTGAGGACAGCTCACATTACGGCGTTCAGCCTCAGTTTCGGCTCCTAATGTTAGCGTCGATGGCGTCAACAAAACACTTTTCGCGTGAGTCGGTCGCTTTTATCTTAACGCAGTGATCGATCGTTATTCCCGGCCAGAGATGAGCAAGATCTGGTCGGATGAGCGCAAGTTTCAGATTTGGCTGGAGATCGAAGTGCTCGCCTGCGAGGCGATGGCCGAGCTGTGTCAGATCCCAAAAGAGGACGCTGCGGAGATTCGCAAGCGCGCGAGATTTTCAATTCCGAAAATCTTGGAAATTGAAAAGCGTACGGACCACGACGTCATCGCTTTTCTGGAGAACGTAGCTGAATCGGTCGGTCCGGCAGCACGCTGGATTCATCAGGGGCTGACTTCATCAGATATTTTGGACACAACTCTCGCCGTCCAACTGAACGAGTCGTGCCAAATTCTCCTCGACGATCTGCAAACGCTACGCACCGCTATTGCTGGGCAGGCGTGCCGGTTCAAGATGACTCCGATGATCGGCCGCAGCCACGGCGTGCACGCCGAGCCGATCACATTCGGTCTGAAGCTCGCGCTCATGTATGATGAATTCGGCCGCGCCATCGAGCGGCTCACCCAAACGCGCGAACGCATCCGCGTCGGCAAAATCAGTGGAGCGGTCGGTACTCATGCGCACATCGATCCTAAGATCGAGCGCGCGGTTTGCGAAAAACTCGGACTAAAACCGGCGACACTCTCAACTCAGATCGTGCAGCGCGACCGCCACGCGGAATTTATGGCGACGCTCGCCGTCATCGCATCGAGCATCGATCGTTGGGCGACCGAATTCCGTCATCTCCAGCGGACTGAAGTGCTGGAAGTTGAAGAATTTTTCGGTGAAGGCCAGAAAGGCAGTTCCGCCATGCCGCACAAACGCAACCCAATCACAAGCGAACGTTTGAGCGGTTTGGCGCGGGTCATTCGCGGGAACGCAGTCGTTGCGTTGGAGAACGTGGCTCTCTGGCACGAGCGAGACATCAGTCACTCGAGCGCCGAGCGAATCATTCTCCCGGATTCATGCATCCTGCTCGATTACATGCTCGCGAAATTGCGAGACGTCGTGGAAAAATTGCAAGTGTATCCGGAGCGAATGGCACAAAACCTCGGTTTGACGAAGGGCCTCTATTTCAGCCAGTCGATCCTGCTCGCACTGACCCGCGCCTGCGCAGAGCGCAAGAGCGCGTATGAAGCCGTACAACACGCCGCGATGAAAACGTGGAAAGGCGAGGGGACATTTGCCGAAAACGCAAAACGCGAACCAGAGATCGCCGCGAAACTTTCACCAGAAGAGATCGATCGCCTTTGTTCGCTCGACATTCATTTCCAACACGTTGATGCAACGTTCAAGATGCTTGGCCTGGATTAACGTGGTGTTTTGCTGCGCGCTTTGTCATTGCACGCAGCCCCACGATCAGAAGGAAGCGGAGCGCTTCATTGTTGAGAGTGAGCGGCAGTGGGCGGAATCAGTGGCCAGCGGCGACACCGGGACAATTGAACGTATTCTTGCAGATGATTACCTGGGTATCGATCCAAAAGGGAACGTTTACGACAAAGCGAAGATGATCGCCGACACGCGCAACGCGCCAAAATATTTCGCCTCGAATCACCTCAACGATGTGAAAGTGAGGTTCTACGGCGACACAGCGATTGCACAAGGGAATGAATCATGGCAACGACACAATGGTGAGCGCGGACGCTTTGTTTGGACCGACGCCTGGATTAGGCGCGACGGACGCTGGCAGATCGTGGCAGCGGAAGACTTGATCGTCCCGGAATCGTCTCCATAAACAGCAGTAGCTACTCGTATCGTAACGCCTCGATTGGGTCGAGGTTAGCGGCGCGATACGCCGGGTACAGGCCGAAGCCGATACCGATAGCTGAACAGACGAGAAGACCGGCAATAGCCCAACCGTAAGGGAAAATCAGATCGACTTTGAGCCACGCAGCGAGCAGATCGCCGACGATGATTCCAAGAATGATTCCGAGCATACCGCCGGCCTCGGAAATGAAGACGGCCTCGGTCAAGAATTGTCGCAAGATGTCGCGGCTACGGGCGCCGATCGATTTGCGAACGCCGATTTCTTTCGTGCGTTCGGTCACGCTCACCAGCATGATGTTCATGATACCGATTCCCGCGGCGACCAGGGCGATGAAACTGATTACGAACGCGCCTACTCGCACGTAGCCTGCAACGTTAACGAACGCACTCTTGAGCGAGTCGTTACTGTAAATCTCAAAATCGTTCCGCTGATCGGGGCGCAAGCCGCGCGCGATACGCATGGCGCCGATGCCGCGATCGAACGTCCGATTGTACGTGTCTGTTGTGAACGCTTGCGTCGCGATGTTCACGGTGCGTTTCGCTTCGCCGTAATCCTCGAAAAAGCGCGTGATCGGCATGATGCAAAGGTCATCCTGGCTTTGGCCGAAGGCAGTCCCTTTTTCTGCAAGCACACCGACGATCGTGTAAGTGTGCCCGCTGACTCGAACGACTTTGCCGATCGGCGTTTCGTGCGAGAACAGTCTTTTCTCCACGGTCTTTCCGACGACAATTACGCGTCTCGAAAGCTCGACATCTTCATCGTTCAAATTGCGGCCGTAACCGAGCGTGTATGCGTTCGCGGTAAGAAAACTTCGATTTGTTCCGACGATGAGCAGACTGGGCGTTGTCTTTGCGCCATTGTAAACCGCCTGCCCCTTAACTTCGTAACCAAAACTTTTGAGGCAAATCTCGCGCGCCTCGCCCTCCATCAATCGGTAATAATGCAGTGCCTGCTTGTAGCTGATGTTGTGGCGGTTCCGAAATTTTTCCTGCACATCGCCGCTCGCGCTCATATTGGCCGGATATTTGGCGAACTGAAATATGTTGGAACCGAGAAAGCTAATGCCGTTCTCAATTGAATATTGCAATGCGCCAATAGCAGTCATGACCGAAATCACCGAAAAGACGCCGATGGTGATGCCAAGCATTGTCAGCGCCGAGCGCAGTTTATTCGCGCCGAGCGACGACCACGCCATTTTTATGATTTCGCCGAATAGCATCGCTATGAAATGACGAATGCCGAATGCCCAATGACGAAAGAATGACGAAAACCGAATGCCAAAAGCTTACGTCGCGAGCACTGTTTCGTCATTTGAGCATTCGTGCTTCCTTCGTCCTTCGTCATTATGGCTTCGTTATTTTTCTCATTCATATCGCAGCGCTGCCACCGGATCGAGGCGCGATGCTGTCCAGGCTGGCGCGAAACCTGAGAACAAGCCGGTCAGTATTGACACGATCATGCTTATGAGCACAAGGCCGACGGAAAAGTGAATTGGGAACGACGGAAACGCTTTGCCAATTCCGAAGCACATTAGATAGGCAAACGCCAGCCCGATAAATCCGCCGAGGAGACAAAGCGCCGTCGACTCGATCAGGAATTGCAGCAGGATCGTTCGCCGCCGCGCGCCAAGCGCTTTGCGTGTTCCGATTTCCTTCGTGCGCTCTTTTACGCTGACGAACGTGATGTTCATGATGCCGATCGCGCCGACGAAAAGGGACAGGCCAGTAATGAACAGTCCGGCGATTGCAATTGAGTTTTTCACCGGATCGAGCGTGCTCTTGAATGCCTGTTGCTCGTTGATCGAGAAATCGTCCTTTTTCTCGGGGGGCAATCCGCGCACGCGTCGCATCAAACCGGTGAGCTCGTCCTTCGCATCGGCGAGTCTGGTCTTATCTTTCACTTTCACGCGCACGTCCGAATCACTTTTAGCGGAGAAATATTTGTTAAACGCGCCGAGCGGCATCGCCACCATTGAGTCCCAGCTGAACAAACCAAGAAAGGTGCCCTGTCGCGTATTTACTCCAACGACTTTGAACAATTGCCCGTTGATCAACACCGATTTGTTGAGCGGGCTTTGGGAAGGAAAAAGCGCGTCGGCCACGTCGTAGCCAATCACGACAACGTTGGCACCGCCCCGCGACTCGAGTTCGTTGAAGAATCGCCCCAGCGTGCAATCGATCGTCGAGGTTACGATGAAGTCTGACGTCGTCCCGAGCACGAAGACGTTGTCGACCTGGTTGCCGCCATATTTGATTGATCGCATCAAATTCGACGTCGGGACTGCGATGACTAGGTTCGAGTTCGGCGTTGCCGCGATCATCCTGTTTAAGGTCTCGGCGTATTCAGTTTTGATCTTTTTGCGGTCCCGGTAGTTCCACCAATCGTCGACCGGCTTCCACGGCCATTGCGTCACGTAGAGAACATCGTCGCCGAGCACAGCCATGCTTTTGTCGAAACCGATAGAGATGCCGTCGACGGCGGTACCCATCAACGTGACAGCGATGATGCCGATAATGACCCCGAGTGCAGTGAGCGTTGAGCGCGTCAGATTCGAGCGCATTTGCGCGGCCGCGATTTTCCAACTCTCGCTCAGCTCGTAGAGAAACCGTTTCATGTTCCTGTCGTCAGCGTGGTTTCAGTCGGCATATCGAGCTCCGGAATAAATCCCGCGTGATCCATCTCGATGAGTCCGTCGCGCAAGTGCACGGTCCGACGCGCGTGCGCAGCGATATCGCGTTCATGCGTCACGAGAATGATCGTGTTGCCGCGCTGATATAAGTTCTCCAACAGTCCCATGATTTCGTCGCCGGTTTTGGAATCGAGGTTCCCGGTGGGTTCGTCGGCGAGAATAATCGATGGCCCGTTCACGAGCGCGCGGGCGATGGCCACTCGCTGGCGTTGGCCGCCAGAAAGTTCGTTCGGTTTGTGATGAATGCGATCCCCCAAGCCCACGTCTGTCAGTACCTGGGTCGCGCGTTCTACACGCCGCTCGGGCTGGATGCCCGCGTAGATGAGCGGCAGTTCGACATTGCGTAACGATGTCGATCTGGGCAGAAGATTGAACGTTTGAAACACGAAACCGATCTCGCGGTTACGAACCGCGGCGAGCTCGTCGTCATCCATTTCCGCAACGTTCTTGCCATTGAATTCGTAGCGGCCGGAGCTCGGGGTATCGAGACAACCGAGCATGTTCATGAGCGTGGATTTGCCGCTGCCGCTCGGCCCCATTATGGCGATGTATTCGTTGCGATGAATCTTCAGGTTGACGCCGCGCAGCGCACGAACGACTTCCTCGCCCATCACGTAGTCTTTAGTGATGTTCTCAATGTCGATCACGACCGGCCCAAGCGGTCTGATTGAGTTTCGAGTCTCCATCGCAATGTCGATAGTCGCTCGTCGAGATTACTTCATTCCTTCCTTGTCGTAAGTGACCTTGATGCCGTCTTTCAACTTTCGGCTGATCACGCTGTAACTTCCCGAGATCACCTCGTCGCCAGGCTGAATGCCACTTTTGATTTCGGTGTAAGTATCGTCGGAAATACCGGTCGTTACTTTCACTATCTGGGCTTTGGTTCCTTTTTTGAGGAACACGACCTTGGAGACTTTTTCGCGCTCTTCTTTTCGTGCCGCTTTCTCGGCGCGCTCATTGACGAACTCCGCGTTGTTATCGCCTTTGTCGCGCTGCGCGACCTTCTGCTTTTTCTTTTCGATTTCCTCTGGACTCAAATTGCTCTCGCCGGTGCGAATGGTCACGGCCTGCATCGGCACTGCCACGACGTCTTTCGCCTCGTTTGTATGGATTTCCGCCGTACAACTCAGCGCGGGCTTCAACGTCACGGCAGCGTCTTCGATTCGAATTTTCACCTCAAAATTGGTGACCTCTTCCTGAGTGCCCGCGCCGGTGGTCTTTCCGGTGTTGGCGATTTGATAAACCGTGCCATGAAATTTCCGATCACCGTAGGCGTCAATTTTGATCTCGACCTTGTCGCCCACCTTGACATTTACGACGTCGTTCTCGTTCACATCGACACGCGCTTCCATGTGACTGAGATCAGCGACGCGCATGACTTCCGTGCCGGCAAATTGCCCTGTCGCTACCAGACGTTCGCCCTGTTTGCTGTTGAGAACTGTGACCGTGCCATCGATCGGGGAATAAATTGTCGTCTTTGACAGCTGATCGCGCGCCTGACTCGAGCCAGCCTGCGCGCGCTCAATCTCATGAAGCGAGCTTTCGTAAGTGTTCTTCGCAACGTCATACGCTGCTTCAGCCGCGTTGTATTCCTGTTCTGAAATTAGCTTCTTAGTGAACAAATCTTCCGCTCGCTTAAAATCGTGCTCGGTCTTCAGCATCGTCGCCTTCTGCTGAAGATTTGTTGCTTTCGCTGCGCTGATCGCCGCTTCCTGTTGCTCCACGAGCGCCTTGTACGAATCCGGTTTGATCCGCACAAGCAGATCGCCTTGCTTGACTCGCTTTCCATCTTCCACCGGTAGCTCGATGATTTCGCCCGCGACCTCGGGAGAAATCTTTACTTCTGTTTCCGGCTGCACCTTTCCTGTTGCTGAAACTGTCTGCACGATGGTTTTGCGAATCGCCTTCTCAGTTGTAACCGGAATCGGCTTCTCGCGCTTGCTCCAGATAATCGACGCAGCGATGCAAAGCACGACCAGGCCGATGGAACTGCAAATGATTTGCTTTTTGCGTCGGGCGCGACGCTGCTTCGCCGTCAAAGGCGCTGGGGCAGGTGTGCTTACAGCTTGGTGCATTGTAGGAGCGGTTCGTGGGGTGAAAGCGTGAGCGTCAGTTGGTTGTTGGACTCTTGCAAACGAAATCCCGTTCATGACAACGTTGGGATGCACCGAGAAGCCGCTTTGGATTCAGCTAATTGCCGCTTCCTTCGATGCCGCTGATCTTGTCCGTTGATCCGACGGATTGACGCCGTGGCGGGCTCGAATCTGCTCAATTGCCCATAGCGCGTGCTCTGCGATCAAAGGCTCGGGATCGGCTGCAGCGCGTTCGAGCGCCGGAAGATCGGATACGTCGCCGGTGTTACCGAGAGCGACACACACATTGCGTAGAAAACCACGGCGCTTGATTCGTTTGATTGGGGAATTTTTGAAAACGGCGCGAAACTCTACTTCACTGAGTTCCAAATACTCCCGCAACGACATACCCGTCGTTGATTGGCGTGCTGAAAAAGCTGTCTGGTGAGAAACTTGAGCGAACCGGTTCCATGGGCAAACATCCAGGCAATCATCGCAACCGAAGATCCGATCTCCGATAAGTGCGCGAAGCTCCAAGGGAATGGAACCTTTCAACTCAATCGTCAGATAAGAGATGCAGCGGCGCGCGTCGAGTCGATGCGGAGCAGTGATCGCGCCTGTCGGGCACGCTGTAATGCAGCGCTCGCATGTTCCGCAGTGATCGGCGACTGGCTCATCCGCCGGCAATTCGAGCGTCGTTAAGAGCTCCGCGAGAAAGAACCAAGTCCCGAGCCGTTCATCAATCAGCATCGTGTTTTTGCCATGCCAGCCAATGCCAGCTTGCGCGGCATGGTCGCGCTCCGAAACAGGACCGGTATCCACGTAACATTTCTGTTGGCCGCCGAAGCCGCGAAGAAATTGGTCGATCTTGCTGAGCCGCGCCTCGATCACATCGTGATAATCCTCGCCCCACGCGTAGCGCGCGATTCTGCCCGTAGCTCCGACATGTCTGGGCGACCGACGAACTTGTTCACCTTGAAAATAGTTCAACGCCAAAACAACAATCGATCGTGCGCCGGGCAAAACTTTCTGCGGATCGCAACGCTTCTCTTCGCCCCGTTGCATGTAATTCATTTCGCCGTGTGCACCCTGTCGTAACCATTCCTGAAATTCACTTGCGTGCGCTGGCTCGCTACACGGTGCTATACGACACGAATCGAAACCAATCTGCCGCGCAAAGGACAACAGCTGCGTCTTCAAATCGATTTGCGAAATTTGAGTCATCATGCTGTAGCCGGGATCAGCGGCCCCGGCTGCGGGTTGTGGCCAAGTCTGCTGAGTTTGCTCAAAATTGCTACGGCAATTTCCTCGGCCGTAAGCACAGACGTATCGACCCGGACATCCGCAACGTTGCCATAAAGTGGTTGCCGTGCCTGTAACATTCGCGCGAACGCTCGCCTTGGGCTCTTCACTTGCAATAACGGTCGGTTTCCTGATCGCGAGGCGCGTTCGAAGAGCGTTTCCTCATTGGCGTCCAGCCAAATGGTTATGCCGAGCCGTTCCAAAATCTGCAGATTCTCTTGGCGTAAAACGATACCCCCGCCGGTTACGATGATTGCTCGTTGTGTCTCTGACAGTTCGCGAAGGGCTTGAGTTTCCGCATCGCGGAATTTGTTCTCGCCATGTTTGGAAAAGATTTCCGGGATCGCGAGTCCGAATTTCGACGCAACGATGTCGTCGGTGTCGAATAGGGCGAGTGCCGTGCGCCGCTGCAGGCAAGTTCCAACGGACGACTTTCCTGCGCCCATCATGCCGATGAGGACAATCGATGT
>Ga0137364_10001518_pt1 | contig 10978 bp, 8 predicted proteins | sample SagtaG_10_FD_104798 | JGI IMG/M metagenome (GOLD analysis project Ga0137364, IMG submission 104798) | Vadose zone soil microbial communities from Sagehorn Ranch, Mendocino, California, USA - Sage1_L_20_16 metaG | ecosystem: Environmental > Terrestrial > Soil > Vadose zone | place: USA... | reverse complement strand
TCTTCGACGAGATCATCACGGGGTTTCGGATGTCGCTGGGTGGGGCCCAGCAATACTTCGAGGTCACGCCGGACCTCGCGGCGTTCGGGAAGGCGATGGGGAACGGGATGCCGATCGCCGCGATCGTCGGCCGGGCGGAGCTCATGCGGCTGTTCGATGAGGTCTTTTTTTCGTTCACAGGCGGAGGCGAGACGCTCTCGCTGGCCGCGGCGCTGGCCACGATCCGGGAGCTCCAGTCGAAGGCGGTCCTGAAGCACATCTGGGCTATGGGGCAGGAGCTCATCGACGGCTATCGAAGGTTAGCGCGCGAGGCGGGACTCGAAGGCGTCACGCGCTGCGTCGGCTATCCGTGCTGGCCGGAATTCGTCTTCGAAGAGAGCGGCAAGCCCTCGCTCCGTCTTCAGACGCTCTTCCAGCAGGAGATCGTCAAGCGGGGTGTCCTTACCCGCCCGGGGATGTTTGTTTGCTACTCCCACACACCAGAGGATATCCGGAAGACGCTTGAGGTGTTCCGAGCCGCCCTTCACGCCACGAAGGACGCGTTGACCGCGGGTCGCGTCCAGGAAGCGCTCGAGGGGGATATCGTGGAGCCGGTGATCCGGGCAGCCAGTTTCGAGCGCTGATGCGCGTCGCTTTTCCAATCCACCGCAAGAACTACTACCGCCCGCTGGGGCCTGTGATTGAGGAGGCACTGCGCCGGGGTCATCAGGTGGACTGCTGGCACGATTGGGGTCAACCACGCCGGGGACCGAAAGGTTCCGAATTTCCTGATGCCGTCCCGATCGCGCTGTCCAGAGGTTCCCAGGTTCGGACGTTCCGGGGCGCAGCCGACCTCGTCCGGCGCTTTCGCGAAGATCCTCCCGATGTCGTCATCTCCCAGGATCCGCCCACATCGACGCTCAAGGAGCGCACGTCGACCAAGTGGGTGTGGCTTCAGTACGCCACGGAAATCCTTTTCTATTCAACGCCCGAGAGCGCGCTTCGCTCCGATGCGCTTGCGACCTACAGCCCGTACTGGGCGACAAAGCTAGTGCAGCGCTTCGCAGATTCGAGCGCCGCTCGCGATCTAGAACGCTGTACGGTAGCGGTGGGAATGCCGGAGTTGGACGTCCTGCCACAGATCGACCCTGATAAGGTCCGGCACCGTTTGGACCTGCACCGGGGCCGGCCCGTGGTGCTCTATCTGCCGTTCCCCCTGCACTCCAACCCGCAGACTTTCTGGCTGAGGCGGGTGTTCACTCCGGCCACACCGCTGGTCCGAGGCTTGGGCACACTGCTGGCCTGGCGCATGGAGTACTGGGAGCACGTCCGGCGAGGCTGGAACGACCGGCGTCTGGTCGAATCCGTCCGCGAGTTCTGCGATCGGGCGGGTGCTGTATTGGTGATGAAGTCTCGGCTAAAGGATCCCATCCCTCGGTACGCGCGTGCGCTTGCCGATAGGGCACTGTACGATCCATCCCACTACCCGCCGACGATCCTTGAGCTGTTGAGCGTCGCCTCACTCTGCATCCACGCGTACAGCACCGGGGTGTTCGAGGCCGCCTACTGCGGGGTGCCCAGTCTGTGCCTCGCCTCGGACCGGCGGGACATGGGGCTGCCCGACTACCTCCACGACCTCGTGTACAACGGCGATTTGGGTGGGATTTACAACTGGCCGGGCACGGCGTACTGCGTGGCGCTTCGCGACGCGTTCGATGGTCTCCGTCGGTGGAGCCTCGCCGACTTTCCGCTCGACACCGCGGCACGCAAGCGCTACGTCGAGCGTTTTCTCGGGTTTGACGATGGTCGCAGCTCCGAACGCCTGCTTGATGTTGCCGAGCGGGTCGGCGGGCGCGCGTGCCTATGAGGGTCCTGATCACTGGCGGCGGCGGGTTCATCGGCTCACACGTCGCTGAAGACTACGCGCGGCAGGGCCATGACGTGATCGTGCTGGATAATCTGTCACGGGCGCGCCTTCTCGGGCACGGAGAGCGGAACGTATCCTACGCGTGGAACCAACTGGCGACGATCGCCCACGTCACCCTGGTCAAAGGCAGCGTGCTCGACCGCGCGCTCGTGCGTGAGATCGTGAGCACGGTCGACGCGATCGTGCACGGGGCGGCACAGACGGCTGTTACAAGCTCCGTTGTCGACCCCACCACCGACTTCGAGACAAACGTGATCGGTACATTCGAGATCCTTGAGGCTGCCCGCCTGACCGGACGCAAAATCCCCATGGTCTTCACGTCGACAAACAAGGTTTACGGCGACAACGTTAATCGCCTCCCGGTGGTCGAGCGTCCACGACGCTACGAGTTCGAGCGCGGATATGAGAGTGGCGTCCCGGAGACGCTGCAGGTCGATGGGTGCGAACATACGCCCTATGGGACATCAAAGCTCGCGGCGGATCTCTACGTACAAGAGTACGCTCGCTTGTATCGGCTGCCGACGGCCGTATTCAGGATGAGTTGCATCTACGGGCCGCGGCAGTTCGGCGTCGAAGACCAGGGGTGGGTCGCGCACTTCGTCATCTCCGTGCTAACTGGCGCGGCCCTCACCATCTACGGCGACGGGCGACAGGTGCGCGATGTGCTCTTCGTCGAAGACCTCGTGAAGGCGATCCGGGGTTTCATAGCGAACGCGTTGTCCCTCCCGGAAGGCCTGGTGTGCAACGTCGGGGGCGGGTCGCGATTCACATTGTCGCTGTTAGAGTTGCTGGATATTCTTGAACGGGAAACTGGACGGCGCGCAGAGATCAGATTTGCTCCGTGGCGCCCCTCGGATCAGCGAGCCTACGTCTCCGACATCCGCCGGATCGGCTCGGTCTTGGGCTGGACGCCGAAGACGCCGCCGATCGAGGGTGTAAGGACCCTGATCCGGTGGATCTTCGAACACATCGAACTGTTCGCTGAGGAGGAGCCTCGCTGAGGTTCGGGATTCTGATTCCGTCGTTCAGCCCAGTGATCGGCGGAGCAGAAATTGGCGCCCTTGAGCTAGGGAAGCGACTGATTTCGCGAGGGCATCTCGTTTCTATTCTAACCCCGCGGCTCGATCCGTCGTGGAGGCTCGAGGAGACGATTGAAGCTCTCGATGTGTATCGATATGACATTCCCGACATTCGGGGACGCGACCGAACTGCGAGTGTAGTGGTTGGCTCATACTTGCGTTTGGGCACGATTCTGCGACGGCTCGCACCGGATGTGCTGAACATGCATTACCTCCTGCCGACGGGCATCTCGGGACAATGGTGGGCGTCGCGTTTGGGTATTCCAACAGTTCTGACGCTGATCGGGATGGACGTCTACGATCCCCACTACCGGCCTTCTTGGGTCTTGCGCCATTTGATGCGGCGCGCAGCTCGAAGGACTGATGCTGTAACGTGCGTGTCGACGTTCGTCCAGCGCATCGTAGCGCGCGAGTATGCGCCAATGCTGCATGTTCCCTTCACCGTGATTCCGTACGGGGTCGACACCAAGCGCTTCTGCCCGGGACTGCTGAGCAGCCACGTGCGGGATCGGTACGGCGTCCTTCCGCACGAGAAGCTGGTGCTAACTGTCCAGAGACTCTACAAACGTAAGGGAGTGCACGAGTTCATCGAGGCTGCCGCTCTCGTTGCGGGAGAGTGTCCCGCTACCAAATTCCTGATCGTTGGAGAGGGTCCAGAGCGAGCGAGCCTCGAACGACTTGTGCTCGCGCGTGGCCTACAAGCAAAGGTGATGTTCGCAGGAGCAGTGGAGAACCAGATTCTTCCCCTTGTGTACGCTGCGTGCGATCTCTTTCTATTCCATACATTTCACGAGGGCTTTGGTATCGTCCTCCTGGAAGCGATGGCATCTGGTCTCCCGGTGATCACAACGGCAGCCGGCGGCACCGTGGACATAATTCGGAACGGCGAAAACGGGATCGTCGTTCGTACCGGCGATCACGTAGCGCTCGCCCATGCCGCAATCGGGCTGTTGCGTGACGACGCTAAACGCGCGGCGATTGGTCGAAAGGGGCGAGAAGCAGCAGGCCGAGAGTTCGATTGGGACATCGTTGCCGACAAATACCTCGACGTGTTCCTTCAGGTGCGGGGCTCTAAGTGTAGGGGCCCGAGAAGGACTCCCTGGATCATGCGATCGCAGCGTCGGTGATGGCCGACTGTTCCGCTGGACGCGCATCTGGCGGTGCCGTGACGGTCTGCTTTGTCAACGAGTACTTCCCGCCCTTCGCGCCGGGCGGCGCCGAATGGAGCCTTGAGGCGTTGACGCGTGCCGTCGCTGCCCGGGGGCACCGGGTCGTCGTCGTCACGCCGAACTACGGGGCACCGGCGGTGGAAGAGCGGGACGGGGTGCGGATCGTCCGCTTTCCGTTCCCGATCAGGCTCTCGCCCGGGCGGGCGCCCGTATCGACCAAGTGGCTCGCGAACCCGATCTTCTATCTCTACGCCGCGATCGCCGTGGCGCGTGTGTCCCTGCGCGAGGGTGCCGAGGTGATCCACGCGCAGAACAAGCATTCGCTGATCCCAGCCATTCTGGCGGGCCGACTTCTTGGCATCCCCGTTTTCTTGACGATCCGCGACGGGAGCATCATCAACGCGGCGCCCCTCTGTCTGCACAGTCATGACGCGCGGCCGCCCGACTGCGGCCTGCGCAAGCTCTGGCGGGAGTGCTCCGAGGAGTACTTCGCCCTCTATGTCAAGGGCGCGCGGAGCCGACTGCGCGCGAAGTTGGCCTTCCTCTACTTCTGGCTCGACAGCTGCCTGAAGCAGCGCTTCCTCCGCCGGCTTGACGGCGTGATCGGCGTGAGTCAGGGCATCCTGGACGTCTACCGGCGCTCTGGCCTCCTCGAGGGGGTACGACGGATCTATGTTATCCCGAACGTCGCGCCCCTGGCACCGCCACCGCCGCCGTCCGAGACCGAGGCGTTGCGCGCGCGCCTTGGCCTCCGGGGACGCCGGGTCGTGCTCTACGTTGGCAAGTTCTCGCCGGGGAAGGGAACGGCTGACCTCCTGACGGCCGCGCTGGACGTCGCGGACGCCGTCCCGAACGCGACCTTCGTGTTCGTCGGCAACGGGACGCTCGACACCGGAGCGCCGCACGCCCGATGCCTCGGGCCTCTGCCGAACCGTGAGGTCCTGGCACTATACCCGCTCGCCGATGTCGTCGTAGTCCCGTCGGTGATTCCCGACGCCCTCAGTCGAGTGATCCTCGAGGCGATGGCTGCGATGCGTCCAGTTGTGGCCACGCGCGTCGGTGGCACGCCGGAGCTGGTGATCCACGGCAGGACCGGGCTGTTGGTCGAGCGGAGCGCCCCGGCCGAGCTCGCGCGTGCAATCACGACTCTGCTCCGGGACGACGGGCTCCGCGAGACGCTCGGCGCGGGCGCCCGGCGGCACATCGTCGAGCGGTTCGGCCTCGAGGATAGCGTCGATAGACTCCTCGCGGTCTACGCGGAGCACAGACGCTGATGGTGCTGGGGCTCCTGCCTTCGATCCGTGGCGGGCTCGGGGAGCTTGCGAAGACCGGACAGCACTCGCGTCTGATCGAAGGTTATCTTCGCCCGTACGCCCGCGCCTTCGATGAGGTGCGCTACTTCAGCTACCTCCGCGAGGCGCTGCATCAGTACGTGACCGACACAGAGCTGCTCGCGCGTGTGCGCCTTTTGCCAGGGGGCGCGTGGCATCCCTGGGTGTACGGGTTCCTGATGCCGATCCGTTATGCGGCCGCCTTCCGCGGCTGTGCCGTGCTTCGCGTCTTCCAGGTTCTCGGCACGCTTCCGGCCGTGCTGGCGAAGCGGCGCTTCGGTGTCCCGTACGTGACCACCTACGGATTCTGGTACGGAAAGCTGGCTCGATCCCGCACGACGAGGCTCCTTCGCAGGATCGTCGAGAACGTCGGTCTTCGGTCGGCCGAGGCGGTGATCGTGACGACTCCGGAGATCGAGGCTTACATCTCGACGCGAATAGATGCGGCGAGGATCCATCTGATCCCCAACGGCGTCGATACGACGCGCTTCGTACCTGTATCGCGGCCCTGGCGCGCGAAGAAGCGGGTCCTTTACGTGGGTCGGCTCTCCGAGGAGAAGAACCTCGACACTCTCATCGAGGCAACGGCCAAGCTGCTCGGCCGATTCGAGATCGGTCTGACCCTGGTCGGCGAGGGGCCGTTACACGCCTCGCTGGACAGGAGCGCGCGTGAGCGCAGGGTCCCGGTCGAATTCATACCGGTGGTCGAACACGGCGAACTCCCGCGTTACCTTCAGGACGCCGACGCCTTCGTCCTGCCGTCCCTGACCGAAGGGCACCCCAAGGTGCTGCTGGAGGCGATGAGCGCTGGAGTCCCCTGCGTCGCCTCCGACGTAGACGGTAGTCGAGCCGTCCTCACCGACGGCGAGACAGGCCTTTTGTTCGATCCGCTCGACGCCTGCGCCCTCGCGAGCCACCTCGAGCGGTTGCTCACCGACCTGGACTTGGCCCGCCGCATCGGGGCGCGCGCTCGCGCGGCCGTGCTTGAGCGGTACGACCTGTCGCGCCTGGTCGAGCGTGAGATCGCGCTGCTCATACGAGTCGCGACAGCCCACTGATGCGGCCCCTCGGTCAAAGTTGGCGGCGCGCGCTGCTCGACGGTGAGTTGGAGCGACTGGCGCCAGCGTTCGCGGGCGCTGTGGCCGACCTCGGGGGCCGGCGGCCCGCGCGCGGCCGCTTCGAGCCGCCGGTCGCCCAGTGCCGGCGGTGGGTGATCGTGAACGTCGACCTCCGGGAGGGTCCCGATCTCGTTGCCGATGTCGTGGCGCTGCCGTTCCGCAGCGCGTCGCTCGACTGGGTCCTCTGCCTCGAGACGCTCCAGTACGTGCCGTGCCCCGAGGCCGCTGTCGGCGAGATGGCGCGGATCCTCGTGCCCGGCGGCTGCGCCGTCGCCGCCGTGCCCTTTCTCCATCGCGCCGATATGGCGACTGATCGGCACCGCTTCACGGAGACGCGGCTTCGGGAGCTCTTCCAGGGGGCTGGCCTCGAGGTCAGGGAAATTGTGCGCCAGGGCTTGTTTTTCACCACGCTGGCCAACATGGTGCGGCAGGCGAGCGCGCGTATCCCGGCCGCACTGCTCCGTTACGCCGTGGCACTGCTAGTTCTGCCTCTCTCGGAGTTTCTGCACCGCGTCGACCGTCTCACTGCTGTCCGACGCTCCCCGTTTCTGTCGAGCTTCACCACCGGATTCCTTCTGGTGGCGCACAAGCCATGAGCCGCGTCTATTCGCCAACAGGTCGCAGAGCGAGGCGGGATCGATCCCTTGGAGCGCACCCTGGCGAGCTGCGGCGTGCTAGACTTCAGCGGTGAATATTCTCGGGATTACCCTCGGTCACGATACCAGCTTCAGCCTCGTCAGCGATGGCAAGGTGCTTGGCGTGACGGAGGCCGAGCGCTGGTTTCGCCAGAAACGCTATAAGCTTCACGCCCTGAGCCTGCAGGCCGGCAGAAAGGCTAGTGGCTTCCAGTACGTGGACGTCGCAGAGCTCGAGTCATTCCTCGGTGTCGTGGCGAAGGCGTGGGGTACGCGCTACGATGCGCTCGCCGTCCAAAACCAAGGTCGGGGAGAGGAGTACCTGAACCTTCAGACGTTGCTCGAGCGGGCAGGATTCACCTTTGATGCGGCCTACCAGGTCAATCATCATCTGAGCCACGCCGCGCTCGCCTTCTATACGTCACCTTTCGAGGAGGCCGTCGTGTTTAGCTACGATGGCGAGGGGAACGACGGCCAGACCATCGTGTTTCAGGCGAGCTCCGGCGGCCTCGAGTACGTCGAGCGAAGCCGGCTCAAGTTCGGTCAGAGCTACAGCAACGTCGGCCACATCGTGGGGATCAAGCCCGACATTACTGGGACTACGTCAGGGAAGCTGATGGGCCTGGTGGCATACGGCACGCTGCGTGAGGACTGGCTGCCATACGCGCGCAAGTACGTGCAAGAATACCAGAAGCTTGCCACCCGCATCGTAGACGGTCTCAACCAGTACGGCAAGGGCCACCGGATAAACTCGATTGGGCTCGAGGAGATTCCGGAGCTGAGGCCGTTCTTGTTGGACGGGCCGCCACTGGCCCGTTCTCCGCTAAGGAAGCTGGCTCGGATGATCACCGCGAGCGATCACGACCCGGGCCCCGAGATGCGCCTACCAGGCCCTGAGGATCGGTCCGCCCAGGATCTTGCTCACACCGTCCAGGTGGCATGGACCGAGGAGGTCTTGGCGCTGTTGAAGGCCCACTGCGGGCGGAGTGACAACCTCTGCGTCAGCGGGGGCTGCGCATTGAACGGAATCACCAACTACGAGATTCAGCGCCGCGAGCTCTTCCGCGAAACGCATTTCGTTCCTAACCCAACCGACTGTGGTCTCTCCGCAGGAGCAGCCCTGTGGGTCCACTATCAGTCCACGCGGCAGAAGTTTCGCGGCTACGGGAGTTATTTTTCCCCTTACCTCGGCCCAGAGGCCTTTGATCGTGCGGAGCTACCCACGTTCAAGCGGGCGTATCCGAGCCGAGAACTTCGTCCTGGGGAAGCGCCACGTATCCTCGCGCGCCTGCTCTGGGCCGGTCGGATCGTCGGCGTCATCCGTGGCGGCTACGAGGTGGGCCCCCGTGCGCTCGGCAACCGCTCGATCCTCTGCAACCCGCTCAATCGAGAGATGCGCGAGATCATCAACCGCAAGGTCAAGCATCGAGAGTGGTACCGACCATTCGCACCCGTGGTGACGGCGGAGGATGCGCCCCGCTACTTCACGAACGTGCACGAGATTCCCTACATGTCGGTCATCTGCTACACGCGCCCCGAATGGGCCGACCGCCTGCCCTCGGTCACCCACGTCGACGGCACAGCGCGAGTCCAGACTGTGCGTCGTGATCAGCACGCATTCCTCTACGAGACGCTTCGGGAGTTCGAGAAGCTGGCGGGCGTACCCGTGTTGTTGAACACATCGTTCAACCCGCGCGGGGAACCGATCCTGAACTTCTGCGCGGTCGGCCTCTCGATGCTTGACACGACCGACCTGGACCTCGTCCTCATCGAGGATACCCTGTTCTCTAGGTCGGGGCGCGAACGCCTGCTCGATACCCTGTGACGGATGAAGCCGGAGCTGCTCGATTACCTCCGATGCCCCCGCTGCGCCGCCGACTCGGTTCCCCTGGGGGTGTCTGTTGTCGAGCGCCGTGACGGTGAGGTACTCGCTGGCCATCTCACCTGCCCAGCGGGGCACGCGTTCCCGGTCGATCAGGGCGTCCCAGACTTTGTTGAGCCGGCGGACGGCGCTGTCAGCGATGTTTATAACATCATGTGGGCCGCGCAAGCCCGCCAGGTCTACGTCGGCCGCGAAGACGAATTCCGGCGCAAGTTCCAAGTCTTCGCACGCCTGCCGGAGCCGCTCGAGATGTACTTCAGCGATAAAGTCGTGCTCGACGCCGGCTGCGGAGAAGGACGCTTTACATGGCTAGCCAGCCACCTCGGCGCGCGCCAGGTGGTCGCTGTCGACTACTCTCACGAGGCCTTGGCACGGGCCAAGGCAGGCACGGGTAACCCTCCCAACTGCTCGTTCGTAAGGGCGGATATCATGCGGCTGCCCTTTAGGCGCGTCTTCGACTACGTCATAAGCCTTGGCGTCCTCCACCACACGCCGAGCACGGCCGCGGCGTACCGCTCGGTCGTTCGTCACCTCAAGCCTGCCGGATACGTAACGATCTTCGTATATGGTCGGTGGACCCTACCGCTGGTAATCTGGCCGCTGCGCTGTTTGACGCTCAAAATGGACTCGAGCCGCGTGTTGCGCTTTTGCTACGACTGGGGCTTCGGCTACGAACCCGCGCATCGGCCTCGACTCCCTCTCGGCAGGTTCTTGCGTACGCTCGGGCGACTGGACGTGCTCGGCATGGGACGCGTCACCTTCGAGGGGTTGACGACGCCCTATCTACGCGAACACTCACTCGACGAGGTGCACCGGTGGTTCCGGGAGACTGGCGTGGAGTTGATCTCATGCACTCGCCTCGTGTCGGCGTCTGGACGGGGGTCTGGGTGAGCCGTTCGGGGCTTCGTAAAGGTCTCGACGACAGCAAGGGTCGCACGACGTGAAAGTCCTCGTCACGGGCAGCAGTGGCCTGATCGGATCAGATACGGTCGAGCACTTCGACCGGCACGGCCACAACGTGTATGGGCTTGACAACAACATGCGGCGTGAGTTCTTCGGTTCAGCTGGCGACACGACTTGGAACCTCCGGCGACTCCGCGCGGTCACGCGCTCGTTCGACCACCTCGACGTGGACATCCGGGACCGGCAGCGCGTCATGGATATCTTCAGGACGCATCGCTTCGACCTCGTCGTCCACTGCGCCGCCCAGCCGTCCCACGATCGGGCCGCGACGATCCCGCTCGTCGACTTCGACGTCAACGCGGTCGGAACGGTGAACCTCCTTGAGGCAACGCGACTCCACTGCCCCGACGCGGTGTTCATCCATATGAGCACCAACAAGGTGTACGGGGACGCGCCGAACGAGGTGCCGCTGGTGGAGCTCGAGCACCGCTACGACTACGCGCGGCCCGAAGAGTACCACGGCATCAGCGAGGGGTGCCGGCTCGACCGCTCGCTCCACTCGCTGTTCGGCGCGTCGAAGGCAGCGGCGGACCTGGTGGCACAAGAGTACGGGCGCTACTACGGGATGAAGGTCGGGATCTTCCGGGCGGGCTGCGTCACGGGCCCATCCCACTCGGGGGTGGAGCTCCACGGGTTCCTCTCCTACCTCGTGAAGGTTGCGGTTCGCGGCGAGCCCTACGCGATCTACGGCTACAAGGGCAAGCAGGTGCGCGACCAGATCCACAGCGCGGACGTCGTCGGCGCTTTTGAGGCGTTCGTCCGCAACCCGCGGCTTGGGGAACCCTACAACCTCGGCGGCGGGCGAGAGAACAGCGCCTCGGTGCTCGAGTCCATCGCCGCGGTCGAAGCGGCTGCCGGAACCAAGATCCGATGGAGCTATGTTGAGGCGCCCCGG
>Ga0137364_10001515_pt1 | contig 10983 bp, 10 predicted proteins | sample SagtaG_10_FD_104798 | JGI IMG/M metagenome (GOLD analysis project Ga0137364, IMG submission 104798) | Vadose zone soil microbial communities from Sagehorn Ranch, Mendocino, California, USA - Sage1_L_20_16 metaG | ecosystem: Environmental > Terrestrial > Soil > Vadose zone | place: USA... | reverse complement strand
GACCAGCTCGGGCTTGACCCCGAAGAACGCCGGCTTCCACAGCACGAGATCCGCGAGCTTGCCCCGCTCCACCGAACCGACGTGGGTGGCCAGTCCGTGGGCGATCGCCGGGTTGATCGTGTACTTCGCGATGTAGCGCTTCACGCGCAGGTTGTCGTCCCCGGGGCTCTCGCCCGGCAGCGCGCCGCGCTGGCGCTTCATCTTGTCCGCGGTCTGCCAGGTCCGGATGATGACTTCGCCGATGCGGCCCATCGCCTGGCTGTCGGAGGAGATCATCGAGAGCGCGCCGAGGTCGTGCAGAATATCCTCGGCCGCGATGGTCTCCTTGCGGATGCGGCTCTCGGCGAACGCCAGATCCTCGGCAATCGAAGGATCGAGGTGATGACACACCATCAGCATGTCGAGATGCTCGTCGATGGTGTTGCGAGTGAACGGTCGGGTCGGATTGGTCGAGGACGGCAGCACGTTGGCGAGCCCCGCCACCTTGATGATGTCGGGCGCGTGCCCGCCGCCGGCGCCTTCGGTGTGAAACGCGTGGATGGTGCGACCCTTGAACGCCGCGATCGTGTCCTCGACGAAGCCGGATTCGTTGAGCGTGTCGGTGTGGATCATCACCTGGATATCGTAGCGGTCGGCCACCGACAGGCAGCAGTCGATCGCGGCCGGCGTCGTACCCCAGTCCTCGTGCAGCTTGAGCGAGCAGGCACCCGCCTCGATCATCTCCTCGAGCGCGGCGGGCAGCGACGCATTGCCCTTGCCGGAGAAGCCGAGGTTGACCGGAAACGCATCGGCCGCCTGGATCATGCGCCCGATGTGCCACGCGCCCGGCGTGCAGGTCGTGGCCTTGGTGCCCTCCGCCGGGCCGGTACCGCCGCCGAGCATCGAAGTGATGCCGGCCATCAGCGCTTCCTCGATCTGCTGCGGGCAGATGAAATGGATGTGGCAATCGAAGCCGCCGGCGGTGAGGATTTTTCCCTCGCCCGCGATGGCCTCGGTGCCGGGCCCGATCACGATCGACACGTCGGGCTGCACGTCGGGATTGCCGGCCTTGCCGATCGCGGCGATGCGGCCGTCGCGCAAGCCGACGTCGGCTTTGACGATGCCCCAATGGTCGAGGATCAGCGCATTGGTGATGACGGTGTCGACCGCGCCCGCCGCATTGGCGATCTGACTCTGCCCCATGCCGTCGCGGATGACCTTGCCGCCGCCGAATTTCACCTCCTCGCCGTAGGTGGTGAAATCGTGTTCGACCTCGATGAGGAGATCGGTGTCGGCGAGCCGCACCCTGTCGCCCGTCGTGGGCCCGAACATGTCGGCATAGACGCGCCGCGGGATTCTGACCGGCATTTGGATCCCCCTCAGTCGAGCTTGCCCATCACGTTCTGACGGAAGCCGTAGATCTTCCGCTCCCCGGCAAAGGCCACGAGCGTCACCTCCCGGCTCTGCCCCGGCTCGAACCGCACCGCGGTGCCGGCCGCAATGTCGAGGCGCATGCCACGGGCCTTCTGGCGGTCGAATTGCAGCGCCGGATTGGTCTCGAAGAAATGATAATGCGAGCCGACCTGGATCGGCCGGTCGCCGGCGTTGGTGACCGAGAGCTTCACGCTCGGCCGGCCGGCATTGAGGATGATCTCGCCGTCCTGGGTGATGATTTCGCCGGGGATCATGGCGTACCTCAATCTCTCCACATCGTCATTCCGGGGCGCCGCGCAGCGGCGAACCCGGAACCCATGATCACCGCGGTGGCCATGGATTCCGGCACTCGCTTCGCTCGGCCGGAATGACCAGCGAAGCGATAGGGGAAAGATCACCGGATCGGGAGGTGCACGGTCACGAGCTTGGTGCCGTCCGGGAACGTGGCCTCGACCTGGATGTCGTGGATCATCTCGGCAATGCCGTCCATCACCTGGGCGCGGGCGAGCACGCCGGCGCCGGCTTCCATCAGCTCGGCGACGCTGCGCCCGTCGCGCGCGCCTTCGAGGATGAAGTCCGTGATCAGCGCCACCGCCTCGGGATGATTGAGCTTGACGCCGCGCTCGAGCCTGCGCCGCGCGACCATGGCGGCCATGGCGACGAGCAGCTTGTCCTTTTCGCGCGGGGTGAGGTTCATGGGCGGTGCGGTCAGTTGAGCCACAGCCGCGGCAAGCGGCCCGCGCGCAGCAGCATGAGCAAGGTCACGAGATCCTGCCGCAGCTTCGCGCCGGTGTCGGCAACGAGCCGCGCCAGCGCCAGACCGTTCCAGGCCGAGATCCCGACCTCGCCGCAAAATGTTTGCTCCCGTACCGACCCCACCAGGGCGTCATCTGCGGGGATCGCCAGCACGCTCGCGACCGCGATCCCACCGCCCGCGCAAGCCGGTGCAGCGAGCTTTTCGGCGATGGCGCCGTCCAATCGCAGCGTATCCGCAAACAGCAGCCGTTTTTCGCGCCGCACGCGCCAGCGATCGAGCACGAGACCGCTCTCGACCCTCTCGCCCATCCCGGAGCGTCCGAAGATCACGGCTTCGGCAAGGATCAGCCGAGCGTCTGCGGCGAGATCGACTTCGATCGAGCGATTCATGCGGGCGCGGTCGAACAGGATCGTCTCCTGGGGCAGCCAGGCCAGCGTCGCGCCGCTGGCGACCTCGAGCTTGATCCGCAGGTTCGCGTCCGGCCCGAGCGAGCGATAGACCTTTTCGGCGGCTGCGCCGGTCACGGCCAACCGGGTTCCCGGACCGGCGGAGAACGCGATCTCGAGGTCGTCGCCGCCGGCAATCCCGCCCGCGGTGTTGAGAAGCACCGCCTCGAGCTCGTCGGTCGCCGCGGCCGGAAACCGTACGCGCAGCGAGCCCTCCTCGCGCACGCGCTTCGGCCGGCTCGCGCCGTCGCCCGCCTCGACCGACACGGCGATGCGGCTCGAGGCGCGGTTGGCCGCGAACACCCGGTCCTCTGCTTCGTCGGCGGCTGACACGCCGGATCCTCGGGCGTGTTCCCTCCCCCCTTGTGGGGGAGGGTTAGGGAGGGGGGTATGCTCGGCTGACTTCGTGAAACTCATCACCCCCTCCCGGCGCGCTGCGCGCGCCGACCTCCCCCACAAGAGGGGAGGTGTCAAGAAATAACTACAGCGCGAGCGCGCGTTTGAGCGCGCTTTCGTCGAGCTCGCCGCGCTCGCAGCGGTAGACGATCGCGCCCCGCTCCATGACCGCGAAATGATCGCCGAGCTCGCGGGCGAAGTCGAGATATTGCTCGACCAGCACGATCGCGATCCGGCCGAGATTGCGCAGGTAGGCAATGGCGCGGCCGATGTCCTTGATGATCGAGGGCTGGATGCCTTCGGTGGGCTCGTCGAGCAGGAGGAGCCGCGGCTGCATCACCATGGCACGCCCGATCGCCAGCTGCTGTTGCTGGCCGCCGGAAAGATCGCCGCCGCGCCGGCGCAGCATCTCGCGCAGCACCGGGAACAGCGCGAACACGTCGTCGGGGATTCTTCGCTCGTCGCGCTTGAGCGGCGCAAAGCCGGTCTCCAGATTCTCCTCGACGGTCAGCAGCGGAAAGATCTCGCGACCCTGCGGCACATAGGCGATACCGCGCCGCGCCCGCTCGTCGGGCTTGAGCCGGGTGATGTCGGCACCCTCCCAGCGGATGCTGCCGCGGCTCACCGGATGCTGGCCGACCAGCGCGCGCAGCAGGCTGGTCTTGCCCACGCCGTTACGGCCGAGCACGCAGGTGACCTTGCCGGGCTCCGCCTGCAGCGACACGGCGCGCAAGGCCTGGGCGGCCCCGTAGTGAAGATCGATCGTCTCGACGTCGAGCATGAGCATTACCGTCCGAGATAGACCTCGATGACGCGTTCGTTCGCCGAGACCTGGTCGATCGAGCCTTCGGCGATGACGGAGCCTTCGTGCAGGACCGTGACCTTGACGTCGAGCTCGCGCACGAACGCCATGTCGTGCTCGACCACCACCAGCGTGCGGTCGCGATTGATTTCCTTGAGCAGCTCGACCGTCTGCCGGGTCTCGGCGTCGGTCATGCCGGCGACCGGCTCGTCGACGAGCAGGAGCTTGGGATCCTGCGCCAGCAGCATGCCGATCTCGAGCCATTGCTTCTGGCCGTGGGCAAGCCCGCCCGCAATGGTGTCGCGCACCGCGCCGAGCTGCGTGGTCTCCAGCAGCCGGTCGATGCGCTGCCGCTCGTCCTCGCTCTCGCGCCAAGAGAGCGCCTTGCGCGCGCGGCGATCGCCTTTGAGCGCGAGCCGCAAGTTGTTCTCGACGCTGTGGCTGTCGAACACGGTCGGTTTTTGGAACTTGCGCCCGACCCCGAGCTCGGCGATCTCGGTCTCGTCGAGGCTGGTGAGGTCGAAGGTCCCGTCGAAATACACTTCGCCGCCGTCCGGTCGGGTCTTGCCGGTGACGACATCCATCATCGTGGTTTTGCCGGCGCCGTTCGGGCCGATGATCGCCCGCATCTCGCCGGGCTCGATCGCGAGCGAAAGATTGTCGAGCGCGCGGAAGCCGTCGAACGAGACGGTGACGCCGTTGAGATACAGCAACGCCGAAGTGGTGCGGGGCTCCATGGGCTACTCCGCCGGCCGCGGTTGCGCGATACCCGGATCCTGCGCGCCATTGCCGCCCAGGAACCGCGACCGCTCGCTCCACCAATAGACGATGGTGCCGACGATGCCGCGCGGCAGCAGCAGGGTCACGGCGACGAACAATCCGCCGAGCATGAACAGCCAGTAGGGCGCCAAAGCCCCGCTGGTGAAGGTGGTCTTGGCGTAATTGACGAGGATCGCGCCGATCACGGCGCCGACCAGCGTGCCGCGGCCGCCGACCGCGACCCAGATCACCGCCTCGATGGAATTTGCCGGCGCGAACTCGCTCGGATTGATGATGCCGACCTGCGGCACGTAGAGCGCGCCGGCGATCCCGGCCATGCACGCCGAGACCGTGAACACCAAGAGCTTGTAGGATTCGACCCGATAGCCGAGAAAGCGCGTGCGGGCCTCGGCGTCGCGGATCGCGATCAGCACTTTGCCGAATTTCGAGCGCACGATGACCCGGCAGAGATAGAAGCCGATGCCCAGCGCCACGACCGAGGCCGCGAACAGCGCCGCGCGCGTGGCGTCCGATTGCACGTTGAAGCCGAGGATGTCCTTGAAGTCGGTGAGGCCGTTGTTGCCGCCGAACCCGAAATTGTTGCGGAAGAATCCGAGCATCAGCGCGAACGTCAGCGCCTGGGTGATGATCGAGAGATAGACCCCGGTGACCCGGCTGCGGAACGCGAACCAGCCGAACACGAAGGCGAGCAGGCCGGGCACCAGCACGACCATCAGCGCCGCATAGGCGAAATGCTGGAAGCCGTACCAATACACCGGCAGCGCGGGCCAATTCAGGAACACCATGAAATCCGGCAGGATCGGATCGGCATAGACCCCGCGGGTGCCGATCTGCCGCATCAGGTACATGCCCATGGCATAGCCCCCGAGCGCGAAGAACGCGCCGTGCCCGAGCGAGAGGATGCCGCAATAGCCCCAGATGAGATCGATCGCGAGCGCCAGCAGCGCGTAACAGAAATATTTGCCGAACAGCGACACCAGATAGGTCGGCACGTACCAGGCCGAGAGCGGCGACATGGCCAGGTTGAGGACCGGGACCACGATGGCGATCGCCGCGAGCAGCCCCAGGAACGGCATCGACACGCGATCGAGCGCGCGGATGAGCGGCGAGCCTGTCATGCTTCGACCGCCCGGCCGCGCAGCGCGAACAGCCCGCGCGGACGCTTCTGGATGAACAGGATGATCAGCACCAGGATCAGGATCTTGGCGAGCACCGCGCCCGCATAGGGTTCGAGGAATTTGTTGGCGATGCCGAGCGAAAACGCCCCGACCAGCGTCCCCCACAGGTTCCCCACCCCGCCGAACACCACGACCATGAAGGAATCGATGATGTAGCCCTGGCCGAGATTGGGGCTGACGTTGTCGATCTGGGAGAGCGCGACACCGGCAATGCCGGCGATGCCGGAGCCGAGCCCGAAGGTCAGCGCATCGATCCGGCTGGTGCGGATTCCCATCGCGGCCGCCATTGCCCGGTTCTGGGTGACCGCCCGCATTTCGAGCCCCAGCCTGGTGAAACGCAACAGCCCGAGCAGCGCCACGAACACCACCAGCGCGAAGCAGATGATCCACAGCCGGTTGTACGTCACGGTGATATGCCCGACTTCGAAGGCTCCGCTCATCCACGACGGAGCGCCGACCTCGCGATTGGTGGGCCCGAACGTGGTCCGCACCGCCTGCTGCAGGATCAGCGAGAGCCCCCAGGTGGCGAGCAGGGTTTCGAGCGGACGGCCATAGAGGAACCGGATGATGGTGCGCTCGATCAGGATGCCGATCGTCCCGGTCACCAGGAACGCCAGTGGCAGCGCGATCGCCAGCGAATAGCCGAACAGCGCCGGATCGTTGCTGCGGATCAGCTCCTGCACCGCGAAGGTCGTGTAGGCGCCGAGCATGACCATCTCGCCGTGCGCCATGTTGATGACGCCCATGACCCCGAACGTGATGGCGAGCCCGATCGCGGCGAGCAGCAGCACCGAGCCGAGCGAGAGCCCATACCAGGCGTTCTGCGCCGCCTCCCACAGCACGAGCCCATTCTGGATCGCCGCCACCGCGTCCCTGGCGGCACGCGTGACCGCCGGGCTCGCGGCGGCCGGCAAGGCGGAGAGCAAGGCCACCGCGTCCTGATCGGCGCGGGCGCGGATGATTGCGACGGCCTCGATCTGGTCCGCCTGCTTGGCTGCGCTCATGTTGAGGATGACGGCGGCACGCGCTTCCGTGAGCGCCCGCTTGACGCCGGCATCGGTTTCCTTGGCGAGCGCGGCGTCGAGCGCAGGCAGTGCCGCCGCGTCGCGGGACCGAAACACGGCCTGTGCGGCCTCGAAGCGCTTCGCCGGGTCCGGCGCCAGCAAGGTCAGCGACCCGAGCGACGCCTCGATCGCGCGCCGCAGCCGGTTGTTGATCCGGACCAGCTTCAGGTCGGAAATAGTTTCGCCCGCGGCCGCTTCCCCCGTCGCGGCGTCGAGCAGGGTTCCGGATTCGGTCTTGACGTAAACCTTCTTGGTTCCGGCATTGAAGAACAGCCGGGCGTCCTGGAGCGCTCCGATCACGATCGCGGCGCGCGGATTGCCGCTCGCGGCTATGGCCTCGATCGCTTTTTCGGTGTCGCTGTAGGAATCGCCGGCAAAGCCGGACAGCGCGTCATCGAAGCTTTCCGCCCGGGCGCCCGCCCCCGCGCCCGCGGCGACGAGCACGCCGAGGGCGGTGACGAGCGCGATCGCGCGTTCGCGAAGGACATGCATCTTTCTCGCATTCCCGGCATCGAGGAGATCGGGAGGCGGCTCCCGCCGCCTCCCATCATGTCACGACTCGCCCTCGATGTCAGACCCCGCCGCCGCATTTCTTGGTGACGGTATTGTAATTGCCGCACTTGAGGGTCTTCCAGTCGCCGATGAGGTCCTTCGAGCCCTCGAGATATTTCGACCAGGCGTCGCCCGGGACCAGGCCTTCGGTCTTCCAGACTACGTCGAACTGCCCATCCGCGCGCACCTCGCCGATGTAGACCGGCTTGGTGATGTGGTGGTTGGGCAGCATCTCGGAGGTGCCGCCGGTCAGGTTCGGCGCCTTGATGCCGACGATGGTGTCGATGACCTTGTCGGGATCCGTGCTGCCGGCCTTCTTCACCGCCTCGACCCACATGGCGAAGCCGATCACGTGGGCTTCCATCGGGTCGTTGGTCACGCGCTTCGGGTTCTTGGTGAAGGCGTGCCATTTGTCGATGAACTCCTTGTTCACCGGCGTGTCGATCGACTCGAAATAGTTCCAGGCGGCGAGATGCCCGAGCAGCGGCTTGGTGTCGATGCCCGCCAGTTCCTCCTCGCCGACCGAGAACGCCACCACCGGGATGTCGGTCGCCTTGACGCCCTGGTTGCCGAGCTCCTTGTAGAACGGCACGTTGGCGTCGCCGTTGATGGTCGACACCACCGCGGTCTTCTTGCCCGCCGAGCCGAATTTCTTGACGTCGGCGACGATGGTCTGCCAGTCGGAATGCCCGAACGGCGTATAGTTGATCATGATGTCGTCGGGCTTGACGCCTTTCTGCTTGAGATAGGCCTCGAGGATCTTGTTGGTGGTGCGCGGATAGACGTAGTCGGTGCCGGCCAGCACCCAGCGCTGCACCTTCTCCTCCTTCATCAGGTAGTCGACGGCCGGGATCGCCTGCTGATTGGGCGCGGCGCCGGTATAGAACACGTTGCGCTCGCTCTCCTCGCCCTCGTATTGCACCGGATAGAACAGCAGGCCGTTGAGCTCCTTGAACACCGGGAGCACCGACTTGCGCGACACCGAGGTCCAGCAGCCGAACACCGCGGCGACCTTGTCCTTGGTGATGAGCTCGCGCGCCTTCTCGGCGAACAGCGGCCAGTTGGAGGCGGGGTCGACCACCACGGCCTCGAGCTTCTTGCCCAGCAATCCGCCCTTCTTGTTCTGTTCGTCGATCAGCATCAGCATCACGTCCTTCAGCGTGGTTTCGCTGATGGCCATGGTGCCGGATAACGAGTGCAGGATGCCGACCTTGATGGTGTCCTGCGCCTTGGCGGGAAGCGCCGCCAAAGCCATGGCGAGCCCGGCGGTGGCGGCAAGCCAACGGCGGGCGATCGGTCGCTGCGCGACCGCCTGGATCCGGTTGAGCATGAAAGAAATCCCTCGTTTTGACGCGTCTCTCGCGCGCACGACCGACCGCGGAGGTGCGCGCTTGCTTGAGGATGGCAAGGGATGTGCCAGCGTCGGGTCCGGCCGTAACGGCTTGAAGCGTCTGTCGGATTCGCCAGACACCCGATGGTCTGCATATTTATCGGGCACGATCGATTGCTCAATTTTTAGGCTTACGCGCGGGCTTTGGGCAGCACGCAGGATCGCGCCGGCGAGCGATTTTGCCGGCAGGCCCAAACCGGCGCCCTGCGGAAGCGTTACCGGGCAGTGAGATACCTTTCCGACCACGTTCGCACCCAGGCGGAAGAATGCTATCGCTTGGCCAAAGAGGCCCGCGACAGATGGATCGCCAAGTTGCTGGAGAATCTCGGTCACCAGTTGCATGAGCGGGCGGACCAGCTTGAAAGCAGGGACGACCGCGCGCAAAACTAGGGCCTGGAGAGGATTCCGGCTTGGCAGACGGTCCGCCAAACGATCCGCCGTTGATGAGCGCGCGACACCAGCTCGCGTCGATACGGCGTGAACGGGACAAGCTGGCCAAGCAGATTCAGGACAGCAAAGAGACCATCGCGAAATCCCAGGCGCTGATCGAGCGGCTCGACGCCCTGTTGGCGACGCTCGACTCCAAGCAATAGGCCGCCTGAGCCGGGCCTCGTCCGCATGAACGACGAGAATTTTGCAGCCGCCGACCGAGCCGCCGTAGAGCGCGGTTCGGCGCTTTCGGTGCTGATGGCTTTTCTGAAGCTTGGGCTCATGAGCTTCGGCGGTCCGGTCGCGCATCTCGGCTATTTCCGCGACGAGTTCGTTGCCCGCCGCAAATGGCTCGACGAAGCGACCTATGTCGATCTCGTCGCGCTCTGCCAATTCCTGCCGGGCCCGGCGAGCAGCCAGGTCGGCATTTCGATCGGCATGCTGCGCGCCGGGCTCAAGGGCGCGCTCGCCGCCTGGGTCGGCTTCACCATGCCGTCGGCGCTGGCGATGATCGCCTTTGCGTACGGCGTCGCGAGCTGGGCGGATGCCGGCCGCGGCGCGTGGTTGCACGGGCTCAAAATCGTGGCGGTCGCCGTCGTCGCCCAGGCGGTCTGGAACATGGCGCGCACGCTCGCGCCGGATCGCGAGCGCGCCACCCTCGCGGTCGGCACCGCGGTTCTGATGCTGGCGCTGCCCTCGACCATGGGCCAGATCGCCGTGATCGTGCTCGGCGGAATGGTCGGCTGGCTGCTCCTGCCGGCCGCGACGCGCGAGGATCGCGCGCCGCTGATCGTGCCGCTCAGCCGGGGCGTCGCGATCGGCGCGCTGGTGTTGTTCGCGGTCCTTCTCGTCGGCTTGCCGCTCGTCGCCGGCGCGACGGCAAACCATTGGATCAAGCTGATCGACAGCTTCTATCGCTCCGGATCGCTGGTGTTCGGCGGCGGCCATGTCGTGCTCCCGCTGCTGCAGCAGCAGGTGGTGCCGCCGGGCTGGGTCGACAACGACACCTTTCTGGCCGGCTACGGCGCGGCGCAAGCCGTGCCGGGCCCGCTGTTCACGTTCGCGGCCTATCTGGGAGCGGTCATGCAGCCGCCGCCGAACGGGTTCGCGGGCGGGTTGCTTTGTCTCCTCGCGATCTATCTTCCCTCGTTCCTGCTGCTGGTCGGCACGCTGCCGTTCTGGAACGAGCTGCGCCGGCGCGCCGCCGTCCAGGCGGCGCTCACCGGGATCAACGCCGCGGTGGTCGGTCTGCTGCTCGCCGCGCTCTACACGCCGGTGTGGACCAGCGCGATCCAAAAGCCCGCGGATTTCGCCGTCGGCCTTGCCGCGTTCCTGCTGCTCGCGTTCTGGAAGGCGCCGCCGTGGCTGGTGGTGATCCTCGGCGCGGCGACCGCGCAGCTCATCGCGGTGTGGTAACCGGAAATGCGGGCGAGCGCCGCAGCGCTCGCCCGATCGAGATTTAGACTTCTTGAGATCTAGACTTCGCGCCCGATCAGCGCGTCGACCGAATAGCGGCCGCCGCCGCGAATTGCGAAAGAGAGCGCGACCAACACGGCCATCGGGCCTGAGAGCCGGAAGCGCAGCTTGCCGAGCATTCCGGCGGTGCCGTCCAGGCCGGGGCCACCGAACCAGCCGAACAGCTTCTGCGCGCCGTGCGCGGCCATCGTCAGGCCGAAGACGACGCGGATGAGCAAGAGCCCGTAAGCCATACGGACCCTCTTTCCACCGTTTGCAACGAGGAAACTAGGTCTTCGAGCGGGCGAGCTGCAGCGTTCG
>Ga0137364_10001514_pt1 | contig 10983 bp, 8 predicted proteins | sample SagtaG_10_FD_104798 | JGI IMG/M metagenome (GOLD analysis project Ga0137364, IMG submission 104798) | Vadose zone soil microbial communities from Sagehorn Ranch, Mendocino, California, USA - Sage1_L_20_16 metaG | ecosystem: Environmental > Terrestrial > Soil > Vadose zone | place: USA... | reverse complement strand
TGTGGTAAACTATTGAAACCAAACCGCGGAGAGGTGGCAGAGCGGCTGAATGCGGCGGTTTGCTAAACCGTTGTAGGGGCTAAAACCTCTACCGGGGGTTCGAATCCCCCCCTCTCCGCCATACTTAAGGTCAATCTTTCTCAGAGCTTAGCGCTCATTTTCAGAGCGGTGAGCGTACTAGTCTTTTATCCCAATTATCTCAATTATCCCAATTTATCCCAATGCGAGTACAACGGTCCGCGAAACCGTTAGGCATGAGAGGACATCGAGGTTCGAGCCATTCGCCCGTCGAAGCCGACATCGGTGTTTCAAACGTAACTGAAGAACTACAGACCGCGCTGATCTGCGCGCAAGAGATCCTGCGTACATTCACTGCATCGTACGGGGACATGTGTCGTTCTTGCTACGGTGTCATTCGTTGAACACACTCTGAATGAGCTCCCGTTTCCAAACTCCTAGTTCTTAGATAGGTTGTCATTCAGTTGAAAGCCTTTGCTTGAACAGTGACCTTGGCAGGCGAGTTGCTGGTGCGGCAGGTGTGGTCGTACCCGATGTGCCAACGACCTGCGCTTACAGCGAACGAAAAAGGTGGGTCGGTGAAAAGGATAGTAGGTGTCGGCTGCATCGTAGTGACGTCCTGCGTTTTGACGTGCGTCTATCGCGCACAATTTGCGGCGCGCGCCGCTTTGGCGGGAACGCGCGCAAACCAGTCGGCAGCCATGCGGGAGGATGCGCAGGACACTTTTCACGACGGAATGCCGGACTTCCTGCGCCTGGAAGACAGGGCCGATCAGGAAGCATTTCGGAATTGGTTCACGCTTATCGCGGAGTATCAGGCGCTGCGTCCTGCCGAGGAAGTCCCTACCGAGATAAATGATTGTGCAGCTCTCCTTCGCTTCGCGTATCGCAACGCGTTGCGTGTGCATGACGATACGTGGATTCGGGAAAACCGGCTAGAGCCACCGGCAGCAATCCCTTCCGTCGAGAAGTATCACTATCCGTACACGCGATTACGCGCGTCGCTGTTTCGCGTTAGAGCCGGCTCCTTTCGGACGACCGACATTAAAGACGGAACATTTTCTGAATTCGCTGACGCGAAAACCCTGCTGGAACTCAACACCTACTTGCTATCGAAGGATGTCGCTGTTGCGGCGCCAGGGGACATTCTCTTTTTCCGCCAGCTCGAACAAAACACACCTTTCCATTCGATGGTGTTTGTCGGCCATAGTCAATGGTCGAGCGATGTTGACGCGAAAGCTGCCGACAACGTGGTCGTCTACCACACGGGGCCGATAGGCCGTAGTCGTGGAGAGATGCGGCGTCTGAGACTTGGCGAGTTGCTGCACCATCCTTCGCCGAGGTGGCGTCCCCTGCCGGGCAACGGCAATTTCCTTGGCGTTTATCGCTGGAACATTTTGAGGGAGACAAACTAGTGCAGCCGAGACGACTCAGCGTGTGCAGAGTGTTCTTCTGTTTCCTGGTTTTGTTCACCCTGCCGGTGCGCGCGCAGAACCCGAACGCGTATTTTTCAGTTTCCACCAGCAAAACGTTCTCGCCGGGTGAAAAAGTCAGCATTCACGTTTACTCGACAAACGTGCCAGCCCTGGAATTCCGAGTGTACCGCGTTAAGGATCCGGTCGCCTTCTTTGAACATTTGGAGAACCTTCACGGATTCGGAATGGGGCGGTTTGCACCGAAGGAACAGATCGAAGCACCGAATCCTACGCTTATAGAACGATTCCACGACTGGAAGCACGAAGTGTGGGTGCAGATTCGCGATTTCATCCGTATGCAGTTCTCTCCAGGGTCGCGCGCGCACATACGAGAATCACACGCGGAGACCCAGAAGAGCAAGTCGGTCACAGCAGACGTGTTTGCGCAGGTTCCCTTGCTGAACAGCTCGCAACTGGTTGCGCGTTGGCGTCAGGAGATCCGGCCCGGCTTCTATTCCGAGACAGCCCAAGTGCCTCTTCCTTCTTTGGACAAGGGCGTGTATGTCGTCGAAGCCACGGACGGCACGTTGCGCGCGTACACCATCGCGATGGTCACGGAGCTGGGGCTTATCACGAAGACGGCTCCGGGGCAGGCGCTGGCATTCACCGCAAACCGTCGCACCGGCGCTCCTATCAGTGATGTGGATGTGCGCGTTTGGTCCGACCAAAAGCAAATCGGCGAACTGAAAACAGATTCTTCCGGTTTGGCGCAAGTGGTTCAGCCGGAGGCGCGGTATCAGAATGTGCGGATCCTGGCAGTGAAGGATAATGACGTCGCGGTCCTCGCGCCATACTCCTATAACCTGAGCAGCAATCCGCAAGCGGACTGGACCGGTTACGTCTATACCGACCGCCCCGTTTATCGGCCCACCCATACCGTACATTTCAAGGTGATTTTGCGAACACGAAGCGGAGAGCACTATCGAGTGCCCGCGGGAGAGCAGGTGCAGATCTTTATCGAGGATCCCAACAGCAAAACCGTGCTGCAAAAGAACTTCACGCTTTCTAATCTTGGGACGATTCACGGGGAGCTTGAGCTTCCACCAGATGCGGCGCTCGGCTACTACAGCATCAGCGTGCGCGGACCGGGCGGCGAGCCGTACGCTGCCACAGGCGGATTTCATGTGGAAGAATACAAAAAGCCGGAGTACCAGGTGACTGTGACTCCCGTGAAACCGCGGGTGCTTCAGGGCGATGCGATCGAAGCAACCATCGAAGCACACTACTTTTTCGGAGAGCCGGTTGCGGGTGCGAACGTGAAGTACGTCGTGCACACCTCTTCTTATTGGTCTCCTTTCATCGCGCGGGACGAAGAGGAAACAAGTGGTGGCGGTGAGGAACTTGAGGGAGAAGGCGGCGAGGGGGGCGAAGCCTACGACTATGCGGGTCAACAGATCTCAGAACAAAGCGGAAAATTGGACGGGGAAGGAAAACTCAAAATACGGATACCGAGTTCTCTGAATGAGCGCCACAACGATGTTCGCTACCGCATTGAGGCGCGTGTCACGGACGAAGGAAACCGCGAAATCGCGGGATATAACGCGGTCATCGCGACCTATGGCAGCTTCCTGGTCGGCGTGTCTACAGAGAGCTATCTCTATGAAAAGGGCGAGACCATCCGCGCGCATGTCGTCGCACGAGACTACGATGGGAAGCCAATACAAACGCACGTAGACGTGACGCTGCAGACAAACCGTTACTGGAGGCAGTCCGATAAGGAACGGGCGATTGCTTCGCAGAGTGTGGAAACGGGCCCCGACGGCAATGTCATGGTGGAACTACCCGCCAAGGAAAGCGGAAGCCTGACGTTGAAGGCGACGGCACGTACTCCGGAAGGCCGCGAAGTGGTGGGGAGCAGTTGGCTGTGGATACCGAGTTCCGATGCCGGCGGGTGGGGCGGCCAAAGCCGCGAAATCCGCATGGTGGCCGACAAGAAATCGTACAAGGTGGGCGAAACGGCTCGCGTCGTGGTGATGACGGGCATGCCTGAGACCTACTTGATGGTCACAACGGAAGCCAGGACGATCCAATCCAAGCGCGTGGTACACGCCACGAGCCCATCCGCGACGATCGAAATTCCAATTCGAAGTGACAATCAGCCCAATGTGTTTGTCTCGGTGGCTTTCTGGAAAGACAATCGTTTTTACACGTCGAATAAGAATCTTAAAGTCCCTGCGGTCCAACAGAAACTCCAAGTTCAAATTGAGCCCTCGCAAAAACAGTTTCAGCCGGGGCAAAAGGGAAGCGTGATAGTTCAGGTGCGGGATGTTGATGGCAAACCGGTCGCGGGAGAGTTCAGTATTGGGGTGGTGGACGAGGCCATCTACTCGATTTATCCGGACAGCAGCGGCGAGATTCACGATTTCTTTTACGGCTCTGTGTACGACCGGGTGACCACGGAATCTTCATTGGCGTTCTATTTCAGCGGCGCGGCCGGAAAGAAAGCGATGTTCCTTGCGTATCAGCGGCAGAACACACCGCGGGCCCTTGCACAATTGAAGCCGGAGATCCCGGTTCAGCCGAAAATACGGAAACTCTTTCCGGACACAGCGCTCTGGCAAGCTGACGCGCACACAGACTCCAGCGGGCGGGCGACTGTTCAGGTGCAATTCCCGGATTCGCTTACGAGTTGGCGAGCGACGGTACGGGGCGTAACGCTGGATACGAAGGTGGGAAGCGCGACCAGCAATGTAATCGTGCGCAAGAATCTGATGGTGCGACTGGCGGTGCCGCGCTTTTTCCGCCAGGGTGATGAGGTTACCGTCTCCACCATCGTTCACAACTATCTGTCTGAAGGAAAGACAGTGCAAGTATCCCTCGATGCAAAAGGGCTGGAACTGTTGACGCAGTCGAACGGGCAGATCGAAGTTCCCAGCAGAGGAGAAGTGAAATTCGATTGGCGGGTTCGGGCAAAGTCCGTCCGTGAATCGGTTCTGACCACGAAGGCGCTCACTAATCAGGAATCGGACGCTATGGAGATTACGCTGCCGGTGATTCCTTTCGGTGTGAAGCAAACGGAAGCAAAATCCGGTTCGTTGGTCGCGGCGGATCAGGAAGCAAAAGCGCAGATCACAGTGCCTAACAATCTCGAACAGACTGCGCCGACTTTAGACATCACCCTGAGTTCGTCGTTCGCGGGCAGCATCTTCTCCGCGCTGGATTATTTGACAAGCTATCCGTATGGCTGCACGGAACAGACGATGTCGAGTTTTCTCCCGAACGTCATTGTGGCCAAGGCACTGAAGGAATTGCGCGTGCCGCGGACGGTCAATACGCCGGAGCTCGCTAAGAAAATCGAAGCGGGAATGGAACGCCTGAAGGACTTCCAGCACGAGGATGGGGGCTGGGGTTGGTGGAAGGAAGATGAAAGCCAAGTCTTTATGACCGCTTACGTGGTCAGCGGCTTCGCCCAGGCCCACACGGCGGGATACGACATCGACGCGAGTTCTTTGCAGCGGGCTGAGAAGTGGCTGCACGATTCACTCGCGCAGCACCCGAACATGCGCAATGACCTCCGCGCTTATGTCGTTTACGCCTTGGCCCTGAATGGCGTCGCGAAACCCGAGGAGCTGCAAGCGGCGTGGGAGCAGCGCGGTTCCATGACGACGCAAGGCTCGGCCATGTTGGGTCTAGCGTTTTACGCCACCGGCGATGAGAACCGCGCAAATGAAATCGCCAAGAAGCTCGAGTCCGACGCGGTGGTAGCCGAGTTAGACGCGTACTGGCCTTCTACGTATGACTACTTTATGGAGTTCGAAATTGAGGATAGCGCGGAAACTACGGCGTATGCTGTACGGCTTTTGAGCCTGGCCGCACCGCAGAGTCCGCTGCTTCCCAAAGCGGCGTTCTGGCTAGTGAATCATCGCGACGGCGGCTACTTCTGGCTCAGCACTAAACAGACCGCAATGGTTGTCTTTGGATTAACCGAATATCTCAAGGCCAGCCATGAACTCGAGGCCGATTTCCAGACGGAGCTTTTCGTGAACGGAAAGCAAGTAGCCGCGAAGAAGTTTGCCGCAGCCGATGCTCTGAATCCGGTTCAGCCAAAATTCCATCTGGACGCTTCACAACTGCAACCGGGACCCAACGAGATCCGTGTTCATAAAGCTGGCAAAGGCCGGCTCTATTGGTCCGCGAGCGCGGCCTATTATTCGAAGGACAAGCATCTCGTCCAAAACGAGAAGCTTTCTCTCAACATCACGCGCGACTACTTCCGTTTGTCGCCGGAACAGTCGGGCGGCAAGATCGTGTATCAGCTGAACCCGCTCGCGGGCGAACTGCACGTTGGCGACGTGCTCGCCGTCCGGATGACCGTGGCTGGCAGTGAATGGCGGTATCTGCTAATAGAAGATCCGATCCCTGCGGGTGCGGAATTTCTCCAACGCGATGATCTGTACGAGCTGAAGGAAAAGCCAAGCTGGTGGGAGTATTGGTTTACGCGCCGCGAATTTCACGACGATCGCGCCGCCATCTTCCAGGAATACTTCAAAGGCCTGCACCAGTACGTCTATTTGTTAAAGATCGTGAACCCGGGAACATTTCAGGTGAGTCCCGCGATGGTTCAACCGATGTACCGTCCTGCCATTTTTGCAACGAGCGATGCCGCACTCGTGGAGGTGAAGTGATGCCGAGTTTTACGCCGGCTGTAGATGCGTTGAAAGCATGCTTCCGCGATTGGCGGCTCTGGGTGATCCAGTTCGTAGGGAACGCTTTGTTGTTCGCTCTTTTCATCGGATGGCTGTTCGTTCCCGTCGCGACTGCTTGGCATTTGATTTTAAACGTTCTCCTGGCGTTGGCTCTCCTAGCAGGACTCCTCGTGCTTCATGGGGGAACGCTAAACTATTTTTACGCACAGGATGGCGAGAATGAGAGTTTGTACGAAGTGTTCATCCGCGGAGTGTGGAATCTTCTCGCCATCGCGCTGTGTGCTGCAGTTGTGTATCTGTTGTGGTTGCTAGTCGGACAGCTCGGCAGCTACGAGCAATCTCTGCCGCCGTATCTTCGCTCGATAACTCCCACATTTGTCAGACGGTTTGCGGGACTGCCGCTATTTCAGGGAATCATTAGCGCGCTTTTCTTTGCTATACGGGGGATTTTGGTACCGGGATTGGCTCTGCCGCTTCTGGCAAGCGCTGCGTATTTTGGCTTTCGCGGACTAGGGCGTGACGGCCTGCAAATTTGGAAGAGGACCGTGTGGAGTTTTTCCTATTGGTCCATTGTGATTTCGGCAGTCCTCTTGGGCGTCTGGGTGACGGAGAAAATCATGGGATGGACTCCCAACTTCCGCAGTTCGACACTTTCGCAGGAAACTGTCAGTTTAGTGATTCGGAGCCTGGTGTCCTATTTTCTGGCGCTGTTCGCGTGGATGCTGGCCTGCTCAGAGATTGGCCGGCAACGCCAGATGTTCACTGATACTTCGGGTGATTCCAGCGGGAAGGCCGCTGCTTAGCCACGAAAGCACTTCTTGCTTTCCGTGCTGCGCGATTAGATCCGACATGATTCTGTGCGCAGAGGCATAGGCTAGTCGTGTATTTTTCTGGGTATCGCCGTGCTTTAGAATCTGCTCAATCTGCTCGATGGTCATCGGCACGTATGCCGCCGCGGGGAGTTCGGAGTCAGAAAGGTACAAGACCAGCCCCTCCCGGAACCATAGCGGTGTATTGGCCGAGGCTCGCGCTTCAATCAGCAGATGAAAGAGTTCGTGCTGGAGCGTGGATTCCAAGATGGAGCGGCGCCGCAGTTCCTTGATCGGCTGCAAGCGAATTGTAAAGCTGCGAGTCGAGGCCGCAACCCATCCCGGCTGGCCTGTCGTATCGCGATAACTTTCTAGAGTCGGGAATACTTGGAGCTTCACGCGGGTAGAAAGAGTCCATCCCACGGAGCGTTCATTGCGCTCCAGAATCTGGTTTGCCACGGGAAAAATTTCGGAGTCGACGTCAGGATTTGTGCTGATGAGATCAAAACGTTCATCCGAGCGTTGTTGCCAAGGCTGCTGTGTCGCGCGCGACAACTCAGTGTTCGGGTAATAAAAGGCGAGGATTTCTCGGTAGTTCTTGCCTTCTCGCGCCATCTCGTCCGCGCCCGCCTGGCACATTCCAACGCCGTGCCCGGCTCCATGCCCAGAGAAGACGACTTGCTGCCCGACACTGCGGACTTCGTACAAGTCGCTTCGGATGTTATTCCAGCCGAACAAACGGTTGACGGCAAAACGAAGGGAGGAGGCGGAAACCGAGAAATGGTCCGGTGTACCGCCCAAGAGAACTGCTGAGTGCGCACGGCCACTCGCGCTGCGGTGGTTGACCTCTAAAGTTGTCCAACTTTTGGGCGTCTTGATACGCGATGCTCGCAGGGCCTCATCAATCTGTCCCACAGACAGAGTGACCTGCCATCGCAATCCTCCTGACGTAACGCAGAAAGGATCCGAATGGGCGACAAGGTATGGCGCTGTAACTTGGGGCCAGGCTTCGGCAGCGTTCGCGAGCGATCCACCACAATTCTGGTGGTAGTAGGTTGCTGCGAGCTGCCTGTCGTATAGCAGGATCTCTCCCTGTGTTGACGTAACGGCAGAGTGCACCGCGAAACTGGGGTTCCTCCAGTGCAGTGCCTGACAGTGAGTGGTATCGCAAAAGTCGAACCCTTCTAGAGCATGCTGGCCCGCAAACCTCTCTGCGTAGGTCCGGGCTGCCACCGCCATTGCCTTGAGCGCTTCCTCATTCTGAAAATCGCCACTTTCGGCCATCAAAACGCGTTCTACATAGCCTTCCAGGGGCATCGTCGCGATCACCACAAGATCGCTGGGACGATCCTTGAGAAGGAGGGGATATTCGCCCTTGAACACCGGGCCATCGGCTCTATGTAACTCGTAACTACCGGTTAGAAGCACCTCTCCCTTGCCAGCAGTTCCGCTTGCCTTGGCCTCCGTTGCGGGCAAAGGAAATATCAGCTGCTGGCCTGTTTGCTGCTCGCAATCGCGGCAGGTCTTCCAATGAAGCTGTCCTTTCACTGCGGTGATGATCAAAGCCTTCGGAGGATGCGCCGAATAGATGCGAACACGAACCTCACCTGCTAATGAGGGGCAAGCACAAAATAGGCTAAGCAACAACAGGGGAGGAGCGGCTCTCATCGTTTGTTCACGAAATTCGCGTACTCAGCGAACACGGGTTGGGCCAGTTTGGCCGCATCGAGCCCGTGTCCTTGGGGGAGGTACACAACGAGTGCGATCTCCGGTTGATCTGCAGGAGCGTACCCAACAAACAAACCGTGTGTGCGCGCTGTGTTCGGCGCAGTTGCGGTTCCTGTCTTGCCAGCGATATGCATGCCATCGACATAGGCAGCATGCGCGCTGCCATACGTGATGGCGTGCTCCAGGCCCTCGAAAACTGCCTTGGAGAGCTGGGTATTCTCCGTGCGCTTGCGCAACGCTAGCTTGCGATATGCCTCAAGCAACTCCAAAGGCGTCACCTCGACTCCACGCTCGCCCAAGGCAGCAAGTTGGATCTCTTCCGAGGTAGTCAGACGGTTTACGTGGCCTGCGGCTTCGGGCTTCCCCAAGCCGGTTGGAGAATCCAGACCCGCCCGCCGCAAGGCTTCCACAAGTTCGCGCGGACCTAGGCGAGAAGCAGCTTGAGAGATGTAGGAATTACAGGAGTAGGCGATGGCATCATCAGCGTCTGGCTCGACGATTTCGGTCGTATGGCTGCAATCCATTCGGATGCTTCCAATGTAAAGAGGGCGCTTGCATAAGAAGTGCTGACTTGGGTCGAGTTTCCCGGAGTCCAAAAGTGCTAAGAGAACGAAGGGTTTGAGAGTGGATCCTGGGCGGACGAGCTGTGCGGAAGCGAGTTCCAGGTTGTGAGAAGCAAGCACTTGCTGTGAGGTGACGCTGACGACGACGATAGTGCCCGGCTGTCCCGCTATGGCTTCATTGATCGCACCCTGCAGCTCGCGGGATGGTGATTTCGACTGCCGTGGACAATTAGCCAGACCGAGAGTCGTAGATAAAACGAGTACCAGTGAAAGTCTGTGGGACACGAGTCTATCTTAAACGCTTGGTTTCTTCCCAATTGAGGCATCTTTAGGCGGTGTTCAATCTCAATCAACGAGGGGCGTGGCGATGGCGGCTTAGTTTGTAGACAGCCCGTTGTCGTCGATTCCCGCGAGCACAGGCGGGAACTCTTCGGCGAGCATCTCCCTACGGACCGACGCAAGCATCTATATATACAGCCATGAATCGTGCCAGAGGCTTCTTTGCAGTTGCAAGGTCATGGCTTACCTATCTAGCTGGATACCCGACGCCGAACTGCATGACCTAAAGAACGAGCACTTCGGAGGCTCGTGAACGAAGTGCTCGGTCAAAAGTGACAAGCTTCAAACCCGCCACGGTTGCAAATGCCAGAAGATAGGAATCCGCCCACACTTTCGGTGAAAAAGTGCCAAGTCTCGACTGCCTGCGTAACTCAGGCTCTATGGCCTCGGGTTCGGAGAGATATGCGACCCTATCGTCCGCGCAAACCTTGTCCCATAGATCCCAGGCCTCCACCATTTTTCTCACGTCGCTTCCCATCACTGTTGTTGATGTGAGAAGCCGAAGTACTGTCAACTGTGTGAATCGACAGAAAAAGAACTTCTCTTCTGGCGACTTCTCAAGCCAGTCCCGCGCCCTTTCGGAGTGAATATGTCGACCCCACACCAGAGCCAGCCAAACATTGGCATCAAGGAAATTCAACGTGTTCATAGATCTGTTCGTTGGTCAAATCGACTTTCGGCCCATCTGACGCGATGAGGGGAAACTTGACCCTCTTGGCACGAGGACGCTTGCCCTCGATGAGGGTGACCCGTACGCCCAAGAGGATCAATTCGCGGATGGACCGTCCCTGTGCGGCAGCTTGCTCCTTGAGCTTGCGGTAAAGGGAAGCGGGAATATCGACGGTGGTTCGAATCGCTTGCTCTTTCATACAACCATTCTCCCACGAATGCCATAAATATGGAACGCCTCTTTAAACGGTCTTTCGCTGATTTCATCACCGCAAGAAAAACCGCTCGACAAAGCCGTGGCGCCGCAAAAAGAGACGCTGACGTATCGCTGCTTTACAACCCTGAGGTCGCGACAATGAAAGTAAACCGAAAAGCGAATCCGGATTTGTTACTCATGTTACTTTTTTTGGGCACTTTCGATGTCCAGTCGAGAAACGGGAGGGCATTGCTGAGACGGAAGAGACTGCTGAGACTTGTGCGTAAACAGCAGAAAATGCAGGTTTTCCGAATGAAGTGACAGAAAACAAGAGAGTTGCGGAAAAGAGCGCAATATAATCCCCCCTCTCCGCCATGTGTTAAGTCCAATCATTCACGACGTGCTGCAACATGCAGTTGCGTTTGGTGCTACTATGTATAAATATAATTGCGTATGGTACACAGGCGATTCTGGCTGAAACTGCTCGAACGCGCATGGAAGGAGCGATCCGTCGTCTGGCTCGCTGGCGTGCGGCGGGTT
>Ga0137364_10001511_pt1 | contig 10989 bp, 7 predicted proteins | sample SagtaG_10_FD_104798 | JGI IMG/M metagenome (GOLD analysis project Ga0137364, IMG submission 104798) | Vadose zone soil microbial communities from Sagehorn Ranch, Mendocino, California, USA - Sage1_L_20_16 metaG | ecosystem: Environmental > Terrestrial > Soil > Vadose zone | place: USA... | reverse complement strand
GGTCGTTCACGACCTCACACTCGGCGAGCTGCTCGATGAGTGGTACGCGGACATGGTGCTGAAGAAGTATCGGCGGCCGCGCGAAGTGGCCGCCTATTTCGAGCGCATCGAGTCGGGCTTGAAGGCGACCAAGCTGCGCGACCTTGAGCGCGTGAACATCCGACACGCCCTGCGTCGCTATGCCGAGAAGCGCGGACCGGTCGGTGCCAACCGGCTGCTGTCGATCCTGAAGACCGCGCTGCGCTTCGCCGTCGATGCCGGCTATCTCGAGATCTCCCCACTCGAGCGCCTATCCAGCGAGCTCGTCGGCGGCGTGGAGACCTCGCGCGACCGAGTGCTGACCGACGCTGAGCTGCGCAAGCTCTGGGCAGCCAGCTCCCAGCACACGCCACTCCTGCGCTTCCTGCTACTGACCGGACAACGGATTGGCGAGGCTCAGCGTGCAACCTGGTCCCAGGTACACGGCGATCGCTGGCACATCCCGAAGGAGCATTCGAAGAATCATCGCGCACACTGGGTCGCGCTCTCGCCGCAGTCACTCGCGTTGCTGCGCGGCCACGACGAATCGCGTGAACTGATCTTTGGAACCGCAACCGACACGGGTGTACAGGCGTGGCTGCGCCGCTGGTGCGAGCGCGAGCGGATCAGTCCGGCATTTCGGCCGCATGATCTGCGGCGTACCGCGGCCACGCGACTCAACTCGCTTGGCGTGATGCCGTACGTGGTCGAGAAGATCCTGAACCACACCATGCAGGGCGTAATGGCAGTCTACAACCGCGCCGACTACGAAGCCGAGCGCATCGAAGCGATGCAGCGGTGGGCCGATGAGCTCGATCGCATTCTCGGCCAATCAGCGCCGGTCAATGAGGCGCCGGGCACCAGGCAGGAGCGGTCGAGCGCCCCAGGGAGCACACCCGGCCGCCCAGCAGGCCCACTGAACCAATGAGTGTGCCAAAGACTTCCCGCACCCCCGCACCTGGCTGCCGCCGGTCTCCAGATCTGTCATCCCTATCCCCTCGAGCGCTTCAGCGTCATCACCCAAGGTGGGAGCCGGATGCGGTAATGCCGCTCGTCGGGATCTGTGGAGGGGGTGTTCAGCAATGGGCATCCCTACCCCTACTCAAGACTCGCCCTCACGTGGCTCGCGGAAAAACGCGCGAACTCGCGTCAATTTGGCCCCGCATAAAATAGTGAATAACTGTCGCGAGTCGGCGCTCTATCTCAGCCAAAGAAAAATATTTTAACGCCCCCTTGTGTGGCGCTCTGATCGTAAGCTATTTCTGTCCGCAAGGCAGGCCGCCAATTCACGGCATACCTCGCCATAAGCACCAGACGGCGACGAAAGGAAGACCGTGCTCCATGGAATCTTCGCGTCGCTCGCACAGTAGCAGCACCGAGGCAACCCGGGGGAGAAATGAATAGTCAGTTAACCACTTGTCCGCACGAGAATTCCCCCGGCCTGCTCAGCACTCGCTTGTCGACGAAGTTGGCCGCCGTCGTCCAGATGCCAAAGCGAGCGTTGGCTCGTTGTTCGCTGACGCTTCGTATTGCGGTCTCTGTGTTCCTGGTACTCATGTTTGCTGGAACTGGAGAGAAGGCGCAAGCGGTGACCCCGGATACGTGCACCGAGGATGGCGGCACTGCGTACTGTGTTGATGCAGAGACGGGCCCGTACACGTATCAGGTGGCCGCCGCCGGCACGGGCGCAGTTCAGGCAACTTCGGAAGCGGCCGTTATCGCCGGCTTCTATCCGTATCTATTTCAGTATGTCGGCGCGTGCACACTAAACCAGACGAACAATCTTCCCCCTTACCCGAGTGTCCCCCAAGGTGCAGGAAGCCAGTCTTCTGGCAGTTACAGCGATGCTTTCTATTATGGAAATGGTCAATACTGGTCACTCAATTGGACTCTCAGCGTGGAGGCGAGTTCTACGAGGATGCCGCTTGTATATACTGCGACACGTTACCCGTCCAACAACTGCCAAAGCGGCACCTTGGGGCCCTTCGGGGCTTACGTCCAGCGAAACCGCAGCGTTCAGTGCCCGGGAGGTTACACGGGCCCGTTCAGACCCAACCTTCAGACCACTCCCTCGAACGCCTATTGCTATCGCGCCTCTGATCTTCCAGAGCCGGCGAAGAATCTTGGCGGGGCCTGTGGAGCAGGTTCGGCGGGAAGTTCCTCGAGCTGCTCGGCGACTGACGCCTCGAGCCAACTGGTTGGCAACCCTGTCAATCCCTATACGGGGAACAAGTTTCAAGCAGAAACGGACTACGTTGGCCAAGGTCCGATGCCTTTGGGATTTATCCGCTACTACAACAGCCAATTGTTCCAGGGGGGAGGAAGCCCACTCGGGCTGCAGTCGGCGCTGGGTCCGAGCTGGCGCTCCTCCTACGATCGACAGATCTTCTTCATAGGCGTGCGTTACCCCACCGCATACGCCTATCGGCCTGACGGCAAGACATTGCATTTCAAGCTCACCGGCGGACAGTTTGTCGCCGAGCCAGATGTCGCGGACCAGCTCGTACGGCTAGTGGACGGTTCGGGAAATATTACCGGCTGGAAATACACGGTCGCAGCGAACGATGAAGTTGAGACCTACAATGCAGATGGAACGCTGGCTTCGTTGACCAGCCGTGCGGGTCTTGTCCAAACTCTGTCCCGCGACGCGAACGGACGGCTGTCTGCCGTCACGGATGCGTTCGGTCACACGCTGACGTTTGGATACAATTCAACCAACCAACTGTTCACGATGACCGATCCTGCTGGTCGGGTCTATACCTATGCGTATAACAGCGTTGGCAACGTGAGTTCGGTGACCGATCCAGGTGGCGCGATACGAACGTATGTCTACAACGAACCTGCAAACACAGGTAATACCAATCAGCCCTATGCGCTCACGGGCATCTTGGATGAAAGCAATGGACGGTATGCGACGTTCCAATATAACAGCTCAGGAAAGACCACCTCGAGCGCGCATGCGGGTTCTGCGGACAGTTACTCGTTCAGCTACGGATCTCAGACGACGGTCACAGATCCGCTCGGTACTGCGCGCATTTTCGGCTATTCAACCGTATTGGGTGTATCGAAGTCTACCTCGGTCAATAAGACGTGCATCGTCGGTTGCGCCGGCGCGCAAGCCGCAACGTCTTACGACAGCAACGGCAATGTCGCGAGTCGCACCGACTTCAACGGCGTTCAGACTCACTATGGCTACGATTTAGCGCGCAACCTTGAGACCTCCCGGACGGAGGCCTACGGAACCCCCGTTGCGCGCACGATTACGACCCAGTGGAACGCGACTTGGCGGCTGCCGAATCTGATTACGGAACCGAACCGAACGACGGCGTACACGTACGATTCGAAGGGCAACGTGCTGACCAAGGCGATCACCGACACTTCAGTGACGCCGAACGTGTCCCGGACATGGACATACACCTATGACAGCTACGGCCGGGCGCTGACTGCGACGGGGCCACGCACGGATGTCAATAGCACCACGATGTACTTGTATTACACCTGCACGACCGGCTACCAATGCGGGCAGCTGCAGACCGTGACCGATGCGGTCGGCAATGTGACGACCTACAACACGTACAACGCCTACGGGCAGCCGCTCACGATCACCGACCCCAACGGCGTGGTGACGACGCTCACGTACGATGCTCGGCTCAGGCTGACTTCGCGTCAGATCGGCTCCGAGACGACGAGCTTCTCATACTACCCGACCGGACTGCTGAAGCAGGTGACCCTGCCAGATGCGAGCTACGTGCAGTACACGTATGACGGCGCGCACCGGCTAACCAAAGTCACGGACAGCGCTGGCAACTACATCAGCTACACCCTGGATGCGATGGGCAATCGGACGGCGGAGAGCACCTACGATCCTTCCAGCTCCCTGCACCGCGCGCACACTCGGGTGTACAACGCGCTGAACGAGCTTTACCAGGACGTAAATGCCGCCGGCACGTCTGCGGTTACTACGACGTACGGGTACGACGGCAACGGCAACCAGAATTCGATCGATGCCCCGATCATCCGCTTCGCGGCCAATGGTTACGACGCGCTCAACCGCCTGAACCAGATCACGGATGCGGAAAATGGAGTCACCCAGTTCACCTACGATGCGAATGACAACCTCACTTCGGTCAAGGACCCGCGGAACCTCATCACGAGCTACAGCTACAACGGCTTCGGAGACCTCACGCAGCAGTTAAGTCCCGATACAGGTACCAGCACCAACACCTACGACAGCGGCGGGAATCTGAGCCTCGCCACCGACGCGCGAGGATCCAGCGCCAACTATACCTACGATGCCGCCAACCGAGTCACGCAGATCCTCTACAAGAACGGGGGGGTGACGGATCAGACCCTGGTCTTCGGGTACGACTCGGGCACGAACGGCAAGGGGCACCTGACAAGCGCCGGAGACGGCAATCACGCCCTCTCCTGGACCTACGATGCCCTAGGTAGGGTCACTGGCAAGGGACAGACCGTCGGAACCGTGACGACATCAGTCGGGTATGGCTACACCAATGGGAATCTTACCGCCCTGGTGACCCCCTCGGGCCAGTCCATCGGCTACTCCTACAACGCCAACCACGAGATCACGGGCATCACGGCGAACGGCACGACGCTCCTTTCCGGTGTGACCTATGAGCCCTTCGCTGGGGTGAGCGGCTGGACCTGGGGCAACGGCACGCTCGGTGTGCGCAGCTACGATCAGGACGGTAACCTCGTGCAGCTCAACGATGCGGGGCATAAGACCTACACCTACGACAACGCATCTCGAATCGCAGGTGTGGCAGATGGTGATGACCCGAGTCTCAGCCTGTACTTCACTTATGATTCGATGGATCGCCTTGCCACATCATCATCAACGCCGTCACCGCCGGCTGGACCGGCGGTAACAGCCACTCCCACGAGCGTGGTGTCGGGTCAAGCCATCACCGTGACGGCGAGCGGCCTTGCGGGAAATTCTGGGTTGTGGCTCGCGCTCGCGATGTCGAGCGCACCCGCTACCACGTACAGCCAATGGATTGCCGTCCCGACCGGCAGCAGCTTCGTCTGGAATCCCACTGCCCCATCCTTTGCAGGGACTTATGAAGTTCGCCTGTACAGCGGCAATTTCCACCTGGTCGCGACGAGCGCCGCGATCACTGTGACCGCAGGCTCACCTCCTGGCCAGCCGACGCTCTACGTGAACGCGGCGGACGCCGCCGCGGGTGCCAGCGTGACAGCTCGTCTCGCCAGCGGCGCCGGGGGCTCGACCGACTGGCTTGCGCTCGCTCAAGTCGGAGCATCCGCCTCCTCCTACATCACCTGGACCTACGTGGGCTCGGGCGTGACCAATCGCGACTGGACGGTGACGATGCCGACGACGCAGGGCAACTACGAGTTCCGGTACTTCTTGAACAACAGCTACACCATAACCGCCGGAAGTCCGGCGGTCGCGATCACCAACAGCGCTCCGGTCTCGGGAGGTGGCGGGGGTGGTGGTGGCGGCGGCAGTGGCGGCTACAATTACGATCTGAATGGCAACCGCTTGTCAGGCGAGGGCTCAACGGAGACGATGGCAAGCGGTAGCAATCAGTTGCTCACCGTAACCGGCGCCCTAAACCGCACGTACATGTACGACGCCGCCGGCAACGTTCGAGGCTATGGCAGCTTGGGATTCGCCTATAACAACCGCGGGCGGATGAACACGGCCAGCACAAGCAGCGGCAGCACGAGCTACTTGTACAACGCGCTGGGCCAGCTCATCGAGAAGGCCACAAGCAGTTCCAGCAACCTGTACGTCTACGACGAATCCGGCCACCTCCTGGGTGAATACGACGGCAGCGGCACCCTCATTGAAGAGACCGTCTGGCTCGGGGAGATTCCGGTGGGAACGTTGAAGCCCAACGGTTCTGGCGGGGTCAACATCTTCTACGTGCATACCGATCACCTCAACACGCCACGGCGTATCACTCGTCCGAGCGACAATGCGTTTGTGTGGCGCTGGGACTCGGATCCCTTCGGCACGACCGCGCCCAATCAGAACCCGTCAGGCCTCGGCACGTTCACGTACAACTTACGTTTCCCCGGTCAGTACTACATGGCCGAGACCGGGCTGAACCAGAACGTCAACCGCGACTACGACCCGCTCACCGGAAAGTACATCGAGAGTGACCCGATTGGTTTGCGGGGCGGCATCAACACTTATGCCTACGCCTATGACAACCCGATTCGTTTTGTGGACCCACAAGGTTTAGCGATATGGATATGCTCGAGGGCAGTGAATGGGTTTCCGTTCTTCGGAAATCATAGCTACCTATGGAATGACCAGACACGCAAGTCATGCGGCAAGCGTGGCTCCTCTGGCTTAGGGCCGCTCGGCGAGGGCGAAAAGGGGCCGGACGGCGATAGCTGTACGAAGGTACCCGGGAGTGACGGTTTAGAGGGCCAAGTGATGAGCTGTTGTACGAAGACGGCAAACCTCGCTCCATGGGTTCCGGTCGTCAGTGACTGTAACAATCTCGCAGGGGACTGTATCGAGAGTGCGGGGCTGAAAAACCCCGGCGCTCCGGGGGGTCGGCTCGGAAGTTGCTCGTCCTGCAACACATATCCCACACTGACAAGAATCGGCGAGGCATTAGCGACTGCGCCGTTGGTTCCGTGACCCATGAAAACTCTGCGCGCGATTTGGATCGGGATTGGAGTTCTGGCGCTCTTAGCGACGCTGCGGGCGCTTGCGCTCAGTCAGCATGCGGGCAGTACACGAGCAATTTGGACCAACTTAATTGCCGCAGCTTTTGCGCTAACTGTCTTAGCGAGCGCGATTTTTTCGAGTCGGAGCCCGGCTGCGCGAAGAATCCTTGCTATATGTTGGGTGGTGACAGTCCTCTATTGCGCCGCGTTCATGATGCTTGTAGGGCTTGAATTCGGAGTTCTTTGGCTTGTGGTGGCCATTTTGGTCGGCGCACTGTCAATCACCTCCATCTGGATCATGCGCAGAAAGCAAACCACCAGGAACACGCAGGCGGTATAGGAGCGTTAGCTACAACCTAAGATTCCCGGGCCAGTACTACATGGCCGAGACGGGGCTGAACCAGAACATGCAGAGGGACTACGACCCGCTCACTGGAAAGTACATCGAGTCAGATCCAATCGGTTTAAACGGAGGCGTTAATACTTATTCGTACGTTCGTAGCAAGCCGACCACTACCACCGATTCGACTGGCCTCTTGGAGCAATGTCGATCGGGATTGGATGTGTTGAAGGGAGTTGCCGTTGGCCCCTTACATCACGAATTTCAGTGTTGGACGAACGCGGACGGAACTACGACTTGCCGAGGCTATGGCCGTGACCCATCTTCCAGCGTCATAGATGCAATCCTAAAAAAGGTAAAAGGCAAGATTCTCCAGGACGATGAGAATAAGAGCGCCGCGGCAGCCTCCTGCGGCATCGATGACAACAATAAGTGCATGGACGATTGTGCAAGCAAGGAATGGCAGAAACTGGAAAAGAACATTCCTGCTTATGGTCTCATTCAAGCAGCCGACTGCCAGACGGTCAACCAGACCATCTTGCGAAAGTGTTCTGTCCAATGCCATGTTCCGCCACCGTCCTCGCCACTTGCTCCGGAGCCAGGCGATCCGGATTTTCCGGATCAAGGTCTTTAAGTCATGCATAACCGCATGACAGCGTTGGGCTTCATTGGACTTCAGCGAGTCCTGCTTATTTGGGCGACACTCAGCGTTGTCGTCTGCGTGGTGACCTTAGCGCTCCCGGATTCACAAAAAAGCTGGCTCTCGTTTGTACTTTTAGCTTTCCCAGTCTTGTGGATTCTCTGGTACGGATCAGTTTTCTTTTCGCCAATAGTGAGAGGCCACGGGGTCCGTTTGACGATCCTCTGGGGAGTAATCGACCTCGCGATCCTCGTGGCTCTCGTTTCCTTGTACCTCGGGAGTCCGCAATTCCCCCGTATGCAAGGTGCTGACGCGGTGGTCTTCACAGCCTATGCACCAGTTGTCATTCCGCTTGGGTTACTGATAGGTCTGCTTCCGGAACATTTGAGTCATCCTATGTTGCATGCGTTCGACGGCTTGGGTTCCGCGTTTGGAAGAACTGGGGATAGTGTTGCTCTGTGGAGTGGACTCTCACTGCTCGCAGCGGTGCAGTCTTTTCTGATCGCCTTGGTTGCGCGGCGCTGGAGGAGGCGGCGCGTAGATGCCTCCTAGTCGTAACATAGCTACAACCTCCGATACCCAGGTCAGTACTTCGACAGCGAGACGGGGCTTTTCTACAACTGGAACCGCGACTACGACCCGGCCACTGGAAGGTACATCGAGTCAGATCCGATCGGGCTGAAAGGCGGCGTTAACACGTACGGATACGTCCGGCAGAACCCACTTCTATACAGCGACCCGGATGGTTTGCTGTCACAGATTGTTGCTAGCTGCGTCTGCTCTTACATGAAGTCGAGCGGTTATGTTGCTTGGCAAGCCTGGAGTGCGGCTCTTGGCAATCGATACAAACCGGGTCCATGGAATGATCCGGTGCTCCGTCCCTGTGAGAATTACCTCTACGCATATGCTGCTGTGGTCGACTACGGAGATCCCGCCTGGTTCGTTGACCTGGGTGTTTTTGGCCATGACTTTCTGAAACGCATCGGCCGAAGCAACACCAGCCCGCCTTCCGATGAGGCGAGAGATGCGGGCTACGAAGGAGCGAGTGACGATGCCGCTCGTAAGGACTGGAAAAAGGAGTGCCAGGGTGGCAGCTGTGGACATTAGAGCAACGCTCGGGACGCCACGGGCTGGCGCTGTCTTATTGGCGCTGGGAGCGCTGTGTGCCGTTGGAGCATCGTTAACAGACCTGTGCTCCATGCGCCCGGGTCTGGCGTATGGGTCAACCGCCGCGCTGGCGATTACGGCCTTAGGGATGTTGCGCGGCTGGGGTTGGGCGCGGACGGCAGGCCGAATCGTTTGCTGGGTAAATGTCGTTCTCTTCGCGATGTTGGTGGTCCCTGACTGGGACGATGCAATGACTAGCGGCTCATACGGGCTGCACAGGTTGTGCGGAGTGCTGGCCGCCTACTTCTTGATGTGCGCCGTCTGTCTCGGGTTCGGTCCCCGCCGGAGTTCGGTCGCCGTATAACAACTGCACCGATTTTTGATGTAGGCAGGATAGCCTGGCGGTTGCTCTTGTTACACATCGTGGGCGTGAGCGGGACTGTAAGGCGAGACCGGGACGGATCAGGGCGGAGCCGTCGCATCCACCAACCGGTCCCATCTGCTCATTGCTGACCTGCGAACGAAAAAGGACCGGGGCAATCACAGTCGGTCCGTCCTTAACGTCATAGAACTCAACATGACTCCCGATACGACGCTCTCGGAAGCCGGAAATGGCCCTGAACTGAACCAACGGGAGTTTTTGCATGCCCGGTGATAGCTCAGCCCAGAGCGTGCCCGGTCGTCCCTTTACAGCCGCGATGCGTCCCCCGCATGATCGCGTCATGCCATTCTCGCGGACTCGGCGCTGGTTCCTGCTGCTTTGTCTGCTAGCGGCGGTTGCGCTCGTAAGCACAGCTGTTTTTTTTCTCCCTTGGAAGGGTAGTGTCCCGAGCGCCCAGGAGTCGTCGGGCGGCTCCGCGCGCTCTGAAGTTGCTGACCGCGCAGCCCCTATGGTGCCGCGTCGAGCGAGAGAACAGCCAAACCCGGCGGCGCAACAGCCTGGTGCGCCCGATCCAACAGCGCAAAAGACTGCCGCCGCCTCAGCTGAAAGTGCGGCACGTGCTGCTGCCGATCTTGCTGCATCAGTCGCCTCCAGCAACTGAGAACACGTTCGTACGCTGACCACAGGCGAGATGACCGCTGCGCCTACCCCCGGGAGTGCGCTCAGGCCGTGACTTCGGGTGGTGTATCCCGGCGTGTTTCCCAGATGTCCTATCTGATTGATAGAACTAGAATAAATAACTGTTGCCGAGACAAACAAAGAGGATCTTCACACCGGCACTTACGCGTATAACTTGATGATTGCGGGTCTTATTGTGTCTCGACGTGTCTCGGGCCCTCCACTACCATGACTCGCCAAGGTGCATCCTGGGGGCACTCCCGCAGCAGGCTCGATCGCGACCTGGCGGCGATCTACGGCGTCACCACCGGGCGGCTTAACGAGGCCGTCAAGCGCAACGCCGAGCGGTTCCCAGAGGATTTTTTGTTCCAGCTCACCGCATCTGAGCTCGAGAACTTGAGATCGCAATTTGCGATCTCAAGTTGGGGCGGGCGCCGCTATCGTCCCTTCGCTTTCAGCGATCGCGATGGGTGTCTATGTCGTGCGCGCCTTCGTGCAACTACGCGAGATCTTTGCCTCCAACAAGGATCTCGCACGCAAGCTTGTAGCGCCTGAGCGCTCGCTCCTGGCCCTGGACCTTAAGACCCAGCGGCAGTTCAAGGAAGTCTACGAGGCGATCCGCGCCCTGATGGACACGCCGCCGCCCAAGCAGCGCAGCATCGGCTTCACCGCCGATCTCGAGGAGAAGTAACCGCGCCTTCGACCTCGATCTACCGCCCCGCTTACGCCCCGTTGTGTGTGACAAGAGCCGCCGCTAGGCTATCCTGCATCGCTCTCGACAAATCAAATAAGGAGGATGGCGACATGGGCAGAAAAAAGAATCAGGGACTGTCACGTCGTGACTTCATCGCGTTGACGGGACGCAGCGCTCTTACTCTTGGCGCTGCGTCCGGGCCGTTTTTCCTGTTTCCGGAACGCGCTGCGGCCCAGCAGAAGACTCTGAAGATTCTCCAGTGGAGCCACTTCGTTCCCGCCTACGACACCTGGTTTGACGGGACCTTTTGCAAGGAGTGGGGGCAAAAGCACGACACCAACGTCACCGTTGACCACATCAATCTCGTCGACCTCCCCGCGAAGGCCGCCTCCGAGGCTTCGGCCCGCAAGGGGCACGACCTGGTGATGCTGCTCTCGCCCCCGGCAGCCTATGAGAAGCAG
>Ga0137364_10001508_pt1 | contig 10992 bp, 10 predicted proteins | sample SagtaG_10_FD_104798 | JGI IMG/M metagenome (GOLD analysis project Ga0137364, IMG submission 104798) | Vadose zone soil microbial communities from Sagehorn Ranch, Mendocino, California, USA - Sage1_L_20_16 metaG | ecosystem: Environmental > Terrestrial > Soil > Vadose zone | place: USA... | reverse complement strand
GCATGGTGCGCAGCGCATCGCCGATAAGAATTACGTTGCCCACCGACCAGCGTCCGTTAGCGAGCAGCGGAAATTGGCGCCAGATAGACTTGTTGGAGACCAGCGAATGGCCATTTAAATCCGGAGCAAAAACACCCTCGCAATAAGCGCGGCTCTCCTCGTCAGACATCCGGTCGAGACCGGCGCGACGCCACGTCACCTCATCACACTCTACGACGAAGGTGCTCATGCTCGGGCTGTGGCGATAGTGGTGCGCGACGAAGGAGCCATGCTCGTCGGCGCGGAAGGTTAGGGTCAGGCACTCAAAGAGTTGCGGCGTGCCATACCAAGCGAAGCGGTTGGTGAGCCACTCGACCCGTGGCTCGAACTCCGATTCCAGCGCACGGCGCACGAACGAGTTCGCTCCGTCGGCGCCGACGATCAGATCACAGCTTGACAGATCGTCAAGTGAGGCGATGGCGCGTTCGTACTCAGCACCCACGCCGGCGCCGAGACAGAGTTCCTGCAGAAACTGATTGAGATCGAGCCGTCCGATGGCCGAAAATCCGTTGCCGTCGATGTCTATCTGCTCATCCCGATGGACGATAACCTGCATCGGCCACGACTCTAAACGAACCGCAAGCTGTTTATGCAAATCCGGAACATCACGTTCGAGAAATGCGAGCGCCCCTTGGGAGAACACCACCCCGAAGCCGAATGTGGCGTCCGACGGATTTTGCTCGAAGACTTGGACGCGCCACGCTGGGAAGCGGCGCTTGATCAGCAATGAAAACAACAGGCCGGCTGGGCCGGCACCGACGATGTTAATACGCACGAGATAATTGGGTCAGAACAATAATAAAAACGGGAGTACCTGGAGTGTTGGAGTAATGGAGTGATGCATTTAAAACCCAACGCTCCACTTCGATTCACTTCACCTGCTCGCCGTAGAGCTTTTTGACGAATCCACTCGCCTCGATCTCGCGAATCAAGCGCGGCTCGATGAAATCTCGCGGCTCCGCGCCGCGGGCGCGGGGATTACCTTCCGCCACCTGACTTATCGCGAGTTTTAAATCTTCCGGGTCCGGATAGGGAACCCGCTCGAAGGCTGAGGCATAGACTCTTTGTGTCTCCTCCAAAATCGTCCGATCAGGAGTCTGCGTATATTTTCCGATGACATTCATCGCAAAGACAGGGTCGGTGCGAAAACGATGAATCCCTTCAATGGAAGCCTCAAGGAAACGGCGAATCGCTGATTCTTGGCTGCGGAGCATGCTCTGCGTCACCGCAACGGCGGAGAGCGGGTAACGGAATCCTTGCTTGGAGTAGTCCACCAAAACGCGAAAGCCCGCGGCGCGGGCATGGAGCACGGCTGGAAAGCCGAAGGTGCCCGCGTGGATTTGTCCGGCCTTGAGCGCCGCGAGCGTTTCCGGCAGGCCGCCGGTCTGCCGGATCATGACGTCGCGGTCCGGCACAAGCCCATTCTGGCGCAAGAAGTACCGCGTGAAGAAGTCTGTGACGGTTCCGATGCGGGTAGCTCCGATACTCTTTCCGCGCAGATCCTCCACCCGCTGGATTTGGGGGGCAACCACGGTGAAGACAATGACTTTATTGACCGGGATAGAGACGTATACGGTGTCCGCTCCAGCGAGTTTGGCGTCGATGGCGGCCGGGCCTCCGAATGCCGCGACATCTACACCTCCGCCAATCAACGTCTGAACCGCCCGCGACCCGCTCGCGATATAGACGAGCTCAACGTCCAGCCCATGGCGCTGAAATATCCCTGCCTCTTTCGCAACCCAAGGGATCGAGAATGCCGCAGTGATCGCCGCATAGGCGACTCGGAGCTTTTGGAGTCCTTCTGCGGCATGACTTGGGATGGTGGTCAGCAAGCCGAAAAGACAGGCTCCTGTGAAAAGAATCTTTCTTATCGGAGACGAAAAGTTCTTCATTCCTTTTTCTCCCATCGACGTGTAGGCGCCTGCCAAGCGATTGCCAAGTTGCCGCACGCGTATCACCGGAAAATCTACCTGTCAATATTTCCGTTGTCGCGATCGATTCGCGTGCTATAATCCGCTCCGCTTGATTCGGGCCTGCGCTAGACGTTGGAAGATCGAACAGCGACTTCGTTTAGGAGGGGTTGAAAATGATAACTCTTCGTAAAGCGCTCGCGATTTTTGTGATTGTCTTTGTCGTGTCCGTTGGCTCAGTCAGAGAAGGGTGGGGCCAATCGCAGACACTCACGGCATTCTACACTGCGCCGGTGGCTTCAATGTCGCCCATGTGGATTGCGAAGGAGGCGGGTTTCTTCAAGAAGCAGGGACTTGATGTGAAACTCGTCTTTATCGCGTCCGGCCCCACAGGCACCACTTCCCTGCTCGCGGGAGAAACGGATGTGGGGATCATCGGCGGATTTGCCCCCATACGGGCAATAGTGGGAGGGTCCAAAGATCTGGTGATCATCGGACAAAGCAAGACTCGGATGACGGGGAATATTGTAGGCAAGAAGGAGATCGCGAACGTCCAAGATCTGAAGGGAAAACGGTTGGGCATTGATCGGATCGGTTCGAATCCAGATATGTTCGCGCAAGCCTCCCTCTCCCGTTTCCAGATCGATCCTCTGAAAGATCTTCAATACGTTCAGCTCGGCAATATCGGCCAGGGCATCCCGGCTCTGAAGGCGGGCTCCATTGACGCCCTTGTCGCAGGCGCGCCGCACGATCTGTTTGCTCTGCGGCTGGGCTTCAAGGTGATTCTGGATATCACGGCACTGAAGATTCCCTTTGCAGTGACGGTTCTCGCTTCCGCTCGCAATACAGTTGAGCGCAAACAGCAGGAGCTTACGAAATTCATGCGCGCTTATGCGGAAGCGATGCACTACTTTTTAACGAACCCGGAAGGCACGGCCCAGGTTGTCTCCAAATACACCAAAGTCGAGGACCGAGAACTGGTCAATTATGCAATTCAGTCTGAAGCGAAGGCTATGGATAGAACCCTGCAGGTCGAGCTGAAGGGGATTGAGCTCATTCTTGGACTCATCGGGAAGACCGTCCCTCAGGCCGCTTCGGCCAAGGCGGAAGATTTCTATGACACGCGTTTCACTGCTGATCTAAAGGACAGCGGGTTTCTCAAGCGACTGTGGGGAGAGAAATGAAAGGAGCGGGTACCCTGCAACCACGAAGTGTAACAGACGAACACCGGAGTGATTAAATGGACGGCAAGAAATCCGGTCTGATAAAAAAGCCGCCCAGGAAATTACGTGGTCTACTATTCTTGTCTCGGTTCTGCATCTGCATAGCCGCTCTACTATCAACTTCGTCTATCAAGCCGGCCTTCTCTCAGGAACGCAAAATTAACATCGCGTACGCGGGTCCAAGCTTAATCGCTCTTCCATTCCTCGCCGCTCAGGAGTGGAAGCTCTTCTCGCAAAATGGCTTGCGCACGCAACTCGTCGTCATGACCTTTACGATATCCATCCCCGCTTTATCCGCCGAGCAGGTTGAGTACCTGGGTGGCGTCGGCCCCGCTACGGTCAGCGCCACCTTGAGAGGAATTCCCGCGCGCGCGGTTTGGTTCTCTTCCGACAAGGTCCTCTGGTCATTGATGGCGCAATCCCAGATGAAGACTCTGAGTGATCTGCGGCAGAAGCCCATCGGAATAACGGGCGGACTGGGCGCCACCGGACATGTGGCGCTGCTTCTGGCCCTGGAAAAAGCTGGACAGGACTCCAAGGCCTTTGCGATCTCCCCTTTTACAGGCGTTTCCGACATGGTTCAGGCTTTGGAATCCGGGTACTTGAGCGCCGCTATGCTGCAGCCGCCCCAGCTTTTCTACGCGATGGGCAAGGGATTCAAGGAGATCTTGAATGTCGCCACGATGATCGAGATGCCCGTTGGCGGGCTCACGACTCTGGTCAAGACGATTAAAAGCCGGCCTGAAGAAGTCAAAGCGGTGATCAAGTCGGTACAGCAGGCGAAACAGCGAATGCTTAAATCGAAAGAGGAGACCATCGGTCTCATTATGAAAGTCGGAAAGACGGACCGCGAAGCCGCGCTGAAAACTTACGACACACTGCGAGACGTGTTAGCAGGCGACGGGAGACCGACCCGCGCCGGTATCGAGAATATTTTAAAGGCACTGGTTTTACAGGGCCGCGTTCCCAGTAGCAACGTGCCGTTCGAAGAGATCGCGGATAGTCGAATAGCCACGGAGGTAGCGAGGGAGCTCGGATACAAGGTTCAATGAGATAAAAAGGTAGTAGTATCCTGTAGCGCAAATTCGATTAAGAAGTTGGCCGGCATATTCGTCCCGTCACTCAGACGATAGAAAGCAGCCTGTGTTGAAGCGGTTCGCGTTTCTCTGGTACAGGGTAGGCAAGCAGAATATTACCAGAATATTGAGACTCTGGATATTGACGATTTGAACGCTTTGAACTGTTTGAACGGCTGGAACTTTCTAATCGACAAAGGAGAGAAACATGATAGAGACGGAAGGCCTTAGCGGAGCCGATACGCTTTTGCGCGTGCTTGCGCACATGGGAGTTGACCGAATTTTTGCTTCTCCGGGATCGGAGTGGTCGCCGGTGTGGGAAGCTTTTGCCAAGGCGAAGGCACAGAGCGAGGGCGTTCCGCTTTATATAACCTCTCGGCACGAAGAGATCGCCGTCGGCATGGCAAGCGGATACGCCAAGTCGACGGGGAAACTTCCTGCTGTCATGATCCACACGACCGTCGGCGCGTTGCATGCGACCATGGCGCTGCGCGGCGCGCTGCACGAACAGGTTCCCATGGTGGTGTTCACCGGAGAATCGTTGGGCTTCGGCGAAGAGCCGGGCCCGGACGCGGGCGCGCAGTGGCTCGGTGCCTTGGCCGATATCGGCGGGCCGGCGCGGCTAGTCGACCGCTGCGTGAAATGGAGCTATGGCGTCAATGCGAAATCTTTATTGCCTTCGACCATCCAACGCGCCTGCCAATTGGCTGTGGGTTCTCCTAAGGGACCGGTCTTTGTCTCCATCCCGATGGAATATCTCTTCGACAAAATGACCAAGAACGCGTCGGCCGAAAATGTCCCCGTTCCCGCGCCCATGGCCGATCCGGCTGCGATCGAGGAACTGGCGGCAACACTCGCAAATGCGAAAAACCCGGTCATCATTACCGAAGAGGCGGGCCGCAGCACCGCGGTCGTGGAAAAACTTGTGGAGCTGGCGGAGCTGCTCGGCGCTGGCGTCATCGAAAGCCGAGCTTCCGGCTACGTTAACTTTCCGCGCAATCATCCGCTTCACGGTGGCTTCGAGCCTCAAGAGTTCTTGCAAGAGGCGGACTTTATTCTACTTCTCGGCGTCATCACGCCATGGCATCCCGCGTCAAAAAAGCTAGGCCAAGGAACCAAAGTCGCGGTCTTATCGGAAGATCCTTTGCGCTCGGATCTTCCCTATTGGGGATATCCGGTCAATCAAATTCTCACCGGCGAGATCGAAAGCTCCTTCAAGCATCTTCTTGAATGCGTAAAGAAGCGAGTGTCCAAGGGAAATACCGATGCGACGCGGCGCGCGGAAACGTGGCGCAGCCGTCACGAAAAACGGAAGGCCGCGTGGAAAGAAGAGGCACTGATTCGGAAGGACCAGAAACCTATCGATACTCGTTGGATCACCTATGAGTTGGCCCAGGTGCTTCCGCCCGACGCGCTCGTCGTAGAAGAAACCATCACCCACAGACTTTCGATTCACCGCTATCTCGATATGCTCAAGCCGGGCACCTTTTTTGCCGGCTGCATCGGCGGCCTCGGTACCGGCACAGGCACCGCTCTTGGAGTCAAGGCAGCCTATCCAAAGCAGCCTGTCCTCTGCCTGATCGGCGACGGCGCATTCAATTATGATCCAGGATTGGCGGCGCTGGGAGTTTGCCAGGAACACCAGTTGCCGATCATGATCGTGTTATTCAACAACTACGGATATCACTCGCAAAAATCCGGCGTGCCGCGTTTCTTCCCAGACGGATTCGCCGTGCGCAACCAAGATTTTGTCGGCATCTCGATCAACCCGAGTCCAGACTACGCGACGGTCGCGCGAGCGTTCGATGGCTACGGCGAAAAAGTCGAAGAGCCGGGCGAAGTCCGCGCGGCGCTCCAGCGCGGCCTCAAAGCAATCGCCGGCGGACAAATGGCACTGATCGACATTCGCCTCGCCAAGGCGGCGGAAACCAACGAGCGGCCGGACAGGGCGAATTAGGAATGCTTCTCCGTTCGGACAGATTAAATCGTTAATTCTGAATCATGGCACTTGACTCAATAGTTGAATTTTAACAGGAGGCATTATGCGTTTCTTCACCGTATTACTAGCCCTATCCCTCACGGCTTGTGCCACACAGCCAGTGACCATTCATCAGGCGTCCACAGTGCCGGCCTCCCGTATCCTGGCGCCCCAGTGGTTATCTCAAGCACCCTACACCGGCAGCCTCATCATCAAGCGCGACAGTGGTTTCATGGGGTCGGCTTGCACCGTTCGGGTTTTCGTAGATGCTATGCCGGTTGCAGATCTCGCACCATCGGAAAAGGTCGAGCTTTTCGTTGCTTTCGGTGAGCACGTTGTCGGCGCTACTTCGAACGGCATTTTTTGTGGTGGTGGCGCTTCTGAAGCCGCCGTCGTCATTAATCCTGAGCGTCAAAAGATTCTGCGGATTGCCAGCGGGCAGAGCGGGGACATTTACCTTCAGCCAAGTGCGTTCTAAATCTAGCGCCCGTAAGACGCTTTTATTCGCAATATCTCGCCGCTTAACCCGGCACACAAAGGAGACGATATGGCAATCAGACTCGTTTTAACGATCACCGCCGCGCCGGGAAAGGGCTCCGAGCTGGCGCAGGCGTATAAGACTCGTTGTTTAGAGATAATGAAAGAGCCCGGCTGCGAACAGTTCGAGGTCTTCCAAAGTGTCGTGAACCCCGACACACTGGCGCTGCTGGAACGCTGGACCGACAAGGCAGCTTTGGACGTGCACGCACAATTGAACAGCACTCGTCCTCCGCTGCCGCCCGAGCTCCGCACGGGGGGAAGACCCGAGCGCGAAGATTACGAATACAACCGGACCCGTTAGCCTATAATAACCCTGATGTTTGACCTCCCTGAGTCGCGTAAAGCCTCAGAGAAATTAGGTTAGAGAGTTAAAATGCCCGGCCACTGCCACAACTTTCAGTGAGAAAGGACTTTTTAAGGCTGTCGGATCGGAGTCTCGATCTTCTTCGGTTGGCGAATGCACTCTCCGCGTTGTATCCTGGGGCTCTAAAGAGACCCGGTTATTGACGTGAAGCTATTGTCGATTCCAAGGCACGTTAGGAGGGGTTGAACATGTTTGACCGAATCACCTTTGATCCTCAAATCATGGGGGGACGGGCTTGTATCCGTGGCATGCGAATTCCGGTCTCCGTTATTGTCGGTCAAATTGCTCACGGTGCTACGTTTGATGAAATTATTCAAGGATACCCCGATTTGGAAAAAGAAGATATTAAACAGGCGGTTGAGTATGCGGCCTGGTTAACCCAAGAAGAAATCCACCTCCGTTAGGGAGCGCCAGTGCGATTTCTGGCAGACATGTGTATCGATGTCCGCGTCGTACGCTGGTTAAACTCCCACGGACACGATGCTACTCACCTGCGCGATCAAGATCTACAAAGGCTGCCGAATGGCGATATCTTTGAGAAGGCGATCGAGGAGTCGCGTCATCGGATAAGAGAATTTCCATGACCTCAGGTTCATGAAACTCATCCGACCGCGAATCAATTGATCCGCAATATCTCCCGAACTTTCCGCGCGGTTTCGTCGCGGGGAATATCGAACCGCTCTTTGTCAGCACCGGTGAAGTAATCCGTGATCGCCCGGTCGTAGCTGGGCCGTTCGCGGATGCGCCTTAGCCAGTCGACGACGTGCGGACGGTGGTTTATCCAAAGCCCATCCATTGCAATCATCTCAGCGCGATTCACATACGAGGTAGCTGCGAGATCGGCCAATGAGTATTCATCACCGACAAGATAAGACGATTGACTCAGCGCGGTTTCCATCTCGTCGATATATTTGTCGTAGTTTTTTACCGCCTGCTCCACGTGCGGCGCTGCGATCCCATGCATGACGGAAAGCCGTTGCCTTTCGCGATACCCTGGGTCAGGTATGCTCTTGAAGCGCGCCTCAAGCTCCTCCGATGTCTTTTTCAGCAGCCCCTGACGAAAAGCGATGGCGAAAGTCACCGTGGAACAGGCTCCGTGTAAGTAATCGTCGATCTTTTTCATCCAGAGCCGCGCCTGCGCTCTCTGATATGGATCGGAGGGCATCGGCGGCGGTTCGGGGAAGACCTCGTCAAGGTACTCGATGATGAGGGTCGATTCGATAATGACGCGACCGTCATGCACCAAGGTCGGCACGACGCCGTTGTGATTGAGCTTAAGATACTCGGGACGATGCTGGTCGCAGCGATGAAGATCTAAAATCTCGCCGTCCCACTCGAGTCCTTTCTCATGTAGCGCGAGTCGCGCTTTAATGGCGCAAACTGAAGTCGTACCGTGATACAAATAAAGCATATTTATTCCTTCCGCTTTGAATAACGTTAATTAAAACATCTGGTCCCGGCGGAATAAAGGATTGTTGTCAGGCTACTCAACCCGATATCCCAACTCTCTCGCCACCTCCGCTGCCAGAGCTGCGTCGGCGATTTCTTCGAACGCAATATTCCGCCCTGCAAACCGGCCTGCTGTCTGTATCGACTTCACGATGTTTTCCATCCCGGTACGCGTAGGGACTCCGTTCGCGGAAAACGATTTCTTCAGCAATTCGTAGCTCTTTGAAGCGGTCTGACGATCCATGTTTTGTGAGCCGGCAAAAAAAGCGATCGCTTCTTCCTCGTTCTTCAGGAACGCCTGTTTGGTTTGCTGTAAGGCCATGATCACTCTCTTGACCTCATCGGGCGCCGTCCGCAGCTTCTGGACCATGACGGTCATGCCACCCACGGGCATTTCAATCAATGCGCCGATATCCGAGAGAGTCTTGAAACCTTTGCTCTGCGCTTGGACCAAGAACGGTGGACTCAACGCAAACGCGTCCACATGCCCCGTCTCCAACGCCTGAAGAGACTGTTCTGCAGGTATCGAAATGATGACAAAGTTCTTCGGATTCACACCGGATTTTTCCAATGCCATGACCAGGGACACATGGTTGGTACCGCCCAAGCCGACGACACCGATCTTCTTTGATCGCAATTCAGCGACGTTTTTAAATATCGGGTTGGCGACCAGCTCGAACGTGAGTCTATTACTGGTGACCCAGACCGCTCTCGACGGCACACCGCTCAAGGTAGCGCTGACGCTGGCGGGCCCGACGCCGGCGAAGTAGCTCATCTCGCCGGCCATCAACGCGGCATTGGCGATGCTTGATCTCATGAGAACCGTTTGCACGTTGAGTTTGTTCTTGGAAAAAAAACCCCACTTCTGGGCTGCAAGGATGATTGTGCTGGTACCACCGGCGCCTGGGTAAGCAAGAATCAGCTCGGACCCACGTGGCTGGGCGTGAATCTGTGAAGGCCAAAGAGAGACGCAGAAAAAAAGCGCTGTGATGGCTAACCGCATGGTTCGCCCCAATTCATGCTGCGCAGAGCCGTCCCCACGGCTTTTTCGACTAATATCGAAAATGGTGTGCCTGTTGATCTCTGGTGTCATTTCGAGCGTAGCGAGAAATCCTAGATCCCTCGCATTCGCTCGGGATGACCATCCTATGGTCTGCGATAGCCCACACAGTCTCCAGCGAAAAATAGTTCGCGGGAGACTTAGACATCAAGCTTGTACGATGCGGTTCCCAAGCTTTCCGATCTGCGGCGATGAGAGTTCCACCACGTCGCCGATCTTGAGGAAAAGATTCGGCGCTTGAGCGGCTTCAGTCTGCCGTCGCGACATGTCGGCGGCGGTTCCTGCCGAGGTTCCGCCGGCGATGACGTCTCCCGGCACGAAGGTGAAATCCTGCGAGAGATATTCGAGGACCTCGCCAAAGGGCCAAATCATCTCTTTGGTATTATAACTTTGGCGCACCTCGCCGTTGATCCGTGTTTCCACGTCCACGTTACGATGATCCAGTTCGCCGACGACGATACAGGGCCCCATCGATGCGCAGCCGTCGAAGTTTTTTGGCAAATTGTAACTGATGGGCCTGCCTTGAGGACCGCTCGATCCGCCGTCGCGGATGCTCCAATCGTGGAACAAAGTGACGCCCCAGATATACTCGTCAATCCGATCGGCGGGAATGTTTTTCCCGCGCTTGCCGATCACAATCGCCACTTCGCCTTCATAGTCGAAGCGCCGGGTGCGTTTCGGATATGGAATCTCTTCGTCGGGTCCAGCGACCTCGTGGGGATTTTTCCAAAAACCCCATTGGCCCTCTTCGCGTGCCATGCGAGTTATCTGCGCGAGATCGGCAGTGACACCAGGACGCCCCGCCCACATGCCGGCGAGATGCGCGGCGTAATTTCCGCCGACGCAGGCGATACGGCGTTCCGGCCAGGGAGCATGGAGCTTCACGCCGTTAACATCGTGGACGATGGCGGCGAGACCCGCTCCGGATTCGGCGATGTGCTGGATCGCTCGGTCGGCATCTTCAAGACCTGCTGCTCCCAGCGCAATGAGATTTTCCAGCCCCGCAGGAACTCTCCCATCGGCATGGGCTTGCGCGTTGGTGTCGCCGCGCTGCTCGCGCAAATAGCTGGCGAAAGCGCGATTGAGGTCGATCACTTTGTCGCCTTGCCAGGCGCCGATTCTTTTCTCGGGGCCAAAGAGAACAATCTTCATGGGATCCTCCTGTCTTTCCTTAGCGCTGTTTGCGGCTTGAACCTTTCGAACGAATTAAACGATTGGAACAATTCAAGGGGTTCCAGCCGTTCAATCCGTTCAAGACGATAGCCGCCCCTAAACAACCGGAGAACCACGCTCTGCCACTTGCTGCCGTAATGTATTCGTCGCCTCGACATCAAGCTCGAAGCGACGTCCTTG
>Ga0137364_10001505_pt1 | contig 11000 bp, 2 predicted proteins | sample SagtaG_10_FD_104798 | JGI IMG/M metagenome (GOLD analysis project Ga0137364, IMG submission 104798) | Vadose zone soil microbial communities from Sagehorn Ranch, Mendocino, California, USA - Sage1_L_20_16 metaG | ecosystem: Environmental > Terrestrial > Soil > Vadose zone | place: USA... | reverse complement strand
AGTCATCTCCGCACAAGCGCCTTCCTCCGCGGATTCTATTTCACCGGCATCCGGCAGGTGGAAGCCGCGAATCCCCTGGGCGGGACGGTAATGGCCTCGAAAACTTCGCTCATGCCGGCGCGCCCGTTTTCAGGCAATGCTACTTCGATCATGCGCGCCGATGACTTCACCAAGACGCAGTCGCAGGGTTGGCAAACTTCAACGATGGGCGGCGCAGGTGGAGAAGCCAAGAGGACAGCGCAGTGGCTGTTTCTTAGCCATATCTTCAGCCATGTCATTTTGCAGGACCGCGCTGCACTGGGCGCCAGCGGCGCGAGCTCAAGTGCCGATGTTTGGAAACGCGTGCTCCTGGCTACCGTCGGCGCGCTCGCGGCCATTTGGTTTTTCGGCTTGATCATCTCATTTTTCGGGAATCGCGCGCTGGAACAGGACGTCCGCAGCGCCGCCGAGGCTATTGTTCCCATTAAAGCGCAAGCTCCGTCCATGGCGCCACTCGAAGATTTGCAACACCTCGATGCCGCGCGTGTACAGTTGCAGAAGCTTACGGAGTATCACTCCCCGCACAGAGCGCCTTTGCATTTGCGCTGGGGACTTTACGGCGGCAACGACATTTACGACGATTTCCGGAATCTGTACTTCTCTCGATTCAAGCAACTCTTGCTCGATGGAGTGCAGGCCCGCCAGGCTGAGTTCCTGAGGACTTTGCCGCACGCCGCAAGCCCCAATGACGAGTGGCAGAGACCGTACGAATCTCTCAAGGCCTATCTGATTACCACATCGAACCCCGACAAAAGCACGCGCGAATTCCTCTCTCCCGTTTTGTTGAATCGGTGGCTGGGGAGCAGTGTCGTGGATGAGGAGCGCCAGCAGTTGGCTCGCGCGCAATTCGACTTCTATGCCGACGAACTTCGAGTGGAAAATCCGTTTTCGTTCCGTGAGGATTCGTTCGTTGTCCAGCCGGCGCGCAATTTCTTGAATAGCTTCGCGACCGGACCACAGCTCGTCTATCAAAAGCTCCTCGTCAAGACCAATCTAGCTGTTCCCGGCTTTAATTTCACAAAGGAGTATCCGGACGCTAAGGAAGTCGTGTCCGAAACAAAGACAGTTGACGGCGCATTTACCGGAGCTGGCTACAAAGCGATGACAGCGGCCATTGCCAACCGCGACAACTACGCTGGCGGAGATGACTGGGTGCTCGGGCCACCGGGGGACTCGCATCCTGCCCAAAGTGTCTCGCCCCAGGACGTCCGCTCTCTTTACGAAGCCGACTACAAGAAACAGTGGCGGGAGTTTTTGAATGCCGCCACCGTACGCCATTTTTCTGGCCCTCAAGATGAATCGAGACAGCTTGAAAAACTCTCAGGGAACAGATCGCCACTCCTGGCGTTGTTCTGTGCGGTCTCGCAAAACACTTCCGAAGCCTCTCCTGAAATCGCGGACGCGTTTAAGCCTGTTCAGGAGGTTGTGGCCGCAAAACCGGCGCCGCAATCTTGCCGGGAACAGTTCAAGCAGCCTTCCAATGACGCCTACACGAACGCTCTGCTGGCTGTGAAGCTTTGCCTTGATAGCTATTCCTTGATGCAGACGCAACCCGGGGTCATTCCTGACCCGCGTCAAGCCAAGCTCAGCGAATGCAGCGGCCTTTCGTTGCAAGCAGGGAATGCCGCAAGGCAGATCGTGAAGACGAACGACCCCACATGGAAAGTCGATACAACAGTGATCAGTCTGCTGCTTGCTCCTACTGCGGCCCCGACGAAAGGCGGCGGCCTGAGTCCTCTCGTTGGCGTGCCGCAGTTTTGCGGCGCCTTGCGCATACTTGGCAACAAATTCCCCTTTGATCTGAATTCGCATCAGGAGGCTTCGATAACTGAATTAGACAGTTTCTTCCAACCGGGCACCGGCACGCTTTCGAAGTTCCTCACCGCTAACAGCGGAGCATTCGAGTTGCAGGGCTCGCAATACATAGCGAAGACCGGCAGGACAGCTTTCGCCAGCCTAGTTAACCAGTCAGCGAGCATCCAGCGTGCACTCTATCCCGGCGATTCCAACCAACTTCAATTCCAATTTACTCTTGAAGCGCGTGCGCCAGAGGGAGAGTCGAGCGAAGGTGTCACCATCGATGGCCAAGACTTGAAGGCGACGGCGACGGCGACGAGTGCGAAGATCTTTACCTGGCCAGGATCCCCCCCAGGAGCATCCTTGACGCTGAGTGGCAAGAGTTACGGACGTTACCTGGGATCCTGGAGCGTATTTCGATTGTTTCAGGACTACACCTGGACGCACAACCAAAGAGGTTTTCACTTGGAGTGGATTGTTCGTGGACAAGGCGGACAGACCGTGCAGTTCAATGGTAAGAACGAGGTGGTGGAATTCGATTTGGAATCGGTCAGCGCACCTTTATTCCAGAAAGGGTATCTCGCTGCATTGAAGTGCCCGTCAGGCGCTAAGTAATAGTACTTGGCTCCTCCGGTATGAGCCCATGTTGCAACTGCTTGCCGGCCCCCACTTGATCATATCCCGTAACCACAGGTTCACACTTCGGAAGTTCCCTGTCCTCTTGCGCCACACCACTCACGCACTCAGTTATCCTCGTTCGTCTTCGCCTTCCAAGACTCATTCGATAAGCCGTTGACATATCAGCCTTTATTTGCGAGTATCGCCCCAGTTTTCGAACATACGTCCCCTCCGAGGCTCGAAGGAGAAGTGCCTCTAAAATTGCTCCGCTATTTGTGAGGGATAAGTCTGTTTCGGGAGGGGTGTCTCCCTGCGGCGATGAGGAAGCTCGGCAAATTCGAGATCATTGCGAAGGTCGGCCAGGGGGCCATGGGCGTCGTCTATAAGGCCCGCGACCCCTTTATTGATCGCATCGTCGCCTTGAAAACGCTCACTACTGGCCTTGCTGACGACGCCAATCTCTTGAAGCGATTCTACTCGGAAGCGCGCTCCGCCGGTGGCCTTCAGCATCCCAACATCGTCACCATCTATGAGCTCGGACACGAAGGCGACACCCCTTTCATCGCCATGCAGTTCCTGACTGGCGAAAGCCTCGACAAAATCCTCGATCGCCGACCTAACCTCCCACTCTCTCAAAAGATCGGCTTCATAGTCTACGTTTGCCGCGCTCTCGACTATGCCCACAAGCAAAATCCACCCGTGGTCCACCGGGACATCAAGCCCGGCAACGTGATGGTCACTACGGAAGGCGCGGTGATGGTGGTGGACTTTGGCATCGCCCGGCTGGGCGAAGGCACGCGCTCCCAATCTGCGGGCATGCTGATTGGCACGCTCGGCTACATGTCCCCACAACTGTTCCGCAATGGCGCCGCCGATGCGCGGTCCGATATCTGGGCCACCGGAGTGATGTTCTATGAATTGCTGGCCAACCGCAGGCCTTTCGAAGGAGACAACGCCGCCGCCCTGATGTCCAACATCATTCTGGAGAAGCCGCGCTCCTTGGCTGAAGCTGCTCGTGGCACTCCCTCGGAAGTGCAAGCCGTCGTGGAACGTATGTTGGCCAAGGAAGCCGAAGCGCGTTATCAGAACATGGATGAAGTTCTCTTGGAGCTGGAACCGATTTGGCGGAGGCTGCAGCAAGCAGAGGTTTCCGATCTGTTGGCGAACAGTCAGCAACTCTTCGAAGCAGGCGACCTGGAGAACGCGAAAGCAAAGGTCAGCCAAATCATCCAGATTGACACCTCCAACACTCAGGCGAAGAGCCTGCTGGAAAAGATCAATGCGGAAGTGCGGCGCAAGCAAGTCGTTCCCCAGCTGAAGGCGCGGGTGGAGAACGCGGGCCGGCTTCTAGCGAATGGACAGGTCGAAGATGCCAAGGCGGAAGTCGAAGCCGCACTGAAGCTCGATTCCACTTACCAGCCAGCACGGGAACTCCTAGGTAAGGCGCAAGCCGCTCTCGAACGCGCTCGAAATATTGCGCAGGCATTGCGCACTTCCAAGCAGCGCATGGCGGAAGGGGCACTCACCGATGCGGAGTTGCAACTCGACAAAGTGCTCGAAATGGACCCCGGGAACCCCGCTGCTCGCGAACAGCTCAAGCAGATCCGCGAGGAACGCTCCCGGCGAGAGCACAGGAAGCAGCGAGACGAAGCGCTGCATCGCGCCCGGACCTTTTGGACGAATCTCCAGTATGAAGAGTGCATCAAGCTTCTTCTTACGACTCAGAAGCAGTTCCCGGGCGATTCGGAAATTACCAAACTCCTGGAGAGCGCGCGCCAAGATCAGGCTGAACAGCAGCGGCAATCTCTTCTGACCGAGGCGCGAAACCTCCTCAGCGCTCAGCGATTTGACGACTCCCTGCGGGCATTGGATCTTTTCCTCGAACGATATCCCTCCGATTCAACCGCCAAGAATCTTCGGACGCATGCACTGCAAGGCAGAGAGCAGGAGAGGCGGAATCAGCTGCTTGCAAAAGGCAAGGCAACGCTGCGCGCGTGGGTCAAGGAGGGGAAGTATCCGGAAGCGATCACTCGTGCCGGGCAGTTGTCGAAGGAATTTCCCGATGACTTCGAGCTTGCCGAGCTGCTTGACTTTGCCCGTACCGAACAATCGCAGCTCGAGCAAAAACGCCGCCTCGAGCAGTCCTCTACACAGGTTCAACAGGCGCTGAAGGACGCCCGTTTCTCCGAGGCTATCCAATCGGCGGAAAAGGCTCTGGTGGAGTTTCCGAAGAATCTCGATTTGCTCATTCTCCTCGATCGAGCCAAGAAAGAACAAAGCGAAAAGGAAAAGCACGAACTGCTGAAACAGCGTCTTCGCGAGATCGAGAGAATGGTGGATCGCCAGGAGTTGACCGACGCCATCGATCTTGCGCGTCAGACTCTGGCCACGGTCGGTCAGGATCCCCGAATCGCCAACACCCTCCTCAAAGTGGAGCGGGAGTTCGAATTCCGCGAAGAAAAGAAACGCCAACAAACCGAAGCTATCCTGAAGGCACGCACTTTGTTCGATGCGGGCAAACTCACCGACGCCACGTCCATTTTGCGGGATGTCATCGACACGCAACTCCTCCCAGCAAACGACCCAAGGCTGAATCAACTGCTGGACGAAATTGCCTCCAGAAAAGAAGCTCCTCCGCCCTCAGCTGCCGCGACCGCCGCCTCTGGGGCCGCGCCGTCGGCGACGCCCCTCGGTTCAAAGCCTAGTGCTGATCCAGGCAAGGATTACGTATACCAGCGCGGCACTCCTCTCCTTGAGGAATTGATTGTTCCCGAGCGCGAAGCTGTTGCTTCTGCGTTTTCTCCAACCATCATCACCGGGCCGTCCAGTCAACCTGTTCCGCCTCCCGCACCGCCAGTGATTTCCCCGGCGCCCGCGAAAAAAGAGAAGAAAAAGGAGCACCCGAAATCGTTCCCCTCGTCCGTGGACTCCCCTGCTACGCAGGTGTTTTCGCCAACGGCTAGCCCGGAAGAGGCGTCATCGCAGCTTTTTGCTCCAGAGATTGAAGTCGAGCAACGTGCGGTCGTCAAACGCCCGTCGATGCGGCCGGCTCCGCAGATAACGGTTGAGCCAGCCCTGCGAATCACTCCGCAACCGTTCTGGAAAAATCCGCTGGTCATTGGTGCGCTAGGAGCGGTGCTCCTCGCAGGTGTCGGCGGCCTCCTCTACTCCAAATTTCGCACTCTGAACGGCGAGCCGGATCTTATCCCCCAAAAGGAGCAAGCTGTCTGGAATCAAGCTGAGCAACTCATGGCCTCCAGCCCGCGCCGCTTCGCTGAAGCTCGTTCCAAATACATGAGCCTCGTCGACGACAAGTCTTTCGGAACGAAAGCTCAGGCGCGAGTTCAGGAAATTGAAGCACTGCAAAAGCAGGAAAGGGATTGGATGGAGCAGGGTAAACAGACCCAGGACCGGGGTCCCAAGGAATACGACGATGCGCGGCGGGACTATGAGCAGGCAAAGCAAATAAACGGCGATCTCGAGAAAGATGCGGAGAGTGCAATCGAAGTAGTGAATAGCCTTAAGGTGGGAAAGAATCCAGTCGATATTGCGGCAGAGAATTTCAATCGCGCTGAAGAGTTTGTTGCGCAGAAGCAGTGGGCTTCCGCTAAAACTTCGTTCCAACTGGTCGCTGCAGTGAAAGAAGCCGATCCTGACTTGCGCAAACGGGCGGCCGACGGCGTGAAGAGGTCCACCGACCATTTGAACGAGGAAACTCTCTGGGAGCGCGCTCATGAAGCCAAACGCAATAGTCAAAATGCGGATGCGAAATATTTCGCTCAGCAAGTCGCGCGCCTGAATCTCGACCATCGCAGTGAGGCAGAGAGCCTCATAAAACAAATCGAGGCTGAATTGACGGCCACGGCCGGAACGTTGGCGGAAGAGAAAAGATTTCTCGGCCTAAAACAACAACTCGTAAAATCGACCAATAACGCAAACGACCTTAATGCGCTCATCCCTGAATTTAAGTCCATCGCAGCGAGCGACGGAAAACGTGCTAAGGAAGCTAGGGATATCGCGAACGACGAAATTCCGGCTGCCCTCAAAGAAATCGACAGCAAGAATCGCATCGCAAAAGAAGAGGACGCGTGGAATCAAACTGTTGCAGAATACAGAACGGCCCTCGATGTCAAAAATAGAAGCGCTCTAGTTTCACTGAAGGACCAGTTGCAACCATTCCTGAGCGGCCAGCACACTGCCGAAGCGCAGCAATACGTCGCTCGCATCAACGAAATGCTCAGCCCCGCGCCTCCGCCACCCGCAGCAGGTTCAGGAGTCCAATCTCTAACGACGGAGCAAGAAAAGATCGAGCGGCTCTTGGATGCTTACGTGCAAGCATTCGAGAGCAAGGATCAAGTCCAGCTGCGCCACATCTGGCCGACGCTAACAGACAAACAGTTTAGAGAGAATCAGGAAGCAATCAAGCAAGCCGAATCAATCCAGATTACGCTTAAACGGAATTCACCTATCATCAGTGGAGATGCAGCCATCGTCGCTTGCCTTCAGACTGTGGAAATCAAATCCCAGGGGCAGGTGCAACGACTCACCCAGATGGTCACATTCTACATGAGAAAGTTGGGAGGAGCAGGGGGCGATTGGATTATCGATCGCGTCAGCTATAAGAAAACGGCGCAGTAGCAATCAATCATAACGGCGCAAGCTTCGGGGTGGTAATCGATGTGGAATGCCTTTGTGCCGTGAGCGAAGCGCGTGCGATACGACTATCCGGCGCCGATCAGTGGTGATAGGACTTCCCGACTGGATTGCTTGTAATGAGCAGTTTGCCAAATCTTTGAGCTGAAGGGTGGTATCCGACGGCGCGACTATCGCCAGTCTTCGCCAGTCGTCTCATAGTACAAAATTTGTACAAAATTCAGTTGACAACGGATATATCATCGGACAGTATTGCGTGCACGATTGAGCGTCTGGACGGATAGTTGTGCAACGGCTATCACTTCTATAAAACGAAGAGTTTGTCGGTCCCGCTAGTGGACTTGACAGAATCCAGCCCGCGACAATGAAGGTCGGCGCGTCGTAAGAACGGCGCCCCCCCCCCACAAAGGAATTTCCAATGCGGATCTTGACTTATGTTGAACCCTCTCTGCAGAGTCACAAACTCCTTTCACGATTGCACGGACCCCTCATTAGAGGCCTTGGAAGGGCTCTTCCGCTTGTGCTACTGGTCGCTGCTAGGTGCGGGTCCGCGAGGGCGCAGTACGTTGGCTATGCTGCGAACTCAGCGGACGGAACTGTCTCGGTATTTGCAGTGGTAACATCCGGTCCTACCTTCGGGAACGAAGTTGCTCCAGGGAACCAGGACCACCTCATAGCCACTGTCCCGGTAGGGAAAACTCCGCTGAGGATCGCGGTTACGCCCAGCCCAAACTTTAACAGGGCATACGTCACAAACCAGGGGGACAACTCCCTGTGGATCGTTGACGTAACCAACATCTCTCAAGGAAACGTAACGGCCCAAGTCGTTCCTAATGCCAACAATCAGCTTCAGCTTTCCCAGCCGGGCGGGATTGCGATCGTCAATGTGACCCAAGGGACAAATACGGGTCGCGTTTTCGCTTTCGTAGCGAACCAGGGAAGCAATTCCGTCTCGGTAGTCGACACGCAGACGAACACTCTGTTCGGCAGCGTAAGTTTGGGTGCGGCCGGAACGAGTACGACCTTACCTGATGTGGCAGCGACACCAGACGGAACAAGAGTTTTCCTAACGAATAACTCTTCGGGAAATTGTGGAGCACAGCCCATTGGATTGCCCCCCGCCATTTGTCCCGGGGTGTGGATGATCGACACCACGGTAAGTCCAATGTCCGCGACCCTTATTCCGGTGTCTGGACTCAACGGCGATGTAACGGTCAACCTTGTCCAACCGCAAGGAATTTCCGCAACGCAGTACACAGATAGCCAGAGTCAAACACATAATGTTGTGCTCGTGGCTGACTCCGGAGCACACTCAGACGGAAACGGCTACATCTTCGTTATCGACAACTTAGGGGCGACCACAACTATAACTCCTATCGCTATGCCGAATGTGGTGGGAGGGGCGACGCCCTCTCCAACTGGTGTGGCGGTAGCAGTTGATATTGGCGGCTGTTCACCAGGCGATTGTGTTCCGGCTGCGGTTATCGATCAAAGTCACGCCACACTCTGGGAAATCCAAGACGTGGTTCAGGGCGGTCTGGCAATTAATGAATCTAATTTGAATGGCACTCCAACTAGCTTGGCAGTGGCTAATGTTACGTCTCGCGTTACCACATTCAACCCACACTTCGTCTACGTTGCAGAGTCCTCAGGTCCGACTCCGATCCAGCAAAATGCATTTAGCTCAGGAGAACAGTTTGGGGTCGGCAACGCGACCTCTGTAAATGTTGGAAATGGCCCGACTGGTCTTGCGTTTAGCCTTTTGGACCCAAACTCTCCCCCAGTGATATGGTTCATTCCGTCGGTTTCCGGAGGCTTTGGGCCGCCGCCTCCCGTAGTGACCGCCAACTCTGGCCTTTCTGTCACAGGAGAGAGCATGGTGGGTGCCGGGCAAGCAATCAACACAACGCTGAGCTTCGGCGGAAATAATTTATGCACGCTTTTTGGGACATCTACGACAGGCAGCACTTGCATCGATTCCAATTCAGGCACAAACGCAATAGGTGGCAATACAACATTTCCAGCTGGTGGCGTCTTCACGGTATCAATAACGAGCAGCTCGACGAACAGCAACGAGCAACCTACTCAGACTACAATCCAACAACAGGTCAGTGTAGGGGCAAACTGCACTTCGTTAGTTGTGACGCCCAACGACATAATCGTGGGGCAATCGGTCAATGCAACTCTCACATGCACGGGGCCTGCTGGCCACACTCTGAATGGAACGTTTGATTGGGGGGACGGATCATCTACCTCTCAGTTCACGGGGACCGGGCAAGACAGCGTGGCACTAGTTTTCAACATCGGTCCGCATCGGTACACAAGCTTGTCAGGCCCTCCGAATAACTTCTTTCTTGCCGGCGCAGGCATAACAGATCCAACTGTTCCGAACACCGTATTCGGGATTGCTGTCGGCGTTGTGGTTACGACACCAACCTGTACTTTAACTGTGGGGCCAAACCCGGCTCAGCCGCAGCAAACGGTCACTGCGACCCTGACCTGCGCAGCTGCCACAGGTGATTCGGTAACCGCAACAATCAACTGGGGAGACGGCACAACGTCACCGCTAAGCACCTCCCCGGCCAACAGCAGCAATGTGGCGACTCTGATTTTTACACACGTCTACTCAACCCCCAGCAACCCTACCTTCCCTGTTACTGCCGCAGCGACCGACACGACTGTGACTATTGCCGCAGCCGTAACAAATCCACCCATCAATGTTGCTGTAGGGCTGGCCTGCACACTGTCTGTTACCCCGACAACCGCAGGGACCGGAGCTACTGTCACCGCGAATCTGAATTGCGCAGCTCCGGCCGGGAATTCTTTGAGCGGAACCGTGGCTTGGGGGGACGGAACGACCTCGCCGCCAAGCGTCACGACTGCCAACGGCAGCGGAGTTGCGACTCTATCGTTCATGCATGTATATTCCACGCCTAGCAGTCCCACATACGCTGTGACTGCGGCGGTGACGGATACCACAATCGGACTGTTGACGATTGTTACCCCGTCCTTCGTTGCAATTACCGTGGCTACTCCGACACCACCCGTCATTACACCGCCCTCCCCGCCCCAGCCGATAGTGCAGGGCCAACCCGTAGTCGTACCAGTTACGTTCACCGGAGGCGCCGCTGACGCCGGCATAACGTTTACCACGATCTCGTGCCAGGTGTCGCCAGCAGGTCCCACCTGTTCAGTCTCTCCTTCGACACTTACTCTGGACGCAAACGGGAACGGAACAGTCCAAGTTACGGTTACGACCACGGGACCTTCGACAGCGCTTACAGTCCCTCAGAGTGGAGGTCCACCGGCATCGCATTTTGCATCTCTGATTGTGCTTCCGGGGCTGGTTCTTATGTTTCTTGGCGTGACTGTATTCACTGGTGGGTCTCGAAGGCGAGTGCCCGTAATCTTGTCATTCGTGTTCATCACATGTGTCGCAATGTCGGGGGCTGGCTGCGGGACGACTATCCAGCGGTCAAATATTTCTTGCGCGACCTGTACGACCGCCGGCAGTTACACGGTGACTGTGACGGCTTCATCCCAAAAGCCGGTGCTGCAAGCAAGTGGGGTGTTCACGATTGTCGTGAAACCCTAGCTGAGCCTCGAAACGAAGAGACAGCGGAACAGATTCCAGGGAGCGGGAGATGACGCTTATGCGAAAGCTGTGGCCACTCATAATCTTTCTCATCGGTGCAATGAATTGCCCCGCTGTGAGAGCGCAGAGTATTTGTTCTCAACCTGGGAAGGCGAACACGCTTTACTGCACGCCGATCTTGGCCGTGGACAATCTCCAAGTCGTCGGCGGGTCTGGGACAGTTGTTCCAGGTGTTCCACCAGGTTTCTTGGCCCTAAACGCAGCGGTGGGTACACAGGTCAGTCAGCTTCCCACGCCT
>Ga0137364_10001503_pt1 | contig 11005 bp, 9 predicted proteins | sample SagtaG_10_FD_104798 | JGI IMG/M metagenome (GOLD analysis project Ga0137364, IMG submission 104798) | Vadose zone soil microbial communities from Sagehorn Ranch, Mendocino, California, USA - Sage1_L_20_16 metaG | ecosystem: Environmental > Terrestrial > Soil > Vadose zone | place: USA... | reverse complement strand
CGAAGCTGGCTCGCCTCTGCGCTACAGCACTCCAGATCGTCACACGGGGGCGCGGCACGATGCGGCACCGCATCGCACGGGAGGACGCCGAGCGGTATCTGGCGATCGGTCTGGCGGCAGCCGGCGACGGCGACAGCGAGGAACGGGTGAAGCTGCTCGTCGCGCGATCGTTCCTGCCCTTCGTCTTCCACGGCGCTCGGCCGAGCCAAGAGGAGGTGGAGCCGTCGTTCCGGACCGGCGAGGAGGCGTTCGCGATGGCCGAGCGTCTCGGTCGGGTCGATCTCCAGTCCGCCGCGCTCGACGGGATCTCCGACGCGCACCTTTCGCTCGGTCGCTACGGGCCGATCGGACAGGTGGTCACGCGTCGGCTGGAGCTCGTGCCGAAGCTCTCAGACCCTTACGAGGTGGGAGACATCTACGCCGTGGCTGCCTGGTGGGCCTTGAACACCGGCCGATATCGCGAAGCCGTCGAACTGGCCGACCGAGGAGTCCGGGAAGCGATGCCGAGGTCATCGCTCTTGGGGTTGTACTGCCTGGACTTCCGCACGGCAGGGCACTTCCGCTTGGGCGATTGGGGAGCGGCGCTCGACGACGTGGCGTTAGCCGAAGAGCTGCTGGGCGACCGGCGAGAGACGCCGCCCGGGTTCGCATCGATGCACCTCGCGATCGCGGCGGTCATCCACGACGCGAGAGGGGACCGAGGGACGGCCGACCGATACCTCGACCTCGTCAGATGGCTCGAAAAGGCGGAGGAGCAGTTCGACCCCGAGCTGACCTTATGGCAATCGCGGCTCCTGGCGCGGCGGGGCCGGCACGAGGACGCTCGGGCGCTCCTCGAGCGGCCGGCGGCCGCCGAGAGCCAACACGGACGCGACGAGGTTCTCGAGGCGTGGTGCGAGGTGATCTCGGAACAAGGCGCGTGGGCTGAGGCCAACGACGTCGCCGACCGAGCCGGGCGGCACGCCGGATGGGCGGAGGTGCCTCCGTTGGCCCTCTACGCGACGCGATTGGAGGCGCGGGCGGCCGTCGCGGCGGGGGATGTTGAGCGGGGCACATCGCTCCTCCGGTCCTCCGCCGAGGGATTCGCCGGACTCGGAGCGGCGTGGGAAGAGGCGATCACGAACCTCGAGCTGGCGACCGCACTCACGGACCTCGGCGCGGATGAGCAAGCGCGCATGATGCTCCGAGATGCGGTGACCGTATTTGACCGGCTCGGGTCGGCGCGTGAGCTCGCTCGGGCGAACGACGCGCTCGAGCGGCTGAGCTGACCGTTCCTAACCCTTGCGGACTCCCCGGCGGAAGGCCTTCGGCGCGTCGATGTCCGCGGACACGTAATCGATGATCCAGAGGGTCAGCGTGCTCACGATGGCACCGTTCCCACGAAGTTGGAAGATCTTCGCCTTCACGGCGTCGACGTCGACGCCGGCGACGCACGCGAAGATGTCGAAGTCTCCGAACACGGCGTTGACCTCGGGCGAACCGATCGTTCCCCCGATCTCTTCCAGGAGACCAGGCAGATCGTCCACCCCGACCCCGGCGATGTTCATCCGCACGAAGGCCATCTCATCGGCGTACACGCTGCGCTTGATCGCGTTCTTCTCGAACGCGTAGGCGCTGGGCGGATCGGCCGAGCTAGCTCCTCCGCTACGACCGCCGAACAGGGACTCGACGATCCCCGGCAACTCGGTGAGGTCGTCGAATTCGGCGATGGCGACGATCTGCCACGGCCCTGTGACCGATGCGACGAAGTGGACACCGCTCGGCAACCCGGAGTGGCGCAGGTCGGACACAAGCCCATAGCTCGCGTCCGGCGAGAAGATGTACGCGGCGTGCTCGAACTGCCCGTCGGTCACCATGCCGACCCCCTCCCTCAAGCAACGGGAGTAGTTGACGCCCTTTCCTTCGAGATGGCAAACCCGGCAAGGGACCCGCGTCGCGGATCGAGATGTTCAGGCGGTCGCCCGCGTTCATGGATCTGTGACGCACGCATTGGGTTCCACGCATCCATCGTGTAGTCGCGAAGCCGTTTACGCTGCGATCCCCCGCACGATCGCGAACCCTCCACCGGAGAGCCTCCGAAGCATCACTCGGGAGAACCCGCCCGTTGCAGGAAGGACCCAGCTCGCTCGAGCGGTAGAGACGGATGTGACCCGGCTCGATCCGGCGAAGGAAGGCATCTGCGATACGCGCGGTCGGCAGATCCGAGCAGGCATCGCCGATGACGAGCCTCCCATCGCTCGCCAGGACCCGAGCCATCTCTCGCACGGCGCGGAGAGGATCCGGATGATGATGGAACGAATCGGAGCAGAGGCCGGCTGGTGAACTCGCCGTCATCGACGGGGAGCTGCTCGGAATCTGCGACGACGAACCGAACGTTCTCGACGTCACTTGCCAGTCGGTCGCTTGCCGGATCATCCCCGACGAGAGGTCCACGCCGACGACGAACTTCGCGACGCCACTCGCCCCTCGAGAGGCTGCACCGGTCCCGCACCCAACGTCGAGGAGCAGATCATCCGGGGTGAGGTCGAAGGCGGCAAGGGACGCTCGTTGGACGGGATCGCGCCACCTGGACGTGGCGGCCCCTTCATAACTCCTGGCGCGCCGATCGAACCATCGCTGAGCGGGTGCCTTGGAGCGGTCCATCGGGCCGTCAGTTCACGTACCCCTCGACCGTCTTCTCATCCCGTTCCTTCGCCTCATCGGGATCGAGTCCGGCATCTCGCCGGGCTCGCCGCTGATGCAGCAGATCCCAGCTCTGGTCCAAGGTGACTTCCAGGTGTCGCAACCGCTCGACGTCCGCTTCCGTAGCGTCGCCTCGCGACTCCTTCTGGAACAAGTCGTGCTCCTCGGTAGCGAGCTCGTTGATGTGCTCCAAGAGGTTCTTGTCTTCCACGATCCACCTCCGATCCGGCCTTCCCACCATATCGGTCTCACGCGGAAGGGACCTTCGCCCCGTGGTCGTGACCGCTGACGCGGGCATGTGGAACGATGCTGCGGTGGGATGCGACAGCACTCCGTACTATCGGGCCGACCTCGCGCTGATCCATCACCGTGGGTTCGCGTTCCACGCGGAAGACTGTGCGCCGGGGATCCTTTCCTTGCTCGAGCCTGTCCGCGATCGCGAGGGCCTCGTCGTGGAGCTCGGGTGTGGGAGCGGGCTGTTGACGAACTATCTCGTCGACGCGGGTCACCGCGTGATCGCCACGGACGCGTCCCCCGCGATGCTCGACCTCGCGAAGGGTCACGCCGGCGCCGTTGGAGAGATCCGGCGTCTGACGTTGCCGGACGACCCCCTCCCGGATGCCGATGCGATCGTCTCGGTCGGTCACGTCCTGAACTACCTGCCGGATCCCGCGGCGATCGAGCGGGCTCTCACGGCGATCGCCCATGCCCTCCGCCCCGGCGGACTGCTCGCGATCGATCTCTGCGACCTGTCCTACGGGGAGGCGAGGTGTGCGCCCTCCACCGCCGCGTGGGTTTCGGATGACTGGGCGATCATCACCGAGCGTTCCGTTCCCTCGGCCGATCGGTTCGTTCGTCAGATGGCGATCTTCATGAAGAACGAGGACGGATCGTGGCGACGTGACGACGAGCGTCATGAGAACGTCCTGATCGACACGCGCGTGGTTCCCGACCTGCTTGCTCGGCACGACGTGCAGGCGACCCTGGGGCACGCCTTCGGGACCGAGCGCCTCCCGGAAGGACTCCACACCGTGATCGGCCGTCGGTAGCGGCATCGCCGAACGGGATCACGGTTTTCGTGCTGAGGCCACAGCGGCGAGTAAGCTCGATCCGTGCTCGGTGAAGAAGAGGTCGTGGTCCTCGACGTGAAACCGGTCGACCTGCACGGGGTGATCTATCGGGACGTGGCCGTCACCTTCGCCGACCGGTCGGTCGGTCAGGCTCGGCTCGGACCGGAAGGGGTTCCCGCGGATCTTCGACCGGGTGACGTCGTGCTGGCGACGAAGGTCGTCAACATGATCGTCTCGCTGCGCCGCCCCTGAGCGGATCGGCCTCGCCACCGAGCTTTTCCCGGTGCCGAACAGGCCGATGAGAACGGCGTGCGGGTCACCGTCCACCATCGGACCCTCCCGGCTTCAGGTATCGATCGAACCAGGCCTGGGTCCGCACGATCGCGTCGCGTGCGTGTGCCCGTTCGAAGGGCACGTGCCCCTCGCGCGGGTAGACGACGAGCTCGGTGTCGGCGCCCGCCCGCGCGATCGCCGCGAACAGCTCTTCGGCTTGCCCTACGGGTGTGCACCGGTCCATCGCCCCTTGGATGATCAGGGTCGGCGTGGTGCAGGCGGCCGCGTGATACACGGGAGACCAGCGAACGTACGGGCCGTTCGGATCGGCCCAGGCGTCGCCGATGATGATGTCATCGAACGCGGCGATGTCCGCCGTGAGGTGGAACGACACCCAGTTGGCGATCACGGAGTTCGCCACCGCGGCCGCGAACCGATCGGTCTGGGTGACCGCCCACGCGGTCAAGTATCCCCCGTAGGAGAGCCCGGAGATCCCGAGCCGGTCGGGATCGGCGATCCCGATCTCGATGCACAGGTCGACCCCCGACAGCACATCGGCGAAGTCCTGACCACCCGGGTCGTCGATCACGGCCTGTGCGAACGCGTGGTCCCGACCGTTGCTTCCTCGCGGGTTGGGCAGCAGCACGGCGTACCCGGCGTCGGCGAGCAGGACCGCGTTCGGCTCTGAATCCGAGAAGTAGCCGTTCCAACACCACGACGGCCCACCGTGGACGAGTGCGAGCAGCGGCAGGGGCCCGGCCGCGCCGCGGGGCGTGAGCACGAGCCCATCGATCCGGAGCCCATCCGCCGCCGCCCAGCTCACCGCTCGGATGTCGGGGAACACGGTGCCGTCGACGATGGCATCGTTGAAGGAGGTCAGCCGCTCCCACTCGCGCGCGGCGTGATCGAAGCGAGCGAGCTCCGGCGCGACGCCATGTCCTTGGTGCGTGGTGTACACGGCCTCGCCGCCGTCGGACACGACACACGCTGGCTTGGTGATCTCGCCGCCGATGAACGGAGCGCCCGCCCAGACCTCCTCGTGCGACCCGTCCAGCGAGATCCGACCGCAGGCGGTGCCGGTCCCGTCGTATCGCCCATACCACAGGCTCGTCGGGTCGCACCACTCGACGAGTCCAACCGTCTCGAGTCCCACCCACGGATCCGTCGCGCCTCCCGCCACGACGTCGACGATCTTGACGCTGCCGCTCAGCATGCCGTGATCGCTCGAATAGCCCTCGACGATCGCCACGAGGGCGCCGTCGGGTGCGAGCCTGAGCCCCTCCAGCTGCCAGGTCGGCTCGTACAGCGGGGTGGCGGTTCGGGCCCCGAGGTCAAGGCGCGCGACCGTGCAGCGATACCAGCCCGACCCGCCGGACGCCTCCGACACGAGCGCCACCACGGTCGCGTCGCCGTCCCAATCGACCTCCCATACGCTGCGCGCCGCCGGGCCGACCTCGTCGATCTCGCCGGAGGCGAGGTCGACGAGGAAGAGACGGCGCCACGCGTCGTCGGGGCGACGAACGATCGGATCGGGGTCTGGCTCGGAGCCGGTCACGGCCACCGCCGACCAATCCAGCCCGTAGGACCACGGGTCGGCTACGAGGACGAGGAGCCTCGACCCGTCGTGTGCCCAGAGGATCTGTTCGGCCGAGCCCCGGAAGGTGGCCGCGAGCTCGGGCTCGCCTCCGATGGCCAGCGTGTACGGGAGGTGGTGCCCCCGCAGGAGCCGGTCCGAGAGGAAGCCGAGGCGCGAACCGTCGGGAGACCACGCCGGTGATCGATCACCCCAGTCCCCGTCGGTGAGTCTCGTCACGCCGCCATCCACGCCGAGCAACCAGAGGTCGCTCGGGAGCGAGACGCCATGTTCGGAGACCGTGGCATGCAGGCTGAACGCGATGATCCCCTCCGGTCCGATCGCGACGCCGGCCGGCGTCCGGACGTCCAGGAGGTCATCGACCGTCGGACGCCGTGGGTCTGCCTCGTTCGCCATGCGCACTCCTCCCTCGCGGATCGCGCTCGGGACGGTACCCGACGCGGCCGCCCCGGCCTCGTCGCCGGGCTCTAAGCTCACGCACGCCATCGCCGAACGCGGCGGGATCCGGAGGAGAGACGGAGGTGTCCGAGCGAACGCCCGACATCGACCGGGCGCGCGATGCCCTCGCGCGGGACGCCTGGGCCGAGGCGTTCGAGGCGCTGCACGCGGTCGATCCCGCTCGGCTCACCCCGCAGGATCTCGAAGGACTCGCGGATGCGACCTGGTGGTTGTCGCGCTGGGATGAATCGACCGCCGCACGCCAGCGTGCGTACGCGGGCTATGCGGCTGCCGGGGAGGATCCCCAAGCCGCGTTCAACGCGGTGCAGCTGTGCTTCGATCATTTCGACCGCGGCGACCCCTCGGTCGCGATGGGATGGCTGATGCGGGCGCAGCGCCATCTGAACGATCACGAAGCGTGCGTCCAGCTCGGGTTCCTCACCGTCTGCCAGGCCGTCGTCGCGCACCACGGTGGCGACCTCGACGCCGCCCTGGTCCTGGCCGAGGACGCACACCAGATCGGTCGGCGGTTCTACCACCGTGACGTGATCGCCTTGGCGTTGCACGTGCGCGGGCAGGTGTTGATCGCCTTGGGAAGGGTCGCCGAAGGACTCTCGCTCCTCGATGAGGCGATGACGTCGGTGATCGCCGACGAACTGACCCCGTTCTTCGCTGGCGTCCTGTACTGCAGCGTCCTCGACACGTGCCTCGACATCGCGGATCTCGGGCGCGCGGGGGAATGGAGCCGCGCGGCCACGGCCTGGTGCGAGACGCTCCCCCAGGAAAGTGCGTATCCCGGGCGATGCCGCGTGACCCGGGCCGAGGTCGCGGCGATGAGCGGTGCTTGGACCGAGGCCGCGCGGGAGGCTCTGCTGGTCAGTGAGGACGCCGTCTCCGATCCGCCGACCGCCGGGAGGGCGCTGTACCAATGCGGAGAGATCAAGCGACGGACCGGTGATCTGCGCGGCGCGGAGGAAGCGTTCTCCCGCGCGCACGGCCTGGGGTTCGAGCCGCAACCGGGGCTCGCCCTCCTTCGCCTCGCCCAAGACGATCCCGACGCCGCGTCGATGTCGCTGAGCGTGGCCTTGGGCGGCGAGGAGGCTCGCTCGTTCCGAAGGGTGCGTCTGCTCTCAGCGCTCGTCGAGATCGCGTTGGCGGCGGGCGATGTCGCCGGCGCACGAGCTGCGAGCGACGAGCTGTGGCTGATCGCCGACGAGATCGGCACGCCGGCCCTGAAGGCGACGGCGGCCACGGCGCGCGGTGCGGTTCGTCTGACCGAGGGCGCTTCGCAGGAGGCGCTCGAGGATCTTCGTCGTGCGAGCAGCGCGTGGAGCGAGCTCAAGCTCCCCTACGAGGCGGCCAGAACGCGGGTGCTCTTCGGGATCGCCGTGCGGAACGTGGGCGACGCAGAGGGGGCGCGGCTGGAGCTCCGCGCAGCTCGAGCCGTCTTCGAACGGCTCGGCGCTCGCCCGGATGCCCAGCGGGCGGCCACGCTCATCGACGAGCGAGACGATCTCCCGGGCGGCCTCACGACCCGGGAGATCGAGGTGCTCCGTTTGGTGGGCACCGGGATGACGAACCGCGATATCGCCGCGACCCTCGTGATCAGCCAGCACACCGTCGCACGGCACCTCCAGAACATCTACGCGAAGCTCGGCGTGCCGACGCGAGCCGCAGCGACCGCCTTCGCGTTCGAACACGGCCTCGCCTGATCCTCGACCGGCGTGGTTCGTTCGGACCACGCGCGGCGCGGTGCGGTTTGGCTCGTTCCGTCGATGCACCGCCGGCGGCCCGTCCGTAGCGTCCCTCCCGACGAGCGACGGACCGGAGGCGGCAATGGACGGCATCAGCGAACGGATCGAAACGGTCATCATCGGCGGCGGACAAGCCGGGCTCGCGGCCGGGTACCACCTCCGGGAGCGCAAGCGCCCCTTCCTGATCCTCGACGCGGCCCCACGCGTCGGTACCAGCTGGCGGGAGCGGTGGGACTCACTCGTCCTGTTCACACCCGCCCGCTAATCCGGCCTGCCGGGTTCGCGATTCCCCCTGCCCGGCGGCTCGTTCCCGACGAAGGACGAGGTCGCGGACTACCTCGAGGGGTACGCCCGGCGGTTCGCACTGCCGATCCGTCACGAGGTCCGCGTCGACCGGGTATCCGGCCATGGCGGCGCCTTCGTCGTGCACGCCGGCAACCTCCGGATCGAAGCCAAGAACGTGATCGTGGCGACGGGAGCCAACCGCGAGCCTCGCATGCCGGTGCTGGCGGACCAGCTCGACCCCGCGATCGTCCAACTCCACTCCAGCGAGTACCGCCGGCCATCGCAGCTCCGGGAAGGTGGCGTGCTGATCGTCGGGGCGGGCAACTCCGGGGCCGACATCGCGATGGAACTCGTGCGGGAGCGTCCCACGTGGCTCTCTGGCCCGGACACCGGGCACGTGCCCGTTCGGATCGAAACGGCCTTCGCCCGACACGTGGTCTTCCGGATCGTCCGATTCGTGGGGCTCCACGTTCTGACGATCCGAACGCCGATGGGACGCAAGGCTCGGCGGAAGTTCACGTCGCGCGGGGGACCGCTCGTGCGCGTCAAGCCGAAGGACCTCTCCGCGGCCGGCGTCATCAGGGTCCCGCGAACGGTCGGCGTCCGAGGAGGGGCTCCCGTCCTCGAGGACGACGGCGTCCTCGAGGTCGCCAACGTCATCTGGTGCACCGGCTTCCGACATGACCTGTCGTGGATCGACCTCCCCGTCTTCGGGGAGGATGGCGAACCGGTCCACGAGCGCGGTGCGGCGACCGGCGCCCCGGGCTTGTACTTCGTCGGTCTCCCGTTCCAGTACGCGGCCGCCTCAGACGTGCTCCCGGGCGTGGGGAGGGACGCGGCCTATATCGTGAAGCAGCTCGCCGACCGCCGCTCGCAGCCGGCGCCCGCCATGGCCGCGCCGTCCACGTAAGAACGGTCGCGCGTCACGAGGTGCGCTCGCGCCACTCACGGTCGAGGATCGCGTACACGGCCTCGCTCTGCCACTCTCCCTTGATGAACTCGTTCTCCACGAAGTGCGCCTCCCGGCGCATCCCCAGCTTCTCGAGGACGCGAGCGGACGCCTCGTTCCGAGGCTCGCACCGGCCGATCACCCGGTGCAGCCCGAGGTCGTCGAAGGCGATCGAAAGGATCGCGCGCCCGCCTTCGGTCGCATACCCGCGTCCGTGGTGATCCGGATGGATGATGTACCCGAGCTCGCCGCAGGCGTGCTCGCGGCTGTCGAGCTCCAGCGTGAAGTCGCCGATCAGGGCGCCCGTCTCCTTCAGCTCGAGCGCCAGCGCGATGAGATCGCCTTCCGACACGATCGCCGTCGCCGCGATCTTCTTCTCGAGCGCCTCACGAACCTGATCTTCGGTCCGCGCGTCCCAGAGGAGGTAACGCGTCACATCGGGCCGCGATTGGTACGCGAACAGCGCCGGGAGGTCGGCCCGGGTGAACGGTCGGAGGAGGAGTCGATCCGTCTCGACGATGGAGACCGGCTTGCCCAGGTTCACGCCCGGAAGGCTACTTGCGGATCTCCACGACGATGTCGAGCGCGCCGCCGGCCGAGCCGAACGGCTGAACCCGGATCGTGAGCTCGTCGCCCTTGATCAGGTCGTGGGAGCCCACCGAGCTCGGGATGCGGAGGTTGGAGAGATACATCCCGTCCAGCTCTCGCATCACGCCTGGCTCGCCGGCCGCGGCAACGGAGACGCCCGGGGAGGTCGCATCCCCGTGCACCAGCGCGATCGTCGGGGCCAGGCCCCCCCAGAAAGCGCCGTCGCAGCCGACCCGGACCTTCACCGGGACCACCTGACCGGTCTGGACGAGATCCTTCCCGCCGGACCCGAGGGGAGGGAGGACCACGCCGTCACCCACCGTGACCGTCGCGCGCGACGTGGCCGAGTCGGAGCCGCCGTCGTCATCGGCCACCTTCGCGTCCAGCGAGTACGTGCCGCAGTCCGCGTACGTTCGCGTGTACGTCGTCGTCAACCCGGCGGCTGCCCCCGCGCCCCCGTCGAACCACCAGGTGAAGGTGTCCGCGGTCCCCGGATCGGTGGCCGTCGCGGTCCACGTCACATCGCTGCCCGCGAGGGCGGTTGTCGTGCTCGGTGTGAGCGAGACGATCGACGGAGGTACGTTGTCGGACCTCCATGAGAAGACATCCGTGGCCGTGCCCCCGTTCCCGTCGGAGGCCGTGACCACCACCGACCCGTTCCCGTCGTCCGGAGGCACGTGGTGCCAGGACCATCTCCCGTTCCCGAGGTCCGCGACGGTCCCCGCTCCGGATCCCGAGATCGTCAACGCGTCGCCATCGGGATCCGTGAACGAACCGTCGGTCGTCAGCGTGTCCCCTTCGAGGCCCGTGACATCGGAGGCATGATCCTGAACGACGGGCGCCCGGTTCAAGGGCGGGACGTGGCCGAACTTTATCTCGAGTGCACACGTGTCTTCGCAGATGGCGAAGGAACCCCCGAGCTCGAGCGAGCCTGAGACGTTGAAGCCGTTCGGTGCGTCGAAGTCATATCCCGATCCGAGCCAGTCCTGGCGGGAGCCCGAACCCGGATCGAAGGGTCCGAGCGGAACGGTGCCATCGACCGTCACGCCGCGCAACGCGATCCCCGAGCCCGCCTGGCGACCGTCGACCATCACGCGCAGCGCGTTCACATCCCCGAGCGCCGACTGCGCCCGCGCGAGCGTCCATCCTTCGGCGTTCGCGAGCTCCTGAGCGAAGTTCCGAAATACGATCGTGCAGTCCAGCGATGGGTTGACCAGTCGCGATGTGAGGGTCCCGGCGGTTCGGTCCCACGCCAGCGAGATCTGGTTCGAAGCCGGGGTCGCCAGCGTACCGACCCCGTAGTTCCCGATGCAGTCGCCGTTCGCGGAACCGGAGTTCATGTTCGTCGCGAACCGCGGAACCGTGAAGTTGG
>Ga0137364_10001499_pt1 | contig 11022 bp, 9 predicted proteins | sample SagtaG_10_FD_104798 | JGI IMG/M metagenome (GOLD analysis project Ga0137364, IMG submission 104798) | Vadose zone soil microbial communities from Sagehorn Ranch, Mendocino, California, USA - Sage1_L_20_16 metaG | ecosystem: Environmental > Terrestrial > Soil > Vadose zone | place: USA... | reverse complement strand
TAGCTCGAGTGGGTCATACATGACCCGCTCCCAAAATTGCATGGGCAGTTGCGGGCGGAAGGATACCCCGAGAGATGGAGAATGGCTGGGTACGTTCTTAAGGAGGCCGAGGGCCGAAGTTATCGTTGGAGTCCCTTTGGCTATCTCTTCACAATCAAAGCGGTCGGGGACGAGATGGATCGCGATATCGCATTCATTGAGTTCGCGACGGAAAGGGGAAAAGAGCCACCCTCGCACGTGCACGAGGGCGAGGACGAGGTATTTTACGTCCTCAGCGGGGAACTGACTTTCATTTGCGGTGAGAATGCAATTGACGCAGGCCCAAACGACTTCGTGTTTCTCCCCGCCAATGTTCCTCATAGCTATGCGATCAAGACCGACGGCCTTGTTCATCTACTGGTTGTAACTATTACTCGGGAACAAGATGGACGCCGTTTTGGAAAGGAGATAGAGGAGACCGGTGAGCGAGTTACCCGGGACACAGTTCTTCGCTACGTGGACGAGCTTCGCAGCCGATAATTCACAAACCAAAGGACGGCGTTAACGCTTGGTAGACGTCGCCACGCTCTTTATTGACACGCTACACAGAGACGGCTCTCCGCGCGTCGGCCCACTTCAGGAGTAGGTCTCATCGAATGATAACGAAACCGTACGCACTCGCCGGAGGCGAGGGACGCGCATATGAGTGGCATGGCGTCTTGTTCACGATCAAGGCAGCAGCCGCGGAGACCGGCGGGTTGCTGTCGATCTGGGAGGTCGCCACTCGACCGGGGGAGGAGCCACAGCCACACGTTCACGAAGAGGACGAGCTCTTCTACGTGCTCTCGGGCACCGTGACATTCCACTGCAATGGGCAGTCCTTCGAGGGGAAGGCCGACGGGTTCATCTTCCTGCCGCGCGCCATCCCTCATAGCTACACGATCGATAGCGAGGAAGCACGACTGCTTGGGTTCAGTGTACCCTCGGGGTTTGGAGACCACATCGAGAAGACTGGCAAGCCGGTGAAGCGCAAGCCCCGACATAAGCGGGGTAAAGGAAGCAACATCGCTTGAACTGGGCCTCCTTCGCATCCGCCGCGGCTGATCTCGCCCAGCGCGGACGGGCGCTCTTCGAGCGCGTCGGCGTGCTGTTCATCGGCACGGTCCGAAAGGATGGGTCACCCCGCGTAAGCGGCTGCGAGTTCTTCTTCTTCGAAGATGACCTTTATCTCGGCATGATGTGGCAGTCACGCAAGGCTCTGGACCTTCTGTGCGACCCGCGCTGCTACCTTCAGAGCGCCGTCACCGACAGGAACGTCACCGGCGGTGAGTTCAAGCTCCGCGGCCGCGCCATCGAGGTCAGCGACACGAATAAAATCGAGCGTTACTGCCGCGCCCTTAAGCAAGCGACGGGCTGGGCGCCTGAAGGCCCGTTCCACCTCTTCGCCATTGATATCGACGGCGCCGCCTTCATCGAGTACCGGCAGACCGGCGACCAACTCCTGATCGAGTGGCGCCCAGGCGCCCCGCCGGAGGAGCGGCTCCGCAAGTGGACCGGCTCCGGGTTAGTTGATTAACGCCGTCCAGCCGTCCCATCTATCACCGACACCTACCAACCTCATTTCCCATTTCCCATTTTCAACTTTCACGCGTTTCCCTTACAATGAAGTCCGATTCGGCACGTGCATTGCGAAGAGGTAAATGGTAACCAAGAGTAAGATCAACGCCGAACGCGTCTACTACAACTACGACGGCCGGATGCCGCCCGTCCAGCTCGAAAACGAGCCGGCCCCTCTCCCCGCACCCGAAACCGAACCCAAGCTCATCACCGACACGACCCTCCGCGACGGCGCGCAGGACTCGCGCATCCCCCTCTTTCCGAACGAAGCGCGCCTACGCTACGTCGACCTGCTTCACCGGCTCGACAACGGTACCGGCAGCATCTACGCGGTCGAGACGTTCATCTACCAGAAGCGCGACCAGTGGGTGCTCCAGAAGCTTCTCGAGCGCGGCTACGAGTTCCCGAAGATCACGACCTGGATTCGCGCCAACCCTAAGGACGTCAAAGAGCTGTACGAGATCAGCCAGGGGCGCGTCAAAGAAACCGGCATGCTAGCCTCCTCCTCCGACCACCACATTTTCGATAAGCTCGGCTACCACAGCAAGGAAGAGGCGGTCGAGAAGTACCTCAAGCCTGTGCTCACGGCAATGGAGTACGGTATCACGCCGCGCGTCCACCTCGAGGACACGACACGCGCTGATATCTACGGCTGGGTGATCCCCTTCATGCAGACCGTGCTCGAGCAGACCGAGGGCAAAGCGAAGTTCCGCGTCTGCGACACGATCGGCTGGGGCGTGCCGGACCCGTACGCCGCGATGCCGCAGGGCATCCCGAAGCTCATCGCCACACTCCGCAGTGAGACCGGCGCCGAGCTCGAATTCCACGGCCACAACGACTTCGGTCTCGCCACAGCCAACTCGGTCGCTGCCTGGCGTTACGGCTGCCGGAAGATCAACAGCGTCTTCGCCGGCCTCGGCGAGCGCACCGGCAACACCTCGCTCGAGCAGGTCGTCACCGCCTACATCCGCCTCTACGGCGACCCGGGCTTCGACCTCACAGTCCTTTCCGAGCTGGCCTCGCTGATCGACCGGGACCTCATCCCGGCACCGCGGACCGCCCCCATCGTCGGGGAAGTCTTCACAACGCAAGCGGGCATCCACCAGGCCGGTGTAGCGAAGCAGGCGAACGCTCCCGGCGGCCTCATCTACCTCGCGTATGACCCCGCGCTCGTCGGCCGCACCGAAGCCGAGCGCAGCGTCATCGGCGCAATGTCCGGCTCAGAAGGCATCGTCGCGGTGCTCAATGCCGAAGCGGGACGCCGCAGTGCCGAAGTCCGCTTCTCGACCACCAGCCGGATCGTCAAGGATATCTACGACCGAGTGCAGGAGGCCTACGACGGCCGCTACGACGAGAAGACCGACCGCTGGAACGACTACCGCACCACGTTCTTCACGCCCGAAGAGATCTGGCAAATGGCCGCTTCCGCTCTCCATCTCGAGGACGGGGGGTAGCGCCATGAATGGAGAGACCCTCGCGCTCTCCAGGACCCGACCGACGAACGAATCGCCGTCGAGTTTGCTGGCATGCCCGTTCAGGTCAATAGGCTACTTCTGATGCCTTACGCCCAAATCGAAGGCTGGGGAATGCACCTGCCTTCCCGCGTTGTCCCAAACGAGAGCTTCGTGAAGATGGGCCTCGATACCTCCGACGAATGGATCTCCTCCCGCACCGGGATCGAGGAGCGCCGGCTGGCGGGCCATAACGAGGCAACCTCCGACATGGCCGTCAAGGCTGCCCATCGCGCTCTGCGTTCTGCGGAAGCCCATGCCTCCGACGTCGATCTCGTCATCCTCGCAACGTGCACCCCTGATCACATCATGCCGTCAACCGCCTCCCTCGTGCAGAACCGGCTGGGGGCACGCCGGGCTGGCGCTCTCGACCTCAACGCCGCCTGTTCCGGCTTCGTCTATGCGCTGGCAATAGGCGCCGGACAGATCGAGGCGAACCGCGCGAGGCGTGTGCTCGTCATCGGCGCGGACGAGCTTTCGCTGCACCTCGACTGGCGGGACCGCGGCACCTGTGTTTTGTTCGGGGACGGCGCGGGCGCAGTGCTGCTGCGCAGCGCCGCCGAGCCCGGCATCATGCGGTCAACGATGGGCTCTGACGGTTCGGGTGCTGACTTGCTGATGATCCCGGGCGGTGGCTCTCGTTACGCCTCGAACGGCCGCAACGGCTCGAACAGCGGCGGCCGCTATCTTCGGATGAACGGCCCTCAGATCTTCCGCTGGGCGACGCAGATGATGGCACGGGCCGCCGAGCAGGTGATCAGGGAGTCCGGCCTCGATTCCGAGCACGTCGACCTCTTCATCCCGCACCAGGCGAACCTTCGCATCATCGAGTCGACCGCGCGGAGGCTGGGCCTTTCGGAGGACAGAGTCTTCTCCAATGTCGGCCGCTACGGCAACACGAGCGCAGCATCAATACCCATCGCATTGTGCGAGGCGATCGCCTCGGGGCGTGTGGACGAAGGTGACAACCTCGTCCTCACGAGCTTCGGCGCGGGGTTATCCTGGGCGGCACTCGCCCTCCGCTGGACGGTCCCGATTGAGGGCCATCCCTCCCGCTGGACCCCGATTCGGCAGACCTTCGAGTCGCGTATGGCAGCGGTCCGCTCAGCCATGCGCCGGCAGCAGCGGAGAGTTCGCGCTTCTCTCGACGAGCGTTTCCGGGACGGCACCTAGCGCGCCTGCGCGACCAACAGGTCGCTCCGTTCGCCCCACTTTCGCAGGAACCGGTAGAAATTGCGCTTGCTCAGCCGGTCTCGCTCTTCTTCCGGAGTTGCGGCCCACTCCAGATGTTCGTGTCTCGCGACAGGCAGGCCCGTGTCGGTTACCAGCCGGTAGCCGGCCGTGCGCGCCGCGAGGCTGAAATCGAGATCAAGGTGCCGGTAGAAGCGGTACTTCTCATCGAGCAGGCCAATCTCCTTGACGAGATCCCGCCGGAATGCCATCAGGTAGCCCTCGACCGCGTCGACATCTCCGGACTCCTCAGCCTCCTCGAACGAGCGCAAGTCCCCGCTCGTCACACCCCAACGCCCGGCGATTCCGACTCGTGAATCTTCGAGAAGCTTCCGCGACGGCGTGAAAATGTCGCCCTTCACCTCCACACTCGTGTCCAGCGTAACAATATGGCGTCCGCGTGCCTGCTTGAGCACAACATTGAGGCCCGCGGCAGAACCCAGGAAGTGATCGGCGTGGAATACGTGCAGCCGCTCATCGCTAGCCGCGAGTTCGTCGCAGCCCCGCCGCGCGACAATTCCAATCGTGAAGTCGACGGCGTCCGGCTCGTTTAGCAGCGAATCGACGTCGCCACTTGAGGATATTGCAGCGTCCGTCCTCGCCCACGCGGGAATCGGGACCAACGCGGTTCCCCGTTTGGCATCGCGCGCCTCATATCCCATCGCCTGAATCCGCTCTCTAATTGCATCTGCTTCCGGATATGCATTCCGGCGGCGAAATTCATCCCTTTCGCGTGCGAGCGCTTCCACCTCCGTTGGAATAGCGGAGGCAGAGGGCATCCGGGTTACGAGGTCCAACCCCAGCACCCGGTCGAAGTCCATCAGTAGCTCGCGCTTGACCGTACCGGGCAGTCCCGACCGCGCGACCCGCCAAGCCACAGCGAGCGCTTTCGGCAGGCTCAGGTCATCCGCCAAAGCACCCCAGAATTCCTCTCGCAGCCTATCGCCTTCCTTCTCGCCCTCCTTGCTCGCTCGCTGATCGGAATGCGATAGCTTTTCGCGTAAGCGAAGGAGCGCCTTTTGTGCCGCGCAAAGCGACTTCAGAGTGAAGTTCAGCCGCGCGCGGTAACTTGCGGTCGCGCAAAGATAGCGGAATGCCAGTGGCTCAAACCCTCGCTTCTCCAGGTCGCTGACCTCATAGGTGTTTCCCGTCGATTTCGCCATCTTCAGCCCGTCGACGAGGAGGTGCTGCCCGTGCATCCAGTAGCGCACATGCCGGCGCCCGAAGGCCGCCTCGCTTTGCGCAATCTCGTCCTCATGGTGAGGAAAGATGTTGTCAACCCCACCCGTATGGAAGTCGATCTCCGGCCCAAGATACTTCGCCGCCATCGCCGAGCACTCGATGTGCCAACCGGGGAATCCATCCCCCCACGGGCTCGGCCACTTCAGCATCCGGCCTTCCTCCGCCGCTTTCCAAAGCGCGAAGTCCCGCTGATCGCGCTTCAAAGGGTCCGCCTCCACGCGGGCGCCCGCCTCTAGTCCCGCCGACTGCTGCCGCGAAAGCTTGCCGTATTCCGAGAACCTTCCCACCTCGAAGTACACGTTCCCGTCGACCACGTAACCATAGCCGCCATCAACGAGCATCTTGGTGAGATCTACCATTTCGGGCACATTGGTAGTCGCGTGCGGGAACTCGTGTGCCGGCAGAATGTTCAGCTTCGACTCGTCCGCCATGAACGCTTCGGTATAGTGAGCCGCTATCTGCTCCGGGGTCTTTCCTTCGGCAAGTGCCGCCGAGATCACCTTGTCTTCGCCACGCTCGAGCATGTCCTGCCGCATGTGCCCCACGTCCGTGATGTTCTTGACGTGCTTTACGCTATATCCCTGCGCCTCAAGAAGCCGGCGGAGCCAGTCGGCCATCAGATACGAGCGCAAGTTACCGATGTGCGCATAGCGGTAAACCGTTGGCCCGCAGGTGTATATCTTCACTAGACCCGCCTCGACAGGAACAAAGTCTTCTTTGCGCCGGGTTAGCGTGTTGAAGACGCGAATGGGGGTTGCTCGCTGCATCTCCTTGTCCGCGAGAGCGCTCAAGCGCTCTTCATTTGGCGACGGCAGACCTGCCGATTACGTGATCTCTCACCCATGCTCCCCTTCCCAACCAATCTCCACATCTCCGTTATCCCAGAGTATTACCGGCACGGTGATCCCGTAGTTAAGCGCTTCGTCCCACCACTCCGCGTTCTCATCGACTCTTCGCTCCTCGAATTCGATCCCTCTTTCCCGAAGCGCGCTAAGCGCCTTATCGCAGGTGGGACAGTTCCGGAGCGTGTAAATAATCATGTCGGGCCGGACAATTCTAACAGACGCGATCAGCAGCAGGCACCGGTCAGACCTTGATCTCCTTCCAGCGCCCCTGCCGAAATCGCAGCCACATCAGCACAGCTCTGGTGTTGATGTCGAGCACGGCGGCCACCCACGCCCCAGGCACTCCCAACCCGAAGGTTATGGCAAGCAGGTAGGCCGGGATCAGGCGCACTATCCACGTGGTTCCCGCCATGATCAGGAGTACCGCCCTCGTATCCCCGGCGCCGCGCAGCCCCCCGCCGAGGCAAAGGCTGACAGCCAGCGCTGGCATTGCGAAGGCGAATACGAAAAGCAGTTGCCGGCCGATGTGCACAACCTCTCCCGCGTTCTTACCGCCCACGAAGAGGTCCGTTATCTGACCGCCGAAGATCATAAGCACCGCGCCCAGCGCGATCATGAACACGAGTGAATATCGCATCGTGACGTAGGCTGACCTCTCGGCGAGGTCCGGACGCCGCGCCCCCAGGCTTTGGCCCACCAGCGCGGTCGTCGCCACGCTGAGCCCAAAACCGACGTTGAAGGTAAGGCTCTGAATCGCCAGTGTGACGCCGTGCGCGGCCAGCGCTGTCGTCCCGAGCGTCGCAATTATGCGGGTATACGTCATGAACGCGACATTGAACTGTATTTGCTCCAGCCCGGCCGGCACGCCCACGTTTAGCACGCGCCCCGCTTCCGCCCGATCAAATTTCAGCGCCTCCCACGGGTACCAGTGGATGATCCTGGTGCCCGAGGCCAACACCGTGAGCACCAGGCTCCCACCGATGATCGCGGCTCCGCTGAATCCCGCGCCCGATCCCAGCACGTCAAGCCGCGGGAACGGCCCCTGCCCATTGATCAGCGTATAAGCGATGACGATGTTGGTCGCATTGATCAACACCCCTATCGCCATCGGCGTCCGCGTATCTCCTGCCCCCTGGAGCGATGCACTCCCCGCGTACGTAAGCGACCAGAACGGCATTCCCACGGCCGCCGCCTTTAAATACACCGTGCCCTGGTGCCGCGCTTCCGGCTCAGCGCCAAGCAGCTTCAGCCAGGAGCTCCCCAGGAACCACATCACCAACCCCACGAGCATCCCCCACGCCACTGCCATCATGAGCGCGTTGCGAAGCGTTCGGGAGGCCAACTCCGGCCGGTTCGCCCCCACGTTTCGGGCTATAACAGCGGTTGAACCGACCGCCAGCGCCATCATGCCCGCCTGCGAGAACCAGAAGATCTGGCCGGCCAGGCGAACGCCGGCGAGCGAATCCTCCCCCAGGTGGCCCACCAGCGCCGTGTCCACCAGCTGGACCATCGAGAAGCTGACCTGCTGCACCACGACGGGCCAGGCCAGCCGGATGACCGAACGGATGAGATGCTCTTCGTCGATCGCTCCCGGCGGCGCCGCAATCGCTTCGGCGGCTTCCGCGGACATAGTTAGGCTGCAGTCTCGAACGGGGACATACGCGTCCCATTATGGCAAACGAGTCGCAGCTATCGATACCGGAGCACCTCGTCGGGGACGCTTTTTCGTGCGTAAAACGCAACGGTTGGACACCCCAGGTGCATCCTTTATCATGAACCCGATTCAGGAGGAGTATTTGCGGTTCGTTAAGACCCTCGACGAAATCCGGCGGATTCAGAAGACGTTTTCGCGTTGCCACTTTCTGGCGACCCGGAACCTCACCGTGGTGTTCGAGACAACACCGGAAACCGTGAGGCAACTCCTTCCGCCCCCGCTGGAGCCGACACCCGATCCTCTAGGAAGCGCCTGGGTCGGCCAGATCGGCAACTCCAACTGCGTTGGGCCGTTTCTCGGCGCTGCTCTGTACATCAAGGCGCGTTACAAAGACATCATTGGCAACTATTGCGTGACGATGCCCATGTCTACGTCCGAGGCGGTTGTTTTTGGCAGAGAACTGTATGGCGAGCCCAAGAAGCTCGCGAAGATAATCTTCGAACAGCAGGACGAGCACGTCTGGGGCTACGCCGAGCGACATGAAATCCGGCTGATGAGCCTGCGCGGCCGCATGACGGGCGCCTCCGCCACCGGCCGCCGCGAAAGCTCCACCTTCCACTTCAAGTTCACTCCTCGGGTAGACGGCTCCGGCTTCGACTCGCCTCCGCAGCTCATTCGCGTGACCTCCGACACCAACATTAAGGCCGGTAGACGCGGCCGGGGCGAATTGGTCTTCCGGGATTCCCCTCATGACCCGGTTGCCGATATACCAGTCCGACAGGTGATCGAGGCCATCTACACGGAAGGCGACGTCTACACCAGCGGACAGGTGTTATGCGAAGTAGACCCAGAACAATTTCTTCCCTACGCCTTCAGCAAGATGGACGCGTTGGACGTCGTCGCCGAGGGCACGCTTCTTCACGCTCAGGCTGCCCGCAAAACACGACAGGGCAAAGGTCAATGGCGCACCGCGTCGTGATCGGCTTTCCGGGCCCTAGCCACCCGTGACCGCGGAGCCCCCGCCGAGATTCGTTGATCTTCCCAACTCCCTGGTCCCCGTAACATCTGCCGTCGACGTCCTCATTGTCGGCGGCGGCTCTGCCGGATTTTCCGCTGCCGTCGCCGCCGCCCGCAACGGCGCCGACGTCCTGCTCCTTGAGCGATTCAGCTACATCGGCGGCCTCGCTACCGGCGGACTCATCATTCTGCTCCTCACTATGGATGACGGCGCAGGGCGTCAAGCAGTGGGCGGCCTCTGCCAGGAGATCGTCGGCCGCATGGAGCGCCGCAACGCCGTCTACTACCCGCCACGCGAACAATGGAACGACCCGGACTCAAAGCTCATCGATCACTACTCTCAGTGGGGTCTCGTCTGGGGTAGTCCGGCGCCGGGGGGACATCGTGTCCGCTACTCAGTCGCCTTCGACGCCCACGAGTTCATCTACGCCGCCGACCAGATGCTCAAGGAAGCCGGCGTCCGCGTCCTCTACCAGACCTGGGCTTGCGAGCCGGTCGTCGACAACAGTTCGATTAAAGCCATTGTGATCCAGAACAAGGCCGGGCGTCAGGCGATCACCGCGAAAGTCGTGATCGACGCGACGGGAGACGGCGATATCTTCGCCGGTGCCGGCGAGAGCTTCGAGCTCGAGCGCGTGCACCCCTGGCTTTGGTTCGAAATGGCGAACGTCGAAGCGGCTGCCGTTCCGGGCCGAGGGCTCTTCTTTCACACGCCGGGCGGTGGCCGTGTACTCGTCCCCTGGGGCGGCGAAGCGAGAGTGAATCGCAAGATTGACGCGACAGATCCGGCCGAGGTCTCAGCCGCGCTGACCGATGGTCGCGACATGGTAATGAACGAGGCCGGCCGTCTGCGCAGCACCGTACCCGGCTTCGAGAACGCCACCGTCTCTCTCATGGCGGATCAGCTCGGAATCACTGAATCAAGGCGCCTGCAAGGAGATTACGTGATGACCCGCGAGGACCTCGACCGCCGATTCGACGACGTCATCGCTCGCACAGGTCACTGGACCAAGTACGACTGCGTCTACAACATCCCGTACCGCAGCCTGTTGCCGCGCTCACTCGACAACCTCCTCGTCGCCGGCCGGTGCATCTCCGTCGACCACCGCGTACACCATGCTACGAAGGAGATCCCGCCCTGCATGGCCACGGGTCAAGCCGCCGGCACGGCAGGGGCCCTTGCGGTGAAGTCAGGAGTGAGCCCTAAACAGATTGACGTTTCAGTGCTGCAGAACGAGTTGCGTCTCCAAGGCGCCATTCTCGATTAGAATATCCGGCGCCCCGGCCCATTCCAGTTAGATCGCCTAATAGCCTAGGTTTGTTGCGGACGATCTATGCCCCCTTGGTCATCAGCCTCTTCGGACGATCCGCCTTGGCTCTTTATCCGTTTCCGCAACCTTCGCCCGTAAAGCCGAGCCGCACAGAGGTAGAAGAAGAAAATCAACGAACCGATGACGAAGATTAGGGTTCTCCATGACGCGACGAGCAGCAATGTGCACAAGCCTGCGCTCAATTCAGGAGGATCGACTGGGACGCGTCACGCTGATATCAGGGACCCATATACGAGGGAAGAATTGTGTCGCCCCAAGGCAACAGCCGAAGGCTCACACAAAGCAACCCCAAACAGTCGACAACCGACGATTAATCCTAATGGGTGTGCTTCGACTCCACCTCGCGGAGCCGCCGGACGAGCACCGGCACCATCCCGACTGCGATCTCAGGGTGGTTCTTCATCTCAGCCGTGAAGTCCCAGCGCGTCATCGCCAGGCATTCAGTGTCATCGATGGCGCGGACTGTCGCATTCCGCGGAAAGCCCTCGAACAGCGCCATTTCCCCGAAGAAGTCTCCCTCCCCCAGGGTCGCCAGCCGTTGTGGATTGCTGCCATCCGCATCCTGCACGACCTCGACCTTGCCCCGGTTGATCACG
>Ga0137364_10001488_pt1 | contig 11039 bp, 6 predicted proteins | sample SagtaG_10_FD_104798 | JGI IMG/M metagenome (GOLD analysis project Ga0137364, IMG submission 104798) | Vadose zone soil microbial communities from Sagehorn Ranch, Mendocino, California, USA - Sage1_L_20_16 metaG | ecosystem: Environmental > Terrestrial > Soil > Vadose zone | place: USA... | reverse complement strand
TTGCGATTCTGGCCGACCTCCAGGGCCCAAAAATCCGTACCGGGGCGCTGGCGGGCGGAGGTCCGGTGATGCTGCGCACCGGGCAGCGGTTCATCATCACCACTGCCAAAGTGCTGGGCGATTCCACGCGCGTCAGCACCACGTTCACGGCACTACCCCGGGAGGTGCACCGTGGTGACCGCATCCTGCTCTCGGACGGATTAATCGAGCTGCGGGTCGAGCAGGTGCGTAGCCGGGAGGTGATTTGCGAGATCGTGAATGGCGGAGCGCTCGGCCAGCATAAAGGCATCAATCTGCCTGGTTTGAAGCTGCGCGTGCCGGCGTTGACGTCAAAAGACCGCGCGGACCTAGCGTTTGCGTTGAAGCATGGCGCGAATTACATCGCGGTGAGCTTTGTGCGGCGGCCCGAAGACGTGCTGCTGGCGAAGCAACTAATTCGGCGCGCTGGAAAAGACACACCGGTAATTGCCAAGCTGGAAAAACCGCAGGCCATCGAGAATCTGGATGCCATCCTGCGCGCAGCCGACGGGGTGATGGTGGCGCGCGGCGACCTGGGCGTGGAAATGAGCCCGGAACGCGTGCCGGTGGTGCAGAAAATGATTATCGCAAGGGCGAGGGAACTCCGGCGGCCGGTAATCACCGCGACGCAAATGCTGGAATCCATGACGGAAAATCCGCGGCCCACGCGAGCGGAGGCTTCGGACGTGGCCAATGCCATTTTCGACGGATCCGACGCGGTGATGCTTTCCGCCGAAACGGCCACGGGAAAATATCCCATCGAGGCTGTGAGCATGATGGCGCGCATCGTCGAAGAGGCGGAAGGGAGCGTCCGGGAGTTTCCGCGACCCGCACATCAGGAGCAACTCAAAATACCGGGAACTGTGGCCGAGTTGGTGTGCCACGCTTCACGCGAATTGGACATGAAAGTGATCGCCGTGTTCACCCACAGCGGATTCACGGCCCGGCTGATCTCGCGTTACCGTCCCTTAATTCCGATCGTGGCGTTTTCTCCCGAACAGGAGACGCGGCGACGCCTGGCCATGATCTGGGGTGTGTACCCAAGGAATATTCAGGATGTGCGAAAGATAGACGGGCTGGCAGCAGTGGCCGAGAAACGTCTGCTGGAAGAACGGCTGGTGCGCAAAGGCGACGTCATTGGAATCGTTGCGGGAACGCCAATGGGGATCCGCGGCACGACGAACTTCATGAAGTTTCACTTGATCGGTGGGCCGGCGTAAACTGAACCGCCCTTAATTGACCCAATTGTCGGGGCGCGAGGGTGGTTCCTTGCGGTGCTTGCCCATGTAGACTTGAAAGCGCCGGCGATTGCGGCGGTTTTGCCAATCGGAAACGCTGTTGCGCAAACTGTAAAGAAAAGACCCGCGGCGCAGATAAACGTAGCCCACCAACAGTCCGCCCAGATGACAGAGATGGCTTACTCGGTCAGCTCCCAACCCAAACGTCCCGAGAAAGGTGATGACGGTCATAACGATGACGACCGTACGCATGCTCATGGCCACCGGGAAGGGAAGGAGATAGACGCGGCGATCGGGAAAGAGAATGGCGCAAGCAACGAGAATTCCGAAAATAGCGCCGGAAGCGCCGATCGTTGGCACATAGGAAAATCCCTGATGGAACAGGACGGGTATCGTTTTCACAATGACATTGATGACCCCAGCACCCACTCCCGTAAGCAAGTAATAGCGCAGGAAGCGATTTCTTCCCCAGACGAGCTCAAGCTCTCGGCCAAACATCCAGAGCATGAACATGTTCATGAGGATGTGCCAGATGCTGTTGACGTCATGCAGAAACAAGTAGGTGAAGGGCTGCCAGATGTGCAGCAGAGGAATGACGCCGGCAGGGACAAGGCCGAACCACTTCAACAGCTCTATGTACGCGGACGGCCCGGAAAAGCGGTAGAGGAGAGCTTCGAAAATGAATACCGCAAAGTTGGCGATAAGAAGAAGCTTGACTCCCGGAGTGACGTAGAAGTCAAAACTGACCCTATAGTTCTTGATCCCGGACCGAGAATGCATTAACAAAGTTTACGGCCCGGGGACGGTTCCGTCAAAGCAGTGACGGGCAGGATCCGCCACCTCCGTGTCGCTTACTTGGAGGGACCTTCGAGCGTCGGCACCTCTTTTAGTTTCAATCGAGTTTCTTGCGCGCAAAATAAAATAACGACGCCGCCAGGGCCACGAACATGATCAGGCCGAAGAGATTGCTGGTTGCCAGTGGGCCCATCATCTCTGGCCCGAACGCGAAAAGGTCCGCACGCCACGGCAGGCGCAAAACAGCAGTGACCCAGTGCGGCACGTGATTGGAAATTTCCGGGTCCTGCAGCAAGTTGATGACAATCCCCAACAAACCGAACACGCCTCCGGCGGCAATCAACCCGCTGGAATAGAGCGCGCCAGGGCTGGCTTCGCTTTCGTCCTTTTTCTTGGTGGTTGCTTCCACGAGTACGCGGACTAACCCTCCCGCAAACATCGCCGCCGTCGTTCCGAGCGAAAGATACGAGCCAACGGCAAAGGCCAGCGAGCGTATCCCGAGAATCTCCACGGCAATCACCAGCGCCACGCCCATCAGGACCAGACGCCACGGCAAGCGCTGGCTCAGGATGCCGTTGATTACTGTAGCCATTAATCGTGCCTGGGGGGCGGGTGCTTTGTCGCTGCCAATTCCCTGCGCCCACTGGAGTTCAATCCTTTTGGAGCTGGGGTCGTAGAGATACTCGCCATCGGGGACCTGGCTGGAGCCAAGCGCATTGATCAGGACGTAGTTTTTTCCCAGATGTTCGAATGTGTCCTTTTCCACTTTAACGCCTGTAGGCAAGGCTTGCAGGTTGATCGGAATTTCGGTCGAAATATACTTCTCAAGGCCCTTATTCATCAGGCCGAGCGTGATGCCAATGGCAAAGGTGGAAACCGTCACGCCGACCAGCAGGCCCCACTGCTGGCGTACGGGTGTGGCGCCAACAAGATAGCCGGTCTTCAAATCCTGCGAAGTTGCGCCCGCGATCGCCGCGGCGATGCACACCGATCCGCCAATGGTAAGGGCCAAAACGCCGTAGCTCGGCGCAGTCCAGCCAGCAAGAAGAAAAATCGCGCACGTCGCCATGAGCGTGCCGATGCTCATGCCGCTCACCGGATTGGACGAATTACCGAGCAAGCCGCTGATGCGCGAAGCTACAGTGACAAAGAGAAATCCGAAGATCACCACGAGGATGCCTGCAAGAAGGTTCTGATACCACGCGGTGTTTGCGCCTTTGACGGGAGCAACAGTCAGCAGCAGGAACAGCAGGATGATAATCACCGCGGAACCGGCAACCACCCAGCTCATGGGCATGTCGCGTTCAATGCGGCTAGCGGCATTGGACGTAGTGCCGCCTCCTTCTGCGCGGACATCTTTGAGGCCCGCGCGCAAGGCGGAAATAATGGTTGGCATCGTTCGAATCAGGGTAATCAATCCCGCCGCTGCCACGGCTCCCGCCGCCATCGGCCGGATATACTGCCGCCACATATCATCAGGCGTCATCTGCGGGATGGGGATCGTCGAAGGATAGATGGGCGTATTTCCTGCGAGCTGCCCGAAAAACTGAATCGCCGGCATCACCAGCAACCAGGAGATAACGCCGCCCGCAAAAAGAATCCCCGCCACCTTTGGGCCGATGATGTAACCCACACCTAGGTATTCCGAGGTGATGGTGGCGCGGAAAGAAGCTCCCGGAAACCAGCCGGGGCGTGCCTCCGGCTGGCCAGTCCACGCTTGCACCGTATTCATCAGGAAAGTGTAAACACCACCTAGACCCAGCCCCCAAAACACGCGTCCGGCAAACGAGCCGCCGCGTTCGCCGGCCACCAGAACGTCGGCGCAGGCTGTGCCTTCGGGAAAAGTCAGGTTGCCGTGCTCCTTGACGATGAGCTGCCGGCGCAGCGGAATCATGAACAAGACGCCCAACCAGCCCCCCAGCAGCGCCAGCGGGAAAATACGCCAGAAGGTGAATTCCGAGCCGAAGCCCAGAAAAATGAGCGCAGGCAGCGTGAACATCACGCCGGCGGCGAGCGACTCCCCGGCGGAGCCGGTGGTCTGCACGATATTGTTTTCAAGGATGGTCGCGCGGCCGAACGCTCTCAGGATGCTGATGGAAAGTACGGCAATCGGGATGGAAGCAGAAACCGTGAGCCCGGCGCGCAATCCGACGTACACGCTAACCGCGCCAAAGAGCAGGCCAAACAGCGCTCCCAGGACCACCGCGCGCACGGTGAATTCCATCAGGCTTTCTTCCGTGGAGATATAGGTGCGAAACTCGCCAGCAGGCGCCGTGGAACTCCATGGCCGATCGCGAACCGCCTTTTGTTCGCCCACTGAATCCTCCCTGGTGCCAAAGTCCAAATTGGCCGCAACCGCGCGGGTGGATTATGCCCCACCCGGGCAGGACGGGAAAGAGTGAATCCTTGAGCGACGGGAGGCGGGCGTTTCTGGGCCCTCCCGCCTATTGACTACTGTGCAAGCTCGCTGTATCGTGCACCGGATATTTTGCTCAGGTCGGTAGCACAGACCATGGGACGGGACCCTTCCATACCGTGGACGGCCGCGGATTATTCTGCCGGGCACCATTCGGGCTGTTCTCTTCTGCCTAAGGGACTTCTTCTGTGTTTTCTCAGCCTTGAACAACGGAGGTTCATCGTGTTATCCCGCCGTCTTTCCTTGTTGGCAGCAATCATTTTCGTCGGGGCCGCTGTTCGCTTTAGCCTCCCGGTTAGTGCCGGCGACGAATGGCTACCCATTACTCCGGAAGAGCTGAAGGTGACCAGCGATCCAAAAGCCCCCGGGGCGCCCGCCATCACTCTTTACCGCCAGGTGGATCGGGACGACAGTGATCCGATGAGGCCCCACGAGTACAACTATGTCCGCAAGAAGATTTTCACCGAGGAAGGCCGCAAGAATGCCGACGTGGAGATCCCCGTGTTGAAGGGGCAGTGGAATGCTCATAGCATTAAGGCACGCACGATTCGGCCTGACGGATCGATCGTCAATTTTGACGGCAAGGTCTACGAAAAGGAGATTGTGAAGGCTCGCGGCCTAAAGTTTTTGGCGAAGACCTTCACCCTGTCCGATGTCCAGCCCGGAAGCATCATTGAGTATCACTATATGCTCGATTTTGCCGAAGGATACGTTTTCAACTCGCATTGGGTTCTCAGCGATGATCTCTTTACCAAAGCCGCCAAATTTACGCTCAAGCCCTATGGCCAGTGGGCGTTGAGGTGGAGCTGGCCCAACGGTCTCCCGGAGGGGGCCAAGCCTCCGGTCCAGGAACACTCGTCAATTCATATGGAAGCTCAAGACATCCCGGCATTCCAGGTGGAAGACGATATGCCGCCGGAAGGAGCCATGACGTTTTTGGTGGATTTCATTTACAGCGAGGACACGTTCGAGAAAGAAGCGGATAAGTTCTGGAAGAAGCAAGGAAAGAAAATGGATGATGCCGCCGAGGGCTTTGTCAACAAGCGCAAGGCCATGGAGCAAGCGGTCGCGCAGATCGTCTCAACCGGCGATTCGCCGGAGGTGAAGCTGCAGAAGATTTACGCGAAGACCCAGAGCATCCGCAATACCAGCTACGAAGTGGAAAAGACTGAGCAGGAACAGAAACGGGCAAAAGAAAAGGAAGTTAACAACGTGGAAGACGTTTGGAAGCGCGGCTATGGCGATGGAATTCAAGTTACCTGGCTTTTCCTGGGGCTTGCGCGCGCGGCAGGATTCGACGCTTCTCCGGTACGGATCTCCACGCGGGATGACCATTTTTTCAAAAACAATCTCATGAATGCCAGGGATCTCAACACCAATGTCGTGTCCGTTAAACTCGACGGCAAGGACATGTATTTCGATCCCGGCTCAGCGTTCACGCCGTTTGGCATGTTGCCCTGGTCGGAAACGGGCACGCCTGGGTTGAAGCTCGACAAGGATGGCGGCACTTGGGTGACCACGCCGAATCTCGACAGTTCCGCTTCGCAAATTATTCGCAAGGCGGATTTGAGTTTGACTTCCGAAGGCTCGCTGGAGGGCAAGCTTACGGTCACCTTTTCGGGGCTGGAAGCCGTCTGGCGCCGGGTCGAAGAACGCAACGAAGATGAGGCTCATCGCAAGAAACTGCTGGAAGATTATGTGAAGGAAATTGTTCCGGTCGGAATCGATGTTGAGTTGACAAACAAGCCGGACTGGACCAGTTCGGCGCCAACGCTCGTCGCGGAATATTCCCTGAAAGTTCCGGGATGGGTCTCCGGTGCAGGGAAGCGAGCGCTGATGCCCGTGGGTTTGTTCAGCGGCCCGGAAAAACACATGTACGAGCATTCCACTCGCGTTCACCCCCTCTATTTTCATTATATGTACGAGAAATCCGATGACGTCCGCATCGAACTCCCGCTAGGCTGGCAGGTAAGCAGCCTGCCCCAGCCCGTTACCAACGATGCGAAATTGCTCGTCTATACAATGAAAACCGAAAATGAAAAGGGCGCGCTTCGCCTGGAACGTCATCTCAAGTGCAGTCTTACGATACTGGAGCAGAAGTATTACAACGCGTTGCGGAGTTTCTATCAGTCGGTGAGGAGCGCAGATGAACAGCAAATTGTCCTGCGGCCGCTCGGCATTTCTTCGGGTAATTGATCGTCTCGGGTTTGGTCCAGTTTTGGCCGTGCTAGCCGTTGCACTGCTTAGCTTGCCGGCGCCTGCTCGCGCTGGCGACGCGCCGCAATGGATGCACGCTCTCGTGAATGTACCTCTTCCCGAGCATGACGAAAAAACAAATGCGGTTTTGTTGCTCGCCGAGGATACCTTCACAGTTCAAGGCAACGGCAAAATGAAGCGCATCGAGCGGCGCGTCTACAAGATTCTGAGGCCCGATGGCCGGGCGTACGGAACCATTTACGCAAACTTCGATGCCGAGACCAAGATCAACAGTATTCATGGCTGGTGCATCCCGGCACAGGGAAAAGATTATGAAGTGAAGGATAAAGAAGCCATTGAGACAGCGCTGTTCGGCGTGCCCGATGGCATTTTGATGAGCGACGTGAAAACAAAAGTTCTTACTATCCCCGCTGCGGATCCCGGGAACATCGTCGGTTATGAAATGGAACAGGAAGTTCACCCCTACGTTATGCAGGACGTGTGGAGATTTCAGCACATAGGAGTGCCGGTTCGGGAGGCGCATTATTCTCTGCAATTACCGGCCGGGTGGGAGCATAAAGAAATGTGGCTGAACCATTCAGAGACGGCTCCAGCTTCGCCCGGGTCGGGCCAATGGCAGTGGGCATTAACAAATGTTCCTGCCGTCAAACCGGAAAGCAATATGCCACCGTTAAGCGGAGTGGCGGGAAGAATGGTCGTTTCCTTATTTCCTTCCGGCGGCAGCGGGACTAAAGGCTTTGAGAGTTGGAGCGAAATGGCGCGATGGGAAGATGGACTCGACCGAGGCCGGCGCGATGCTTCTCCCGAGATCAAACAGAAAGTCGCCGCCCTGACGGTGTCCACGCCCACGACGCTTGCGAAGATGCAAGTGTTGGCTCGGTTCGTGCAAACCGATATCCGCTATGTAGCGATCGAACTCGGGATTGGCGGTTTGCAGCCCCATCCTGCAGCAGAAATCTTCAATCACCATTATGGAGACTGCAAGGACAAAGCAACTCTGCTCGGGTCGATGCTGCACGAAATCGGCGTCGAATCGTTTCACGTTTCCATCAACACAACGCGCGGAGGAGCAGCGCCGGACCGCCCGCCGACCGAAGAGTGGTTTAATCACGAGATTCTTGCGATCCGGCTGCCGGACGACGTAAAAGATCCCTCGCTTTTTGCCATTCTCGATCATCCAAAACTTGGCAGGATTCTGATCTTTGATCCCACCGATGAATGGACGCCGTTTGGACGTCTACGCGGGGAGTTACAAGCAAATTACGGATTGCTGGTGACGGGTGATGGCGGCGAGTTGATCAAGCCGCCGCAGTTGCCGGCGGCCTTGAATGGCGTGATGAGAACGGCCAAGCTCACACTCACTCCGTCGGGCACATTAAGCGGCGACTTCGTCGAGCAACGCAACGGAGACTACGCGACCGAGCAGCGGGCTTCACTGAAATCCGTCTTGAAGGATGCCGACCGGATCAAGTTTCTTGAAAGCCTGATTTCTCACTCGTTGCCAACTTTTCAAATTACGAAAGCAAGCCTGCTGAATTTGAATCAGACCGACCAACCCTTTGGATATCAATATTCGCTGGTCGCGCAGAATTACGCGAAAACAGCCGGCAATTTGCTGCTGGTCCGGCCTAGGGTCGTGGGCGTCAATTCCAGTGATCTGCTGGAAACGAAGGAGCCCCGCCGGTATCCCGTTGAATTCGATGGCCCCTGGAAAAACACGGACACCGTTGAAATTGCCATGCCGACGGGTTATGAAGTGGATGACCTGCCGCCGCCCGTGAACGCGGATTACAGCTTTGCGAGTTATCACAGCAAAACGGAAGTCAGCGGGAACATGCTGAAATATACGCGAACGTTTGAAGTGAAAGAGTTGAGCGTTCCGGTCAGCAAGGTTGAGGATTTGAAGAAGCTTTATCGCATCATCGCCGGCGACGAGAGAAATACGGCGGTGCTGAAGCCCGCGAGCCACTGATTACCATTTCCAACTCTTTCAAGAATGATTGCCACGCAGGGTCTTAACCGACCAGGCTGCATCGGGGCGACCAATCAAGAAGGCCACGAAGCAAAGGATGAACACAGAGTGGCTCAGGCTTGCGCCGAAGTACTGCCAGAAGGGTGCGCTGGCGCCTGGATAGTCGGAAGAAAAAAGCAGAGTGATCATGAAAATGAGGCCTCCGACGCTGGCAGGCCGCACAAGAATCCCGAAGATTAGCGCGATGCCGATAGCGAGTTCGCCATAAGCCACCAGAAACGCGATGGGCGTGGCGTGCGCGAGCACGAATCCGCGAAGCACTGGCGCCATAAATGGATAAGCTCCGCCCTCAAGAAATCGATTAATCCAGTACTGGAAACCGCCGTGAAGCGTGAATTGCGTGCCAAAGACTTTGTATTCGCCGAAGATCAGGAACAGAGTGCCGACGCCAATGCGCAGAACCGCCACCGCGCGGGAATTCATGTCGGGCGAGGGCTGCGTTTCCTGCATGAATCCTTCTCCTGGTGGGGCAGGACAAATCTTATCCGAGTTTGGACAGGCGGTCGCGCACGCGATCGCTCAGTAACTTGCCATCGACCGTCTTGCCTTGCAGCACAGACTTTGCGGCTTTCACCACCGCGCCCATTTGCTTGATGGAATTCGCGCCGGTTTCGGAAATCGCCTTGGAGATGGCCGCATCCATATCCGCCTCGCTCGCACCGGCGGGCAGATACGACTCGATAATGCCAAGTTCCTTCGTTTCCTTGGCTGCGAGTTCGGGGCGGTTGCCTTTGGTGAATTGTTCGATGGATTCCTTGCGCTGTTTGACGAGCGTCTGCAAGATCTGAATGCTTTCGGACTCATCCAGCGCCCGTATTTTCTCCACTTCTTTGAGCTTGATGGCCGATTTGATTCCACGCAGCACGCTCAGGCGCAATTCATCCTTTGCCCGCATGGCTTCGACCAGATCAGTCTGAATTCTCTCAGCAAGGTTCATCGCCTGCTCCTCAAGCCATTCAATATAGCAGAGAGGCAGCACGCGGCGAGACCGGATTGTCAGTCGTACGGGCATTCATACACGCTTTCGTACGGGTTTGTACTGAATTGACAGCGCCGGAGGGACTCGCTACTTTTGATCTCTTACACTGTGCGGCAAATTCGCGTCCGTTCTCCCGCGAATAAAACCATAGGAGCAACACCGAAGGGGCGGAATGAAAGTTATCGTAGCGGACAAAATCAGCGAACGTGGCGTGAAACTGCTTAAAGAGCAGACAGACTGGAACACTGTTCTGACCACAAAGGAAACGCTCGAAGCCGAAATCGCGGACGCCGACGCGCTGATCGTGCGGAGCGCCACGAAGGTTACCGCGGAGTTGCTCGCTAAGGCGCCTAAGCTGCGTGCTGTGGGCCGCGCGGGCGTGGGCGTGGACAACATTGATTTGGAAGCAGCTACGAAGCGCGGGGTGTTGGTGATGAGCACCCCTGGCGGAAACGCCGTGAGCGTGGCGGAACACACCTTTGCGTTGCTGTTGTCGCTGGCGAGGCAAGTGCCGCGTCTGGACAAAGCCATCCACGAGGGGCGTTGGGAGAAATCATCTGCTGCGGGAACGGAAGTGCGCGGGAAGACGCTCGGCCTGGTGGGGCTCGGAAGAATCGGCAGCGAAGTCGCCGTGCGCGCGGAGGCTTTTGACATGCGCGTGCTGGCCTATGATCCGTTCATCAGTGAAGCAGCGGCGCGCGAAATGTCGGTCGAACTCGTGCCACTCGATCAATTGCTGGCGGAGAGCGATTTTGTTTCACTGCACACGGCGCTGAGTCCCGCGACGCAAAACCTCATCAGCGCGGCCAACATACAAAAGATGAAGAGCAGTGCGCGTGTCATCAACACCGCCCGCGGGGAACTCGTGGACGAGGCCGCCCTCGCCGAAGCTTTAAAGTCCGGCAAACTCGCTGGCGCGGCCGTGGACGTATTCGCGGAAGAGCCTCCCAAGAATTCTCCGCTCGTGGGGCTGCCGAACGTGATTGCCACGCCGCACGTGGCTGGTTCGACGGCGGAAGCACAAGAAGAAGTTGGCACGCAGGTAGCCGTGCAGATCAAGGATTACCTGGCGGAAGGAATCATCCGCAACGCCGTGAATCTTCCGGCGCTTTCGGCGGACCAATACCGGCGCGTGCGGCCTTACCTGGAATTGGCGGAGCGGCTCGGGTCGCTGGTTTCTCAGGCCGCGGCCGCGCGGCCTGCGCGGATCCGCATCCGCTACGCGGGTGAGGTGGCGGAAGTGGGCACGCACCTGCTTCGCAGCGCCGTGCTCGCCGGAGTGTTGAACGCCGTCCTGGACGAGAAAGTCAACGTAGTGAATGCGCCCGCCGTGGCTGCGGCGCG
>Ga0137364_10001483_pt1 | contig 11051 bp, 7 predicted proteins | sample SagtaG_10_FD_104798 | JGI IMG/M metagenome (GOLD analysis project Ga0137364, IMG submission 104798) | Vadose zone soil microbial communities from Sagehorn Ranch, Mendocino, California, USA - Sage1_L_20_16 metaG | ecosystem: Environmental > Terrestrial > Soil > Vadose zone | place: USA... | reverse complement strand
CGGTTTTGCTATAATGCGCACATCCACTTCTCCGGGACGCGCACAGTAGCCGAGTTCAATCCCTGGAATCGCCAGAACTTTTTCGCCTATCGCTTCTTCGACACTCGACTCGCCCATCCCAGCGATCTTATAGATCCGTTGTTCGATCGCGGAACTTGGCGCTAAAAAGCGCAAGATCGGAATAACGTATTTCCGAAACATCGGCTGAAGCTCGCGCGGCGGCCCCGGCAAAACAAAAACGTGCGGCGACGAAATGCGCGGGTTGATCTTCGCCTTCAGATAAAATCCCGGTGCGCTTCCGTTTTCATTTGGGAGCACCTGCGCGCCGGACGGAACATCGGCCTGACGGGCAATGCCTGCAGCCCATTTAACTCCGCGCAGTCGAAGTCGTTGGCGCAGCGACTCCAGCAACTCCGGATGCCGACGCAACTCTAAGCCAAGTAAATCAGCGACGGTCTCCCGCGTGATATCGTCGCTGGTCGGACCGAGGCCACCGGTGACAAAAAGCATTTCATAACCCGGAAATAATTCGGCTAAACTGCGTCCAATCGCGTCGGTATCAGGGACCGTGCGCCGCTCTTCGATCCGAAGCCCCAACGGAAAAATCTCGCGCGCAATGAACATAAGATGCGCGTCCTGAACATCGCCCAGCAAAAGCTCCGTGCCAGTGTTAATAAGGCCAGCGCGCATGAGGGAACTCACAATCAACGCTCAACGTTTAACGCCCAACACTCAACGCCCAATTGCTCTGAATTGAACGTTCAGAGTTGAACGTTCGACGTTTGCCCGCGATTTTTAGGCGGCCGTCTTATCCTGTTTCTTGCGAATCAGTGGAAGCTTTCTACCCTCGACAACCGCACGATTGATGGTGACTTCCGCGATATCTTCGCGACTCGGCACATCGTACATGATGTCGAGCATGATGCGCTCCAGCATCGATCGCAACGCGCGCGCGCCCGTCCCTTTTGTGACTGCCTGTGCTGCTAGCGCACGCAAGGCATCTTTGGTGACAGATAAACGCACGCCTTCCATTGAGAAAAGCTTCGTATATTGCTTCACCATCGCGTTCTTTGTATCGGTCAGAATCGCGACCATCTCGTCTTCGGTAAGGGCGTCGAGGGAACTGACCACCGGCAGTCGTCCAATGAATTCGGGAATCATTCCAAAAGCGAGCAAGTCTTCTGGTTCCACGTGCCGGATAGCTTGCTTTCGCAAAGCTTCTTCCACTTCCAGGGTCGGACTGCCAAAGCCCATCACCTTTTGGCCGATGCGCTTTTGAATGATTTTGTCGAGCCCGATAAACGCGCCACCGCAAATGAAAAGAATCTTCTCAGTATTAACCTGGATGTATTCCTGATGCGGATGTTTGCGGCCGCCCTGTGGCGGAACGTTGCACATACTGCCCTCCAAAATTTTCAAAAGCGCCTGCTGTACTCCTTCGCCGGAGACATCTCGCGTGATGCTTACGTTATCGGTTTTGCGGCCGATCTTATCGATTTCGTCAATGTAAACGATGCCGATCTCGGCTCGTTTCACATCATAATCGGCATTTTGGAGCAGTCGCAGAATAATGTTTTCGACGTCTTCGCCCACGTACCCGGCTTCGGTCAGTGTCGTCGCGTCCGCTATGCAGAACGGCACGTCAAGAATCCTGGCCAGTGTCTTGGCGAGCAACGTCTTGCCGGAACCAGTCGGTCCGATTAGCAAGATGTTGCTCTTCTCAATTTCAACGTCAGCAAGTGGATCGGGCTGAAAGGCTGCGGACGCATCGCTTGGTGCCACAGTTTGTAGGACCCGCTTGTAGTGGTTGTGGACTGCCACAGACAGCGTCTTTTTGGCGACGTCCTGGCCAACCACATATTGATCAAGGGCGCGCCGGATTTCTGCCGGTTTTGGCACGCGAATATTGGAGGACTGACGTCGCGCGTCTTCGTTGAGCTCCTTGTCGAGAATGCTCTTGCAAACGTTGATGCAGCTATCGCAGATATAAACACCAGGACCGGCGATTAGCTTGCGCACTTCGGCATGGCTCTTGCCGCAGAATGAGCACATGGTCAGGTTAGAAGCGCGGGCCATATCGGTTTTTAAAAAAAAGACGCCGTTATCCCGCTTTGCGCGGCAAGGCTACTTCCGCGATTTCTACCGAGCGGTCACCCGACGGCGGCATCGCGCCGTCCAGCAACTTTATTTCCTTTCGGGACTTAATCACTTCATCGACCAAGCCATATGCCTTTGCCTCTTCTGCGGACATATAATAGTCGCGGTCTGAATCGACCCGGACTTGCTCCTCAGATTTGCCGGTGTGCTGCGCGATGATTCGGATGAGGCGTTTCTTCAGCTTGAACATATAATCAACCTGGCGTTCCACGTCACTCGCCGCGCCCTGCGCGCCGCCGGAAACCTGATGGATCATGATGTCGGAATTCGGTAACGCAAAACGTTTGCCCTTCGTGCCGGAACAAAGAAGGACCGCTGCCATGCTGGCGGCCATTCCGAGGCAATAGGTTGTCACGTCGCACGTAAGAAACTGCATCGTGTCATAGACCGCCAGTCCTGCAGTGACCGAACCACCAGGCGAATTGATATAAATGTTGATGTCCTTTTTCGAGTCTTCCATTTGCAGGAAGAGCAACTGCGCAATGACGAGATTGGCGATGTGGTCGTCCATCGGCGTTCCAATGAAAACGATCCGATCCTTGAGTAGCCGAGAGTAGATATCATAGCTGCGCTCGCCACGGCCAGTCTGCTCCACGACCATCGGAACCAAGACCTGCGAGAGATTTTCGCTCGATACACTCATGATTTTTCTTCTTTAACAGCGGGTTGTTGCGCTTCTTCGACGCTAACATTCGCCTTCAGGAAATCAAGAGTCTTGCCCAGCAGAATCTGTTCAGCAATGTCATCCAACGCATCTTTTTGCTGTAACTCCTTGCGCATTTTGTCGGGCGAAATGTCGTAACGTGTCGCCTCCTGCCTGATTCGAAGATCAACATCTTCTTTCGTTACGTGAATTTTTTCGCGCTCAGCGATCCGGTGCAGAATGAAATTTGTTTTCAACCGGTTCGCCGCCAGGCCCGCAGCACCATCGACCAGTTCTTTCTCTTTTTGCTTCAGCATGTCATCAGTAACACCGCGCTCACGGTTTCGTTGCACTAATTCCGCCAGCGCCCGACGCGTCTCATTTTGCAGGAGCGCTGGAGGCAACTCGAACTGAGTATGCTCATGCAAATATTTGACGATCTGGGATTCCCTGGCGCGGTCGGCATCATGTTGTTTGGCGTGCTCGATATCGTGCTCGATCATCTGGCGAACATCGGCGAGGGTCTTTCCCGGCACCAGTTTAGCCGCAAGGGCGTCATCGATCACCGGCAAAACCTTCTCCTTAATTTCACGTACAGTCACGGCGTAATCCGCTTTTTTACCCGCCAATTCTTTGACCGCAAAATCGTCTGGGAAATGGACCATCACGAGGCACGTCTCATCGGCCTTTTGTCCCACTAACTGCTCACAAAATTTCGGCAGAAAATTGTCAACCGCGAGATGCAGCCAGAATTTCTTTCCGCCTTGCAAATTCTTGCTGGCCTGCAGCGCAACTTCGCTGATCGGCTTGCTATCCACCGAACCTTCAAAATCAAGCACCGCAAAATCGCCCATTTGCAGTCCGCGCCCCGGCACATCCACAAAATCAGCTGATTGATCACGCAAACGCTCCAGCGCCGCGTCGACTTCGGCATCAGCAACTTTTATATCCGGCGTTTGCACCGGAATGTTCTTGTAATCCGGCAATTCGAATTCCGGTGCCGTGACAACGGTCGCGCGGAAGCGCATCGATTTGTCCTCGCCGAACTGGACGTCTTCGATGTTAGTCAATGAAGCCACACGCAACTGCTGCTGTTCGATTGCTTCGTGATAACCTTTCGAGACGAGTTTTTTGGTGAGCTCCTCCTGAATTTCCTTGCGAAATCTTTTATCGATGACGGCGCGCGGCGCTTTGCCGGGCCGATAACCCGGAATCTTGGCAAATCGAGCAAAGCTGACTGCTATGGCATCCCACTCCTTCGTCACTTCTTCAGGAGGCAATTCAATCTGCAGCTTCGAGATGAAGCCAGGCTGCTTTTCCACTTCAACCTTCATTTGGAAATCACGCTACGCTGCGCGCTTTGTAGGGCAACCGTTCCGGTTGCCACTCGGCAGGCGATGCGCCTGCCCTACAATCAAACCACCCGTTTGCCTTTAACGTAGACGGAATGCATCTGCGGAATTCCAAACCAGTACGCCAACTCGCGATAATCTTCGCAGTCGAAAATCGAGAAGTTGGCAAGCTTGCCTCGTTCAAGTGAACCGATTTTATCGCCGCGATTGATACTGTACGCCGCATTAATGGTAGACGCCGTGATTGCTTTCGCGGGCGACATTTTCATCTGCGTACACGCAATCGACAAAATCATAGGCATGCTCGGCGTCGGCGACGAACCGGGATTGAAATCCGTCGCGAGCACAACAGCAAGGCCTGCGTCGAGCATTTCGCGCGCGCGAGGGTATGCTGTCGATCCGAGCGCGTAAACAGAACCCGGCAGTAGCACTGGTTGCACGCCGGCGGACTTCATTGCCGCAATTCCCTGCGCGTCTGTTTTCTCCAAATGATCCGCCGTAGTCGCTTTCAATTCAGCGGCAAGTTGCGCCGCGCCGGAATTGCTGAGTTGATCCGCATGAATTCGCAGCCCTAGTCCGAGCTTCCTGCCCGCCGTCAAAATTCTTCTCGATTGCTCAATGGTGAAATAACCGCACTCGCAAAACACGTCGCAAAATTCGGCCAGCTTTTCTTTTGCGATTCGCGACAACATCTCATCAATCACAAGATCGATGTATTCATTGGCATCCACTTCGGGTGGCACCGCGTGCGCGCCAAGAAACGTCGGCACAATTTCTAGCGGCTTTTCTTCATTGAGCCGACGCATTACGCGCAAGATTTTCAATTCGTCTTCGACCGTCAGTCCGTACCCGGATTTTGCTTCAATGGTTGTTGTTCCGCAGCGCAAGAACAATTCCGCGTGTGTCTGTGCTTGATTGAAAAGGTCTTCGCCGCTAGCGGCGCGCGTTTTTTCCACAGTCGACCAAATTCCGCCGCCCGCCTTGGCGATTTGCTCGTAAGTCTCGCCGCGGGCGCGGCGCTCGAAATCATCGAGACGATTTCCGGCAAAGGCCAGGTGTGTATGCGCATCGACAAATCCTGGTAGAACAACACGGCCGCCGGCATCGACGATCTCCACATGGCCTGCATTCTTCGCGACCTCCTCGCTTGAACCGACCATTTCGATCTTCCCTTCGCGAATTAGCATTCCGCCATCGCGGATAATCGCCAGCTCAGACATCTCAGCGCGGACGCGCGGTCGCTTCGGCCCCGCCAGCGTGATCAATTGCGACGCGTGAAGAACGGCTAGTGAACTCATGATTCGTTGAAACGCTGAAGTGTTGAAGCGTTGAAGCGGAAACCAAGGAGCGACGGCTTGGGCAGCCGTCGAAACATGACGGCTGGGAAGCCGTCACTCCTTGAAGCGAAAGCGGGCGATCTGTTCACACATTAACCGAGCTTGCTCTCCACGATCTCGCTAATCTTCTTGAACTGCGTGTCTGAGCTCTCGCTGATCTCTTGCACTTTGTTAGCGAGCGCCGTTTTGAATTTCTCGTCCTTCAGTTGCGCGAGATTAATTCGCACGTTCAGCGCGGCCCCTTCAATGCAGGCCCGCGTGGCCAGTGCGCCAACGCCTACGTCTGAAATGGAAGCGGGATTTCCTTTGGCCGCCATCTCGGAGAGCAGTTCGTAGGACTTGGATGCAGTCTCCATTACCTTTAACGGAACCTCGGCTGCATGCTTGGTCGCTTCTTCAATCGCAGTCGAGCGCGCCTTCTTTTCTTCCGCCGAGTCTTTTGGCAGCGCGAATGTATTCATCACTCTGTTAAACGCAGCAGTATCTTCATCGACTAGCGACAGCAATTGGTCCTTAAGTTGCTGCGCCTTGACCGCCCAATCGCTGAAATACTCGAGCTTATCGTCCCAACCACGTTTCCCGGCGGAAAGATTCGTCACCATTCCACCCAACGACGCACCTAACGCGCCCATTAACGCTGCTACGGAACCGCCTCCCGGCGCGGGCGAATCGCTCAGTGTTTCATTACACAACTCGCGCAGATTCATTTTGACGAGGGACGGCTTTTGTTCAGTAGATTCGATCTTCAATTCAATCACCTTTTCTTTTGGGTCGAAAGGTTTCAGTTCGCTCAGGCCCATTGAGCGAATCGCAATGTCGATCAACTCCTCCTCTGAAGCGCCTTCGGACCATCGCTGTCTACGGAGAAAATAACGCCCGGCATCCACCAGACATTTTTTTGGAACCATGCCAACAATCTCCGAGCCGGTTACTCGCAACCCCCGGTTGGCCGCCGCTTCAGCGCAAGCATCGAATGCCACGTGCAACGGCGTCTCCTCGATGTTCGTCAGATTCATCGAGACTTGAGCGATTCCGTATTCCTTCACGAACCAGCCGATAGCCTTCACATGCTTCAGAACGCCGGGAGCCCGAACCGGTTCGCCGTTTGAATCCAAAACCGGTTTGCCTGAAGGCGTGCCGTCTTCGGTCTTGAATCTCCCCTGCTCTCGGACATCAAACGCAACCGAGGTCGCGCGCCGCACCGATTTCGTGTTCAGGTTCACATTGTAAGCCACCAAAAAATCACGGACTCCAATCACCGTTGCGCCTGATTTCTCATTGAAAACTGCAGGCCCGAAATCTGGTTTCCACTCGGGCTGCTTAATCTTTTCGAAGAACGCCTCGTATTCTCCAGCGCGAATAATCGAAAGGTTCGAACGCGATTTGTGTTTCGCTGCTCTTTCGTAAAGGTAGACCGGAATCTTCAGTTCCTCGCCAACGCGTTTTCCAAGGAGATTCGCGCAATCGATTGCTTCTTCCCAGATTACGTTGCTGACTGGAATGAACGGGCACACATCGGTCGCGCCCATGCGAGGATGCGCGCCTTTGTGTTTGCGCATGTCGACCAACTCCGCCGCTTTTTTGATTGCGCGAAACGCCGCTTCCACCGCGGCGTCAGGAGAGCCGACAAAAGTCACCACCGTCCGATTCGTGCTTGCCCCAGGATCGACATCGAGCAAGGACACGCCGTCAACCGTTTTGATCGCATCGGTGATCTGACGAATAATGTTGTCATCTCGCCCTTCAGAGAAATTCGGGACGCACTCAATCAGTTTTTGCATATGACTTCGGCTGATTACTAAGCCGACACGCAGATTGCTGCAAAGACATCCGTGCCTCTTGTACGCGCGTTGTAGACGGGATCGGTGATCCCGGACCGCGGTTCCGAGCCGCTCTCTATCTTACAACCGGCATCACCGATGCCGGCTACAAGATCAATTCCCGACTTGCGGCTGCATCGGGATGTCGATCTTGTTCTTCGCAGCGAAATCAATTGCACGGGAATAACCCGCATCGGCATGGCGCAGAATTCCTGTGCCGGGATCGCTTGTGAGCACGCGCTCCAATCGGCGTTTGGAAATTTCGGTGCCATCGGCAATGACCACCATGCCGGCATGTTGCGAAAAACCGATGCCAACGCCGCCGCCGTTATGAATGGACACCCATGACGCGCCAGCTGCCGTGTTCACGAGCGCGTTGAGTAACGGCCAATCAGCAATTGCGTCGCTGCCGTCAAGCATGCCTTCGGTTTCACGATTTGGCGATGCGACAGAGCCGGAATCGAGATGATCGCGGCCAATCACAATTGGCGCTTTGATCTCACCGCGTTTCACCAAGTCGTTCATTGCGACGCCAAACTCGGCGCGCTCGCCGTAGCCCAGCCAGCAAATGCGCGCAGGTAATCCTTGAAATTGAATTCGATCCTTCGCGAGCTTCATCCAGCGCGCCAGCGTTTGGTTTTCAGGAAACAATTCGAGCGCGAGTTTGTCAGTGCGTGCGATGTCTTCGGAATCACCACTTAAGGCGACCCAGCGAAACGGACCACGGCCTTCGCAAAACAGGGGACGGATGTATTCGGGAACAAACCCGGGAATATCGAACGCATTTTTAACGCCGGCCTTTTTTGCCTGCGCGCGAATGTTGTTTCCATAATCGAACGTGACTGCGCCTTTCTTCTGCAATGCGAGCATAGCTTCAATCTGTACCGCCATCGACCTCATCGCGCGCTCAATGTACTCGTCCGGATTTGTCCGGCGCAAAACGAGTGCATCTTCGAGTGACATTCCATGCGGCACGTAGCCATTCAACGCATCATGCGCGCTGGTTTGATCGGTGAGAACGTCGGGAACGACATCGTGCTTCACAATTTCAGGGAGGACATCGGCGCAATTGCCAACCAAACCCACGGAAAGCGATTTTCGATCTTTACGCGCCTGATCGATTAACTTCAGTGCTTCATCAAGCGACCACGCAATCTTGTCGCAATAACCGCTCTTCAGTCTTTTCTCAATTCGCGCCGGATCGACTTCGACGCCGAGAAAGAGCGCGCCGTTCATGGTCGCTGCAAGCGGCTGCGCGCCACCCATCCCGCCAAGCCCGCCGGTTAAGACAAATTTTCCATTGAGCGAACCATCGAAATGCTTTCGACCTGCTGCGGCAAAAGTTTCATAGGTTCCCTGCACGATTCCCTGGCTGCCGATGTAAATCCATGAGCCGGCTGTCATTTGTCCATACATTGTCAGCCCCATTCGCTCGAGCCGATTGAACTCGGCATAGTTGTTCCATTGCCCGACCAGATTGGAGTTCGCAATCAGAACACGTGGTGCCTCATCGTGCGTGTGGAATTCGCCAACCGGTTTTCCTGATTGCACGAGAAGCGTCTCGTCATTTTCGAGGTCGCGCAGCGAACGCACGATCGCATCGAACGCCTCCCAACTTCTGGCAGCCCGCCCCGTTCCGCCGTACACAACCAGCTGATCCGGATTCTCTGCGACATCAGGATCGAGATTGTTCATGAGCATTCGCATTGCAGCTTCCTGATGCCAGCCTTTGCAGGTCCGCTCACTGCCGCGCGGGGCGTGGATGATTCGTTTTGCGCTCACTGCTTTTGGCCTTCAGCATCAAATTTGCCTTGGCGGATCGCTTCGGCAACACACGCGATGTCACCTGAGAGCGGCCGATCCTGCATCAGCGGCGGCGCGATTTTCCGTAGCGCAGCGAAAGCCCGATCGACGCCAACTCCGGCTTTCAACGGGCGGCGATGTTCCAGGCCTTCAGCAGCCGTGAGCAGCTCGATCGCCAGCAAATTTTCGGCAAGATCTACAATCGATCGCAGCTTTAATGCGCTCGTCATTCCCATGGAAACATGATCTTCCTTTCCACCGGACGTGGTGATGTTGTCACAGCTCGCCGGATGCGCGAGCACGCGCGCTTCATTGACCAACGAAGCGGCCGTGACCTGTGCAATCATGAAGCCGGACTCCAAACCCGGCTGTCGCGCGAGAAATGCGGGCAGGCCCTCGTTCTTATCGGGATTAACCAGCCGATCGGTTCGCCGTTCGCTCATGTTCATCAGATCGGTAACCGCAATCCCAGCATAATCGAACCCCAACGCAAGCGGCTCGCCATGAAAATTGCCGCCGGAAATCACCTCGCCGCTTTCCGCAAATACAAGTGGATTATCGGTCGCCGATGCGGATTCGATCAGCAAAATATCTTCGCAATGCGCCAGCGCGCCGCGCACTGCGCCGTGCACCTGCGGCATGCAACGCAAGCTGTATGCGTCCTGGACACGCGGATCGCCCGTGAGATGCGACTGACGAATTTCGCTGCCCTCCATCAGCGACAACAGATGTTCGGCAACGGCTTTCTGGCGTGGGTGTGGACGCGCATCCTGTAACCGCAAATCGAAAGCGGCAGGCGTACCTTTCAGCGCTTCGAGACTCATCGCGCCGGCGACGTCGGCAACACGCGCGACACGTAGTGCGCGCAAAAGAACCAGCCCACCGACCGCGTGCATTGCCTGGGTACCATTGAGGAGTGCCAGGCCTTCTTTTGCTTCGAGTTGGAGCGCCGTTAAGTGAGCGCGTCTCAGCGCCTCGGCGCTCGGCATCCGTTCCGTTTCAAAAAATGCTTCGCCTTCACCGATGAGACTCAATGCCAGATGCGCAAGCGGAGCGAGATCGCCGCTCGCACCGACAGAGCCCTTTTCCGGAACGACAGGATAAACGTGTCGATTGAGCATTTCACAAAGCAATTGAATAATTTCCAGCCGAACGCCGCTGAAGCCGAGCGCAAGCACGTTTGCGCGCAACAGAATCATCGCCCGCACCTCGGCCTCGGACAGCGGATTTCCAATTCCGCAGGCATGGCTGCGGACAAGGTTTAGCTGAAGCTGGCGCAAGTCACTCTGTGGAATCCGAACATCGGACAACTTGCCAAATCCGGTGTTGACTCCGTAAACCACCACATCACGCGCCACGATTTGTTCGATCACTTTGCGCGACGCGAGAATACGCGGACGCGCGAGCGAAGAAATGTGAACGGGCTCGGGTCCGAGAGCGACCGCTGCGAGTTGAACAAGAGAAATCTGTTCGCCGTTCAGCTCCATTGCTACAGGTTAGTGGGAAAAGGGCAAAATGTGAAGGCAAGGCACAAAGGCCAAACACGTCCCATGCGAGTCCATGTTTAGCGCCAAAGGTGCCGCGCAAGATTCAGCCTGGAGCAGCGCCCCAGGGATTCAATCACCGATGAATGCAGCGCTGAAAGCGCGATTCAGTGTCTCAAGGAAATGATATGACGGGTGCGACTTTGCTTGGTGATTTGCGCAAAAGCTGAATCGCGCATTCAGCGCTGATGGGTTCAGCAATCCACAAGTCCTGGGACGCTGTCCCAGGCTTCGACATGAGTGGCGCGCCTTTGACGCTAAACACATGCTCAGAATTGTTGAAACGTTCAAGCGTTCAACCGCTTGAATCGGAGAAAGAAAAAGGCCAGGCCGGAGCACGACCTGGCCTTTGGGCGAATCCGCCCGAATTAAATTGCCGTATGCCGGATCTATTT
>Ga0137364_10001474_pt1 | contig 11078 bp, 7 predicted proteins | sample SagtaG_10_FD_104798 | JGI IMG/M metagenome (GOLD analysis project Ga0137364, IMG submission 104798) | Vadose zone soil microbial communities from Sagehorn Ranch, Mendocino, California, USA - Sage1_L_20_16 metaG | ecosystem: Environmental > Terrestrial > Soil > Vadose zone | place: USA... | reverse complement strand
TCTTGATTGAGGTCGAGTACCGAGACGTAGATTTCGCCCGCAGCCAGCTTGATCGTGTCCTGGAAGTAGGGTTGGTCCCCCTTTCGTCGCAGTTCCGGTTCGGGAACGATCCTTATCGCTCCGCGGGAACCCAAACGGTCGACCCGGACGATCTCGCGTCCGCCATCCTCGATGCCGATGATACGAAACTGTGCGTATTCAGGCTTGGCGCTGAGTTCCGCCACGAGGCGCTCTGCAATCCGTTGGTGCCATGTCTTTTCGGAGACGCCGTCGACGGGATCGATGCCGCCTCCCAGATGCCCGCGGATCAACCCGTTCAATGCAGCCGCATATCGAAAGCTGGCGATATCGGCAGGGGCGCCGCGCACATGGGATTGCAGATCGGCGGCGATCAGCCGCGAATGACTCTCGGTCCGATCGAGCACGCGCGGCGGGATCATCTGCTCCACGCTACGGTAGCTCAGCCATCCGACCGCGGACACCGCGATCGCAACCAACGCAATCATCGCGATCGCTAGTCTGGTTGTAAGCGTCATCGTTGCTTCCGCCCTATTCCGGTACCGCCCCGGCGTGCAACCAGACGGAATGGAACAACGCCCTCGGCATCATCGGCCGGAAGCTATATCACCGACCGTCGGGGATGACGATGATCGCTGCTTTGCGGCCTCCAGACAGCTCGCCACGGCGGCCAGCAGAACGGCCGGTTTGAAAGGCTTTTGCAGGCTCGAGACCGCGCCGAGCCTGGTCGCCATCGTCAGGAAATCCGGACCTGAACTGAAATCCGAAGTGCCGGGATTGCCTGATATGACGATGATCGGGATCAGCGGTTTCTGTTGCAGCACCAGCCTCATCGTTTCCAGCCCGTCCATTCCCGGCATGTAGATATCGAGAAACAGCAGATCGAAATCGCCGGCTTCGAATATCGCAAGCCCTTTGCGGCCGTCGCCGGCGACCACGACGCTGTGGCCAGCCCGTTCCAGCAGCAGCCGGATGGTGGCGCGGACCGCGCTGTCATCGTCCACAACGAGAATCCTTGCCAAAGCCTATTTCTCCGGTCTGAACCTGGAATCAAGTCAACGGCAGGTTGCAACGTTTCGCCGAATTTGCGTTCTCGTGCAAGTACTTCCCGGGATGGGCGTCGCTCCGATGCTGCCGATGCATTTTCGGTAAATATTCCATGTGCATGGTTGAGGGCAGACACGAATGGTGGGCAACGCCGCGTCGCCGGATTTGATTCGCCGACATTTGCATCGCCTCACGACCTCGCGCTGTGCGTGCGGCGGGGTACCGGCAGCGCTGGCGGCGGTCGGACGGCCGGCGTCATCCAAAGTCGCCTGCCCGCAAGGCGCACGGTGTTATGCCTCGTGCGGGGCTTGCCCCGCAGGGACCGCCTGTGGGATGACCTAAGCGGTCACGAACAGGTGTTGCAATGACGAACAAGAAGGATCCGGAAACGCTCCGCAGCGCGCGCTGGTTTGCGCCCGACGATCTCCGCGCCTTCGGCCATCGCTCGCGCGCCATGCAGATGGGCTATGCGCCGGAGGAATGGAAAGGGCGTCCGGTGATCGCGATCCTCAACACCTGGTCGGACGCGCAGCCCTGCCACATGCATTTCAAGTCCCGCGTCGACGACGTCAAGCGCGGCATCCTGATGGCCGGCGGCTTTCCGATGGAGCTGCCGGCGCTGTCGCTCTCGGAATCCTTCTTGAAGCCGACCACCATGCTCTACCGCAATCTGCTGGCGATGGAGGCCGAGGAATTGCTGCGCGGCCATCCCGTCGACGGCGTGGTGCTGATGGGCGGCTGCGACAAGACCACGCCGGCGCTGCTATTGGGCGCCACCAGCGTGGGTCTGCCCGCGATCTATCTGCCCGCAGGGCCGATGCTGCGCGGCAACTGGAAGGGCAAGACGCTGGGCTCGGGTTCGGATGCCTGGAAATACTGGGACGAGCGGCGCGCGGGAAAAATCTCCGACAAGGATTGGGTCGATGTCGAGGCCGGCATCGCGCGCAGCTACGGCACCTGCATGACCATGGGCACTGCATCGACCATGACCGCGATCGCCGAATCGATCGGCATGACGTTGCCGGGGGCGTCATCGATCCCGGCCGCGGATGCCGGTCACATCCGCATGAGTTCGGAATCCGGCCGCCGCATCGTCGAGATGGTGTGGGAGGATTTGACGCCGAAGAAGGTTCAATCCCGCAAGGCCTTCGAGAATGCCATCGCGGTGGCGATGGCGATGGGCTGTTCGACCAATGCCATCATTCATCTGATCGCGCAGGCGCGCCGCGCCGGCCAGGACATCGGGCTCGAGGATTTTGAAACGGCCAGCCGCAAGGTGCCTGTGATCGCCAATGTCCGTCCCTCCGGCGACAAATATCTGATGGAGGATTTCTTCTACGCCGGCGGCCTGCCCGGGTTGATGAGCCGGATCAGGGGTCATCTGCATCTCGACGCGATGACGGTGACCGGCAAGACTCTCGGCGAGAACATTGCCGGCGCCGACGTCTACAATGACGATGTAATCAGGACCGTCGCGAATCCGATCTATGCCGAGGGCGCGCTCGCGGTGCTGAAAGGCAATCTTGCGCCGGACGGCTGCGTGATAAAACCGAGCGCGTGTGAGCCGCGCTTCCTGAAGCACACTGGCCCGGCGCTGGTATTCGACGATTATCCTTCGATGAAAAAGGCGATCGACGACCCCGATCTCGATGTCACGGCCGATCATGTCTTGATCCTGCGCAATGCCGGACCGCAGGGCGGGCCGGGCATGCCGGAATGGGGCATGCTGCCGATCCCGACCAGGCTGGTGAAGCGGGGCGTGCGCGACATGGTGCGGCTGTCGGATGCGCGCATGAGCGGCACCAGCTATGGCGCCTGCATTTTGCATGTCTCGCCGGAATCCTATATCGGCGGCCCGCTGGCGCTGGTGCAGAACGGTGATCGCATCACGCTCGATGTCGCCGCGCGCAGCATCAATCTCGAGGTGCCGGAGGCGGAGCTGGCGAAACGCCGTGTCCAATGGAAGCCACCCGAAACCCGCTTCGAGCGCGGCTACGGCTGGATGTTCACGCGCCATATCAAGCAGGCCAATGAAGGCTGCGATTTCGATTTTCTCGAAACTTCATTCGGCGCGCCAGTGGATGAGCCGTCGATTTATTAACGTCGTCATTCCGGGGCGTCCAAAGGACGAATCCGGAATCTCGAGATTCCGGGTCTGGTCGTTCCGACCATCCCGGAATGACGGATGTGAGGACGCGGAAAACCATGACCAAGCTGAGTGACACCACCCGCAATAGACTGAAAACCATCTCAACCGCAACGGTAGCCACCGCGCTCTACAAGCGCGGTTTTCGAACCCAGTGCATTCAGGACGTGCATCCGCTCAGCCCAGATCAACCGACGCTGGTCGGCGAGGCCTTTACGCTGCGCTACATGCCGGCGCGCGAAGACCTCAACAAGCTTGATGTGTTCCGCGATCGCGCCCATCCGCAGCGCAAGGCGGTGGAAGATTGTCCGCCGGGCGCGGTGCTTGTCATGGACAGCCGCAAGGATGCCCGCGCCGCGTCCGCGGGCGCCATTCTGGTGACGCGGCTGATGCAGCGCGGCGTTGCCGGCGTCGTCACCGACGGCGGTTTGCGTGACTCCGCCGAAATCGCAAAACTCGGCTTTCCCGCTTTTCACCACCGGCCGAGCGCGCCCACCAACCTGACGCTGCATCAGGCGATCGAGATCAACGGTCCGATCGGCTGCGGCGACGCGCCGGTGTTTCCCGGTGACGTCATCTTAGGCGACAGCGACGGCGTGATCGTGATCCCGGCGCATCTTGCGGACGAGATCGCCAACGAAGCCATCGAGATGACCGCGTTCGAGGATTTTGTCACCGAAGAGGTTCGCAAAGGCCGTTCGATCTTCGGGCTCTATCCCGCGACCGACGAACAGACGCTGACCGACTTCGCGGCGTGGCGGAAGGCCGTGGGACGATAATCGGCGTTCCCCGGACGCTGCGCAGCGTTTCACGCTGCACCGAATTCGGGACACGAGGGAGAAGCGCAAGAGCAATGCAACTATGAAAGGATCACGCCATGCTGATGTTCAATAATCTGATCGACGGCGAATGGATGTCCGATGGGGCACGTTCGCCCAACGTCAATCCGTCGGATACCAACGATGTTGTCGGCGAGGCCGTGCGCGGCACCCGCGCCCAGGCCGATGCCGCGGTCGCCGCCGCCAAGGCTGCATTTCCGGCGTGGTCGCGCTCGACGCCGCAGGTTCGCTATGACATTCTGAAGAAGGCCTCGGACGAAATCCTGGCGCGCAAGGACGAACTCGGCCGCCTGCTGTCGCGCGAGGAAGGCAAGACCCTGCCTGAGGGCGTCGGCGAGGCCGCGCGCGCCGGACAAATCTTTGCATTCTTCGCCGGCGAATGCCTGCGCATGGGGGGCGAGAAGCTGGCCTCGGTGCGCCCCGGCATCGACATCGAGGTCACCCGCGAGGGGCTCGGTGTTGTCGGCCTGATCACGCCGTGGAATTTCCCGATCGCTATCCCGGCCTGGAAGATCGCGCCGGCGCTCGCCTACGGCAACACGGTGGTGATCAAGCCCGCCGATCTGGTGCCGGGTTCGAGTTGGGCGCTGGTCGATATCCTGCATCGCGCCGGTCTGCCGAAGGGCGTGCTCAATCTGGTGATCGGCCGTGGCTCCGAGGTCGGCGCCGCGCTGCTGGAGCATCCCGATGTCGCCGCGATCAGCTTCACTGGTTCGGTCGCAACCGGGCACAAGGTCGCGGCGGCCTGCATCGCGTCGCGGCCGATGAAGAAATTCCAGCTCGAGATGGGCGGCAAGAATCCGCTGGTCGTTCTCGACGATGCCGATCTGAAGGTGGCGGTGGAATGCGCCGCCAACAGCGCGTTCTTCTCCACCGGCCAGCGCTGCACCGCGGCCTCGCGGCTGATCGTCACCAAGGGCATTCACGACAAATTCGTCGCAGCACTCACCGAACGCGTAAACGGCCTCAAGATCGACGACGCTTTGAAAGCCGGCACCGATATCGGCCCCGTGGTCGATCAAAGCCAGCTCGATCAGGATCTGAAATATCTCACGATCGGCAAGGAGGAGGGCGCGAAGCTTGCCTTCGGCGGCGAGCGCCTCAGGCGTGATGCGCCCGGTTTCTATCTGCAACCGGCGCTGTTCACCGACGTCACCAACAAGATGCGGATCGCGCGCGAGGAAATCTTTGGGCCGGTCGCAGCCGTCATTCGCGTCAACGATTATGCGGAAGGCCTGGCCACCGCGAACGACACCGAGTTCGGCCTGTCCGCCGGAATCTGCACCACCAGCCTGAAATATGCCAGCGACTTCAAGCGTAACGCCGAGGCCGGCATGGTGATGGTCAATCTGCCGATCGCCGGTGTCGACTATCACGTGCCGTTCGGTGGCCGAAAGGGCTCCAGCTTCGGACCGCGCGAACAGGGCACATACGCGGCGGAATTCTATACGACCGTCAAGACCGCCTACACGATGCCATAAGGATTGCCGGAGTAACGCTCGATTCGTATCAGCCATCGGCACGCCGGCCCCGGATAAAACCAAAAAAAGACCCAAGGAGGATTCTCCATGACCCTTACACGACACGACACGACTTGCTTGCGGCCGCGGGTGCGACCGCGGCTTCGTCGATGCTTTCCCCGTGCAGCCGGCCCACGAAGCGAACGCATACGCGATCGCGACTTCGTCAAGGCGGTGATTACGCCAGAGGCGCGATCAGGAGTTGTGCAGGTCTCGACGATACAGAAACCTCTGCATGTCCGGCACGAACCGCTCCTGCAGGAATCCTGATTTCAGCAGCACCCTCTGCGAAGCGGCATTTTGCGGATGGGCGAAGGCGCGCAGCGTCGGCCAACGCGCCTGCTGCCTTGCCAGGGCAACGCAGAAGAGCGTTAATTCCGTCGCATAGCCCTTGCCCCATGCGGCCGGAGCAAAGAAGTACCCGACCTCGATGCCCCAGCCGGGGTCGAACGGGTCTTCGTAGAGCCCGCCAAAACCGATCGCTACGCCCGCTTCCTTTTCGATTATGACCCAGGGAGCGCAGCCGACGCGCCGGCGTTGCCGCTCATGCGCGACGAGATAGCGCCGGCAGTCGCGCAACGACGCCTGCCGCACCGTGTACTGCATCGCCGTCGCGTCGCCGAGAAATTCAAATAACGGCGAAGCGTCTGTCAGACGCGGCGACCGGAGCAGCAGGCGTGCGGTTTCGAGCGGCATGTGCCCACACTACGCTTCACCGGTGGAAATTCAAATCCACCGAAGAAGCTCGAGCCCTACACCCCACCTCGCTCCGCCATCCCCACCGCCCACAGCGCGAACGCATAGGCGATCGCGACTTCATCGAGCCGATGGAAGCGGCCGGACGCGCCGCCATGGCCGGCGCCCATATTGGTGCGCAACAGCACCGGACCGCCGCCGGTCATGGTCGCGCGCAGCCGCGCGATCCATTTCGCCGGCTCCCAATAGGTCACGCGCGGATCGGTCAATCCGCCCATCGCCAGGATCGCCGGATAATCCTTCGCGGCGATATTGTCATAGGGCGAATAGGACAGGATGGTTTTGAAGTCTTTCTCGCTCTCGATCGGGTTGCCCCATTCCGGCCATTCCGGCGGCGTCAGCGGCAGGGTGTCGTCGAGCATGGTGTTGAGCACGTCGACGAACGGCACTTCGGCGACGATGCCTGCGAACAACTCGCCGGCGCGATTGGCGACCGCGCCCATCAGCATGCCACCGGCGCTGCCGCCATGACCGACGATGCGTTTGCGGCTTGTGTATTTGGCGTCGATCAGTGCGCGGCCGGAAGCCGCGAAATCCTCAAAGCTGTTGGTCTTCTTTTCGCGCTTGCCGTCGAGATACCAGCCCCAGCCCTTGTCGGCGCCGCCGCGGATATGCGCGATCGCATAGACAAAGCCGCGGTCGACCAGCGACAGCCGGTTGGCGGAAAACGACGCTGGCATCGCCATGCCGTAGGAGCCGTAGCCATAAAGCAGCAGCGGCGCCGTTCCGTCACGCTTGAGGTCGCGGCGGTGAAGGATCGAGACCGGCACCTCGGCGCCGTCATGTGATTTCGCCATGATGCGGGTGGTGACGTAGTCGGCCGGATTATGGCCGGAAGGAATTTCCTGGCGCTTGCGCAGGATGCGGACGCGGCTCGCCATGTCGTAGTCGTAGACTTCCGACGGCGTCGTCATCGACGAATACGAGAAGCGCAAATTGGTGGTGTCAAACTCATAGCCGCCCATGGTGTCGAGCGAATACGCCGTCTCGTCGAAGGCGATGGCGTGCTCGTCGCCGTTGCCGAGATCGCGGATCACGATCGAGGGCAGGGCGTTGGCGCGCTCCAGCCGCACCAGGTGATTGGCATAGAGCTCGACATCGATGATGTAGACGCCCTCGCGATGCGGGATCAGGTCGCGCCAGGTCACGCGCTCCGGTAGTATCAAGGCAGCGACGACGATCTTGAAGTCGATCGCGCCATCGGCATTGGTGAGAATGAACAGTTTATCGCCGCGATCGGCCACCGAATATTGCACGCCCTTTTCGCGCGCCGCCACCAGCCGCGGTTTTGCTTCCTCGTTGACGAGATCGACCAGCCATTGTTCGGAGGTTTCGTGGTCGCCGCCGGCGATCACGCAGAACCGGCCGCTGGCGCTTTCATGGATGTGGGTGAACCAGCCGGTGTCGTTTTCCTGATGGATCAGGACGTCATCCGATTGCGGCGCGCCGAGGCGATGGCGCCAGACCTGCATCGGGCGATGGTTGTCGTCGAGCTTTACGTAGTAAAACGCCGTCGAGGCCGCGTTCCAGACCACGGCGCCGTCGGTCTCCTCGACGAGGTCGTCGAGGTCTCTACCGCTGGCCCAGTCGCGCACGCGAAGGGCAAAATATTCCGAGCCCTTGATATCGGCGCTCCAGGCTTCCAGCCTGTGATCCGGTGAGTGCCGGCTGCCGCCGAACTTGAAATATTCATGATCGGCCGCAAGCTTATCGCCATCGAGCACGATCTCGATTTCGCCGCCGTCACGCGGGCAGCGGCCGAACATCTCATGCTCACCGCCGTCGCGGAATTTGCGCAAATAGGCAAAGGGACCATCCGGCGCGGGCACGCTGGAATCGTCCTCCTTGATCCGCCCGCGCATTTCCGCAACCAGCGTCTTTTGCAAGTCCGCGGTGTGGCCGAGCAGGCTTCCGGTATAGGCGTTCTCCGCTTCGAGGTACTTGCGGATATCCGCGTCGAGGTTCGACGGGTCGCGCAACACCTCCTGCCAGTTTTCATCCTTCAGCCAGGCGTAGTCATCGGCAATGGCGATGCCGTGGGTAGTGAAAGAATGCGGTCGGCGCGGCGCCGATGGTGCCGGCTTGGCTTTTGTCGGTTGTGTCACTTAGGTCCTCGTTCGATGCCCGCGGATATGATTGCGGGCCCATGCTGCCATATCGGTGCAATTCGGCGGATTGCTAGATGCCATCGCCGCTGCGGCAGGGCTAATTGCGCAAACTGCTTGGGCATATGTTCTGCCTTGAGAGCCGATGGCTGCCGAAAGGTGTTTTCGGGACGTCGCTCGTCTGCGTTTGCACGCCAGAAGGTCGAAACGGGCGTGCGATCCAGAAGCGGGCTAGCTTAGCTGTTGCGCAGCCGTGAGATGGCATTGCCGCCGAATGCCGGGATCCGGTTGACGGCCAGCACCACCGCAAAGGTAATCACCAGCATCGCGATGACCAGGACCGAGATTGCGGCAAGATCGCCGCTTTCGTTGAGGTCGTAGATCAGCACGGAGAGCACCTTGGTCTGCGACGTGAACAGCACGATCGCGGCCGATAATTCCCGCATCACGCCGATGAAGATAAAGCACCAGGTCGCGATCACGCCGGTGCGCAGCAGCGGTGCCGTGATCTGGCGCAGCGACTGCAGCCGGGTGGCGCCGAGGATGCGGCTGGCGTCTTCGAGCTCGGGATGGATGGTGGCAAAGGCCGCCTGTAATTGCTGATAGGCCGACGGCAGGTTGATGGTGAGGAACGCGATCAGCAGGATCCATAGCGTGCCATACAGCACGAAGGGCGGCCGCGTGTAGCTGAGAAATAAGCCGACACCGAGCACGATCCCGGGCACCGCGACCGGGGCGGTGGCCAGAAAGCCGAGCAAGCGCGAGCCCGCGATCACCCGGCGGGTGGTGACATAGGCGGTCACAAGCGCCAGCATGGTTCCAATGGTTGCGGTCGCGGCGCCCAAAATCACGGTGTTCTTCAGCGCCAGCCGGGTCGACGATAATTCAGTAAACACGAACACGATGTTATGCAGCGTCAACGTCGAAGGCGCCACCAGCGTAGTCGCGTTCGGCGAGAACGCGGCGTTGAGCAGCGCGAAATACGGCAGGAACACCGGATTGAGCAGCACCACCAGGCAGAACGCCAGCGCCGCCCAGCGCCACCTCTTCATCTCGACGCGGCGCGGCGCGCCATATTTGCCGCCGACCACCGAATAGCCGCGGCGGCCCAGAATGAACTTTTGGGCCTGCAGCAGCAATATCGTCAGCAGCAGCAGCGGCACCGCGGCGGCTGCGGCCAATTCAAGTTTCGGCGGATACTGGAACAGGCTCCAGATTTTCGTGGTCATGGTGTGGAAGCCGGCCGGCAGCGCCAGGATCGCCGGCGACCCGAACAGGGTCATGGCCTGCAGGAAGGCGATCAATGCGCCGGCGACCAGTGCAGGGAGCGCCAAGGGAATGGTAACGCGCCGCGCCGTGGTCCAGGCCTTGCCGCCGAGAATGGCGGAAGCATCCTCGAGTTCGCCCGGCATGTTATCCAGGGCGTTGGCGACGAGCACGAACACGAACGGGAACGTGTAGCAGGAGATGACAAAAATGATTCCCGTCAGCGAATAGATATTGAACAGGTGCGCATCGGCTTCCGCGCCCGTCAAGTACCGATACGCCTGGTTGAGCAATCCGCTGTTCGGCGCCGCCAACAACTCCCAGGCCACCGCGCCGAGAAACGGCGGCGTCACGAACGAGGCCGTGACCAGCGCGCGGATGAATTGCCGCCCGGGCATATCGGTGCGCGACACCAGCCATCCCATGGGCGCTGCGACCGCGCAGCAGATCGCGGCGGAGGTGGTGGCGATGATGGCCGTCGTCAGCAACGGATCGAGGAAGTCCGGGTCGGTGAACAGCGTGACGAAATTCTGCAGGGTCGGATAACGCGCCTTGTCGGTAAGGCTGTAAACCGCGAGCCACGACAGCGGCAGCACGATCAGGAGGATCAGACATGCCGCGAACAGCGACAGCACCGGCTTGGTCCAGTCGATGCGGGGTTTTGCGATGTCGATACCACCGGTGATGGTCATTTGCTAGTAGCCCAGCAATTGCTCCTCATCCTGAGGAGCGGCGTCTTCGCCGCGTCTCGAAGGATGAGAATGCGTGGTGGCCTCATGGTTCGAGACGGCGCAAGCGCGCCTCCTCACCATGAGGGGAGAGAGCCTAAACCCGGAACAGCTTGGCATAGCGTGTCTTGATCTCTTCCGTCATCTTCTCGACGCCGGCGGCGTCTTCCTTCATCAACTTGATGTCGGAAATCTTCCGCCGTCCCGGCTTCGCCTGCACCTGCGCGTGCACTGAATATTGCGCGGTGAAATCGATGAAGAACTGCTGGGTCTCACGGCTGTGCAGCCATGCCTGAAATAATTTTGCGGCATTGGGATGCGGCGCGGTGGCGAAGATTCCGGTCGGCCCTGAAATCGTCGGCGTGCCCTCGATCGGATATACCGGCTCGACCGGCTGGCCTGCTTCCTTCAACAGCACGATGCCGTATTCGTTGCCGTCGGCCATCACGGCGCGTTCGCCGAGCGAGAGTTTCTTGGGCGGGTCGGTCGATGATTGTACTTGCATGACGCGCTGCTTCGACAGCTTCTCCATGTAGTCCCAGCCGAGTTCGCGGACCAGCTGGAAGGTCGCGGTCATGATGGTGCCGCTATAGGCGGGATGGCCCTTGACCATCTTGCCGGCCCATTTGGGGTCGAGCAGGTCGGCAAAACTT
>Ga0137364_10001469_pt1 | contig 11085 bp, 8 predicted proteins | sample SagtaG_10_FD_104798 | JGI IMG/M metagenome (GOLD analysis project Ga0137364, IMG submission 104798) | Vadose zone soil microbial communities from Sagehorn Ranch, Mendocino, California, USA - Sage1_L_20_16 metaG | ecosystem: Environmental > Terrestrial > Soil > Vadose zone | place: USA... | reverse complement strand
GCTTTGATCTCATCCTGTTGGGCAAGCGGCATTCCGCTGTAGATATACGCCGGCACGCCGTGGCGGGTCTGAGTTTGCGGAACCATGGCGTAGAGTTCGAGACGGCGTTTCTGCAATTTGTCGGTGGTCCAAGTTGAGTAAACTGTGGTAGGGCCGCTGACTTCGGCGGTCGTCGAATACCGGGAATACGGGTAATGCGTTCCGGAAATGGCGACGGGCTCAGACTGCTCCGCGCAGCCGGCGAAACCGGCGGCCAATATTACTGCCAATAGTTGTTTCATATCTTTATTTTGGGGTTCGCTTGCTGAGAGAATTTCGATTATAACCTATTGAACCACACAACTTCATCGCAGTCGCGGAAGTTTATTTTGCCTTTCGTCGAGAGCTTCATAATTTCCCAACAATCCAATCCAAACAGGTCGTCGCTGACGATTCACAATGACAAACTGCGCTTGCCTCAGGGTCATTGACATGCTGGCGAGCCTCGTTACTATCCTCGCCCTATGAGATTTCCCCTCCCGCTCACGACCAAAATTGCGGCCTACATGATTGGGCATAAGCTGCGCGGCACGAAGAAATTCGCCACCGTGCTCCAGCTCGAGCCGCTGCACACGTGCAACCTCACTTGTACCGGCTGCGGTCGGATTCGCGAATACTCGACTTCGCTCAAGGACATGATGAGTCTGGAGGATTGCCTCGGTGCGGCGAAGGAATGCAATGCACCGATGGTTTCAATCTGTGGCGGCGAACCGCTAATTTATCCGCACATCGAAGCTCTGGTGGACGGGCTGCTCGATCAGGGCCGGATCGTTTACATCTGCACAAACGAGATGTTCATGCGCAAGAAAATGCGCGAATGGCTGACGTCGGAATTGGCGAAGGCGCACAACGGCAACGGCAAGAAATTTCAGGATAAGATCGACATCCTACTCGCGAATGGATTGATCTCCGAGAAAGATGCGGCGGAGATTCGCAAAGGACCGAAAGATCCGGCGAAGCCAACGATCGGCCCGACGAAATGGATGTACTGGAACGTGCACCTCGATGGGCTCGAGCGGATTCACGATTTGATCGTCGAGCGCGAAGGTGTGTTCAAGGAATGCATTCTCGCGATCAAGATGGCGAAAATCCTCGGCTATCAGGTCGCGACCAACACAACGATCTACAAGGAGACCGACATGAAGGAGGTCGAGCAGATGTTCGATTATCTTTCGGATCTGGGCGTGGACGGTCACACCATTTCGCCCGGCTACGAATACGACGCGGCCAAGAAAGACATGATCAAGCGGCTCAATCTGCGGCCGGAAAATTTTTTCCTTACCCGCAAGATGACCATCGCGAAGTTCCAGAAGATCGAGGACTGGATGAACCGCTACACGTTACTCGGCACGCCGATCTATTTTGAATTTCTCGCCGGCAAACGCAATCTCACTTGTTCAGCCTGGGCGATCCCGACGCGGAACATTCGTGGCTGGAAAGGCCCGTGCTATCTGATGACCGACGCGCATTACTCGAGTTACGCCGAACTGCTGGAGAAAGTGCAGTGGGAAAAATACGGCGTTGTCGATGGTGTTGCGCGCGACAGCCGGTGCGAGAACTGCATGGTGCATTGCGGCTACGAGCCTACCGCCAGCCTCGGCCTGCAAGCGCAACGCGGCGATACTTGGAAAACGATCAAGTTCAATTTCGGACCAAAACCGAAACCAACCGGACGTGGCAGCGAAACGATTGCATTCAATGGCGTGAGCGGCGGGAACGGACACATTACCGGGAATCGAGCGCAAACCGGCGAACAAGTCGCGAACGCCTGATCCTGTCATGTTGAGCGAAGCGAAACATCTCTCGCTATTGTTCTTTTCGGTGCCGGCTCGAAATGATCGGAGATTCTTCGCTTCGCTCAGAATGACAATTTGATAGGATCGATATCGTGAAATCGCAGACAACCAATCTGATTTCTCTACGCGCTGCTGAGCCCGAAGCAGCGGCCACGGAAGAAATCTCGGAGGCAATTGCCCGCGCCCAGGAAAATCTTCTAAGGCAGCAACGTCCCGATGGCCATTGGTGCGGCGAGTTGATGGTGGATAGCACGCTTTGTTCCGACTTCGTGCTTTTCATGCATTGGTGCGCCGAAGTGGATGAAAGGATGCAGCAACGTTGCATCCGCCACATCTTGAAACGCCAGCTTCCGGATGGTGGCTGGAACATTTACCACGGCGGTCCGAGCGAGATCAACGCGTCGGTCAAAGCCTATTTTGCGCTTAAGCTGGCCGGTTATTCAGCCGACCTGCCATTCATGCAGGAAGCGCGCGCCAATATCTTGCGGCTCGGTGGGATTCCTCGCCTGAACACATTCAGCAAACTTTATCTCGCGCTCCTTGGTCAGTTTCCCTGGAAATATTTGCCGACAATCCCGGTGGAAATGGTTCTCCTGCCGCGGTGGGCGCCGTTCCACATCTACAAGATGTCGTCCTGGAGCCGCGCGATGCTCATACCGCTCGCGATCATCAATCATTTTAAACCGACGCGCCATTTGCCCGGCCTCAAGCAATTGCACGAGCTCTATCCGTTAGGCACAGAGCATGAAGATTTCACTGTGCCGCGAGATGCGCGCTTCTTTACCTGGCGGAATTTTTTCCTGCGCGCGGATGGCGTTCTCAAATTTATTGGCGGTCTCGTTGACTCACCGTTGCGCCGCGTTGCGCTTGAGGAAGCGGAACGCTGGATGACCGAACGCATCGGAGAGGGCAGCTATGGGCTGGCCGCGGTTTATCCGGCAATGCTCAATTCGATGATCGCGTTGCGCGCGCTGGGTTACGCAAAAGCGCACCCGCTTTTTGAGAAGGCGAGAAAAGATTTCGCCGGACTTTTCGTGGATGATCCCGAGGATTTCCGGATTCAGCCGTGCTTATCGCCGATTTGGGACACAGCGATCAACGTGATTGCGCTGGCGGAATCAGGGCTGCCTCCGGAAGACCCGGCGCTGAAGAAAGCCGCGAACTGGCTCCTGGAAAAGGAAGTGCGAATTCGTGGCGACTGGACGAAGAATAATTCGCATCCGGAAGCCAGCGGCTGGGCGTTCGAATACAACAACGTTTATTATCCAGACACCGACGACACCGCGATGGTGCTAATGGCGCTGCGCCTGGTTCAGCCGAAGGATCGACAATCGATCGAGGCAGTCTTTGGCCGCGCGCTCCCTTGGCAATTAAGTTTCCAATGTCGCGACGGCGGCTGGGGCGCGTTCGACAAAGATGTCACGACGCCTTGGTTGGAAGACATGCCGTTTGCGGATCATAACGCTATCCTCGATCCCACGTGTAGCGATCTGACCGCGCGGACGCTTGAGCTGTTTGGTTACATCGGTTTTGATCGCAATCATCCGGCAGTGCGACGTGCGCTGCGTTGTCTCATCGACACCCAGGAGAAGGATGGCTCATGGTATGGGCGCTGGGGCGTCAATTACATTTACGGCACCTGGCAGGTTCTGCGCGGTCTGCGCGCGATCGGTCAGGACATGACCCAGGACTGGATCTTGCGCGGACGCGATTGGCTTGAGAGTTGCCAGAATGAAGACGGCGGCTGGGGTGAGACTTGTGCGACCTACGACAATCCCAATTGCAAAGGCCAGGGCGCCAGCACGGCATCGCAAACGGCATGGGCGGTCATGGCTATTTGCGCCTGTGGGGATCTCGATCGACGAAGCATCCAGCGCGGGCTGCGTTTCCTGCTCAATTCTCAAAAAGCGGACGGCTCGTGGGACGAACCAGAAACCACTGGCACAGGTTTCCCGAGAGTTTTCTATCTCAAGTACGACATGTATCGGCAGAATTTTCCGCTTCTGGCGCTCGCCACATATCTGAATTATCGCGAAGGCATGGCGACGCGTCCCGGTTTCTACAGCTGTCGGTAGGGCGACGCTCTGCGGAGACGTCGAATCATTTTGTCGGCTCGACAGAGTCTCGCCCTACCAGAGCGACTGTCGATCTTGCGCCAAAATAAATCCTGTTCATCGCGTTGAATCGATCTAACAGTACACATTATGGCTTACGAATTACCGAAATTACCCTACGACTACAATGCGCTCGAACCGCACATCGACGCGCGGACGATGGAAATCCATCATACCAAACATCACCAGGCTTACATCACCAACGTCAACAACGCGATCAAAGGTAAAGCCGATCTCGAAAGCAAATCGGTAGAAGATTTGATCAGCAATCTGAATTCTGTTCCGGAAGACATTCGCACCGTCGTGCGCAACAACGGCGGCGGTCATGCCAATCACTCTTTCTTCTGGAAAATCATGGGACCGAAAGCCGGTGGCGAACCGAAAGGCAAACTTGCCGATGACATCAAGTCCGCCTTTGGGGGTTTCAATGGCTTCAAGGAAAAATTTGCCGATGCCGGCGTAAAACGTTTCGGCAGCGGCTGGGCGTGGTTGATTAAGAACAAATCCGGAAAATTGGAAATCATCTCGACGCCAAACCAGGATAGTCCGCTGATGGACGGTAACACGCCCATTCTTGGAATCGACGTTTGGGAGCACGCTTATTATCTCAATTACCAGAACCGCCGGCCCGATTACATCAAGGCTTGGTGGAACGTGGTGAACTGGGACGCGGTCGCGAAAAATTACTAGCCTGTTTTGCTGTAGCGGCGGTCTATGACCGCCGTTCTTAATTGATTTCGGCGGTCGCAGACCGCCGCTACAGAAGATGGCTTATCTCAACGAGAACTACTTAAAGCTTCAGGCGGGTTATCTTTTTCCCGAAATCGCGCGACGCGTGCGCGAATTTTGCGACGCGAATCCGAACGCGGCGAGGAAATTGATTCGCTGCGGGATCGGAGATGTGACCGAGCCTTTGCCAAAGGCGGCCATCGAAGCGATGAAGCGCGCGGTGGATGAGCTCGGGGATCGGGAAACGTTTCGAGGCTACGGTCCAGAACAGGGCTACGAATTTCTAAGATCGACAATCGCCGGGCACGATTATCGTGACCGCAACATCGACATTGCCGATGACGAAATCTTCGTCTCCGATGGTTCGAAATCCGATTGCGGTTTCATTCTGGATATTCTTGGCGACCAAAACAAAATCGCGATCACTGATCCGGTTTATCCCGTTTACGTTGATACAAACGTCATGGCCGGTCACACTGGTCCGGCGAAAAAAGACGGCGGCTACGAAGGCATCGTTTACTTGCCGTGCACCGCCGAAAACAAATTCGTTCCCGAGCCGCCGAGCGAACATGTCGATCTTGTTTATCTTTGTTTTCCAAATAATCCGACTGGTGCTGTCGCCTCGCGTGACCAGCTCGCGCGTTGGATCGACTATGCGCGCGAACACAGCGCGATCTTGCTCTTTCATGCCGCTTACGAAGCGTACATTTCTGATGTGGAAATTCCCCATTCGATTTTCGAGATTCCCGGCGCGCGGGAATGCGCGATTGAATTTCGCAGTTTTTCCAAGAACGGCGGTTTCACCGGCGTGCGCTGCGGTTTCACGGTGATGTCGAAAATGCTGTTGGCGCGCACCGAATCTGGAAAAAACCTGCCACTCCATCCGCTGTGGCATCGGCGTTGGAGCACGAAAGCAAACAGTGTTAGTTACCCCGTACAACGCGGTGCCGAGGCGTTATATTCGCCGGAAGGCCGCAAGCAAGTGCGCGAACTTATCGAGCATTACATGGACAACGCGAAAATGCTGCGCGACGCTTGCGCCAAGATCGGTCTAGAAGTCTTCGGCGGAGTAAATGCTCCTTACATCTGGGTAAAAACACCGAATGGCCTAACGAGCTGGCAAATGTTCGACCGTATGCTGCGCGAATTGAATGTCGTCATCACTCCAGGAGCAGGCTTCGGCGCGCAAGGAGAAGGTTATTTTCGGATCTCGGCGTTCAATAGCCGCGCGAACGCCGAGGAAGTAGCGCGGCGCTTGGAAAAACTGCACTGATTCGTCGGCTGTAGCGTGTGCTGTCCTCAGCGCACTCAGCACGTTCGCAGCAAATCCGCTAGGACAGCGGACGCTACAAACGCTTGTCGATCCGGCGAACCCGCGTAGAATGCGCTGAATTTTTAAAGAGGGTGGGCCGGAGTGCCGGATCGAAAACAGAATCTTCCACAACTTTATCGCTTTTGTTTCCTGATGACGGGCGATGCGCGCAAAGCGCAGGAGGTTTTTCACGCGACCTTGCGAGAGGCGGCGCTGCGTTCTTCAAATGGAGAGACTCCCAGCGATCCGTTCTGGCTTTACCGGGATGCCCGCGTGCGTTGCCTGGAGGCCAGCGAGCAAGGCGTGCAAGCCGAAGATGTCGATCTTAATGAGGACGACCTCTCACCCGGCGCTCCGACACAAATCAAGAAGCTCGATGCCAATCAGCTTGCCATCTGGATTTCGGCCGCGCCCGAGCCGCAGCGCACCGCGCTCGCCCTTTTTTATCTCGGAGAATTCGATCATGAGGAAATTCTGGATCTGGCCGAGATCAAGCTCAGTGATTTTTCCCGGTTACTCGCACAGGCGCGCCGGCAGTTTCAAGCGTGGCTGAATGCGACTTTTCCCCAGGAAGAACAGGTGATATGAAAGCGGCCCACTTGTCACGCCAGCAACGCATTCTGGTCCATTGCGCGCCTATCAGCGACGAGCACGTCAGCGATCGTGCCATGCGGGCGGCGATTTTTCGCGCACGCGGCACGGACGAATTTGCCAACCAACAAAGCTTCGATCGCGCCGTGACCGCACTGGTGGAAGCGATTCCGATTCCAGCCGATGTCGCAGAATGGTTCTCCCGCGAGGACCTGGTGCCTCGCCGCAAGTGGAGTTGGAAAAAAACGGCGCGAAATCCGGCTGTGGTTGCCATTGGGATTGCGCTTGCGGTGATCGCCGGCGTATTCGCCTTCCAGTTCAGCGAGCACCTCCACGATTTCCCAGGAATTGGGACTGCGAGGAAATTGTTAGGCGTCGCTGGTTCGACTAAATCGGTCATGCTCGATCCGATGAAAGTAGACGCGGGGACATTGGGAGATTTGTTTTTCATGAAGCATCAGCTCGAACATTACGATGTGCCTCCCGAGTTCGCCGATTTCCGGACGCTCGGTTGCCGCGTGTTTGATGACGAAGAAGGACATCGCGTTGCGCAGATTTGGATTGTCGAAAAGAAAATGCAACTCTTCCTGTTTCCTGCCGAAAAAGATCCGAAGAGCGGCGCCGTGCGCGACTTTTCCGGCTGGCGTAACGTCGAGCAGGAAGGCTGGGCCGGTGTAGTGCGCGAGAAAAACGGTGTCTGCTTTATGGCTGCCTTGCGCGGAAGCGCAAGAGATTTGGCGCCATATCTCGCGAAAGCGAAAGAGTAGGGATCCATTTTCTCTTACTCATGCTCATGCAGGAGTAAGAGTAAGAAGGAGCGGAACCATCCAAGATCGACAGCCCGCGTCGCGTTGACAGTTTAGGCCGCGCGATAGAAACTTTGACCCCGTCAACGCCAGGGTAGCTCAGCGGTAGAGCAGGGGACTCATAAGCCCTTGGTCGGGAGTTCAATTCTCCCCCCTGGCATTCTTTATTTGAACGTTCAAAGTTGGGCGTTGAGCGTTTCCGAAGATTGTCTCACTGTGAGTAATGAGAATTTGTTCGACAAGCTATTCGCGCGTGGAAATTCCTATTGGCTCACCCGCTTTGTCATTTTGCGGCTGCTCGGTTTTGTTTACGCAGTCGCGTTTCTGGTCGCGGCGAATCAACTCGTTCCGCTTATCGGCGAGCACGGCCTAACACCTGCGAATCATTTTCTTAACGGAATTCAAACAGAGCTCGGTTCACGCGCTGCGGGCGTGATCCATCTGCCAACGCTTTTCTGGTTCGGCATTTCGGATAACGCATTGTCGATCTTCGCCTGGATCGGTTTTGGACTTTCACTGGTTGTTCTTGGCGGCTACGCAAACGCGATCATGATGTCGATCTTGTGGGCGATGTACATGTCGATCGTTCACGTCGGCCAAATCTGGTACGGATACGGTTGGGAAACGCAGCTGCTGGAGACCGGCTTCTTGTCGATCTTTCTTTGTCCGTTGCTCGATGGCCGCCCGTTTCCGAAATGCCGGCCACCGCTCCTCGTGATCTGGCTTTTTCGCTGGCTCGGGTTTCGCATCATGATCGGCGCCGGTTTGATCAAGTTGCGTGGCGATCCGTGCTGGCGCGATCTCACATGTCTTTATTATCACTACGAAACGCAGCCGATCCCGAATCCGATCAGCCGCTATCTCCATTTCGCACCGCATTGGTTTCACAAAGTTGAAACGGCCTGGAATCATTTCATCGAATTGGTCGTGCCGTGGTTTTCGTTCGGGCCCCGGCACGCGCGTCACGTCGCCGGAGTGCTTCTCGTCACTTTCCAAGTCTTTCTCATCATCAGCGGCAATCTGTCGTTTCTGAATTATGTCACGATCATTCCATTCCTGGCATGTTTCGATGACACCTTTTTGCGACATGTTCTACCAAGCTGGCTCGTCAGGCGCAGCGAACGGGCCGCACGGGAATCGGAGCCGTCGCGAATCAACAACAGGATTGCCATCGCATTGTCGATCCTGGTCGCATTTCTAAGCATTGCACCGGTAACGAATCTAATTTCCGCGCGTCAGCTCATGAATTCTTCGTTCGATCCATTCGACATCGTTAACACATATGGCGCGTTTGGCAGCGTCGGGAAAGAGCGCGACGAAATTGTGTTTGAAGGAACCGACAGTCTTTTTATCAGCGGCGCGCAATGGAAGGAATACGAATTCACAGCGAAACCGGGCGATCCGAATCGAAGGCCGCCGTTCGTCGCGCCGTATCAACCGCGCATCGATTGGCAAATTTGGTTCGCGGCCATGGCGTCACCGGGAGAATATCCGTGGACGTTCAATTTTGTCTGGAAACTTCTGCATAACGATATCGGCACGCTATCGCTTATCGCGAACAATCCATTCCCGAGTAAACCGCCGCATTACATCCGCGCACGGCTTTATCGTTATCAATTCGCACCGCCCGGCGAGAAAGCGTGGTGGAAACGCGATCTAATCGGCGAATGGTTGCCGCCACTTTCGGTGGATGATCCGGATTTTCGACACATCCTCAATGCGATGGGATGGCTCGAATAACGAAGATCGACATCTACAGTCGCGCTTTTAAGCGGGCGACAGTCTCTCTCATCATTCGGTAGCCGAAATGTCCCTGCGGCACGCGCAGCAGCTCCGATCCCCGCCATTTGTGATGGATCGCCTCAATGTCGCTCGGACGTGCAATTGAATCGAACTCGCCGGCCACGAACAAGACGCATTCCGCCGCGCAGAGCGGATCGTTATGCAGCGGTGAGCTGAGATGAAAATGGCGCGCTACCAAAGAGCTGTCGATGTTTGCTCGGCGCAGCTTCCGGCACATCGCAGCTGTGCTTGGATTTTGCCAGATCGCGTGATCAACGTTTACGATTGGCGCCATCAAAGCGACGAAACGAAAATCGTGCTCGACCATGGCAAGCAACGCGCCGATCCAACCGCCATAACTGGTTCCAAGAATTCCGAACTCGGAGCAACCGCGCTCGCGTAAGGCGCTCATCAATTGTCGCAACTCCATCACGCCCTGGCGCAGTCCTTCCGCGTTACGAATGAGATCGGCAGTAATGGCGAGTTCGCCGTTCCAATAGCCGCGCGGCACCCGCGAGTAATGATACGGCAGATGCACGAAGCAGGCGTTCCATCCCAACTCGTTGAAGTGCGCAGCCCATCGTCGATAGCCGATCCGGGTAGCGGACATGAGCGAGTGCAACATCAACACTGTTGGCGCGCTCCAGCCGCGCGGGCACGGAAACAAATCGACGCGGGCGATGTTGTTCGCGGCAAATTTGGTCTCGATCGGGCTGCGCCAGCTGATTGAACTGACGCGATTGTCGATCTTACTGGCAATTTCGCCATCGGGCGGCGCGGCATAAAATTCGTGCGCGGTCATTTTTTCGCAGCGCTCGACGTATTGCTCCATTTCATCGCGACTGCGCGCGTGCAATCGATGCCGCGATTGGAGCAGATTCATGGACGCGCACATCAGCGCATCAACCGCAATTGCTGCGGCTTTCTGTAACGGCGGTCTCCGACCGTCGCCGTCTGGGGTTGAAGCTTTGCGACGGTCAGAGACCGCCGCTACAACTTTGCCCATTCGTTCCTGCGGCGAATGCGGCAGATCGTCAGCCGTAAGTTGAAACGTTTGCTGCAGTTGGGCGTACAACTTCCTGAATGCGGCTGCAAGTTCGCGCTCGATCCGTTCGCGCGCTGCAAATTTTTCCAAATTTGGAAAACTCGGAATCAAATCGCCAAATGCGATCCAAATCGCCGTTCGTCGAAACGGCAGCCAGCTCTTCTTCGCGTAAAGCCGATCGCTGCCGACAATCACACACGGCAAGATCGGAACCCCCGCCATATGCGCCAGGGTCGCTGCGCCTGGCCGAAGCGGCGCACCTTCGAGAAGCGAACGCGCGCCGTCGCGAATTCCACCTTCTGGGAAAAGTCCGACGATCCGTCCACCTCTCAGCCGTTCAATTCCCGTCCGGATGGTTTTGCGATCGGCTCGATGTCGATCTGCCGGGAAGGCATCGACTGCGCGCAAGAAATATCCAAGCACTGGGACCGGAAAAAATTCCGCCATCGCCATCCAATCGATCTTCCGTCGCACAATCGATGAAATGATGAATGGATCGAAATGACTGACATGATTTGCCGCCAGCAAAAATGCACCTGCGCTATTCGCATTCTCGCACCGCAATACGCGAATCCGCGCGACACAGCCAAACAGCAGCTTCATAAAGATTGCTGCTGTGCGATTCGCAAGAGAGTGAAAAAAAATCCGCACCCGCTGATAATAGCTCAGCCTTTCAAGGCTGGGAAAGCGAATGCCATCGGGAAAAGTCCCGCTAGGGACGGCAGAACGTTTCTTTCGTCCCTGCCGGGACTCAGCCCTTTTTGTTTTTTGGCCCAACGTTAAAACGCTGGGCTATTTTCAAGACGATAAGCTGTCCATTATCTCTTTACACTTTTTCAAGTCGAGCTTGCCGGAAGCAAGCACCGGGATC
>Ga0137364_10001468_pt1 | contig 11086 bp, 5 predicted proteins | sample SagtaG_10_FD_104798 | JGI IMG/M metagenome (GOLD analysis project Ga0137364, IMG submission 104798) | Vadose zone soil microbial communities from Sagehorn Ranch, Mendocino, California, USA - Sage1_L_20_16 metaG | ecosystem: Environmental > Terrestrial > Soil > Vadose zone | place: USA... | reverse complement strand
GTCGAGCACGAGTCGGAAACCCGCGTCGCGGACGCCGTCCCCCGCAAGTCCGCTCCCCCACCCGGCGAGATCGAGACCTACGATGGCACGCTCGATTTCAACTCGGTGGCTCACGACGCGGCCAAAGCGGACGGGCTCGAAGTGGCGGAAGAGGTCGAGCTCAAGCCGCAGGACCTCGTGGTCGAGGGACTGGCGCATACGCAGTACGAGAGCGTCCCGTTCGAACAACCGCCCGGGGTCTCCGAGTCCGAGTCCGAAGCCGAGCTGCCGACGATCGACTTGCCGTTGATCATGCCTGACGACGTGGCCGCGGAGCCGGCGGGCCCCGCTCCGGCAGCCCAGTGGGCGCCCGCTGCTCCCGTTGGAGGTGGCGCCGTTCCCGCGACGCCGGCCGCGGTGACGCTGTCCGACGACGACGGCGCGGCCGACACGGCGGCGCTGTCGCGCGCCGAGCCGGTCGTCACCGAGACGATGGCGGAGCTGTATCTGCGCCAGGGACACCCGGACGAAGCGCTGCGCGTTTACGAGGCGTTGCTTGCCAAGCGCCCGGGGGACCGGCGGTTGCGGGCGCGGGTCGCCGGGCTGTCCTCGGGCGACCCCGGGGCGCGAGGCGGGGACACGGGCGAGTCGGTGCAGACCTTTCTGCGGAGGATCCTGGCGGGTCGCCCGCCCGCTCGCGGGCAGGACGCCGCGCCCGATCCGGAGCCCTTGCCGGCGCCGGAGGCGCCGGGGTCCCCGCTCGAGGGCGCGTTCGCCATCGCGCCGCTCGAGTACGAGCCGGAGCCCGAGATCCTCGCGCCCGGCGAAGCCAGCCGGCCCGCGGACGACAGCATCACGCTCGATGCGGTGTTCGGCGAGGAAAGCCCGCGCAGCGCTCCGGCGCCGGACGCGAGGGCGGCGCCGCCCGCGGATCCGGCGCCCGCGCCCCCGACTGCCCCCCCGCCTGGCGGGTTTTCGTTCGATCAGTTCTTCAGCCCGCCATCCGCACCGCCGGGCGGCGCCACGCCGCCCGCGGAAGGCAACGCGGCGCCGTCAGGTCCGGTCCGCGGCTCGGGCTCGAAGATGCGGCCCCCCATGGAGGACGAGGGCGACCTCGATCAGTTCCAGGCCTGGCTCCGGGGCCTCAAGTCCTAGTGCACATCGCCGTGTTGAACGGCCCGAACCTGAATCTGCTGGGCGAGCGCGAGCCGGAGCTGTACGGACGCACGACGCTGGCGGAGATCGAGGCGCGCACGCGGGAGCGGGCGCGCGCGCTCGGCATCGACGTATCCTGGACCCAGACGAATCACGAGGGCGAGCTGGTCGACGCGATCCAGGGCTTGAAGGGCAAGGCGGACGGGCTCGTCATCAACGCCGCGGCGTACACGCATACGAGCCTTGCCGTGCGCGATGCGCTGCTCGCGGTGCGCGTGCCGTTCGTCGAAGTGCACCTGTCGAACCTGTTCGCCCGCGAGCCCGAGCGGCGGCGCTCGATGCTGGCCGATGCCGCGGTGGGCATGGTGACGGGGTTCGGGGCCGAGAGCTATCGGCTGGGACTCGAGGGCCTGGTCGGCTATCTCCAGGCCCGCCATGGCACCTGACCGGCGGCGCTGGCGGCAGGAGGCCCTCGTGCGGGCGCTCGACGCCGATGGCCTGGACGGGCTACTGGTCACGTCGCGCGCCAACATCCGCTACCTCACCGGCTTCTCCGGGTCGGCCGCGCTGGTGGCCGTGACGCGCGGCGACGTCCTGCTCGTGACGGATTTTCGCTACGACGAGCAGGCGCGGGTCGAAGCGGGGGCGGTGGCGCGCGTCGAGGTCGAAGGCACGAGCGTGTGGGATCGTTTCTTCCGCGAGCTCGCGACCCTTGGGCCCCTCAGCGAGATCGGCTACGAAGCCCACGCGCTCACGGTGCACGACGCCCGTCGGTTCGCGGAGGGGGGGAAGCCCTGGCGCTGGCGACCGGTCACCGAGTTGGTGGAGCGGCTGCGCGCGGCGAAGGACGTGGGCGAGGTCGCGGCGATTCGCGCGGCTGCGCTGCTCGCCGGGGAGGCCCTGCGCGGCACGCTCGCCCAGGTGCATGCGGGCATGACCGAGCTGGCGATCGCCGGCCTGCTCGAAGGGGCGCTGCGCCAGCTCGGGAGCGAGGGACACCCCTTTGCCACCATCGTGGCGTCGGGGCCACGCAGCGCGCTCCCGCACGCGCGCTCGAGCGGGCGCGTGGTGGCGATGGGGGAGTGGCTGCTGCTAGACTTCGGGGCTCAGGTGGACGGTTACTGCGCGGATATCACGCGCACGGTGGTCGTGGGAGCGCGGGCCAGCGAGCGCCAGCGCGCGCTGTACGGGGTCGTGTACGAGGCGCAGCGGCGGGCGCGTGGCGGCGTGCGCGCCGGGATGAGCGGGCGGGACGCCGACGCCCTGGCGCGGGAGCCGATCACCGCCCGCGGTCTGGGGGAGGCGTTCGGGCATTCGCTCGGCCATGGCCTGGGGCTCGAGGTGCACGAAGCCCCGCGCCTCTCGAAAACCAACGGCGACCCGTTGCCCGGCGGCGCCGTGGTCACCGTGGAGCCCGGTGTGTACCTGGCCGGAGAGGGCGGCGTGCGGATCGAGGACGATGTGCACCTGCCCCCGGACGGCGGCGCGGCGGAGCTCCTGTCCGACGGGCTGACGGACCTGGTAGAGGTCGTGTAACTTTGGTGCCCATGAACCTCGACATCATCTCCCGGCTGGTGCAGATCCTGAAGGATGCGCCGGAGGTCGGAGCGATCGAGGTCCGCCGGGGTTTGTTCGGGTCATGGTCGGCGGTGCGGCTGACCAGGGCGGGGCACCAGACGAATGCCGGTGGTCAGCACGTCGTAGTGGCGCAGCCGCCCGTCGCGGAGACGGCGCCCCCCTCCGCAGCAGCCCAGCGGGCGCCCGGTGCTCCGGGGGGCGCCGTCTCCGCTCCGCCGTCGCAACTGCTCGAGATCAAGTCGCCCATGGTGGGCACGTTTTACAGCGCGCCGGAGCCGGGCGCCGCGCCCTACGTCAAGGCGGGCAGTCGCGTGGCGCCGCGGCAGGTGGTGTGCATCATCGAAGCGATGAAAATCATGAACGAAATCGAGTCCGAGGTCGCGGGTGTGGTGCGGGAGGTGTTGGTGGAGAGCTCCCAGCCCGTCGAGTTCGGACAGGCCCTTTTCCGAGTCGATCCCCATGCCTGAAGCACCCCAAGGCGGCCAGCCGACCTTCAACTTCAAGGCGGCGATCACGCTCATGGTCCAGCGCAACGCGTCGGACCTGCTGCTGAAAGTGGGCCGACCGGCGACGATCCGGGTGAACGGCGAGCTGTTGTCGCTGGAGAGTGCGCCGCTCAAGCCCGAGGAGCTGAAGTCGTTGGCCGAGCAGATCATGACCCCGCGTCAGGTGAAGGAGTTCGCCGAGCACAAGGAGGCGGACTTCGCGATCGGCGTCCCGGGGGTGGGGCGGTTCCGGACCAACGTCTACCAGCAGCGCGGCACGGTGGCGTTCGCGTTCCGGGCGATTCCCTACGAGGTGAAGACCATTCGCGATCTGAACCTGCCCCCGGTGCTGGAGGAGATCGGGCTGCGGCCGCGCGGCCTGGTGCTGGTGACGGGGGTGACGGGGTCGGGCAAGTCGACGGCGCTGGCGGCGATGATCAACCACATCAACACCAACCGCCGCGTGAACATCATCACGATCGAGGATCCGATCGAGTTCCTGCATCGCGACAACCTCGCCAACATCTCACAGCGCGAGGTGGGGAACGACACGCTGTCGTTCAACGCGGCGCTGCGCCATGTGCTGCGCCAGGCGCCGGACGTGATCCTGATCGGCGAAATCCGCGACATGGAGACGCTCGACACGGCGCTCAAGGCGGCCGACACCGGGCACCTGGTATTCTCGACGCTCCACACCACGGACGCGACCCAGACGATCAACCGGGTGATCTCGTTCTTCCCGCCGCACCAGCACGACGAGGTGCGGCACCTGCTCTCGACGGCGCTGCAGGCGATCGTGTCGCTGCGGCTGGTGCCCCGCAAGGACGGCAAGGGTCGCGTGCCGGCGTCGGAAGTGCTGATCAACACGGCGGCGGTGCAGGAGAACATGCGCGACCTGACCAAGTCGCTCTCCATTCCCGACCTGATCGCGCAGGGCTCCGTGCAGTACGGCATGCAGAGCTTCGACCAATCGCTGTTCCACTGGTACCAGCAAGGCATGGTGAGCTACGAGAGCGCGATCTTCTACGCCACGAACCCGAGCGAGTTCGCGCTGAAGGTATCTGGGGTCGACTCGGGGCAGAGCCAGTCGTTTGGCGGGACCACGACCGCGGCGGGCATGCGCGGCGACATCACGCCCTGATGTTCAAGAAGGTGCTGATCGCCAACCGCGGGGAGATCGCCCTGCGGGTGATTCGTGCGTGCAAGGAGCTGGCCATCGAGACGGTGGCCGTGTACTCCGAGGCGGATCGCGACAGCCTCCACACGCGCTTCGCCGACGACGACGTGTGCATCGGGCGGGCGCCGGCGCGCGACAGCTATCTCAACATTCCGCGCATCATCGCCGCGGCCGAGATCACGGGAGCGGACGCCTTGCATCCCGGCTACGGTTTTCTCGCCGAGAACGCGGAGTTCGCCGACATCGTCCGCACGTCGAACATCACCTTCGTCGGCCCAACGGGGGAGCAGATCCGCCAGATGGGCGACAAGGCGGCGGCGCGCAAGCTCGCCCAGCGGCTCAAGGTACCCACCGTGCCCGGGTCGCCCGGGCCGCTGGAGGACGCGGACGCCGGTCTCAAGCTCGCCGAGAAGCTCGGCTTCCCGGTAATCATCAAGGCGGCCGCGGGCGGGGGCGGGAAGGGGATGCGGGTGGCGCAGGACGGGGAGCAATTCCCGCAGGCGTTCTCGCTGGCCAAGCAGGAGGCGCTGGCGGCGTTCGGCTCCGACGAGGTGTACCTCGAGAAGTACCTCGCTCGCCCGCGGCACATCGAGATCCAGATCATGGGCGACACGCACGGCCGGATCATGCATCTGTGCGAGCGGGACTGCTCGGTGCAACGGCGCCACCAGAAGCTGATCGAGGAAGCGCCGAGCCCGGTGGTGGACGCGACGCTGCGCCAGGACATCGGCGACTCGGCGGTGCGGCTCGCCGAAGCGATCGGCTACGTGGGGGCGGGGACGATCGAGTTCCTGCTCGACGAGGACGGCTCGTTCTACTTCATGGAGATGAATACGCGCATCCAGGTGGAGCACCCCGTCACCGAAATGTGCACCAACTTCGATCTCGTGAAGGAGCAGATCCGGGTCGCCGCGGGCGAGCCGTTGTCGTTCGTGATGAACGGCAACCGGCTGCGGGGGCACGCCATCGAGTGCCGCGTGAATGCAGAAGATCCGGCGCGCAATTTTCAGCCCAGTCCCGGGACGATCACGGCGTATCACCCGCCCGGCGGACCGGGCGTGCGGGTCGACACCCACATCTATGCGGGATACACGGTGCCACCGTTCTACGACTCGTTGCTCGCGAAGGTCATCGTCCACGGCAACAGCCGGGCGGAGGCGCTGGCGCGCATGCGCCAGGCGCTCGACTCGTTTATCATTGAAGGCGTGACCACGACCATTCCCTTTCTCAGTCGGGTCATGCGTCATCCCGACTTCGTCGCGGGACGCGTGGACACGAAGTTCCTCGAGCGCGAGCCCCAGCTGCTGCAGCCGCCCGCATGAAGATCGACGTCCATTTCACGCCACTCGGCCTCGGCGCGGCAGATCTCGCCGGCCGGGGCGTCGTCGTCATCGACGTCCTGCGCGCCACCACCACGATCATCACGGCCCTGGCGAACGGCGCCAAGGCGGTCATCCCCGCCGCCACGTCCGAGGAAGCGGTCCGCCTCGCCTCGAACCTCGAGAAGGACGGCGTGCTCCTCGCGGGCGAGCGCCGCAGCGTGAAGATCGAAGGGTTCGCGCTGGGGAACTCGCCGCGCGAGATGGTGCCCGCCGCCGTGGCGGGGAAAACCATCGTGCTCGCCACCACGAACGGCACGCCCGCCCTGGTGGCGGCGCAGGGCGGTGAGCCGGTGCTCGTGGGCGCGCCCGTCAACTTCAAGGCCCTGGTCGAGCGCGTCCGCGCGCTGCTGCTCGAGCCGCGCGATCTGGTGATCATCTGCGCCGGCCGCGAGAAACAGTTCGCCATCGAAGACGCGTACACGGCGGGGCGCGTGATCAAGGCCGCCAAGAAGGGTCTCCGCAAGGTGGCCCTGAACGACGCCGCCCGCGCCGCCCTCGCCCTCACGGACGAGCTCGCCGGCTGGGCGGAGGCGCTGGAGGGTTCCGAAGCGGCGCACCAGCTGAGCGACGTGGACCTGGACGGCGACGTCGACTTTGCCGCCCGGCCCGACCGGTTCGGCGTCGTCCCGACCTACGCGGACCGTCGCATCACATGAACGCGAAGGCGCGCCAGGAGCTGATCGGTATCGGCGCCCTCGTCGTCGGGCTGTTCCTCGGACTCACGCTGCTGCGCCTCCCCGTCACGGGGAGCTGGGGCGACCACATCGGCTCGCTCCTGTGGCGGACCCTCGGCGCCGGCTCGGCGGTGCTGCCGTTGCTCGGCATCGGATGGGCGCTCGCCGCGTTCCAGCGACTGGGCAGTCTCTCGTCGGGACGGACGGCCGCGCTCGGCGTGGGACTCGTCCTGCTGCTGCCCTACGGCATCGGGACCGTCACGGGCGCCCGCTTTCCGTTGGACTATGCCCTGTGGAGCCCCACCCAGCGGCTCGTGGGCGTGGCGCCGGCGCTGGTGGCGCACGGCATCCATCAGGCGGTCGGGACGGCGGGCGGGGCCCTGGTCGGCCTGTTCGCGCTGTCGGCGCTCGGGATCCTCACCGTCGGCTGGCATCCGTTGGTCGCTCTGAGAACACGGGAAACGGGAATCGGGAAACGGGAAACGGAGAAGCCGACCAAGCCCAAGCCCGTCGAGAAAGAGCCGCCGCAGCGCGCGTTGCCCTCCACCTTTCCCGTTTCCCGTTTCCCGAAGGACCGGAAGCAGAAGAGCGCACCGGTCCCCAGACCGCCGCAGATCGCCGCCGGCGTTTTGATACCGCCGATCGAGCTGTTAACCCCCGCCCCTCCGGAGGACGGTGAGGCCGGGCTCGTACAGATCGAGCAGATGGGCCAGAAGCTGATCGAGACGCTGCAGACGTTTCGCGTGGAAGGCTCGATCGCCGGCCGCACGGTCGGGCCGGTGGTGACGCAGTACGAGGTGGCGCCCGGCCCGGGTGTGAAGGTGGGGCGGATCGCGGCCCTGGCCGACGATCTGGCCCTCGCGATGCGGGCGCCGTCGCTGCGGATCGTGGCGCCCATCCCGGGCAAGGCCGCGGTCGGGATCGAAGTGCCCAATCCGATCCCCCGCATGGTGCACGTGCGCGAGCTGATCGAGGGCGTCGACTACCAGCGGGCGAGCCGCGCCCTGCCGTTGGGTTTGGGGAAGAATCTCGAGGGCGAGCCGGTGATCGCGGACCTCGCCAAGATGCCGCACCTCCTGATCGCCGGCGTGACGGGCTCCGGGAAGTCGGTTTGCATCAACACGATCATTACGAGCCTGATCTACACGCACCCACCGGAGCGGCTGAAGCTGCTCATGATCGACCCGAAGATGGTCGAGCTCTCGATGTACGAGAAGCTGCCGCATCTGGGTCTGGCGGTCGTGACCAATCACCACAAGGCCGCGAGCGTGCTCAAATGGGCGGTGTGGGAGATGGAGCGGCGCTACCGGCTGCTGCACGCGAACCACGCGCGCAACATCGTCGACTTCAACAAGAAGGTCGATGACAAAAAGCCGCTCAAGGGGCCGCGCGAGACCCTGGCGACGCAGGCCGGAATCCAGAAAGAGCTGCCGCTGGACGGCGAGTACACGGGCGGGGTCGTGCCGTACATCGTGCTGATCGTGGACGAGCTCGCGGACTTGATGCTGACGGTGCAGGGCGAAATCGAAACGCCCCTCGCCACGCTGGCGCAAAAGGCCCGCGCGATCGGGATCCACCTGGTACTGGCGACGCAGCGCCCCTCCGTCAACGTGATCACCGGCCTCATCAAGGCGAACTTCCCCTGCCGGGTCGCGTTCCGCGTGTCGGCCAAAGTGGACAGCCGCACGATCCTCGACCAGAACGGGGCGGAAACGCTGCTCGGCAACGGCGACATGCTGTTCCTGCCGCCCGGTAAGAGCGAGCCGCTGCGCGTGCAGGGCGCGTTCATCTCCACGGAGGAGACCGAGCGCCTGATGGACTGGTACAAAGCCCACGCCCGCAGTGCCGTGACCGCCGCGGGCGCGAGCATCGACGAGCAGGTGGCGGCGCTCGAGGAGGCGGAAAAAGCGGGAGAAGACGGTCGAGGGACGGGGGAAGAGGGCACGCCGGGCGAGCGGGACTCCCTGTTCCGCCAGGCGGCCGAGGTGTGCATCCAGAATCAGCTCGGCTCGACGTCGCTGCTGCAGCGGCGTATGAGCATCGGCTATGGGCGCGCCGCCCGCATCATCGATCAGCTCGAGCTGGCCGGCATTCTCGGCCCCGCCAACGGGTCCAAACCGCGCGATGTGCTGGTCGGGCTGGACGAGTTAGACGAGATCTGTCGCGCTTAGTACGGTCCGTTCTGAAACCCCCAGAAGCCGAAAAAACCCCAAAACGACTTGCGTCGACCGCGCCGGTGATTTACTATCGCAGCGGTGCTGACGGGGCGGGGACGCAACGAACCCGTGTCACGATGACACGAACAGCCCGCCACGCACCAGCGCAGTTCACCATCGCTGATCAGAGCAAACCCGTCGAAAGACGGTGACGCAGAGTCACGGGACTACGGCGACGCGACGTCGCTAGGTCCGCCGGGCCGCCAGCGAAATGACCCTAGGGTCCCCGCGGGCGGCTGCTTTTTTTTGCCCTCCCGAGACCGCGACGTGACGTGAAAGGAACGACAGGCTCATGCCGTTCGGGTTCAAGCTGTCGCATCGTCTTTCGTTGACCAAAGCGGGCGCCGGTACGTTCGCCGGGCCCCGCCGCGTCGTTCCTTCCCCCGCTTCATCCGCCTCCGCGGAGCAGAACCCATGACCTTCATGCACAAGCTGTCGTGCCGGCTGGCACGCCTCAAAGATCGTGTGGCCTTCGCTCCCGCCGCGGCGCTCGCTGCGGCGGCGGTGTTCGGCTGCGAGCGCCCCGTCGCGATCACGGACACGGGCTCGCAACTCGCCCAGTTGCTCATCGCCCCTCAAGTCGTCACGCTGCAGCAAAACCAGACGCAGGACTTCACGACCGTCGGCCTCACGGCCACGGGCGATACGGCGCTGATCGCCGTCTCGTGGAGTGTGAGCGGCGGTGCCATCGACACGAGCAGTAACGGCAGGAAGCATTACGGCCACTACCGGGCGACGAGCTGCGGCGACTACACGGTGACCGCGACGAGCATCCCCGGAGCGATGCAGGCGGCAGCGAGCGTCAGCGTAGTGTGCCCGGGCGCGGTCCCGGTCGACACGGTCGTCGTGAGCCCTGCGACGGCTCGCGTGTTCGTGGGAGGAACGGCGCAGCTCGGCGCGACGGCCCAGGATTCGACGGGCAATCCGCTCAGCGGCCGAACCATCACGTGGACGAGCAGCAACGGCGGTGCGGCGAGTGTGAACGGCAGCGGCCTCGTCACCGGCATTTCCGCCGGGACGGCGACGATCACGGCGACGAGCGGTGGCAAGAGCGGGAGCGCCGCGGTGACGGTCGTGGTCGTGCCCGTAGCGACGGTGAGGGTGAGCCCGGCGACGGGGCGTGTGGCGGTGGGGAGCACGCTGCAGCTGAGCGCGACCGCCGAGGATTCGGCCGGCAATCCGCTCAGCGGGCGGACGATCACCTGGACGAGCAGCAACGGCGGTGCGGCGAGTGTGAACGGCAGCGGCCTCGTCACCGGCGTTTCCGCCGGGACGGCGACGATCACCGCGACGAGCGGCGGGAAGAGCGGGAGCGCGGCCGTGACAGTCGTGGTCGTGCCCGTGGCGACGGTGAGCGTGAGCCCGGCGACGGCGAGTGTGGCCGTGGGGAGCTCCGTGCCGCTGAGCGCGACGCCCAGGGATTCGGCGGGGAAGGCGCTCAATGGGCGGGTCGTGAGCTGGGCGACGAGTGACGTCGCCGTGGCCACGGTGAGCTCGAGTGGCGTGGTGACGGGCGTTGCCGCGGGTGCGGCGACGATCACCGCGACCAGCGAAGGCAAGAGCGGCACGGCGGCCATCACGGTCACGGCCGCCCCACCGCCCGGGAGCTGCGCCAATGTGTGCCACTACGTCGATGCGGCGGCCGGCAACGACGCCAATGCGGGAACCAGCGCGGCTCCCTGGCGCACGTTGCAGCACGCGGCGGACGTGACGAACCCCGGAGACACCGTGATCGTCAATGATGGGGTGTACACCGGGGGTGCCAACGTCGTGACGATCGGCCGCAGCGGCACCGCCACGGCCTGGCTCGTGTTCCGCGCGGCGCACCTGTGGGGTGCCGTGATCGACGGCCAAAACAACACCTCCACGACCGGCTTCGAGGTCAACGGCAGTTACATCCGTATCGAGGGCTTCGAAGTGCGCAACACTAACCGGTACGGGGTCGATGCCTACGGTGGGTCCGAGAGTGCCGCCGGCAACCACGATATCGACGTGGTGCAGAACCACATCCACGACATCGGCCACATCTGCACGGGCAGCGTGGGTGGGATCGTGGGCGTGGACGCCTATTCGGATAATCTCACGATCGAGCGCAACGTCATCCACGACATCGGCCGCCTGGGGCCGGGCGAGCAGGGGTGCGTCGAGCCGAACGGCAACTGGCAGAACCACGATCACGGGGTCTACAACGGCATCGGCGACAACGTCGTGATCCGCAACAACCTGTTCTACAACTTCACCCACGGCTTCGCGATCCAACGCTACAATGGGAACGGCGCGGTCACGAACGGGCTCACCATCGTGAACAACACGTTCGCCTTCCCGAACCCGTGGCGAGACAGTCACATCATCATCGCGACGGGCGTGAACAACCTGCTGATCGCGAACAACATCTTCTACCAGCCCACCACGGCCGCGGTGTGGTTCGACACGGGCGGCT
>Ga0137364_10001463_pt1 | contig 11111 bp, 7 predicted proteins | sample SagtaG_10_FD_104798 | JGI IMG/M metagenome (GOLD analysis project Ga0137364, IMG submission 104798) | Vadose zone soil microbial communities from Sagehorn Ranch, Mendocino, California, USA - Sage1_L_20_16 metaG | ecosystem: Environmental > Terrestrial > Soil > Vadose zone | place: USA... | reverse complement strand
CGGACGCAAACCGCGCGACACGGTTATATGTGCCGCGGGGGAAGGCCCCGTCTGACAAACCGGCCTTGTAGCCGTACTGGGGAAAACCCGCCGTACGGCATTCTAGGGAGGGCGATGGAAACGTCGGGATCATGCGAAGCCCGTTCCGCGCCATCGCTCTACCCGACCGGAGGCCCTAAGGACAGATGTGATGAGAAGGCGTCTAGACCATAACCGCGTTGCCTGAAACGATGAAATGAGATAAGAATTGGTCCGATCGGACAGTGCTCTGTGGCACGATGACAGTGCCTGAATCATTCTTCATAGGCCCAGGGACTCGGAGGTTCGTGCGACTTATTTGTGCGCGTGGTGTTCTGGAATGGTGGGATGACAAAGAGAAATTATTTTTGCGCATTAGGCGCAAAAGTGGAGGAGCAACTGCCGTCATCGATTCGCATTCTCATAGCTGATGATTTCAGAGGTTGGCGACTCCAAAATAGTTTGCTACTTAAGGCACGGCCAGAATGGCAAGTCATCGCCGAGGCATTGGATGGATCAGAAGCCGTTCAGAAGGCCGAGGAACTGAAACCGGACTTAATTCTGCTGGATATCGGCCTCCCAAAACTGAATGGAATTGAAGCCGCCCTGCGGATACGACAACTCTCGCCCAGTTCCAAGATAATCTTCCTAAGTCTGCAGACTTCTCTAGACGTTGTGCAGGCAGCTTTGAGCACGGGGGCCCGAGGTTACGTTTGTAAAACAGATGCCCAAAGCGAACTACTGCCCGCCGTAGATGCGGTTTTTCGGGGCACGCAATTTGTCAGTAGCAGCATCGAAGGTTACGAGTTCACTGACACCTCAGTAAAGGAAGCCTCTCACCGCCATGAGGTACTGTTCTATTCTAATGACACGGTTCTTCTAGACGGCTTTACTCGCTTTATTGCTGCTGCCCTAAAGGCCGGTAAAGCCGCTATTGTGCTCGCTACGAAGTCACACCGAGATAGTCTTCTTCAGAAATTGAAGGCAGACGGCGTGGATACGGATGCCGCCCTTCAACAGGGTACCTACGTCCCATTGGATGCTGCCGACGCGCTCTCAAAAGTCATGGTGGACGGTTTGCCTGACCTTGTTCGATTTTTCGGGGGCATTGGGGGCTTGATTGAAGCAGCTGCTAAAGCAGCTAAATCAGAACAGCCTCGGGTTGTTGTGTGCGGTGAAGGCGTGGCTCTCTTGCACGCAGAAGGAAAAGCGGATGCGGCTATTCGGATCGAACGAGGCTGCAACGATCTAGCCAAAACACAAGAAGTAGATATCCTGTGCGCATATCCATTGAGCGGCTTTCACGGCGAGGAAGACAAGCACGATTTCCAAGGCATCTGTGAGGAGCACACAGCCATTTATTCGCAATAAAATCGTCATGGACTCAAAGATCTAATAGAAGGTGGATCTCCCCTCCTCATCTCACCCAGCCACAGCGGCACGATGCGCTTCCACCATCAGGGGCACCCGAGCTCGAATCGTGGTGCCACCGCCGGGTTTCGAATTGATCGAAAACTCGCCGCCTGCCAAGTTCAACCTCTCCCGCATGCTGACAAGTCCTATGCCGCGACGGTCTATGGCGTCTTGCGGATCAAAGCCAACTCCCGAGTCACTCACGGTCAGTTGTATCTCGCTCGATGTTCCGCTCAGTTCCACTCTGAAGTGCCGCTCACCACTGTGCTTGACCGCATTCTGCAGGGCTTCCTGTAAGACCCGAAACAAACAAAGGGAGATTTCTTTTGGCAGGCTGGACGGTATCCCTGCATGGCTGAATTCAATCTCGGCCTGCTGTTGCTCGGACAACTCTTTGCAGAAGCTGTTGGCTGCCGCCGCGATGCCCAAATATTCTAGTTTTGAGGAGTGCAGGCGGTGCGATAGGGCTTGAATGTCATTCCCTAATTCGGAAAGGTCCTGACGGACGTGACGCATGTTATCTGTGAATTCGGCCCTAGAGTTGGTCGAATGTTGGGCCGATTGTTCCAACTGGACCGCTAACAACGCGATTCGCTGATTGATGTCGTCGTGGAGCTCTCGCGCGAGCCAGGTGCGCTCCTCTTCATGGGCTTCAATCAATCTGCGCCCCAACCCGGCAAGAGCTTGCTCGGCCAGCTTGCCTTCAGTGACGTCCAGGCAAGATCCTATGTAGCCGGCAAAAAGACCGTTCGGATTCAATCTGGGCACGCCGATATCGAGCACCCAGCGATATTCGCCATCGTGCCGCCGCAGCCGGTACTGCATCCTGAATGATTGCCGAAGATCAAAGGCCCTAGCGTAAATATCCAGGCAATTCTTCAAATCTTCCGGATGCACCCCCTCCGACCAGCCATTGCCCAGCTCAGCTTCAAGCGGCCGCCCGGTGAATTCGAGCCAGGGCTGATTAAAGTAGTTGCATCGCCTGTCGGGACCGGACATCCAGATCAAGACCGGAGCCGTATTGGCAACGAGGCGGAAGCGCACTTCACTTTCACGAAGCTCGGCTTCCGATCGCCTCCGCCGGGCGCGCTGCCATAGCAGCGCGGAGATGGCCATTGCTTGCGCCAGGAACACGATGATTGCCGGGATAACATAACGCTCGTTGGCTTTCCAAAAGCTGGCCTGCCGATTGAGGACGATGCTGCCAGGGGGAAGAGCGCTCTCCTTGAGGCCCCAGCGCTGCAAAGCGCGCCAATCGAACATATAGGTGGTGGCACTTTTAACTCTGGAGATGTCCTGCGGCTTTTCCCCCCTGAGCGTTCTCAGCGCCATGGCTCCAGCAACCCTGCCCTGATCGCTGAGGCTTGAAAGGTCGCCTCCCACCTCTCCGTGATTTAAGTTGACATCAAATAGGCCAAAAACCGGCGCATTTGCTGCAGCGGCAACCATCAGGCCTACCTCGTTTGATTTGAATCGAGTTCCCGCCGCATCCTGCCCAACTGAGACGAGGAGGACGACCGTGTGATTTGGCAGTTGCCTCAGACGCTCGAGCAGATCGGCGATCGTCAAATCTGTCATATACATAATATCGACTCGGTCTGTGAAAGCCCTCAAGTGCTGCTTGACCGAGGCTTGCCCCTGTTTGTCGAAATCCGATACGCCCCCTACCACAACCACGTGCTTTGTGCCGGGCTGGAGCCGCAGCGCTATCTCAAGTGTCTCAGCCGGAGCCATGTCATTCTCGACGCCTGTAAAATCGGGATCTAGTGAGGGAGTACCCGGCATAGTTCCGTAAGGCAGACAGAAGATAATTGGAACGCCCGGAAAGGAGCTCTGGTGAACCTTTAGCATGAATTTGAGCGGGGATGGCCCGACCGTGATGATCACATCCGGTCTGCGATTCTGATACTTGCGAATGTAGAAAGCGCGAAACTCCTGCTGGGCGGCCGGATCGGGGAACAGTATGGTATCCAAGTACTCGGAATAGAACTCAAGTTGGTAGGGAGAATCGTGCAGGGCAGTTTGGATCCCTTCATTGATGATGTTCATCGCCGGATACGAAGTGCCCACCTCGTTCAGAATGAGAATACGCCGGACTTCCTTCTTGGGTGCCGCTGAAATCGAGTGGGGCAGGACAAGAGCTGCAAGAACCGCAAGGGGAAGCCAGAAGTTACGCACCACCCCTCTTCCTCGGCCCTGCTGTCCAGTCCATTTCGGAACAAGGCTTAGGAGCGGCCAGGTGACACTATCGTCCCCGGTAGTCAGCACAGTCACCCCTAGATGAAGAACAGACTATCTCTACTGGAAGCCGGTCCAACAATCTGTCAGAAACTTCGATATCCAAATACTGGTAAAACTGACAGGTGGTGACTTGATGAAAGTGCGAGAAAACACGCCCTCGAACGATGCTCGACGCTGAATGTAGGTGCGCAACTGTGTTAGTTTGTCGAGGTCGGGGGCCGGCGCCAAGGTGCAAACGATAGAAGGCAAGTCGAGGGTGGAACTCGACAACTGGTCGGACCGCGCTGGTCGCTTATGAGCAAGCAATTACATAAATGCGCTCCAGTTCGCCATCGTTGGTTGTACTTTTTTTGGGCCCTGACTGTCGCGCTGGTGTCCTCCAGAAACACCCACAGTCAGACGGCCTCCACCGGAGCGCTGACGGGCGTAACGCTCGATCCTTCTGGCGCCATCCTCCCGGGCGTAAGAATTGAGCTTACAGAGTTGGATGGGACGGAAACAAGGGCAGGCAGTTCGGATGAGAATGGATTGTTCGGGTTCTTCTTACTGCCCCCAGGAACGTACGAAGTGCAGGCAAGCAAGGTTGACTTCAAACCCTTGCATCAAACCGATATTCACGTATATGTCACCGAGACGCTTCGGCTTCAACTGCACCTTGAATTGGCAACTCGCGAGGAGAAGACCCGAGTAGTTTCCGAACCGCTGATGGTTCAACTCGACACTTCAGCACTGGGAAGAGCGGTTGACGGAGAGACAGTGAGCCGTTTTCCATTGGTTACAAGGAATTTCACGCAAATAACGGGGCTCTCTCCCGGGGTGGCCGTCGGAGTCTATAACGCCGGAGAGCTTGGGACCGGGGCAACGGCGCTTTCACAAATTGGGAAGTCCAATGACGGGATGTTCGTGCACGGGGCACGATCCTATGACAATAACTGGCAATTGGACGGAATTAGCGTCAGTGACGTGCAGAGCTCAGGCTCAATAAGCGGGGGGATCCCGATTCCCAATCCCGACATGCTGGAAGATTTCAAGGTGCAAACTGGACTTTACGATGCAGCGTTCGGGCGTGGTGCGGGGGCTAACGTCAGCGTGATCACGAAGACAGGAACAAACCAGTACCACGGAACGATTTTCGAGTTCTTGCGAAACGATGTCCTCAATGCGAACGACTTCTTCTTGAACCGAAGTGGGCAGAGCAGGCCAGCGCTTAAGCAGAACCAGTTCGGCTTTGCTCTCGGAGGACCAATCAAAAAGGAGAAAGTACTTTTCTTTGGATCGTATCAGGGGACGCGACAGGTTAATGCAACAGCCGCGGGTCAGTCGCGGATTGCTTGCGCCGCCAGCTTGAGCGAACCACCTCTCACCAATGACAGATCGCCTGCAGCCCTTGGGAAACTATTCGGTGGTTTGAAAGGCGCGTTGGGGGGCATCGCCATTAATCCTGACGGATCGAACATCAACCCCGTTGCCCGGGCTCTCTTGAATTTCAAACTGCCCGACGGCAGCTTTCTGATTCCGACGCCTCAAACGGTTGACCCCTCGAAGCCATTTGCCAGCAGGGGTTTTTCGGTCTTCACACAGCCTTGCACCTTCAACGAGGATCAGGGACTAGGGAATGTCGACTATGTTGCCTCGGCGAAGAGCCGATTTGGATCTCGGTTCTTTATCGCCGACGTAAATCAGTTGATCACTTTCCCGGGCGGTGCACTGAATGCAATAGGTAACACTCACGGGTTCAACAGTCCAGGTGAGTCCGCGTTCGTTGTTTTCTCTCTTGCTCACACGTACGTGCTAAGTAATGCCTTGCTCAATGAAGCCAGAATTGGATTCGTTCGCACGCGAACCGAATCACGGGCGGAGGCGCCGTTCAAATGGTCTGATGTCGGCGTATCTGAGAGCAACATGAACGAGAATAACGAACTCCCCAGCTTGAGTATCGTTGGTTCCGTCAGCATGGCTAGCGTGCTTCCCAGAACTTATACGCAAGACAGTTTGGACTTCAACGATGTTCTTAGTTTTCTCCGTGGTGCCAATGCCGTGAAATTCGGATGGTCACTTACCCGATTGGAAGATAATCTTGAGTTCGCCGGGTTCGGTTCATTTGTACAGTTTCTCAGTTGGCCGGATTTTCTACTTGGCCTCGACGGCGAGAGCAATGGCACTGGAACTTTTAGTAATGTCTCTCAATCGGCCGATGTCTTTGGTCTATTGAATCGTGACTTTAGAGAGTGGGAAGACTCGGGATTTGTGCAGGATGACTATCGGATCAGGAAGTCCCTCAGCCTGAATCTCGGACTGCGTTATGAGCGATTAGGGCAATTCGGCGACGAACTGGGCCGCAACTCAAGCTTCGATGTCAACAGGGCGAATGCAAGCCCATCGCCGAGTGGAAGTCTCGATGGGTACATTGTAGCCTCTAATTTTCCGGGTGTTCTCCCGCCAGGAGTAATCCGCGCGAACAACACATTTGGAAGCTATGGGGAGGGGCAAAACACGATCGCCCCCCGAATCGGCCTTGCGTGGCAGGTATTGCCAAAAACAAGTCGGCTGGTGCTGCGAGGAGGGTACGGCATGTACTACTCTCGGCCGACCGGCCAAGCCTCTACTCAATCCGTGCTCGCCGCGCCGTTTTCCTTGACCCGAATTAGCATCGGACTGGCCAACGCAGGAGCTACATTTGAAGCACCGTTTGCCGCGCCGTTTCCAACTCCGACTTCCTTCCCAATGTTTTCACCCTATTCTTCGACCACAAAGTCTTCGGTCAATACTCTAGCCCCCAGTTTTCGGCCGGGACTAGTCCAACAGTTCTCGTTGAACGCCCAGGTAGAATTGCATACGGACTGGATGCTGGAAGCCGGATACGTGGGCGCCCGGGGAATACACCTGCAACGCTTCCGTTCCCTGAATCAGGCGCTCAATGCATCTCCAAACAATCCAATCAATGGCGTGACGTCAAACACGTTGGCTAATATTGGATCGCGAGTTCCCATCCCAGGAATCCGCCCCGACTCTCTCCGCGAGATGGAATCCGACGGCAGCTCCTGGTACAACGGGCTGGAAATCAGCTTGGCAAGGCGGTTAAGCCACGGCCTACAATTCCTCGCCTCCTACACCTTCTCCAAGACTCTGGACACCGATGGTGCCGACATTAACTCAACGTCTGCAGGAAACGCACTGACACTGGGTGACCAAAACTCTCCCAGTCAGCGATGGGGACGGGCAAGCTTCGACCGCACTCATCGGTTCGTTTTCAGCACTACGTGGACGCTCCCAACCCCACCTCGCGGGGGGCCACGTGCGGTCCTCGGCAATTGGGCCTTAGCTGCAATAGCAACAATTCAGTCCGGCAGCGCACTCACCATCGCCGCGACAAATTCCAGCAACGTGTTCGGAATCAGCACAGACCGGGCGCAACTGAGCGGCACGTGCCTGAGAAACCAGTTGGTGAAAAGCGGGGCGGTTGAGTCGAAGCTTAACGGTTATTTCAACGCATCTTGTTTTATCAGCGCACCGGTAATCGGAGCTGATGGCATCGGAACCGCGTTTGGGAACAGCGCGACGGGCATCGTAGACGGTCCCGGACAAGCAAATCTGGATCTCACTTTTTCAAAAGCCGTGGCGTTGAACTGGCCCGCTGAGAAGAGCAGTCTTCAATTTCGAGCCGAGTTTTACAATGCGCTGAACCATCCCCAGTTTGCGAACCCCGACACTAATTTTACGTCGTCCACGATCGGCATCATCAGCAGCACGGCTGTAAATGCTCGCGTTGGACAGCTGGCGCTGAAGTTTGAGTTCTAGCTGCTTCGGTGGCCACGGTGACGATGACATTCTGGCCGTTCTAGTACATGGAGAGACCACGGTCGGCGGCCTCAGCGCACTCCGAGGTGCTTACGATCATTCTAGCGTGATCGGGACAAAGACTAACTTACCGTCGCGCTGGATCTGCAACACTAAGGGTGTACCCGGACCGATGGCTTTCAAGGCTGCGCGTAAGCGCTCCAAAGTAGTCATCGGCTGGGTATTCAAGCTGCGGATTACATCCCCCGGTACAAGAAGTACATCGCCTTTCGAACCTGTCACTCGGGCAGTGACGACTATTCCAAATGGGTCTCTTAGACCGCGCAACATGGGAGCGGTTTTCTTATCGATTTCCAAACCCAATATGCCAAGTCCCGGGATCAGACTTGTTTCGGCGTCCGCCAGCGAGATGAGTCGATCCATATCTTGCCCTTCCTCTACCGTCGCCACGCTGAAAACCTCCTGCATTGTTCCTCTGAGAACTGTGACTTGTACTTTCTCGGAGGAATCTCGCAAGAGGAAATAGTAGTTTACGCTCGGTAAATTGTCGGCAGGCTGTCCATCGAGGGAAACCAAAGGTCGCCAACCATTAGACCAACCGCTTCCGCTGGACTTCCAGGAAGGACATCTGAAATGATGACGCCGTACTTTTGCTTCAAACCGAGCCCCACGGCGATCGCCGGCGTTATGGTTTGAATACCAACACCGATCTCTTGGCGACGCAAGTGTCCGAACTGCTTCAGTTGCCGGTAGACTGTTCTGACCGTGGCACTCGGAATAGCAAACCCAAACCTTCGTTTCCTCCTGATTGCGAAAGAATGAAAGTGTTTACCCCGATGACCTCTCCATTCAGGTTTACAAGCGGGCCCCCTGAGTTCCCAGGGTTAATTGGTGCATCCGTTTGAATGTAGATCAGCGGGGAGTCCGGATGCAGTTGTCTTGCAACAGCCGAGATTAGCCCATGTGTTATCGAGTTTCTTAGCCCCTCGGGGCTACCAAACGCAAAAACAGTTTGACCTTGTCGCACATCCCTGTAGGACGCCAGGGGCAGCTCGGGAAGTCTTGTGTTTTCAATTTTAAGAAGTGCGAGGTCCTTCTCGCGGGCCACACCGATTACACGCGCGGGGACGATGTCCATCCTCGGTGAGAGTGCGGTGGCTAGCGAACCATCGGGGGACGGTGGCGGCAGAACGACCTCGATGCGTTGCGCTCCGTTGACTACATGCGCATTCGTCACGATGTATCCTTCTGGATCGATGACGAACCCCGAACCGCTTCCATGCTGGCGTCCAAGGACAACCCCGGCATTCCCCCGGCTACTCTCTTCGAGCGGCGCATAGGCCGTCACGAGGATCTGCACGACGCTCGGGGACACCTTCTTGATCAAAGCTTCAACCATCAAGTCGTATTGGCCCATCGACTTTGCCGCAGACGGCGCCTGAGCGACAGCTTGGGCCGCCAACCCAATTAGCACACACAGCAAGAAGATCGCGTGTCGGCAAAGACTAAGAGTGAATCTGACGGCATGAGGGAAGTTTGACACCAAGATTTGAGTGCTCGAAGATTGAGCCTTGTCTGGAGATTCATAGGGGCAACCCTCTTAGACCGTGACCTGGAAGAGCGGTTGTAGAGTCAGGAAGTAGATTACTTTGGAGTTCCCCATTGGTTGAGCGTAATGAATATTGCAGGAACAAACTCCGCCGACCAGCTTTTCCGCTCATTCCGCTGATTCCCATGGGGAAACAAATATGTGCCCCGCGAGGGCCTCTCCGATAGCAACCAAGAGATCTGTACCGATTCGAATCTTCGTAACATATGCAAGTGCGCCCGATTTCAGAGCAGCTTGGACGAAATCAGGATCGGCATGTGCCGTCAAACGAGGAACCAGATTCCCTCAGCCGATTGGCTGTCTCTATCCCTTCGAGTTTCGGCATCGAAATGTCAGTATTGATCACATCCGGTTGCCGTTTCCCGGCAGCTTCGACCAGAGACTCACCGTCCTTCACGCACGCGACAACATCGAAGGCTGGTTCCAAGAGACCTCAGGTTAACTCCAAGAGCTTCCGATGGTCATCGGCCAGGAGTATTCGCATTTTTCGCACTCGACCAAGCCGCGGAGCACGGGGTGCCACGTAAGAACCCTCGTTTCCATGGCAAACTATTTTCGCTCGGAGGCCAAGGGCGAAACTCCGGGTGGACTTGGCAAGGCGCGACCATCTGAGAGTGGGCCGTAGATGGAGTGGAGAATACTGGCAAAGAGACAGGGAGTCTGGCCGACTGACAAAGTGGCTTTTGATGCTGAATTGAGTGAGTTTGATACTGCTCTGCATTCTCTGCCAGTTGGCGAGCTTGGCCACTGTGCTCGTTCAGAATGATTGGTGACATTCGGTAGAGTGTCCGGATGAGCCAAATCAGAGGGGATGAGTTTTCCGTGGCGCGTCAACTGGCGCACCTCGGAAAGAGTTTGAGTCGAGCAGCGCGAACGAGGCTTCAGTGGATGCTTTTTTGTCTCTTTAACGGGCGCAACGCCCCGCGCACATGCCGGCATTTCGGCATCAGTCTGCAGACCTTTTATAGCTGGCTGCGCCGCTTTGACCGCCACGATCTCTCCACCCTGGAAGGACGCTCCCATCGGCCGCGCAACCTATAAGATGAAGCGCCTTGGGATTGCGCCACCTGCGGACAATTTCCGAAACTGAGCGGCGCCATTGAGAAAGTGTTGCTGTTTGCGTTGCTTAAACATGCATGGGTTGTTTCCGGCGAGCCACCGGAGATGAGCGCTCTTGGAGGACGGGCGGCAGCACTCATTTGAGGCAAGTGCGAACGATTTGGATCATGTCCTCTGCGGCTTCCTTTGGGTTCCGCCATCGGGCTGTTGATCGCACCACGGGCAGCGGCGAGACAGCGACGAATCTAGGAGGATTCCTTGAGTGATGACTGAGAAAGTTACTCTATGCGGCTTACCGAAGCGTTTGTGCGGCGTCCGTCGTGACAGTGTGGGATTCTAACCAGCTGAACTACATCCCCAACCGCGGAACAACGTAGCGTAAAACCTTGCACAAGATGTGGTCGCGCCAGTGGGTCCTACATCCGAAGCGCCGCGAGCTTCGGATCTTGACCACGACCAGGGATCGAATCTGCGAAGAATCTCTTTAAGTTGCTGGCTGTAGAAGGCTTACGAAACTCGCCCCAAACGGAAGCACTGACGCTTCTCGCGAGAAAAGCATGGTTTTAGGTAGTTTTAGAAAATATGGAAAATGGACGTTGCTGTACGCGCAGTTGCTTAGCCGTGTATAATCAACAAGCTAGAGAAGCGGGCGGGCGTAGTTCAATGGCAGAATAGAAGCTTCCCAAGCTTCGGACGTGGGTTCGATTCCCATCGCCCGCTCCATAACTCAACGATGATTCTATTGTCCTTACGCCGCTAGACCAACTGAATACGGCCATAAAATTGGGAGATGGTCCCAACCGAATGAATTGGTCCCAATGTGCCTCAGCCCGAAGTTGGACGCATGGACGGCGCCCCATCAATTGGACGCCGCCTTGGCGTCGATCATCTGAATCCGTCTTTTTTGAACTTCGACCTGGAAAATAGGTAAAGAAACATCCGTCATCTCCGGTGCCGCAGGCACAGAACTCAT
>Ga0137364_10001457_pt1 | contig 11129 bp, 10 predicted proteins | sample SagtaG_10_FD_104798 | JGI IMG/M metagenome (GOLD analysis project Ga0137364, IMG submission 104798) | Vadose zone soil microbial communities from Sagehorn Ranch, Mendocino, California, USA - Sage1_L_20_16 metaG | ecosystem: Environmental > Terrestrial > Soil > Vadose zone | place: USA... | reverse complement strand
CACGGCGCGGAACGTGATCGCGCGATTGGCGTCCGTCTCCTCGAACAGCAATGCTGCATTTTGAGCGGATGCGGCGTGGTCGGCGACCGCCGGCAGCGCCTCGATATCGACCTCGATCAGCCCGAGCGCGTCCTCGGCGATTGCAGGCGTGTCGGCGAGCGCGAGCGCGACCGCCTCGCCGACGTAACGCACTTTGCTTTCCGCGATCACCGGCTGCGCGAACGGCTCGAATTCCGGCAGCGGCTGCAGCCGCATGGGCACGCGCGGCACATCGTTGCCCATATCCGTGGCCGTGATCACGCTATGCACGCCCGGCAATGCACGCGCGCGAGAAACCTCGATCGAACGGATACGACCGTGGGCGACGGAGCTGCGCAGGATCGCCGCATACAACATATCGCCGCGCGCGAGATCGTCGACATATTCCCCGCGTCCGCGCAGAAAACGCAGATCCTCGAGCCGTTCGATCGGGCTGCCAATGAGCGAGTTGACGGTTCTCATCTGCGCTCTCCGCCGCGATCGCTCGCTCGCGCCTTCGGCCTGTACGCGGCACGCGCATCGAGCACGGCTTCGACAATGGGGATATAGCCAGTGCAACGGCAGAGATTACCCGAGAGGACTTCGCGCACGCGCGCGGCATCGCAATCAGGCTCCTCGCTCAACAGCGCGTGCGCCGTCGTAATCATGCCGGGCGTGCAGAAGCCGCATTGCAGAGCGTGATGCTTGCGAAATGACTTTTGCAGCGGCGTGAGGTCGGCGTCATTGGATAGCCCTTCGACGGTTACGACCTCGGCGCCCTCGGCCTGCACGGCGAGCATGAGGCAGGAGCGCACCGCCGCGCCATCGACGATAACCGTGCAGGCGCCGCACACGCCGTGCTCGCAGCCGACATGGGTGCCAGTGAGCCGCAAATGATGGCGCAGGCAATCGGCCAATGTCAGCCGGGGCTCGACCTCGACTTCGACCTCTCGACCATTGACGCGAAACCGCACCGACATGGGAGAGTCACTGCTGAGGTCGAGCGGCTGCGCGCTTGAGCGCGCGTTCGACCATCGTTCCGGCAAGCGCGCGGCGGTAGGCAGCGCTGGCATGGATGTCGTCCTGCGGATCGACGGCGGCGGACGCGGCAGCTTCGGCCTCGGCGATGGCCGCGGCATCAACCGTCCGCCCATTGAGCACGGCTTCGACCGAAGGCAGGCGCAGCGGCCGGTCGGCAACGCCCACGACGCCCACGTGCGCCTCGCGCGCCGTACCGTCGTCGTTCTGGTCGAAGAAGACTTCGGCCGCGGCCATGGCAAAATCGCCGCGGCGGCGGGCGAATTCCTCAAACGCCCAGCGTCGCTCGCGGGGCCAGGCGGGGAGCCGCACCTCGACGATGATCTCGTCCGCTGTCAGCGCGGTCGTGAGCGCGCCCTGAAAAAAGTCGGCCGCCTGGATCACCCGCGCACCGGCCTTGCCAACCACCGCGATCTCGGCGTCGCAGGTGATCGCGATGCCCGGCATTTCGGCCGCTGGGTCGGCATGGGCGAGGCTGCCGCCGACCGTGCCGCGGTTGCGGATCTGATAATGCGCGATATGCGCCACCGCTGCCTTGAGCAGCGGGTGCGCGGTCTTGAGCCGTTCGTCATCCTCGATCTCGCGCCAGCGCACCATGGCGCCGAGTGTGACACCCTTCTGCGAAATTTTGATTCCGCGCAGGTCGCCGAGCTTGCGCAGATCGACGAGCAGCGTGGGCTGGGCAAGGCGGAACGCCAGCATCGGCACCAGGCTTTGGCCACCTGCGATGGGCTTGGCGTCCCCGCCGGGCGCGGAGAGGAGTTGAACCGCTTCGGGCAGCGTCGTCGGGCATGCATAGTCGAAGGGCGGCAATTTCATGACCCGGGCGCATCCTTCGGCACGCAAGGAGACAGGCGCGTACCTATCATCGCGGCGCCGGACGGGTCAACGTGACGGGGGCCTTCCACGGACTCGACGAGCTCGCCCGCATTGATGCTATAGGTTTTCCCCGGGTCGATGCCGGTCGTCCGCGGGCAGCATCGAAGCAGCCGCATTTCTCGGGTTTCGACGCACCATGCCGCGCAGGTTTGCCTGGGCCTCCTTGCCGGACAGCGAGCTCCTGAAGCTGCGCTTCAAGGACCTCAAGGTCACCGTCGGCCGCCGCACGTGGCTTAAGCGGTGCGTGGCAGACCTCCACGAGGAACTCGCCGAGCGCGGGCTGCGGATCAGGCCGCACGTGTGGATCTCGAACGAGTGGTTCAGCCCCGACGATACGCCCGGCATCGCCATTCCTTTCTATCTCGCCCATCCGCGGCTGATGCGGCTCGAGCGCAAGATGATGATCGACGTCGAAGGCGGCACGGCGGCCGACTGCATGCGCATTCTCCGCCACGAGTCCGGCCATGTGGTGCAGGTCGCCTTTCAGCTGCACCGGCGGCGCCGCTGGCGGGAGCTCTTCGGCCCCTCATCGCGGCGCTACCCGCGATATTACCGGCCGAATCCGGCGAGCCGCCGTTACGTCTATCATCTGCCGCTTTGGTACGCGCAGAGCCATCCCGACGAGGACTTTGCCGAAACGTTCGCGGTGTGGCTGACGCCGCGCTCGAATTGGCGCAGGCGCTATGCCGGATGGCCGGCACTCAAGAAATTGGAATATGTCGACGAGCTGATGGCGGAGATCGCGGGGCAGAAGCCGCTGGTCATGCGCCGGCTGCGCGTCGAGCCGCTGAGCCAGCTGACGCAAACGCTGGCCGAGCACTACGAGAAGAAGCGGACGCATCATTCCATCGACTATCCGAAGATCTACGACCGCGATCTTCGCCGCATCTTCTCCGCCGATCCGAAGCACCAGCGCTCGCCAACGGCTGCCGCATTTCTGCGGCGCAACCGCGCCAAGATCAGGCAAATCGTTTCCAAGTGGACGGGCGAGTATGAGCTGACGCTCGATTCGGTTTTCGATGATATGATCGGCCGCTGCCGCGAGCTCAAGCTGCGTGCGGTCGGCTCCGAGCGGCAGCTGAGAATGGAATTCACCGTGCTGCTGACGGCAAAGACGGTGCACTCGCTCTACAGTCCGTCACGGCGGCAGTGGCTGGCGTTATGAAGTCGCTGCGCGTTCTCGTGCTCGTGCATCCGGACCTGGTGCCTCCCGATTCGCTCAAGGGGCACAGCGAGCAGGAAATAAACAACTGGAAGACCGAATACGACGTCGTCAGCACGCTGCGCTCGGCGGGGCACGAGGTGCGGCCGCTCGGCGTAGAGGACGAGCTCAAGCCCATCCGCGACGAGATCGAGAGCTGGAAGCCGGATGTGGTCTTCAACCTGCTCGAGCAGTTCCACGGCGAAGCCGTCTACGATCAGAACGTCACGAGCTATCTCGAATTGCTGCGGATGCCTTACACCGGCTGCAATCCGCGCGGGCTCGTGCTCGCGCGCGGCAAGGACTTATCGAAGAAGCTTCTTATCTATCACCGCATCCCGCTGCCGGCCTTTGCCGTATTCCCGCTCCGGCGCAAGATTCGCCGTCCGCCGCGCCTCACTTTCCCGCTCATCGTCAAAAGCTTGAATGAAGATGCCTCCTGGGGCATCTCGCAGGCCTCGGTAGTCGACAGCGATGAGAAACTTACCGAGCGCGTCGCCTTCATCCACGAAAGCGTCGGCACGGCGGCGATCGCCGAGCAATATATCGAAGGCCGCGAGCTCTATGTCGGCATCCTCGGCAACGAGCGGCTGCGCGTTTTTCCGATCTGGGAGCTCGAGTTCGGCAACATGCCGCAAGGCGCCCGCCTCATCGCCACCGAAAAGGTCAAGCACGATCTGCAATATCAAGAGCGGCACAACATCGCCGTCGGCCCAGCCAAGGATCTGCCGCCGCAGCTCGTCGAATCGATCAAGCGGGCGGCCAAGCGCATTTATCGCACGCTCGACCTCGACGGCTATGCCCGCATCGATTTTCGCCTCTCCGCCGACGGCATTCCCTATTACATCGAAGCCAATCCCAACGCCGAGATCGCCCGCAGCGAAGAGTTCGCCTCCGCCGCCAAGCAGGACGGGCTCGACTATCCCGAATTGATCCAGCGCATCTTGGCGTTGGGCCTCAGCCGGGCCGGTGCGACGGGGGTTGCGATGTGACTGCTATGTCGTCGCGCGTTTTATCGACGCAGCACGCAACCAATCAATCCGCGGCACTTCGCTCGCGGATCAGCTCCCATACCTTCGGCGGCGACAGCGGCAGCGCGCGCGGCTCAACCCCCAGCGAGCCGAGCGCGGCGGCAACCGCATTGGCGATGACGCCGCCGACCGGAATGATGCCGCCCTCGCCCGCGCCCTTGGCGCCGAGCGGATTGTTGGGCGAGGGCTTTTCCTCGAGCGCGATCGCGCGGATGTTGGGAAAGTCGCTCGCGGTCGGCAGGAGATAGTCGGCGAACGACCCCGTGAGCAATTGCCCCTCCGCGTCGTGGACAAAGTGCTCCAAAAACGCGCCGCCGAGCCCCTGCACGATCGCGCCCACGACCTGCCCGTGCAACGTCAGCGGATTGATGATGCGCCCGGCATCCTCCACCGCGACATAATCGAGAAGCTCCACGTGCCCGGTCTTGGGATCGACCGCAACGTGGGCCGCATGCGCGCCGTAGCTGTAGGTGCGCTTATTGCTGGCATAGGTGCTTTCCGCCGCGCTCCCCGCGAAGGCGGAAAGCGGCAGCGCCTGCTGGCCGGGACCGAGCACGGCGCCCGCATCGATTTTGATATCCTTCACCGCGCAGCTCCAGCGCTTCGCTGCGGCAGCGCGAATGTCATCGCGCAGCTTTGCCGCTGCGCCGAGGATCGCGTTGCCGCCCATCACCACCGCGCGCGAGCTATACGAGCCGCAGCCGTCGCTCACGTGATCGGTCGAGCCGTGGAACACGCCGCGGATATCGTCCATCGGTATTTCCAGCGCATCCGCCGCGATCTGCGTGCAGACCGTCTCTAGCCCCTGTCCGATGGAGGAAGAGCCGACATAGACGGACACCTTGCCGTCGGACTCGAGCACCAGGCGTGCCGTCTCCTTCGGACCGGATGCGCCGCCCTCGAGGTAGCAGCCGACGGCGCTGCCGCGGTAGCGCCCGTCGATCAATTTGCCCTGTACTCGCGTCTTCGCGCTCCAATCGATTTCCGCAAGGCAGCGCGCGAGCGTCATCGCGTAATCGCCGCTGTCGGTTTCGCTCTCGATTCCGAGCGGCTCGACGGTGGCGAGCCGATGCGGCATCTCCGCCTCGCAGAGGAGGTTGCGCCGGCGAAACTCGACCGGATCGAGCCCGAGCTCGCGCGCCGCGATGTCGAACAGCCGCTCGCGGAAGAAGTCGGCTTCGTAGCGTCCCGGCCCGCGATAGGTCCCCGCCGGCGTCTTGTTGGTCATCGCCAAGGTGACGTCGATGCGGATATGCGGGATGCGATAGGGCCCGCTCAAAACCTGCGCGATGTTGCGCGCGGCGGTCGGCCCGTTGGTGCGGATGTAGGCGCCCTGGTCGGTGAAGGCGTGGCCGCGCAGCGCGCGAATCGTCCCATCCTTGTCGCAGGCGATTTCCAGCTCGCATTCCGCCTCGCGCGCGTGATTGGTAGCGGCAAGATGCTCGCGCCGATCCTCGATCCATTTGACCGGCCGGCCGACAAACCGCGCGGCGAACGGGATCAGAAAATCTTCCGGATAGAACTCGCCGCGCGCGCCGAAACCGCCGCCGACGTCGTTTTCCACCATGTGGATCGCGCTCTCCGGCAGCTGCATCTGCTTCGCCAGGATGCGCCGGTTGAGGAAGGCGACCTTGGCCGCGCCGAAGATTGTCAGCTCCCCGCGCGTCGTATCCCACTCGGCAAGCAGCCCGCGCGGCTCCATTGGCACCGCGCCGTGACGCTGCACCGCGAATTTTTCGCAGCGCACCAAGGCAGCGCCCTTGAACGCACCCTCCGCGTCGCCGCGCACGCCGCTGAGCGTGAGCGCGCAGTTCGTGCCCGCGGCTTCGAACAGCAGGCTGCGATCGGCCCGCGCGGCTGTGCTGGTGGCGACCGCCGGCAACGGCTCGATGTCGACCGCGATCGCGTCGAGCGCGTCCTCGGCTGCGGCGGCACTCTCGGCCAGCACGACCGCGATCGGCTCGCCGACATAGCGGACTTTGTCATGGGCAATGACCGGTTGCTCGAACGGCGCGAAGGCCGGCGAGGAATCCTGCCGCAACGGAATTATCGGCATTGCCGCGCCGAGATCGGCCGCGGTGATGATGGCGTGCACGCCGGGGCGCTCGCGCGCGGCGGCGGTGTCGATGGAGCGGATACGTCCGTGCGCCACCGCGCTGCGCAGGATCACCGCGTGCAGCAGGTTTTCGCGCGCGAGATCGTCGACGAATTGGCCGCGTCCGCGCAGCAGCCGCCAATCCTCGACGCGTTCGATCGCGCTGCCGATGAACACATTGGTCCTGCGCTTTTGGTCCATGCTCAATCGGTTATCCGGCAGGGTGGGCAGCTCGGTTCCGCCCTCGTCCTGAGGAGCGGGCGTAGCCCGCGTCTCGAAGGATGAGGGCGGGCACCTCACCATGCGGTGCCCGTCTCGAAGGATGCGGGCGGCCCATGCTTCGAGACGGCGGCTTCGCCGCCTCCTCAGCATGAGGCCGCAAGGGTGCCGTGTCGATCGTCAGGTTCATATGACCATCACCGCGTCCCCATTGAGCAGCGCCCGCGCGACGCTGAGCGCCGCCAGCGCCGAGGTTTTCGGGTTGGTGCGCGACGGCTTGCCTTGCAGCGCGATGGCAAAGCGCCCGGCCGCGCCCTCCGCCTCGATCTCATGGATATTGCCGGCCGCGCCCGGATCGGCGACGAGCTCGACTTGCGTCGCCTCGAATCCAAGCCCGGCCAGCGCCACGGCGGCGGCGACATTGGCGTTCTGCGGATAGAGTAGCGCCGCTTCTCCGGCGCTGCCCGTGTAGAGCACCGCTGGCTTTGCGAGCGTGCCGAGATCGACCACGCGCTCCGCCGGCGATCCGCGCCAGGCGAGCGGCGGCTTGCGCGAGCGGTACCGCACCGACGTCAAGCCGGACAGGCGCATCGCCGCCAGCGCGTCGATGCCGCCGATCGCGCCGGCCGGCAATACAATGCGGCTCTTGCCCGCGCGCGCAGCCGATTTGAGCTTCGCGAGCAGCGCCGCATCGGCGAGCGCGCCGATGGAAATCACGAGGCAATCGATCCCGCGCGCCAGCAAGAGGCCTACATGCTCCGCCACCGCCGCCTGGCTCGCCACTTCGGCAACAATATTCGGCTTGCGCGCAATGAAATCATCGAGCGCCTCGACGATGTCGATGCCGGGAAGTTTTGCCCGCGCGGCCTCGCTACGCCCGGGCCGGGCGAGCGCGGCAACGATCCGCACGCCGCTCTCCGCACCAGCGCTGCGCAGCGCCGCCACCACGTCCTGCGCCATGCCGCCGCAGCCGATGAGGCCGATTGCCGTCATAGCTCGCTCACTGCGGGTTAAGCCGCATGCCCGTGAACTTCCACTGCGACAGCTCTTCCATGGCGTAGCGCACGCACACGAGCGGCAAGAGGCCGGCCTCGAATTTCACCGGGCCGCCGATCCACGGCATGAGTTGCGGGATGGTCATCGTGTTGTCCTCCTCGATTTTCCGGCTTTTACACGTGCTGCCCTTCGCTCAGCGGAATGTCGCGCATGGTGCTCGGCGCGAACAGCTCCTCGAGCTTTACCCGCCGGTCGGTCAGTCCGTGCTCGTGCGTGTACTGCAGCAGCGCCTCGATCGACGGCCGGTTCGGCTCGATCCCATAAGCGAACCAGTCCGGCCCAAAAATTGCCCGTTCCTCCTCGAGCAGCGGCTGCAGCCATGCCGAGGATACTTTTGGCGAGCCCATGTCCGCCAGCAGGTGATAGGCGTGGTCCTTGGCGCGGCAGAGCGCCTTGTACATGCTCAGCGCGACCCAGGGATTGCGCTCGTAGACGTCGTTGCGGATCACCACCGTGTGCATGATCGGGTAGATCTTGGTGCGCCGGTAATAGTCCTTCTCCACCTCGGGATAGTCGGGAAACAGCCGGCGCACCTTGGGCGAGCCGCGCCGGAAGGCCAGCGGATTGTTGGCGGTCATCATGAAGTCGATCTCGCCGCGCTCGAGCAGGTCGCCGAGCTCGGCGCCTGCCGGCGCCTGGGTGAGGCGGATATCCGCAGGCAGCTTGCGGCCGAGCCGGTCGGCGCGGCCCTGCACCCATTCCACGTCGCTCGGCTTGACGCCGTATTCGTGTTGCAAGAGCCCGCGCATGTAGACCGCCGCCGTCATCGTGTATTCAGGCACGCCGCCGCGCTTGCCCTTGAGATCGGCCGGCGTCTTGATCCCCTTCTCCGTGTTGATGAAGAAGTAGCCGTGGCGAAAAACGCGCGAGGGAAACGCGGGAATGGCGATGAACGGCGCCTTCTCGGCACCCACCAGCGTGACGTAGTTGGACAGCGACATTTCCGAGATTTCGAACTCGTTGAATTGCAGCATGCGCCAGAAAATATCGGGCGGCTGCGAGGCGATGTAATTGAGCTCGATGCCCTCGGGTTGGACCGACCCGTCGCGCAGGGCCAGCGTGCGGTCGTAGGGGCCGCAGGCAAATGTCAGACGCAGCTTGCTCATCGGTCATTTCCTCATCGGGCTTCGCCAGCATTGTCTAGAGCAGATTTGGGTGAGATGAAATCAGTGCAGGCGGCGAACTCGGTCCGCTCCCTCTCCCGCTTGCGGGGGAGGGTTGGGAAGGGGGTTAGCTCGCACATGTGAGTCTTGTTGCATGCCCCCTCCCTGTCCCTCCAGCCGACGTCGGATTTATCCGACTTCGGCCAGTCAATAGGTGGCCGAACTCGGGTAAAACCCGAGTTCGGTTGCAAGCGGGGGAGGGGATGCCGTGGCACCGCCCGTGCCAAACGCTTTACTTACGCAATCTGCTCGGCTTCGCGCAGGCTCTCGATCAGCGAGGTGCGCAGCAGAAAAGCGCGCGCCAGTTTGGGATCTTCCGCGGTCCGGCGCAGCTCCTCGTGGTTGCGCTGGCGCACCGCAAAATCCTTTTCCGCCAGCAGGCGCTTGTTGCGGATGGTCTGCGCCTGCGTGTGTGTTAGCGCGACGTGGCGGCGCTGGCGCTCGTAACGGTCGAGCACCTCTTCGCCTGCTTCCAGGCGCAAAATCTTGGTGAGCTTGTCCGCCAGATTGAACGCGTCGTGAACGCCGCTGTTCATGCCCATCGCCCCGATCGGGCTGTTCACATGTGCGCTGTCGCCGGCGAGGATCGCCCGGCCGACGCGGAATTTTTTTGCCACCCGCTGGTGCACGACATAGAGGTTGCTGGCGACGATGTCGAACGGCTTTCCCGTCGGCAAGAATTTTTGCAGCCGCGCCTGCAGCGCCTCGGGACGCATGAGCGCGGCTTCTTCCTCGGCGCCGGAGGGAAAGTGAATGCGCCAGCGGTCGGGCGGACCTTTCCAGTGAAACAGGTTCGACCATTCGTCCGGATCGGAGATGTAGTTGCGTTCGGTATATCCGTATTTGCGGAAGTCGAACGCCACTTCGACATTCAAGGTGCGATCCGGATACGTAAACCCTTCGAAGTCGATATCGAGCTCTTTGCGCACGATGCTGCGCGCGCCCTCGGCGCTGACGAGATAGACGCCGCGTACGGATTCGGAGTCACCCGACGCATTGGTGATCCGCGCTGTCACGCCGTCGCTGTCCTGTGCGAATCCCGTAAAGGTGCTCGCGAGGCGCAGCTCGATGTTGGGATGCGCCTTCGCCAGCTTGAGCGCCTCCTCGACGATCTTGATGCGCTCGCATTGCAGCACGTAGGGAAAGCGCGTGTCGTCCTTGAGATGGGCGTGGTCGAACTCGGCGATCAGCCGGTGCTCGCGGCGGTCCCAGTAATGAACGAGCGGCGCGATGATGCCGCGCGGCTCGAGCTTCGCGTAAAGTCCGATCCGCTCGTAAAGCTCGAGCGTCGCCGGATGGTTGGTTCCCGCGCGCGGGAGCTGCTCGAGGAAATTATCCTCGCCCAGCGCCTCGATCGTGCACACCTCGACGCCCGCTTGCGCCAAAGCGAGCGACAGACAAAGCCCCACCGGTCCCGCGCCGACGACGATCACCCGCTCCGATTCTTTCTGCATCATTACTAGCGCGTGTTCAGGTGAAATGAGTCAGCGCGTGCGGCGAACTCGCTGTGCTCTCTCCCCCTTGCGGGCGCCCGGCTGCGTGTCCCGGGCGCAGCGCAGCACGAGCGAAAGCGAAGTGGTGCGCTGCAGACCCGGGACCGTTACGGCATAGCGCGTCGAAGACGCGCGTGAACGCGCTTTTGGGCGGTCCCGGATCAGCGGCGCACCGCTTCACTTCGTTTCGCGCTGCGCCGCATCCGGGACACGTGGCTTAATCCGCGACGGGTCGTTGACGCCGGCGCGGTGCGCGGCTTCAATTCTTCGCGGCCACCACGTCCTTGACGGCACCGACCCAGCCGGTGTGGGTGAGGTCGAACACGATGCCGAGCGGATCCTTGTACTTGGCCTCGTAATAGGAGTGGGCGGTCGCGCCGGGCTTTGCCGGGTCCGGCCGGCCGGCAAGATATTCTCCGCCGGCGCCCACGACCTTCTTCTCGGCGTCGTCGAGATCGTCCACCCACATCCCGAAATGGTAGATGCCGACCTTCTCGTCGCCTTCTTGCTTGAGCAGCGCCACGTTCACCGTGCCGTCCGAAACGTAGAGCCCGCGGCGGGCCTTGCCCGCGACTTTCATGTCGAATGCCTGTTCGAAAAATTTGGCGGCCTTTTCCGGATCGGGAACAATGAGCGCGATGTGGCGGAGCTTGGCCATGACCTCTGTCCTTCGTGAGCCGTTGGAGCGGCGAAGAATAGCGAGGAACCGCGCCCGACGAAAGCCGCGCTGTGCCCTCTCTCGGCCTCGTGCTGAGCAACCATTAGGTGGTTGCTGGCGCGGACTTCCAAGGGGTCCCGCGGGCAACGACTGTGTTGACGAAGATTAGGAGCTTGCGGGCGCAGGCGACGAGGACGAGCTTGTGAGTTTTTCCAGCTGCGATCAGTCGCTTGTACAAAGCTTTCAATTGGGTATTCCAATAAAAGGCCGCCGGCAAT
>Ga0137364_10001456_pt1 | contig 11132 bp, 10 predicted proteins | sample SagtaG_10_FD_104798 | JGI IMG/M metagenome (GOLD analysis project Ga0137364, IMG submission 104798) | Vadose zone soil microbial communities from Sagehorn Ranch, Mendocino, California, USA - Sage1_L_20_16 metaG | ecosystem: Environmental > Terrestrial > Soil > Vadose zone | place: USA... | reverse complement strand
TGAGATTCGAGGCTTATGGAATCGCCAACCAGTGCTGGCTGGTCTTCTAGCATTTTTCATGCTTGCGTTAGCAGGCTTCCCTCCTATGGCTGGCTTTGCTGCTAAATATTACATATTTTATGCTGCGTTGCAGGCTGGTCATCCTGAACTCATGATTCTTGGTGTGCTCGCAAGTATACTAGGCATGTATTATTATCTACGCGTCATTGCTGTTACATTCATGGAGAAAGAAACTGTTCCAGCAGCGTCTCCTGCAACACCAGCACCAATAGCTGGTAAGCGCACCTCAATAACGTCCATTGAAGGTGGTACAGGAACAGCGACCGCGCTAGCAGTTAGGCCGACACCAAAAACAACACTTGAAACTGAGCCGTCAGTTGAGCAGAACCTTACGAACGCTGGTTGGACCACATGGATAGCTCTGGGTCTAGCCGCTCTTGGAACGCTGGCAATGGGAACGTTATTGCCGTTCTGGTTAGTTGACCTGGCATTACAGGCTGCAAAAATGATGTTGCTGTTGGGAAGATAATGTTCCTACTATGATGTCTTCGGGCGAAAAGCATCGTTGCTAGCTAATGTGAAAAAGGTGTCTCTATGGCAATGCCATAGAGACACCTGGTTTCAAATGTGATGGTTTCTACTACATCATTCCACCCATACCACCCATTCCACCCATGCCACCAGGCATAGCAGGAGCGCTCTCTTCCTCGACATCGGTGATGAGCGTATCTGTGGTAAGGAACATGCCTGCGATGCTGGCTGCATTTTGCAGAGCGGAGCGAGTCACCTTCACAGGATCAATGATACCTGCTTTGAACATATCCACATATTCGCCTTGGAGCGCATCGAAGCCGTGGCCGCGGGCACTTGTACGTACATCATTGACTGTAACTGCTCCATCGCGTCCAGCATTTTCAGCAATCTGGCGCAAAGGCTCTTCGAGTGCGCGTCGCAGGATGTTAACACCTGTCTGCTCGTCACCAGGAGCAACCTTAACAGTATCCAGGACGGGAATCGCATGCACCAGTACAGAACCACCACCTGCAACAATACCCTCTTCAATTGCAGCCCGTGTGGCAGAAAGTGCATCCTCAACACGATGCTTCTTCTCTTTTAGCTCTACTTCTGTAGCAGCGCCAACTTTAATAACCCCAACGCCACCGGCAAGTTTGGCAAGTCGCTCCTGTAGTTTCTCGCGATCATAGTCACTTGTGGTCTCATCAATTAATGCGCGAATTTGCCGTACGCGAGCCTTAATATCCTCTTCTCTCCCGGCACCTTCTACGATCGTGGTATTGTCTTTCGTCGCTGCTACTGTACGAGCGCGACCGAGGTCGCGAAGTGTCGCGTTCTCTAACTTAAGGCCAGCTTTCTCAGTAATAACCTTGCCACCTGTTAGAACTGCGATGTCTTCCAGCATGGCATCACGGCGATCACCAAAACCAGGCGCTTTAACGGCTAATACATCAAAAGTGCCGCGCAATTTGTTGACAACAAGGGTTGCAAGTGCTTCACCATCCACATCCTCGGCAATGATCACCAACTCTTTGCGACCGGTTTGAACGACACGCTCTAGCAATGGCAGAATATCGGCAATTGCACTAATCTTTTTGTCAGTAATCAGAATATAAGGATTTGAAAGTTCGGCTTCCATTCTCTCCATATTGGTTGCCATATAAGCAGAGATATAGCCACGATCAAACTGCATACCCTCAGTGTATTCTCGCTCCATCGCAAGGCCACGGCCCTCTTCAACGGTGATGACACCATCCTTGCCAACTTTATCCATGACCTCAGCAATGAGTGCACCAATTTCTGTATCAGCAGCAGAAATCGAGGCAACCTGGGCAATCTCTTCTTGCGTTTCGAGCTGTTTGCTCATCGATTTAATTTCTTCGATGACAGCATCGACACCACTCTCCAGGCCTTGCCGCAGAATCATGGGATTTGCACCTGCAGCCAGGTTCTTGAGACCCTCGGTAATTATGGCCTGTGCCAGGACGGTTGCGGTTGTGGTTCCGTCGCCAGCCACATCATTTGTTTTGGTTGCAACTTCTTTGAGTAACTGCGCGCCCATATTCTCAAATGGATCGGGCAGTTCAATATCGCGGGCAATGGTCACACCATCATTCGTGATCGTCGGTGCGCCGAACTTTTTGTCCAATACCACATTGCGGCCCTTTGGCCCAAGTGTTACTCTTACTGCACCTGCAAGTGTGTCCATACCTTTCTTCAGGGATTGACGTGCTTGCTCATCAAATAGCAGTTTTTTAGCCACGAAACATACTCCTATTTCTACTCAACAATACCCATAATGTCGTTTTCGCGCAGAATTAAATATTCTTCGCCATCCAATTTGACTTCGCTACCTGCATATTTGGCAAAGAGTACTTTTTGTCCCACACTCACTTCGAGTGTAGTACGCTTGCCGTTGTCCAGTACTTTCCCTGGCCCTACTGCCAGAATTTCCCCCTCCTGGGGCTTCTCTTTCGCGGTATCGGGTAACACAATACCGGTCTTCGTGACGGTTTCGCTCGACAGCGGCTTGACCACCACGCGGTCACCAAGCGGTCGAATCTTTACACTCACCGTGGTCATACTCCAAATCCTCCCTATTTTTCAGGTGTGAGTCTAACTTAAACTCTTATTATATTAGCACTCTCAATAAGAGAGTGCGAACCTGCTATATAATACACCATTTCGTATAAGGCTGCAAGGGGATTATCCTGTATTTACTAGATACTGAGTATATCTTGCAACTCATTCCAGGCGTATACCAGTGGCGACTGATCATACCCCACCTCTCTTGGACGCACTTGTATGGCTGTTTCGCTCAATGTAAGTTCCCATTTATGCGTTCCAATTCGACGAATCAATTTGTGGCGCTCAGCATATGCCAGGAAATCGAGTGCACGTTTACGCGCCTGATTCCGTTTCAGCAGATACTGATCCACATTCCGACCTGCATTTGCCAGACTTACTGCTTGATGATACATGTTATCTACTACGTCATCTAATGTAATTGATGATAGCCCATTACGCACTGCATTTAAAAGAAAACCACTTGCGAGCTGAGTCGAGGTGATTCGGGCACTACGTAGCCACGCCTTACGGATGCGAGTGTCCAGTTCATGTAAGGGCAATAGCGTTGCGTTTTCAATAGTAGGAGCAAAGTCTACGAAAATGCGCAATCGTCCTACAATCATGAAGTCATACATTATGGATATAGGGACTATTCTCATATCCGAAGGAATATGTCGTAAGATGCGATGCAAGCTAGAGTTAATAGGGCTTACTTTACCATCTGGAGAAAGTTGCCCTTCCGGTGAACCGAAGAGAGAGCCTCCACTCGACACCCATGTATTAAGTTCAGTAATGCTGTCTTTAATTCTTGCAATCATACGCCGTTCCAAAGGTCTGCGCATCGATAATACAAGAATTTCAGAGCTATAATACTGTTGGAGTGCATAATGATAACGCCAATCAAGCAGTTGAGAGAGAGGGTAGGATGTGATTTGCTCCTGGCTTTCACCTGTAACTATTGCAAGATTTTCAATAAAGTTTGAGGTGAATATGTCACCAACACAGCTTTCAATACCCAGTTGCAGGGCCTCACGTACCCACTCCTCTGCCGGTCTCAGTAGATCCTGTACAGGTTGTGCTCCTAACCAACGTAAAGCTGGTCCTATTGAAAGCAAACGTAACGCACGTGAGAGCAAGCGGGGATGCATTACAAGTCGTCCTAAATAACCAGGTGAAAAGCCATCGCTTCGCAAGGCAAAATGCAGATCGCCAGCCAGTCCCTCCCATCCCCGATGAAATACTACTATTGGTATGATAATAATCGGATCCAGATCACGTTTATGCATTATGCCATAATAAGTTCGAGGCTCAACAGAATCATGTTCAACTCCGTGAACTTCAACCTTATGAAATATTCTGCTTGCGACCCAGAATGCGCTGGCGATTACTGCCCGGCTGATTGTGAGCAGCACAGACTCAAGATTTTTCAGCACAAATAATCACCCCGTGACTGCGTATATTATTCTGCATTCATTAAAGGTGAAAGAAGAGTGTAAAATGCTGAGATCTCTATTCAACAGGCTCTTCAGGTCCAGAAATGAGAATACTTAGAAATTTTCTTAGCGCATAGAAGAACAAAAAGTAGACAGCCATTGCAATAAGGGTGGACCATTCGATGGCTGCACCGCTATTTCCCAACTTTGTATTTGGCACGATGCCATTGAACGGGTAGAGCGGGATTACAGTCAAGGCATACACGAAGCCGGCGAACAGGTTATTTTGGGCTGCACCTATGAGCATTAAGAAGAACTCAATCAGTAATGTTACTTCTAGAACCATCAGAAACCAGAGGAGATAATCATTCAGTTTGCCAATGGCAAATTTGATAGTAAGCGCTTCCTCACGGCCAGTTATAGGACTCTCCCCTAGTTCCAGGGGTGCTGCCTGTGGAGGCTGAGCGGACATCTCATTTTGTGCTGGAGGTGGAGGTTGCACAGCATATTGAGGAGTTGGAGGTTTAAGCGGCAGCTCTTCCATAGGTGGATAACCCTCCGAAGGTTGTGTACTGATCATTTCTTCTGGAAAAGGATTACCAGGATTATACATCATGCTCTTCTCCATAAGCGCTTTGTTTATAAAGGCTAGCCCTAGCTATGTCTAAAACGATTATAACATGATTTACCTGTCAACTGCTACGTCGCACTAATAAGACTACACCATCAGCACGTGCGAGAGGACGATAGAGTTTTGAAAGTCCATTCAGTTCGTTAGTTGCTTCAGCCAGATTTTCTACGGACAAATCATTTAGATCAACAACAACATATTGGACTGTGTGATTACACTTGGTGTCCAGGCATACGGAAGGAAAGACAGCTAAAAGCTGGCGTTCGCTCAAGTGAGGATTGAGGTTCGTTCCTGCGGAGACGGAAGCATCAGGTGGAATAAGCGCCAGCACTCGTTGAATTTGTTCTTCGCGTACACTTAGTGTGTGATCCGCCCAAAAAGCATTGAGTTGAGGTATAGCAATCATATAGTTAAGCCAAATCAACAGCCCAATCCAGATCAATAGCACCGATTGCAACTGGAAGATAGTAAGCATTTTAGCCAGTGGAGACATACGCTCGCTGAATCTCTGCCACTGTTTGTGCCGCCATGCAGGCAAAGTCAGCCGTAAGACTCGAGGTTTCATTAGTTCGACCATACGATTAAATAAAGTGATGAGTGACGAGTTGAATAGAACTATAGAATAGGTGCCGCTTGTAAAATGGTTAGCCGTGGTCAGGGCATGGGCGGGCAAGTTGGATGTTGTCAATGCTGGACTAGGTTGAGCGGAGGGTTCAAGGGCAATGGTTTCGAGATGTGGAGTAAGTCCATTCCCCACTGTATTATGTCCGGTTTCTGGTTGCTGCAGATTGGTAGGATATTCTTGACGCCATCCTTGCCAGATGAAAATCAAGCGGCGTGTGCCATGAATGGCTGATATCATGACGAATGGAATAATTGCAGCATTATAGTGGTAGACACCGCTATATAGAAGGGGATCAGTGCTGAGCAAGTTTACAGCAAGGCTTGGTAGCGCAGGTAACAACCACTCGGGAGCAAGCAAAGGCAGAAACCCTACACTTCGCACGAGGCTTATCAGGTAATAGAAACGATCCATAGTGAAGAAGGTTGTAAAAAGTAGCCAGGGATGAATTACAAGATTCGCAATTGCTGCACCAGGCGAACTTCCCAGGGCTTCATATCGATACCAGTAATTGTTGGCCTGAACACCCGGATAGAAATGCGGGATAATAACTTTAAAAGCAAGAAAACTCCAGAGCAGACCACCAATCAACAAAGCTGTGCCCAATCGTGGAAGTTTGTATTTCCAAATAACTAAAATACCAAGCAGAGCTACCGTAAGCGGAATATCTTCTTTGCACATGCAAGCAAGAATGCAAGCAATCAGAAACCATACGTAACGTTTGTATGTAAGTGCCAGTATGGCATACAACAATAATGGTGTTGCGAGGCTAACTGGATGGAAATCAAATATGTTTAAGCCCAGTAATGCCGGAGAAAGTAAATATGCAGTAGCCATGAGAGGGGCAAATATGGGCCACTCAGGAATATACTTCTGTGTAAGTAGAAAGACTGGCCAAGCTCCCGACAGTAACGCTAGCGTTTGGAAGACAAGCAAGATACGCGGGTCGGCATGCAAGGCATACAGCAGCGAGAGTGGTAAGATAATCGGTTCAAAATGGATCGCGAGACGTGTTGGGGGGCCATACCAATCAATTGCCTGATTTGTAAATTGAAAAAAACGCCCATGTATCGTGTTCCATAACACCTGGTCCATATTACCCAGATCAAAAGCGCCAGCCTTGAACGTTTCATATCGCAGAATGACATGGTAGCTCATATCCACCATGTAGATAAGCATGATAAGAATCAAAAGCCCCCAGGCTATCTTTTTTTGTATACGCAGGTCAATTCGTTTCATTGCAGCATTTCAAATTTTAATAATGGCTTGCCAGATGCCAAGAAAGACAAGTAGCATACATGAGTAAACGATCACGTATTCCGGCCAGTCACCAGTTCGAAAGCGCCAATGCGGATTCGGGGGGAATCCAAAGCGTTTATGATTCGGCCATAATAATGGCACACCACCTTCAGTCAGCCCATCTGCAGCAATATGTAAGATACATCCAATCAATACAGCAGCAAAGACAAGATGAGACTTTTCTACAAATTGGGCAGGAAAGATAAAGCCTCTTTGGGCTAAGAGAACTCTTATCAGTTGCTCCATGCCAAGCGCAAACAATGAACCCAGTAACAAACCTAGCAGACTATGAAAAATGGTTCGATGGCCTGCAATGTGTTGAATTTCTTTACTTATCCAACCGAATCTCTGGCCTATAGTACTTCGTGCATTATCAATATCGGGTAGGAGCGCTCCAAGAGCTACCATAGAAAAAAAGATTACTTTATTGATAATCAAATCGATAGGTACAGGCGTAACAGTAGCTAGTGGTGGGCCTGAGATATGCATAACACCATCAAGAACGACTGCAACGCTCAAGCCAAACATAACGTGTGATCTACCAAGCATAGGGCGAGGCTCCTCAAGGACAAACTGTTTCAGCTTGCTCATTGTAGGAGTTTTTAGAACAAATATCAAGAGGAGATCTTGAGGCTACATTTCGTCTGGTAGACTCAACAGGATTGAGCTTCCCTCAACATGAACTTGATACGTTTGAATATCCTGGCGAGCAGGGCCTCGAAGAACCTTCCCCGTACAAACGTTGAACTGCGCTCCATGCCAGGGACAGGTCAGTACTTCACCCTCTAGTTCGCCTTTATTGAGAGGGCCGCTGATATGCGTACAATTATCGGTAAAGGCATAAATAGAATCATTGACTTTTGCCAGGCAAATAGGTTCGCCATCTACTTCAACTGCTAAGAGTTCGCCATCTTCCAGATCATTCACTTCAGCGACTTTTACAACTAACATGATTAACCCTGATCATTGGTCATCTTCATCGTCCATCACGGGCTTTTCTAAGCCTGCCAGGGCCAGGCTACGATGTAGAACGCGTAAAGAAAGAAAGGCACATTTTGTGCGAGCTGGACTGATGGGTATACCCAGAGCATCCAGTACATCATCCTTACCGAGCTGCACGACCGCATCAACAGTCTTCCCTTCGATCATCTCAGACAGCATCGATGCTGCTGCCTGGCTAATCGCGCATCCACGTCCTTGAAAACGCACTTCTGTTATGTGATCACCTTCTACTTGAAGATCTATTGCGAGCTGATCTCCACATAAGGGGTTATTGTCTTCGGCATGGGCATCTGGATGATCGAGCTTTCCATAGTTGCGCGGATTGCGGTAATGATCCAGAATGTATTCGCGATAATAATCCATGGACATAATCTGGCCCCTATAGGTTAAAGATTTGCAACGCTGCGCGTAGTCCCTGCACCAGGGCATCGATATCTTCTTGTACTGTATACACGTAGAAACTTGCACGCGCAGTTGCGGTAAGATTGTAACGTTCCATAAGAGGCTGCGCACAGTGATGTCCGGCACGAATGGCAACACCCATCTCTTGATCGAGGATTGATGCCAGGTCATGTGGATGAATATCAGCCAGGGTAAAGGAAATCACGCCACCACGTTTCGTAACATCTGGTCCATACATGGTCAAACCTGGGATAGTCCGCAATTGTTCCAAAGCATACGTAGTAATTTCTTGTTCGTGCTTGAACACGTTCTCCATGCCAAGCGTATCGAGGTAATTGACAGCCACTCCCAGGCCAACAGATTCGGCTATCGCTGGTGTTCCAGCTTCAAACTTCCAGGGTAGGTCGTTCCAGGTTGATTCTCGCAATCCAACTTTGCGTATCATATCACCACCGCCCATAAAAGGAGGCATAGCTTCCAGCAGATCTCGTTTCCCGTAGAGAACGCCAATACCAGTAGGCCCAAGCATCTTATGGGAACTAAAGCACAGGAAATCAATATCAAGGGCCTGTACATCTACATGCATATGCGGAACGCTTTGTGCTGCATCGAGTAGTACCGTAGCTCCAAACGCATGAGCACGAGTAATCATTTCCTGAGCAGGATTAATAGTGCCTAACACGTTGGACATATGCGTGAAAGCTACCAGCTTTGGTTGCTGCTGCAAGAGTTGTTCATATATATCCTGGTTTAACAGCCCCTCGTCGGTAACAGGCACAAATTCCAGACGGGCCCCAGTGCGTTGTGCCAGCAGTTGCCACGGAACCAGGTTGCTATGATGTTCCATTTCGGTCAGTACAATTAGATCATCGGCAGTAATATTTGAATTCCCCCAACTGTACGCAACCAGGTTGATGCTCTCGGTGGTATTACGTGTAAAGATGACCTGTTTACTGCGGTGGGCGTTGATGAAACGAGCTACTTTGACACGAGCCTTTTCCATCCTGGCTGTTGCTTCTTCACTGATCTCGTAGACGCCTCGATGAACGTTGGCATGGTACATTTCGTAATAGGCACTCATAGCCTCGATTACAGCATCTGGTTTCTGCGAACTGGATGTGCTGTCGAGATAAACCAGCGGCTTTCCGTGTACCTGACGCGCCAGGATTGGAAAGTCTTTGCGTATTTCTGCTGCTGTGCGCATGGTAGAGTTTGTTTTCGTATGTTCCATTCTCGTCACCGGTACACTATCGGATGTTGGCATTTTGAACCTAATTTCTGATTGATTACTATCAAAACATTACAAAGGTATAATTTCCAGTATAGTTCATCACAATTTTGTGATCTTGCTTGGTTTGCCACCTGGAGTGGTAAAACGAGAAAACAAAGATTTTTGAGAATCAGCTGTTGCATCCTAAAGTTGCGCAGTCCCGAAACCTGTCAGGGGGATTCGCCCCCTGGAATTCACATTTAATACTCGGTGAGTATTATTTCTTCGTCTGCAGGTTTGTCTTCCAGTGAGACGGCATATTCGTCGACTCCTTCGACTTCCCAACGTTCCTGGGCATCAACCCAGGTGTCTGCCTCGGTTTCGAAGGAACCACTCATGCGGCGTACAATACTGCGGCGCAGGCGCGTACGCAGGTTCTCTAAAGGGATGCGTTGCAGCACTGGCTCAAAGAAACCTTGTACAATGATACGTTCTGCTTCTTCACGAGGAATACCACGCACCATTAAGTAGAAGAGCTGCTCTTCGTCAATCTTTCCTGTTGTGGCGCCGTGACTGGCGCTGACCTCGTTGGCTCCAATCTCGAGGCTTGGAATAGATTCCGCACGACACTTCTGGCTGAGGAGCAAGGTGTGGTCCGAAAGGAAGGAAGCCGTTTGCTGCGCTTTGGGCTGTACACGAATCATGCCTATAAACTCTACACGAGACTCGTCAGTGAGCACCCCTTTCACTAAGGTCTCGGCATTGGTTGCTATGGCGGCGTGGTTCGAGAGCGTGTTAAGCGAATAACGCTGGTCATGGTCGGTGAAGAAGATGCCCACCAGTTCGCCTGCACTTCCATTACCACTCAGGCCAACGCCAATGTCTGAGAGCATTACTCTGCTACCAAGATCTGCAAGAACCCAGGTAGTGCTGCCATCCTTTTCATGCACGGCATTCTTATTCGTGATGTTCCAGACATTCAGACCAAGGTCCTGCATGTTGCTGAACTCAACATGGGCTGCATCCTTCACATACACTTCCACAACACCGTCCAGCAATGAAGGTTGATCGCTCTCGAAAGCCGAGTTGTGCTCCTCAACGTAGCGCACGCTGCTCTGCTCGTCCGCGATAATCAACGTATGCGCAAATGTGGCCGATGCAGGAGTATCAATCCAAATTTGAGTTAGAATGGGGTCTTCAATTTCTACACCCTTAGGGATATAGAGGAAGATACCTCCACTCCAGAAAGCTGCATGCAGGGCTGTGTATTTTGTACTGTTTACCGGTACGCAGGTTGTCATGAAGTATTGCTGCACGAGTTCTGGATAGTCCCGTACGGCCGTATCCAGATCGGTCAGTATCACACCCTGACGTTTCAGTTCCTCTTCAAGTTCGATGCGCTCGACAGAGGCGTTGCGCTGGACAACAAGACCGGAACGCTGATCAACCAGCGCCTCCTGCAAAGACTGCTCGATAGAAGCGGGCAATGTCCCATTACCGTTTGAGGGCACATAGGGATTGAGTTGCTGGAACTTGAAATTGGAGAACATACGCAGTGTACCCAGGTCTCCACGACGACCAAGCGGGGTTTGCATGTTCTCGTAGATATCCCAGGCTTGCAGGCGCTTTTGTAGCATCCATTCAGGCTCCCCCTTTTGACGCGAAAGCTCCTCCACCGCAACACGAGAGAACCCGATGAGTTGAGTGTCAGGCATTGACTATCACCTCATTTTCCTCGTCGGATGAGGGTTTGAGCCATTCATAACCCTTCTCTTCGAGTTCCAGAGCCAGCTCTTTGCCACCTGATTTGACGATGCGACCATCGTACATGACATGCACAAAGTCAGGCGTAATGTAGTTTAATATGCGCTGGTAGTGAGTGATGAGCAGAATGCCTAGCTGAGGGCCTCTCAAGGCATTGACGCTTTCGGATACTATCTTGAGTGCATC
>Ga0137364_10001450_pt1 | contig 11149 bp, 8 predicted proteins | sample SagtaG_10_FD_104798 | JGI IMG/M metagenome (GOLD analysis project Ga0137364, IMG submission 104798) | Vadose zone soil microbial communities from Sagehorn Ranch, Mendocino, California, USA - Sage1_L_20_16 metaG | ecosystem: Environmental > Terrestrial > Soil > Vadose zone | place: USA... | reverse complement strand
TCAAGAATGTACTCCAAGCCCCCCAGGTAAGCTTCCATAAAACGCGTAATACCAAACTTCAGTTCTCCCTTCCGAGCGAACCCAAGCGGCTTCAATCTAATGAGGCCTACGCCATTGAATCCTTCATCAAAATAAAAATCGATCATTTCCTTCAAACGAGGCGCGGAATAGTCGTCGATAACGCAAAGGGGGGTGGCACTAAGGATATCAGGAAAGCGCTCTTGTACCTGTCTCAACCGGCGCATAACGCCAGCAAAAGAGCCCGTACCCTTCCCGTTCGTCTATAGTAGTCGTGTATCGCTTCTGGACCGTTCACGGTATAGGAAACGCGTATGTCATGATCGCGGCAAAAAGCCAGGTGCTCATCTCTCGCGACCATGAGATTGGTTACAGCCGAAAACACGAGTTCCTTGCCGGCAGCACGATTGATCGCTTCTGCGTGCTCCACGACCGCACGTATGGCTGCGAAGTTGAGAAAAGGTTCGCCGCCCTGGAATTCAAAGCAGACCCGGGAATTTGGTGAGCTCATCGCAAACTCGACGACGGCTCGGGCCGTTTCCGGGCTCATGTCGAATTCATCGGCGCTGGACTCCAGTGGCTGAGGGTTCATATGGCAATAAGTGCACGCCAAGTTGCACCTCGCCGTGGTCACGACGATATGCAGTTCGGGACCCGCGTAGTATCGCAACTGCCAGAGCTTAAGTTCTTGGAAGACGCGCGTGGCGTTGGCCGGAGTAAGAATATGGCCGGTCCGTTCGAGCCGTTCGTAAAGAGGCGCGTCCATATATATTTCAGAGATTTGACGATCCTCGGCTGCCGACAGAACTACGGTCTTGCCCGTGCGCGAGATGCGTAGCCAGCGATCGGGAGCTAGCTCACGCGACGGATAGAAGTTCGGAAGCCACTCATCCCGGTATCGTTTGCCTTCAATTCGCATCGGGGCACTCTGCGCTCGCTAGGCTGCGAATTCCGGAGATATTAATCCGTCGATATCCTCGGCAGATGCGATCTGACGTATGTCGAGTGACGCGTTTGCGGCGGCGTCGCCCTCCGAGACGGGTCTTACTGGCCAGCTCAGCGAACTCAAAACTTGCTCTCTTTGGCGTGGCCCGAGGAGGACATTGAGGCGACGGTGCTGGTCAGCTAAGACACATCCCGTTTTACGGTAATAAGATTTTCCCTCGCCGGAGAGCCTTTCATGGTTTGCGATCGTATGGAACGCGAAAAGATTGCGCAAATGCGTATCGTACAGCCAATTCAAACCAACGTGACCGAGAGTGGGCTCTTTGATTGCGCGCAACCCGAACTCTGTCACCGCGACGAAGGCATGCAGGCCAAGATGAATTCCGGCAATGGGCCTTAGATCCGGCCGGTAAGGCGAGATAAATTTATCTCCCTCCTCATTCCAACGACCGAACCATTGTCCGGCGGGCACCGTAAGAGCAAAGCGCAAGTGCTGAACTTCGTGAATGAGATCTTCTGCATGAAACAGCGGGTTCGTAACCTGGGTCAGATAAATTGGTTCGCCGGGCGCAAAACTACCTGAAAGACGCGCCGCTCCAGAATCGCGGCGTCCCATATCAGCCACAGCCGGAACGAGTGCTGTTGCCCATGGAATCACATCTGGCCAGAGAGCCGCTAGAGCGTCGTGCGCCTGGCCGAGGCTATCGGCAAGTGCAAGCGGCTTGTCGGCCGCGGCGCTAATTGGTGGAGGCATATCTTCGTGATCGGGGCTGTACCCGCGGGTGAGCAGCACGTCGGCTCCGTCGTCGAGTATCGGGATTTCAAATCCATTTGCGACGGCATTTCGTCTCAAGTGAGCAAACGGCTTTTCGCCGAGCGGAAGCGGCAGGTCGATCTCGGCACTGCTGCCGCGGTCCGACATATGGGTGATGGTGGCGGTCTGTGCCGAGCATGACCAAACCAACGACCCGGTGGAAGGCGTTACGCCGTCTATGAATAGACGTCCCTCACGTCCCAAAGCGAGCAGCGAGCCATCCCGCTCGAGCAGCGTCGCGAACGTGAGCCCCGCCAACGGTGAGGCTCCATTTGGCAATGTAGAATACAATAGATCCACGGCGAGGCGCCCATATGCGAGCTCCTCCTTTCCGTTGTCGTGATAATTCCTGGATACGAAGTAGCTTACCGGCCAACGATCTATGAATGGCAGAACGCCCTCACCGCCTTCTTGCGCTATCGCCTCCAGTCCACGGAAAAACGCGACGGCCGCGCTCAAGCGACTAGAACTCTCTTTGCGTTCGCGATGCTTTTGCCAAGCCTGCATCAGACGCGTGACACGCTGATACCTCAGTCGTTCGGCAATCCCAGCCTTTGCGCTGTCCGTCAGTGGCTCCTCAAAAAGGAGATCAAACCGCATTTGATTTGCGTCGGCGTTCATACGATTTCCTCGCCAGAACCGGATCGCGACTGCCCTGCCAGGATTGAAGTCTGCGATTCATGGCGCGGCCTGCAGCGGTAAACCTCAGCGCGGGCGTCCCGCGTGTTTGGTTCCTGTAACCGACTTTTGGCTGGTATCGGGCAGCGCTCCCTCCAGCTGAGCTGCGGGCGCTCAAGCGTCATTACCTGATCGCTTCCGGCGCGGCAATACGGTGCGGGCCTAGAAGCGAGGGGCCAGGCGTGCCGCTCTGCGAAGATAGGCGAGAAACAAATGGGGTCTCACGCGTTCGCAGCCGGCAAGGCTCTTGAAACCTGCGGACGAACGTGGGCATGAAAGATAAGCGTTCTCGGCGGAGCTGCAAGAAGCATGCAGTCAGCTGGGCCAAGGCGTATTACGAAAAATGCGGCTGCGGTTAAACACTGCATATTTCGGCAAGCGAGCGGCGATCGCGCTCGCGGCCGTTCTCCTGCTGGCAAGCTTTGCGCCGAGCGCATGGACGCAGGCGGGAGCGATCAAGATCGTCGTTCCCTATACGCCCGGTAGCGGTCCCGACATCCTCGCGCGCCTGATGGCGGAGCAGATCGGACGCACGCAGGGAGCGACGGTGGTGGTTGAAAATCGTCCCGGCGCCGGCACGGTGATCGGCACCGAGTCGGTCGAGCGTGCCGCGCCCGACGGGCACACGGTTCTGCTGGTGGCAAATTCGTTTGTGATCAATCCGCCGCTCAAGCGAGCGAGCTACGATCCAACGACAAGTTTCGAGCCGGTTTGCTATCTCGCCGCGACGCCCATGGTGCTCGTGGTTCTCGGTTCCTCGCCTTATCGCACGCTCGGCGATCTGGTCGCCGCGGCGCGCGCCAAACCTGGCGAACTCGCGTTTGCGAGCGGCGGACCCGGCTCCTCGCTGCACGTCGCCATCGAGGTGCTCAAGCGCGCGGCCAACATCAGCGTGACCTACGTGCCCTATGGAGGTACCGCGCCGGCGATCAACGCGCTGATGGGCAATCATGTCGCGGCGGTATGGGCCGATTACCCCACCGTCGTGTCGCAGCTCAAATCCGGCACGCTGCGCGGGCTTGTCACCACCTCGCGCGCGCGAGTCGCATCGCTGCCGGCTGTGCCCACGCTCGGCGAGACCGGGATTAGCAACTACGAAGCGGACATCTTCTATGGCGTCGTCGCGCCGGCGAAGACGCCGCCCGAGGTACTCACTCGCCTCTCCGCTTTCTTCAGCAGCGCAGTCAAAGCTCCCGACATGCCGCCCAAGCTCGCCGAGCAAGGGCTATTTCCCGTCGGGACGTGCGGCGCGGAATTCGGCGCCTACCTGCGGCGGCAAGTCGACGAATACAGCCGCATCATCCGTGAGGCCGATATCACCGTCAAATAGCGCGCCCCCGCTTCGCGGCGCGGGAAGAACAAGGCGCGCGCGGGACACGAGACGGCCGTAGTATTCACGCGCGTGCCGATATAGAACCCGAAACAATGGAACGATCCTTCAAGCACGAGGTGCAGGCGCTCAAGCTCGGCGACGGCGACACCTTCCGGGGCGAGGGCATCCTCGCCGTAACCAAGGCGCTGCTGCAGTCCGGCGTGAGCTATGTCGGCGGTTATCAGGGCGCGCCGGTGTCGCACCTGCTCGACGTGCTGGTCGATGCCGAGGACATCATCGGCGATCTCGGCGTCCATCTCGAAACCTGCACCAACGAGGCGTCGGCTGCCGCCATGCTCGGCGCCTCGATCAATTATCCACTGCGCGGCGCGGTAACCTGGAAATCGATCGTCGGCACCAACGTCGCCGCCGACGCGCTGTCGAACCTCGCCTCCCCCGGCGTTATCGGCGGCGTCATGATCATCCTCGGCGAAGACTACGGCGAGGGCGCAAGCGTCATTCAAGAGCGCTCCTATGCCTATGCCATGAAGTCCTCGATCTGGCTTCTCGACCCGCGTCCGGATCTGCCGACGATCGTGCGCATGGTGGAGGAGGGTTTCGAGCTGTCCGAAGCAAGCCACGCGCCGGTGATGATGGAGCTGCGCATCCGCGCCTGCCACGTCACCGGCGAGTTCAAGACCAAGGCCAATCGCCGCGCCGAATTTTCCGGCCGGAACCGTCTCGCCGGGCCGCCGCGCTTCGACTATGCCCGGCTGGCGCATCCGCCGGTGATTTATTCGCAGGAGCGGCTCAAGGTCGAGGAGCGGCTTCCAGCCGCGCGGCAATTCATCCGCGCGCGCAAGCTCAACGAGGTGATTGCGGGCGAGCTCGCCGAGATCGGAATTATCGTGCTCGGCGGGCTAACCAACGGCGTGCTGCGCGCGCTCGAGCGGCTGGACCTCGGCGACCTCTACGGCGCGAGCCGCGTTCCGATTTACGTGCTCAATGTCGCCTTTCCGCTCGTGCCGGAGGAGCTGCGCGAGTTCTGCGCCGGAAAGCGCGCGGTGCTCGTGATCGAGGAAGGCACCCCCGACTATGTCGAGCAGATGGTCAATGTGGAGCTGCGCCGCGCCGACATGACGACGCGCGTGTTCGGCAAGGGCGTGTTGCCGCGCGCCGGGGAATACACCTCGGACGTGCTCATCAACGGCCTTGCCTCGTTCCTCGAGCAGACCAGACCAGCAGGCATCGACGCCGATGCGACCGCAACACGCGCGCAGAGAATGCTCGCGCATAAATCGGCCGCCGTGGTCGCGCTCGGCGACATTCCGCCAAGGCCGCCGAACTTCTGTACCGGCTGCCCGGAGCGGCCAGTGTTCAGCGCCATCAAGCTGATGCAGCGCGAGCTCGGCCCCACGCACATCAGTGCCGACATCGGCTGCCATTCGTTCGCGACGTTTGCGCCGTTCAGCCTCGGCAACTCGATCCTCGGCTACGGCATGTCGCTGGCGAGCACAGCCGCGGTCACGCCCAATATGGAGCGCCGCCCGATCGCGGTGATGGGTGACGGCGGTTTCTGGCACAACGGCCTGGTCACCGGCGTCGCTTCGAACCTGTTCAACAAGGGTGACGGCGTGCTGATCGTGATGAAGAACGGCTACGCCTCCGCCACCGGCCAGCAATTTTTGCCGTCGAGCGCCGCCAATCGCCGCGGCGCGCCGACCGGCATGAGCATCGAACAGACGCTGCGCTCGCTCGGCGTGAGATGGATGCGCACCGTGCGCAGCTACAGCGTCGGCAAGATGACGAAGACTTTGAAAGCGGCGATGCGCACCGCCGAACGCGGCCTCAAAGTGATCATCGCCGACGGCGAATGCCAGCTTGCCCGCCAGCGCCGGCTGCGGGCCGCTGACGCGGAGAAGCTCAAGCGCGGCGAGCGGGTGGTCAAAGTCCGCTTCGGCGTCGACGAGGACATCTGCACCGGCGACCATTCCTGCATCCGCCTCTCCGGCTGCCCGTCGCTCACCGTCAAACCCAATCCCGATCCGATGCGCAGCGATCCAGTGGCAACGGTGATCGAGAGCTGCGTCGGTTGCGGACTCTGCGGCGAGGTCGCCCACGCCGCGGTGCTGTGTCCGTCCTTCTATCGCGCCGAGGTGATCCGCAACCCGAACTGGTGGGATCGCGCGCTGCATCGAGGGCGGCAGCGCGTCATCGGCGCGTTGGCGCCGCGCCGCGCCGAGGCGCGAGGATGACCCAGCCGCGGCCGATCAGCATTCTTATCGCTGCTCTCGGCGGCGAGGGCGGCGGCGTGCTCATCGACTGGATCGTCGCCGCCTCCGCCGAACTCGGCTTTCCCGTGCAGTCGACCTCTATCCCCGGCGTCGCCCAGCGCACCGGCGCAACGACCTATTACATCGAGATCGTCCCGGTGCCGGCGCGCGAGCTTCCCGCGCGTCCGGTCCTGGCGCTCGCTCCCGGCGTCGGGGATGTCGACATCGTCCTGGCAAGCGAGCTTCTGGAAGCAGGTCGCACCATCGCGCAAGGCTTCGTCACGCGCGAGCGTACGCTGATGCTCGCCTCGAGCGCGCGCTCGTATCTCGTGGTCGAGAAGATGGCGATGAGCGACGGCCGCTATGACAGCACTCGGCTGATCAAGCCATCGAAACGCACGCGCAAAGCCACATTCTTCTCGACATGGATGCGCTCGCGAAGCAAAGCAGCGCCATGATCAATGCGGTCATGCTCGGGGCGATCGCCGGCTGCGGCCGCCTGCCGGTCCCCGCGGGAGCCTTCGAGAGCGCGATCCGCGCGGACGGAAAGGCGATTGAGGCGAACCTCAGGGGTTTTCGCGCCGGGCTCGACGCCGTTGCGCAAGCGCAAGTCGAGCGCATCGAGGCGGATAGCCGCACGCGCGATCGTCTGGACGCATCACCGCTCGCCGAGCTCGAGCGCGCGATCGTGATGCCGGAGGCCGCCCGCGACGTCGTGCTCGCCGGCGTGCGGCGACTTTCCGCTTATCAGAACCTCGCCTATGCGCGACTCTATCTCGACCGGCTGGCGGCGATCCGCGCCGTCGACGCACGCATCGGGGCGGGTGGGCGTCTCGTACGCGAGACGGCGCGTCACCTCGCCGTGCGCATGTCCTACGAAGATGTGATCCGGGTGGCGCAGGCCAAGATCGCGCCAGCTCGGATTGCGCGCATCGCCGCCGAGATCGGGGTAAAGCCCGACGAGCCGTTCACGGTGACCGAGTTCCTCAAGCCCGGCATCGAGGAATTTTGCTCGCTGCTTCCGCCGCCGCTCGCCAAGCGCATGCTCGCGGCCACCGCGCGGCGTGGACTGATCGAGCGCCTGCACTGGGGAATGGAGGTCGCGACCACCTCGGTGTCGGGCTTTCTGCGCCTCTTTCTTCTTGCCAAATTGCGCCGCTGGCGGCCGCGAACGTACCGCTTCCATGAAGAACAACGCGCGATCGAGGCCTGGCTTGCCCTCATCATCGAAGCCGCGTGGCTCTCGGACGATCTGGCGCTCGAGGTCGCCGAATGCGCGCGGCTGATCAAGGGCTATGGGGAGACCTTGAAGCGCGGCAGCGCCAATTACCGGGCGATCGAGACGCGTGTCATCCGGCCGATCCTGGCGGGCGACATGCCGGTTTCCCGCGGGATCGACGCAGTGGCAAGCGCGCGCACGGCGGCGCTCGCCGATCCCGAGGGCGACGCGCTCGCGCGCTGCCTCGCTGAGATCGAGGCGCAGGGCGCGGCGCGCATCGCCGCCGAGTAGCGCTGGGATGCCCTGACGGATATAAGCGTATCCCGGGCGCAGCGCAGCACGAAGTGATGCGCTGCAGACCCGGGACCGCCTTGGCCTGTAGCGGTCCCGGATCTGCGGTGCACCACTTCGCTTTGCTCGCGCTGCACCGCGTCCGGGACACACAATTGCCAAGCCCGCAGTAGACCACGCAAGCCGGAGGACCGCAGATGCGGATCGATGCGTATACGCACTTTTTCCCGAAAAAATTCTTCGACAAAATGCAGGAGGTCGCCGGCGACTACAAGGACATGGGCAAACGCGTGCGTTCGCTGCCGGCGCTGTTCGATCTCGATCATCGCAAGAAGATGGTCGACGGCTTCAAGGATTATCAACAGATCCTCTCCTATCCGCAGCCGCCGGTGGAAACGTTTGCCAAGACTCCCGCGCAGATCGACGAGCTGATCCGCCTCATCAATGACGGCTTCGCCGAATTGTGCGCGAAGGAGCGCGACCATTTCCCGGGCTGGGTCGCGCAAATCTCGCTCGACGCACCCGACGCCGGCGTGCGAGAGGCGGAGCGCGCGATTAACGAACTTGGCGCCCTCGGCGTGCAAATTTATACCAATGTCGTCGGCAAGCCGCTCGACCGCCCGCAATACTTGCCGTTCTGGAAGAAAATGAACGAACTCGGCAAGCCGATCTGGATGCATCCGGCCCGCGGCGCGAGCATGCCGGATTACATCGACGAGAAGAAATCACTGTATGAAATCTGGTGGACATTCGGCTGGTCGTATGAGACGGCCGCCGCAATGGCGCGCCTGGTGTTCTCGAAGATCATGGATAACCATCCCAATCTCAAGATCATCACCCACCACTTCGGCGGCATCGTGCCGATGCTCGAGGGCCGCATCGGGCCAGGGTGGGACGTGCTGGGCTCGCGCACCAGCGACGAAGATTACGTCGCGCTGCGCAAGAGCCTCAAGAAACGTCCGCTCGACTATTTCAAGCAGAACTTCTACGCCGACACCGCCGTATTCGGCGGCAAGCCAGCGACAAAATGCGGCCTGGAGTTCTTTCCCTTGGAGAAGATCGTGTTCGCTTCCGACTGCCCATTCGATCCGGAGGGCGGCACGATGTATCCGCGCCTGACCCTCGAGATTCTGGATTCGCTCAACATTCCAAAGGCCGACCGCGAGAAAATCGATTATAAGAATCTTGAGGCGGTCACCGGCCGCAAGCTGGTGAATTAGCACCAACACCTCGAGCGGCAGGAGGGAGTGCCATGAATCTTTCTCGCCGTCGATTTCTGTATCTCGCCGGCGCGGCCGGTGCGACTTCTGCCGGTGCGTTGCCTCGCGCCAGCGCACAGGCCTACCCGGCGCGGCCGCTGCGCTGGATCGTCGGCTTTCCGCCGGGAGGCGGCGCCGACATCGTGTCGCGAATCATGGCGCCGTGGCTGGCGGAGCGAATCGGCCAACCGGTCGTAATCGAAAACAAGCCGGGCGCCAGCAGCAATATTTCGGTGCAGACCGTGGCCAGTTCGCCGCCCGACGGCTACACGCTGCTGTTCGTCCCGGCTTCCGCGGCAGTCAACGTGACGCTGTTCGACAACCTTCCGTTCAACCTGCTGCGGGATATCGCGCCGGTTTCCGGGCTCATTGATTTTCCGCTGGTGATGGTCGCCAATCCGTCGCTTCCCGCAAAGACGATGGCCGAACTCATCGCCTACGCCAAAGCTAACCCAGGCAAGATCAGCATAGGCTCGTTTGGCACCGGATCGACCTCGCATGTCGCCGGCGAGCTGTTCAAGATAATGGCCGGCATCAACATGATCCACGTGCCCTATCGCGGCGGCGCGCCGATGGTCGCTGATGTCATCGGCGGACAAGTTCAGGTGGCGATCGACGTATTGACCGGCTCGCTGGCGCACATCCGATCGGGCTCGCTGCGCGCATTGGGCATGGGCGGCAAGAACCGATCCGATATCCTGCCTGACGTGCCGACCATCGGCGAGACGGTGGCAGGCTACGAGGCCAATTCCTGGTGCGGCGTCGGCGTGCCGCGCGGCACGCCAGGCGAAATCGTCGCGCGGCTCAACCGCGAGATCAACGCGGGACTTGTGAATCAGATGGTCAAGGCGCGGCTCGCCGATGTCGCCACCACGCCCATCATGTTCACCCCTGCCGAGTTCGGCGCCTATATGGCCGCCGAGGTCAACAAATGGGGCAATGTGATCAGGTCAGCGGGCATCAGGCCGGAGTCATCGGGCGGCTGACCCGGACATCCCACGCTATGACCGCTGTGGTTGGTGTCGCGTCTGATCAACTCGACAAGCGATGGCCGGCAACGGCGCTGTGGCTATCTTCCAAGCCGTAGCATGAATCTTGCCGCGTCATCTGCTAGCGTCGCGGTGCCATGGATGCCGCGCGCCCGATCATTTCATCCGGCTTCGAGTCCGGCTCGCCCGGCGAGAGCGCCCCGCGCGCCACACCGGTCATGGAACAATATATCGAGATCAAGGCCGCCAATCCCGACTGTCTGTTGTTCTACCGGATGGGCGATTTCTACGAGCTTTTTTTCGAGGACGCCGAGGTCGCCGCGCGCGCGCTCGGCATTGTGCTCACCAAGCGTGGCAAGCATCTTGGCCGCGACATCCCGATGTGCGGCGTGCCGATCCACCGGGCGGACGAGTATCTCAACCGACTCATCGCGCTCGGCCATCGCGTCGCAGTCTGCGAGCAGATCGAGGATCCCGCCGAGGCGAAGAAGCGCGGCGGCAAGAGCGTGGTGCGGCGCGACGTCATCCGCGTGGTCACGCCCGGCACGCTCACCGAGGACACGCTGCTCGACGCTAGGCGCAACAATTATCTGCTCGCGATTGCCCGCGCGCGCGCATCTATCGCCGAGGACAGCCGCTTCGCGCTAGCCTGGATCGATATTTCGACTGGCGAGTTTCGTATCGCGGAACGCGACCGCGCGGGGCTCGCCGCCGAGATCGCCCGGCTCGAGCCCGGCGAGATCATCGTGTCGGACGCGCTTTATGGCGATGGCGCGCTCGCCCCCTATCTGCGCTCCCTGCCTGCGGTGAGGCCGCTTCCCCGCGACGTGTTCGACGCGGCAACCGCCGAGCGGCGGCTCGCGGGGTACTTCGGTCTCGCCACCACGGAAAGTTTTGGCGCGCTGTCGCGCCTCGAGCTCACGGCGGCTGCCGCCTGCATCAGCTATGTCGAACGCACCCAGCTCGGGGCGCGCCCGCCGCTCTCGCCCCCCGTGCGCGAGGCGCAAGGGGCGACCCTTGCGATCGACCAGGCGACCCGCAGCAACCTCGAGCTCGTGCGCACGCTCTCCGGCGAGCGCCGCGGATCGCTCCTTGCCGCCATCGACCGCAGCGTGACGGCGGCGGGCGCGCGCCTGCTCGCCCAGCGGCTGGCGGCTCCGCTCACCGAGCCCGCCGCGATCGCCCGGCGACACGACGCGGTCGAATTTTTCGTGACCGACGCGGCGGCGCGCGCCGACATGCGCGAGCGCCTGGCGGCGGCGCCCGATCTCGCCCGCGCGCTGGCCCGGCTCGTGGTCGCGCGCGGCGGTCCGCGCGATCTCGCCGCCATCCGCGACGGCATCATCGCCGC
>Ga0137364_10001444_pt1 | contig 11159 bp, 9 predicted proteins | sample SagtaG_10_FD_104798 | JGI IMG/M metagenome (GOLD analysis project Ga0137364, IMG submission 104798) | Vadose zone soil microbial communities from Sagehorn Ranch, Mendocino, California, USA - Sage1_L_20_16 metaG | ecosystem: Environmental > Terrestrial > Soil > Vadose zone | place: USA... | reverse complement strand
CTGGTCGTGGGGCCGAGGGCGCAGCCGCGTCCTGCCCGGGTACGGCGGACGCCTGACGCTGAAGCCCGACGAGCGCGGGCCGCTCGACCTCGAGGCACTCCCCGCCACGCTCACCGTCCGGGGACGCCGCGGCGGGGAGCGCTTGCGTCCGGTGCGCGGCGGGCCGCACCGCGCGCTCAAGAGCCTGATGCAGGAGGCGCGCGTGCCGGTCGCCGAGCGCGGACGCCGGCCGCTCGTCTACGCGGGCGACACGCTGATCGCGGTCGCGGGGCTGTGGCTCGACGAATCGGTGCAGGCGAGCGAGGCGAGCCGCCGGCGCGCGCGCCTGATCTGGAGCGCGGCGGGCTGATCGGTCAAGCAGTCCACCTCGGCGCGGCCGGATGTGTTAATCTGCTCTCCCGTCGTCGTTCCGCCGAAGTTTTCCGGCGGCGACCTCATGCGACGGGAATTCCCGCACTCGACCATGACGCGTTTTGTATTCGTCACCGGTGGCGTCGTGTCCTCGCTGGGCAAGGGGATCGCCTCCGCCTCGCTCGGCGCGATCCTCGAGGCCCGGGGACTCAAGGTCGGGATGGTCAAGCTCGATCCGTACATCAACGTCGACCCGGGCACCATGAGCCCGTTCCAGCACGGCGAGGTGTTCGTTACCCAGGACGGCACCGAGAGCGATCTCGACCTCGGGCACTACGAGCGTTTCGTGCGCACCACGACCGGCCGCAACAGCAATTTCACCACCGGGCGCATCTACGAGCGCGTCATCGCCAAGGAGCGTCGCGGCGACTACCTCGGCGCCACGGTGCAGGTGATCCCGCACATCACCGATGAGATCAAGCGCAGCATCAAGCTCGGGGCGGACGGCTCGGACGTGTGCATGGTCGAGATCGGCGGCACGGTGGGCGACATCGAATCGCTCCCCTTCCTCGAGGCCATCCGCCAGCTCGGTGTCGAGCTCGGCCGCAACAACTGCGTGTACATGCACCTGACCCTGGTGCCGATCGTGGGCGGCTCGGGCGAGATCAAGACCAAGCCCACCCAGCACTCGGTCAAGGAGCTCCGCGGCATCGGAATCCAGCCCGATACGCTCCTGTGCCGCTGCAAGCACCCGCTCCCCGAGGAGCAGCGGCGCAAGATCGCGCTCTTCACCAACGTCGAGGAGCGGGCGGTGATCTCCGCGGTCGATGTGGACGACATCTACCGCATCCCGATCCTGCTGCACGAGCAGGGGCTCGACGACATCGTGGTCGACAAGCTGCGGCTCGAGGTGCCGCCCACGGAGCTCCCCGAGTGGCGCCAGGTGGTGAGCGCCAAGTCCAATCCCGACGGCCAGGTGGACATCGCCATGGTCGGCAAGTATGTGCAGATCCGCGACTCCTACATGTCGCTGCACGAGGCGCTGATGCACGGCGGGCTGAAGAGCCGCACGCGCGTCAACATTCATTACATCGAGTCGACCGACCTCGAGCAGCGCGGCTCGCACCTGCTGAAGGGACTGGATGCGATCCTGGTGCCGGGGGGATTCGGCGAGCGCGGCATCGAAGGCAAGATCCAGGCGGTGCGCTACGCGCGCGAGCACGACGTGCCCTACCTCGGGATCTGCCTGGGGATGCAGGTGGCGATCGTCGAGTACGCCCGTCACGTGCTCGGCTTCGCCGACGCCAACAGCACCGAGTTCAACCGCGCCACGGCGCATCCGGTGATCGCGCTGATCTCGGAGTGGAATGATCAAATGCGCGGCTCGCAGACTCGCGACGAGGGCTCGGACAAGGGCGCCACCATGCGCCTCGGAGCCCAGGAGGTGCTGCTCGCGGCCGGCACCCGCGCACGCGAGATCTACGGGCGCGATGCGATCATGGAGCGGCACCGGCACCGCTTCGAGTTCAACAACAACTACCTCGAGCGCTACCGCCAGTCGGGCCTGCGCTTCTCGGGCTTCTCGCGCGACGGCCTGGTGGAGCTCATCGAGCTGCCGAACCATCCGTGGTTCCTGGCGACCCAGTTCCACCCGGAGTTCACCTCCACCCCGCGCGACGGCCATCCGCTGTTCACCGGCTTCATTCGCGCGGCACGCGCGCTGCGCGCGTCGCTCCTGCCCCAGGCGGCCGGCGCCTGAAGGCGCCTCGAGCGCGCTGCGCGCCGAAGCCGCCTGCGGGCATACTTGGCTCCATGCAGCTCACGGGACACCAGGTCGGGAACGGGCGGCCCCTTTTCCTCATCGCCGGCCCCTGCGTCATCGAGGGCGCCTCGCTCACGCAGGAGATCGCCGGCCGCCTGAAGGAGATCACCGGGCGGCTCGGCGTCCCCTTCATATTCAAAGCCTCCTACGACAAGGCCAACCGCTCCTCGCGGGCGAGCTTCCGGGGGCTCGGGATCGAGACGGGACTCAAGGTCCTCGCGGACGTGCGCCGCGCGGTGGGCGTCCCGGTGCTGACCGACGTGCACGAGGACACGCCTCTCGGGGAAGTCGCCGCAGTGGTCGACGTCCTGCAGACGCCGGCTTTTCTCTGCCGTCAGACGAACTTCATCGTGAACGCCGCCTCGCAGGGCAAGCCCGTCAACATCAAGAAGGGGCAGTTCCTGTCTCCCTGGGAGATGCAGAACGTCGTCGACAAGGCGCGCTCCACCGGCAACGAGGCGATCCTCGTGTGCGAGCGCGGCTTCTCCTTCGGGTACAATAACTTAGTATCCGACATGCGCTCGCTCTCGATCCTGCGCGCGACCGGCTGTCCGGTGGTGTTCGACGCCACGCATTCGGTACAGCTGCCCGGCGGGCAGGGTGCATCCTCGGGCGGCCAGCGTGAGTTCGTGCCGGTGCTCGCACGGGCGGCGGTCGCGGCCGGCGTGGCGGGGCTGTTCATGGAGACGCACCCGGAGCCCGACAAGGCGCTCTCGGACGGACCGAACGCCTGGCCGCTCGCGCGGATGGAGCCGCTGCTCGCCACTCTGTGCGAGCTCGACCGGGCCGTGAAGAAGACACCCTACGAGGAGTCGCTGCTATGAGTCGCATCACCGATATCCGCGGCCGCGAGATCCTCGACTCGCGCGGCAACCCCACGGTCGAGGCCGACGTGATTCTCGACACGGGCGCGCTCGGGCGCGCGGCGGTGCCTTCGGGAGCCTCGACCGGCACGCGCGAGGCGGTGGAGCTGCGCGACGGGGACAAGAGACGCTACGGAGGCAAGGGTGTGCTGAAGGCCGTGGAGCACGTGAACACGGTGCTCAAGGGAGCGCTCGTCGGCCGCGACCCGCACGACCAGCCGGGGCTCGACCGCCGGATGATCGAGCTCGACGGCACCGAGAACAAGGCGAGGCTCGGCGCCAACGCGATCTTGAGCGTATCGCTCGCCACCGCCCACGCGGCGGCCCGGGACGCGGGCGTGCCGCTCTACCGCCATCTGGCGCGCCTCTCGGGCGGCGCACGCGAGCCGGTCATGCCGGTGCCGCAGATGAACATCATCAACGGCGGCGCGCACGCCGACAATACGCTCGACATCCAGGAGTTCATGATCCTCCCGGTGGGCGCCGCGAGCTTCCGCAAAGCGCTGCGCTACGGGGCCGAGATCTTCCACGCCCTGAAGCAGCTCCTCGCCGCGCGCGGCCTGGCCACCGCCGTGGGCGATGAGGGCGGCTTTGCGCCGAATCTTCCCTCGAACGAGGCGGCGCTCGCGACCCTCATCGAGGCGATCGAGAAGGCCGGTTACCGGGCGGGGAAGGACGTGTATCTCGGGCTCGACGTGGCGAGCTCGGAGTTCTTCGAGGACGGCTACTACCGGCTCGAGTCCGAGGAGCGCAGCTTCTCCGCCGCCGCCTTCGCCCGCTATCTGGCGGACCTCGCCGATCGCTTCCCGATCATCACCATCGAGGACGGCATGAGCGAGTCGGACTGGGACGGCTGGGCGGAGCTGACGCGCCTCCTCGGGCAGAAGATCCAGGTGGTCGGCGACGATGTGTTCGTGACCAACACGCGGATCCTGAAGCAGGCCATCGAGCGGCGTATCGCCAACGCCATCCTCATCAAGCCGAACCAGATCGGCACGCTCACCGAGACGCTCGCGGCCATCGACATGGCGGACCAGGCGCGCTACGCCTCGGTGGTGTCGCATCGCTCGGGCGAGACCGAGGACAGCACCATCGCGGACATCGCGGTCGCGAGCGCCGCCTCGCAGATCAAGACCGGGTCGCTGTCGCGCTCGGACCGGGTCGCGAAATACAACCAACTGCTGCGCATCGAGGCCGAGCTCGGGTCGGTGCGCTACGCCGGCCGGGAAGCGTTCGCGGTCAGCGCGCCGCTCTGATACGCTGCCGGCCCCATGAAGTGGCTCACCGCCGCGCTCACCGTGGCAGTGCTCCTGCTGCAGTACCGGGTGTGGCTTTCCGAGAACGGGGTTCGTGAGGTCGAGCGGCTCGAGCGCGCGGTCGCGACCCAGCGCGCGGACAACGAGCAGCTCGCCGAGCGCAACCAGCAGCTCGCCGCGGAGGTCCGTGATCTCAAGACGGGCATGGACGCGCTCGAGGAGCGCGCCCGCAGCGACCTCGGGATGATCGCCCGCAATGAGACGTTCTACCAGGTGGTGCCGGCGCGGCCGGCCGACCCGCATCGCTCCCGGACCCGCACCGCCGCGGCTCACTGAGCCCGCGGGGCCTTGAGCTCACCCAAGTGCGTTACTGGCTCGTCATGCCGGCCGCGGGCTCAGGCAGCCGCTTCGGCCCCGGTGTGCGCAAGCAGTACGCGCCCCTCGAAGGCCGGACCGTGATCGAGTGGGCGCTCGCGCCGTTTCTCGGCGATCGGCGCTGCGCGCAGCTCGTGGTGGCACTCGCGCGGGATGATGCGGATTGGAAGAAAGTGGCGGCGCGTCTTGCCGCCTCCGGAGCGAGCGCGGTGACGAGCGTCGAGGGCGGCGAGCGGCGCAGCGACTCGGTGCGTCGGGCGCTGGCGTCGCTCGCTGCCAGCGCGAGCCCGAGCGACTGGGTCCTCGTGCACGACGCCGCCCGGCCGTGTCTCGACCCCGCCGACCTCGGGCGTCTCCTCGATCGGCTCGGCACGCACCCCGTGGGGGGGCTGCTCGCGACGCGGGTGAGCGATACGCTGAAGCGCACTGCGAGGATCGGGGGCGGCGCCGATCCGCCGGTCACCGAGACGGTGGAGCGCTCTGATCTGTGGCGGGCGCTCACCCCGCAGATGTTCCGCTTCGGGCCGCTGTGCGCAGCGCTCGACGGGGCGCATGCTGCGGGGCGTTTTCCGAGCGACGAGGCGGAGGCTCTCGAGTGGCTCGGCGAGCGTCCGGTACTGGTCGAGGGAGACTCGATGAATCTCAAGATCACCCTGGCTGCGGATCTGGCGCTCGCCGCCGCGGTGTTGCGGGCGCGGCGCGCCTGAACGGGCCTTCCGGATTCTCATGAGGATCGGGTCAGGATTCGACGTGCACGCGTTTGGTCCCGGCGACTTCGTCATGCTGGGAGGCATCCGCGTTGCCCACTCGCGCGGAGTCTTGGCGCATTCGGACGGCGACGTGGTGCTGCATGCGCTGTGCGATGCGCTGCTGGGCGCAGCCGGCTTGGGCGACATCGGTCAGCACTTCAGGGACACCGACCCCAGGTGGCGAGGCGCGGACAGCAGCGTCTTCGTCACGCAGGTGCTGGCGCTGCTGCGGGACAGGCGTCTCGCCGTGGCGAACGTCGATGTCACGGTGCTGGCGCAGGCGCCGCAGATCGCGACACACCGCGACGCCATGCGGCGGCGGATTGCGCAGCTGCTCGAGGTCGCCGCAGAGCGCGTCAACATCAAGGCGACCACCACCGAAGGGCTCGGCTTTCTCGGCCGCGCCGAAGGCATCGCCGCGCAGGCGGTGGTGCTGTTGACCGAGCCCTGAGGCCAAGCAGACGCGCGAACCGAGCACACGCGGGGCCGCGCTCTCCCCGCCGCGCGCGCTCGGCGCGCCGCCGGCGAGGGCGCTGCTGCGCGGCGCGCCCGAGGACTTCGTCGTCGAGGAGGATCTCGGTTTCGCGCCGGCAGGGTCGGGTCCCCACTGGCTGCTGCGCGTGCGCAAGCGCAACGCCAACACCCAGTGGGTCGCGGGCCAGCTCGCCAGGATCGCCGGCTGCCGCCCAAGGGAAGTGGGTTACGCCGGACTCAAGGATCGCCGCGCGATCGCCGTGCAGTGGTTCTCGGTGCCGCAGCCGCGCGCGCCGGTCGCCTGGTCCGCGGTGCGCGAGGCGGACTTCGAGGTGCTGGAGGCTCATCCGCACACCCGCAAGCTCCCGCGCGGCGCGCTCGCCGGCAATCGCTTCACGGTGCGCCTCGGCACGCGGCGCGGTGAAGGCGCGCGACTTGCCGCCGATCTCGAAGCACGGCTCGCCGACGTTGCCCGCCGAGGCGTGCCCAACTACTTCGGCCCGCAGCGCTTCGGTCTCGATGGCGCGAATCTCACGCGCGCCAGCGAAGGGCTGCGGCGCCTCGGGCCGCGCGAGCGCGGCTTCGTGCTCTCGGCGGCCCGCAGCGCGCTCTTCAACGCAGTCCTCGCGGCCCGGGTAGGCGAGGGCAGCTGGGAGCATCTCGAGCCGGGCGACCTCGCCATCCTCGACGGCCGCGGCAGCTTCTTCCCCGTGGATCGCGCCGCGGACGAGACCCTGAGTGACCGCTGCCGGAGGCTGGAGGTCCACCCCACCGGCCCCATGTGGGGAAAGGGGACGCCCGCAACCGGCGCTCGGGTGCTCGAGCTCGAGTCGCGCCTCGCCGCGGAGTATCCGCAGCTGACCGGGCTGTGCGTGGCCGCGGGGATGTCCCAGGAGCGGCGGAGCCTGCGCCTCGCGGTGCGCGAGCTCGCCTTCGAGCCCGAGGCCGACGCCGTGCTCGTCGGCTTTCACCTCGCGCGCGGCGGCTTTGCGACCGCGGTGTTGCGGGAGCTGATCGAGGCGGATGCGGATTCAGACCTGGCCTAAAGATCACCCCGGGGACAGCAGCACGTACACCGCACCGGTGCCGCCATCCACCGGGCGGGCCGAGACGTATGCGAGCACCGCGCCGGTGCGTCGCAGGACGCCGCTCACGGTGGACTTGAGCACCGGCCCACGGTGACCGGAGCGCAGGCCCTTGCCGTGCACGATGCGCACGCAGCGGACGCGCCGCTCGAGGGCCTCGATGAGAAACTCGCGCAGAGCGTGCTTCGCCTCGGCCGCCGTGAGGCCGTGCAGATCGATCTCGCGCTCCACCCGATACTCGCCGCCGCGCAGGCGCCGCAGCACCGTCGGCTGCACCTGCGGGCGGCGAAAGACCAGCTCGTCGCCGCCGGCCAGGGCGGGGTCGACGCTCGTCCCGTCGAGGCTCTCGCGCAGCACCGCGGCGCGATCGGCGCGCGTGAAGCGCGCGCGCGGCGAGATCCGCGGCGGGCGCTGAGGTGGGGCGCCGGACCTGAGCGGCCGTACACCGCGCACCGCTTCCCGGAACAGCCGTGCCTCGTCCGCTGCGTCCTCCGGATCGTCATCTCCCGGCCAGCTCACGCTACCTCCGCCGCACCTCCCGCTTACAGTATATAGTCACGCCCACTTCGTCCAGGCCGATTCCCCGCGCACGCGTGAAGATCCTCGTGAGCAACGATGACGGCTTTCGCGCCGAAGGCATCCGCCGCCTGCGCGAGGCCCTCGCCACTCTCGCCGACGTGACGGTGGTCGCCCCCGACCGCAACAAGAGCGGGGCGAGCAATTCGCTGACCCTCGACGTGCCGCTGCGGGTGTTCGAGTCCGAGCCGGGAGTCTATTTCGTCCCGGGCACGCCCACGGACTGCGTGCACCTGGCGATCTCCGGGCTGTTCGACTTCGAGCACGACATGGTGGTCTCGGGCGTGAACGACGGCGCGAACCTCGGCGACGACGTGCTGTATTCGGGCACCGTCGCGGCCGCCGTGGAGGGTCGCTTCCTCGGCCTGCCCACGATCGCGGTGTCGCTCTGCGCCGGCACCGAAGGCGGCGGACACTTCGACACCGGCGCCGAAGTGGCGCGACTCCTCGTGGCGCAGCTCCTGGAGAGCCCGCTCGAACCCACGCTCATTCTCAATGTCAACGTGCCCGACGTGCCGTTCGCGCAGCTGCGCGGCTTTCGCGCCAGCCGACTCGGCTTCCGCCACCGCTCCGCGCCCGTCATGCGGGCCAAGGACCCGCGCGGGCGTTCCGTGTACTGGGTGGGGCCCGCCGGGCCGGAGCAGGACGCAGGGCCCGGAACTGATTTCGATACCGTGGCCCGGGGTTATGTCTCGGTGACTCCGCTGCAGGTCGACCTGACACGCCACGCGGCGCTGCAGACGCTCGGCAGCTGGCTGGGGGGCATCGATGGCTGATGCCGGGGAGCGGCGGTGAGCGATCTGCGCTTCTCGGGGATCGGGATGACGTCCGCGCGCACCCGCGATCGGCTGGTGCAGCGCCTGCGTGAGCAGGGCATCGCGAATCTCTCCGTGCTCGAGCGCATTCGCCACGTGCCGCGCCATATCTTCGTCGACGAGGCGCTCGGCAGCCGCGCCTACGAGGACACGGCGCTGCCGATCGGTTACGGTCAGACGATCTCGCAGCCCTACATCGTGGCGCGCATGACGGAGGCGCTGCTCCAGGGCGGTGCGGCGGAGAACGTCCTCGAGGTGGGCACCGGGTGCGGCTACCAGACCGCGGTGCTCGCGCCACTGGTCGGACGGCTCTACACCATCGAGCGAATCGAGCCGCTGCTCGCTCGCGCGCGCGAGCGGCTGAAGGAGCTCGGCATCCGCAACGTTCGCTTCCGGCACGGCGACGGCACGCTCGGCTGGAGTGCGCACGCGCCCTACGACGGCATCCTGGTGGCGGCCGCGCCGCTTACGGTGCCGGAGGCTCTCATCGGGCAGCTGAGGGTCGGGGGGCGGCTCATCGTGCCGATCGGCCCCGAGGGCGAGCAAGAGCTGGTTCGCTTCACGCGGGGCGAGCCGCGGGTCGAGCGCGAGTCGCTCGGGCCCGTGGCCTTCGTGCCCCTGCTGGGTGGCACGGCCTGAAGGAACAACAACGGGGGTTTCATGAGGCGACTGGCGGTTGTGACCCTGGTTGTGCTCGCAGCGAACGCGCTCCCGCGCGCTGCGCAAGCGCAGACGCCCGTGCCCCGGGCGCTCGAGGACTGGCAAGCCTGGGTGCTGAAGGGAAGGGAGTTCCACCGTTGTCCGTTCCTGGCAGGCTCGAATCCTGCCGTCGCCGAGTCGTATCGCTGCGCCTGGCCCGAGCGGCTGCTGCTCAACGTGGACGCGCACGGCGGACGTTTCAGTCAGCGCTGGCAGGTCTACACCGAGAGCTGGGTTGCGCTGCCGGGGGATCTCGTGCGCTGGCCCGAAGGGGTGCTGGTCGACGGACACAGCGCAGCGCTGGTCGGGCGCGAGGGCGTGCCGCAGGTGCGGCTCACCGCCGGTGCGCACCAGCTGAGCGGCGCCTTCGCGTGGCAGGCCCGGCCCGAGTCCCTCACGATCCCGTTGCAGACCGCGCTCCTCGATCTCGTCGTCGACGGGCGGCAGGTGGCGCGACCTCAGCGCGACGGCGCGTCGCTGGCTCTCGGGCGCCAAAGCTCCGCCGCCGAGCCGCGCCAGCTCGAGCTACAGATCTACCGGCTGATCCGGGACGATATTCCGCTGCGCCTCTTCACGCGCCTGCGCTTGCGAGTGGCCGGAGACGCACGCGAGGAGCTGCTCGAGCAGGCGCTGCCGGAGGGCTTCATCCCGGTTTCGCTCGAGGGCGAGTTGCCGGCCCGGCTCGAGCCGGACGGGCGTCTGCGAGTTCAGGTGCGGGCCGGCCGTTTCGAGCTGATGCTCGACGCTCGCCAGGCGCAGCCCGCCGCGGCGCTCTCCTCACCGCCTCGATCGGGGCCGGCTCCGGACGAGGTGTGGAGCTTCGCAGCCAACGATCGCCTGCGCGTCGCCGCGGTGGAAGGCGTGGCCGGCATCGATCCGTTGCAGGCCAACGTGCCCGGGGAGTGGCGCGGCTATCCGGCATTCCGGATGCAGCCGGGGTCGCAGCTGCGGATCATCGAGCGCAGCCGTGGGCTCGCCAACATGGACCAGAACCGTCTGCGCTTGTCGCGCCGCCTGTGGCTCGACTTCGATCACGAGGGGTTCACCGCAGTCGACGACCTCAGCGGGACGCTGCGACGCGACTGGCGTCTCGCGATGCGCGCGCCGTACGAGCTCGCCAGCGCGCGCAGCGGCTCCGAATCGCTGCTGGTCACGAGCTCTGCCCCGGGCGGCGAGACCGGCGTCGAGGTGCGCACTCCTGCCGTGCAGCTCGTGACGCTCGCGCGCAGCGCGCATCCGTTCAGCCGCCTGCCGGCAACCGGCTGGACGAGCAGCTTCGAGGGAGTGTCGGGCGAGCTGTTTCTGCCGCCGGGGCATCGGCTGCTCGCGGTCGTCGGCGCCGATCAGTCTCCGACCGCCTGGCTCGATGGGTGGGGTTTGTGGAGTCTGTTCGGGGTGCTGGTGGTGGTCGTGTTCTCGTACTGGGTGGCCGGGCCGGTCACAGCGGCGGTCGCGGCCACGGGTCTCCTCCTGATGCACCAGGCCGCCCCCGGTTTCATCTGGGCCTGGGGCAACCTGCTCGCGGCCGTCGCGCTCGCGCGCGCCGCGCCGCCTGGGCGTCTCGCGCGGGCGGCGAGCCTCTACCGGACGGTGAGTTTCGCGCTGCTCGGCCTCGCCCTGGTCCCGTTCATGTGGACCGAGGTGCGGCACGCGATCTATCCGCAGCTGGAGGTCGGCGGCTACGAGGTGCAGCCAGTGAGGAGCCGCGCCGCGCGTCTCGACATGCCGGCGCCTCCGCAGCAGCCGCCGATCATGACAAGCATCCAGCAGGAGGTCGCACCCGCGGCCGCACCCGCACCCGAAGCAGCCCCGGCAGGGCCTGAGGCGAAAGCCATGCTCGGCAGCGAGTCATTCGCAGGGGTGACCCCAAGGCGGGCGGTGGCTCCGACGGAGGTGGTCGCGCGCTACGCGCCCGGCACGCTCATCCAGGCGGGGCCGGGGATTCCGGCCTGGAACTATGGAGCGCATCCTTTCGGGTGGTCGGGTCCCGTCGAGCCGGACCAGACCGTGCGCTTCGTCGTGCTCGGCCCCGTGGCGGTGGCGGTATGGCGCATCGCGGGCGTGGCCCTGTTGGCGCTGCTCTTCATCGCACTG
>Ga0137364_10001443_pt1 | contig 11160 bp, 11 predicted proteins | sample SagtaG_10_FD_104798 | JGI IMG/M metagenome (GOLD analysis project Ga0137364, IMG submission 104798) | Vadose zone soil microbial communities from Sagehorn Ranch, Mendocino, California, USA - Sage1_L_20_16 metaG | ecosystem: Environmental > Terrestrial > Soil > Vadose zone | place: USA... | reverse complement strand
GGTGCCATTAACCGGTAGCGCCAGTAAACCCTTGGCGGATGCAAAGGCGATCGCCGGGGTGAGCCGGGCAGGGTCCTTCGGGGCTCCCGGCTTGGCATTGGCGGGAGCCGGGGTGCCCTGCAGGTTGGCGAGCGCGGCTGCCTTCGCGGCGCTCTTCAAATCCTGCTCCATCTTGGTGATCAGACCCTGCAGGGTGTCGACCTGCCGGGACAGCGTGACGGCGCGCGCGTTTTCCGCTTCCATGTCGCGTTCGATCGAACTTTGTTTTCGCTGGCGTTCGTCAATGAGGGCGGCGAGCCTGACCTGGTCATCCCTGAGTTTGTCGCGGTCGGCCGCAAGCCGGTCGCGCTCGGCGGCGATGGTCTTGCGCAGCAACACCAGTTCGCTGAGGTCGCTGGCAAGTTTTTCGGCGCGCCCGCGCAATTCGGGTACCACGGCGCCGAGCAGCATGGCGGTGTGCAGCGATTGCAGCGCGTCCTCGGGCCTTACCAGCAAGGCCGGCGGCGCACGCCGCCCCGCGCGCTGCAGGGCGGCCAGCACTTCGACAATTTCGGAACGACGCGACTCGAGCGAACCGCGAATTTGCTGCTCGCGCGCATCGAGCGGGCGCAGCCTGGCTTCGGAATCGTCTATTCTGGTCTCGACGCCGCGTACTTGCGTGGCGATGTCGATCAGCCGCTGATTGAGTTTGCTGCGGTCTTCACCGATCGCCGCGATATCGGCCTTGAGCCTCTGCTGCAATTCCGCGGCGCTTTTTTGCTGCGCGCGGGTGGCTTCGAGTTCTTGCTCGCGCTGCTTGATCGCGTCGGGGGAAGCGGACGTCTCCTGCGGCGTCGATGCCGCGACCTGCGCGGCCGCCGGCAAAAGGCCGATGCCGGCAAGACCCGCGGACAACAAGGCGATCGAGAACGGAATTCGGATGGCGGATAGCTGACCGCGGCGGGCGGTGTCAGGGTATGAATAAAGGTCCGGCGTTGCCTGCATTGAATCCGAATCGGTGCTTTCCAGCTGTATCTTCTTTATTCGGGCATGATCCAACAAACCGGTTGCCACTCTTTCGGATCGGCTCCCGCGCAAGCTTTACGCACGGTGATAGGGGTGACCCGCCAATATGGTCGCGGCCCGATAGACCTGCTCCAGAAGCATGACACGAACCATTTGGTGCGGCCAGGTAGCGGCGCCGAACGCAATGCTCAGGTTTGCCTTGCGCTGCAAATCGGGCGAAAGTCCGTCCGCGCCGCCGATCACGAAAATAGTGTTGGCGACCGACTCGTCCCGCCAGCGGCCAAGATGCCCGGCAAAAGTACTGCTGTCGACATTTTTGCCGCGCTCGTCGAGGACCACCAGCACGGATTTCGCGGGGATGGCGGCCGAAATGGCGGCGGCTTCCTCGGCCATCCGGGTTGCCGGGTCACGGGCGCGGCTTTCCGGAATTTCATGAATTTCGAGGCCGCGAAAACCGAGTTTGCGCCCCAAATCGTCGAATCGCTCGCGATAGCGCTCAGCCAGCTGCCGTTCCGGGCCCTGTTTCAGCCGGCCGACGGCTATCACGACGAGGCGCATCGAAGCATTTTCCAGCAACGGAGAAGTCGGCTTGCGGCAGAAAATGCGTCAACCGATCATGCGCGCGCATTCTGACACGCACGCACGGTAACATGCGCCCTGCCGATTCACATCGGCTCGACCTTCAGACGACCTTCGCCGCCACCGGGTTCTGCGTCCACAATCTTTCCAGATTGTAGAATTCGCGCACCTCGGGTCTGAACACGTGCACGATCACGTCGCCGGAATCGATCAGCACCCAGTCGCAGTTGGGCAAGCCCTCGATGTGGAGATTCTTGATTCCGGTTTCCTTGAGACCCTTGGCGACATTTTCCGCGATCGCGCCGACGTGCCGGTTGGCCCGGCCCGTGGTGATGATCATGTAGTCGGAAAATGCAGATTTGCCGCGAAGGTCGATGGTGACCGTTTCTTCCGCCTTCATATCGTCGAGGCGGGAGAGGATCAGATTCAGGGTCTTGTCGGCGTCGGGTTGCGCCTTCAAGGCCGCAGTTCGGGTCGATGTTTTACGCGCGGTTTTGCTACCCTTGGGTAAAACAGACTTGGACAATACAGATGTGGCCAGGGACCATTCCTTTCACTGTATCGCGAACGCCGAATCTTCGGCGCCGCCAACCATACTACGCATGTGGGGTTAACGGTTTCAATATTCCAGTGAACCCCACGGTTCACTTCAACTTCGGCTGTTACTTCTTTGTCTCCAGCTGCCGTCCGGGTTCCGCAGGCCGGTCGATGACAGGTTCGATTTCATGCCGGTCAAAAAGACCCAGGCCGGCGCGCGCTGGTCCGCCAGTCCGGCTGCCTGATTCTCGGGCAGGCGATAACGCGTCAGCGCCTGTGCGGCGGGCGCGGCCAACGCGCGAAAACTCTGTGGCGGACGGTCGATCACCGCGATCGGCACCTCGGCTGCAATGCGCCGCCAGTTCTGCCAGCGATGAAACTGCGCGAGATTGTCAGCGCCCATGATCCAGACAAAGCGCAAGCCGGAAGCGCGGCGGCGCAAATAGCTGATGGTGTCGACCGTATATCGCGTTCCGATGACGGATTCGAGACAGCTGATGTCGATCCGCGGATCGCCGGCCATTTGCCGCGCCGCGTCCATGCGCGCGTCGAGATCGTGCAAGGCGCCGTGGGCCTTGAGCGGGTTGCCGGGCGTCACCAGCCACCAGACGCGGTCGAGCTTCAACCGCTTGATCGCGAACAGGCTGACGGCGCGGTGAGCCACATGCGGCGGATTGAAGGAGCCGCCGAGCAGGCCGATCCGCATGCCCTGCGTATAGAGCGGGATGGCCCTGGAGACCGACTGCAACGCACCCGAAGCTTCACTCAAATGAGCCACCGAGTCGGCAAGGCTCTCTGGTTCGGGCGTTTTCTACCGCAGACAAGCTATTCACGGCCGCGTCTGCCCGGTGCCGTGGACACGGTATTTGAAGCTGGTCAGTTGCTCGGCGCCGACCGGGCCGCGGGCGTGGAATTTTCCGGTGGCGATGCCGATCTCCGCGCCGAAGCCGAATTCGCCGCCGTCGGCAAATTGCGTCGATGCGTTATGCAGCACGATCGCCGAGTCGACTTCGTTGAGAAATCTGCGCGCGACGCCGGTATCTTCGGTCACGATCGCGTCGGTGTGCTGCGAACCGTGGTTGTGAATATGGGCAATCGCCTCATCGACACCGTCCACCACTTTTGCGGTGATGATCGCGTCCTCATATTCGGTATCCCAGTCTTCATCGGAGGCCGGCTTCACCCTGGCGTCGGTTCGCTGCACGGCGTCGTCGCCACGCACTTCGCAGCCGGCGTCGATCAGCATCGTGACCAGCGGCTTGAGATTGGTCGATGCGCCGTTGCGGTCGACCAGCAAGGTTTCGGCGGCGCCGCAGACGCCGGGACGGCGCATCTTGGCGTTCAGCACGATCGACTTGGCCATTTCAAGGTTGGCGGCGCGATCGACATAGACGTGATTGACGCCTTCCAGATGCGCGAACACCGGCACCCGCGCCTCAGACTCGACCCGTGCGACCAGGCTCTTGCCGCCGCGCGGCACGATCACATCGATGCCGCCGCCCAACCCGCTCAGCAGCAGGCCCACCGCGGCCCGATCGCGGGTCGGCACCAGGGTGATAGCCGCCTCGGGCAGACCGGCTTCGCGCAATCCCTGCTCCAGGCAGTCGTGGATCGCGCGGCAGGACCTGAAACTGTCGGAGCCACCGCGCAGGATCACCGCGTTGCCGGACTTGAGGCACAGTACGCCGGCATCGGCGGCGACGTTGGGGCGGCTCTCGAAAATCACGGCGACGACTCCTAGCGGCACCCGAACGCGCTCGATGATCATGCCGTTCGGGCGTTGCCAGCTTTCGGTGACGGCGCCGATGGGGTCGGCGATGCCGCGCACGGTGGCGACGCCGTCGGCCATCGCTTCGATGCGCGCTTGCGTCAGTGTCAGCCGATCGATGAAGGCCGCCGTCGCGCCGCTGCCGCGAACTTCGGCAACGTCCTCGGCGTTGGCCTTCAGGATCGCCGATGCATTGGCGCGAATCGCCCGTTCGATGGCGTCGAGCGCCTGGTTTTTCTGCTCAGGGGGGGCCAGCGCCAGCGTCCGCGCGGCAGCGCGCGCGTGGATGGCGAGGCCGGTCATCAGGACTGGCAGGTCGGCGTTGCCGTCGATCGCCTTCAGCGGCGTGCTCATGTCGGTCCCAGCTTTGGGTTAAGGCCATGTGCTAGCACAGAAAACCGGCTCTTGCGAGGTGCCAAGGGGATGGCAGGTCGGCCATTGGCCTAGCCCGTGGAAAATGCGCCGCGCGGGCCGCCGACCACCAGATCGTCGCGGTGGATCATTTCGGCGCGACCGCTGACGCCGAGGATGGCCATCACGTCGGGCGAGGAGCGGCCTTTGATCTTCTCGGCATCCTCGGCATCATAGGCGACGAGGCCGCGGCCGATTTCGTGGGTGTCGGGGCCGCGCACCACGACCGCATCGCCGCGGGCGAACTGGCCATCGACCCGGATCACGCCGGCCGGCAACAGGCTCTTGCCCGCGCGCAACGCGATCACCGCGCCGGCATCGATGGTCAGCGTGCCCTTTGGCTCCAGCGAACCGGCGATCCAGCGTTTTCGTGCGGTGACGGGGTTGGCAGGCGTCAGAAACCAGGTGCAGCGGCCGCCGTCCAATATCGCCTGCAGCGGATGTTCGATCTTGCCGGATGCAATCAGCATATGCGTGCCCGACGTGGTCGCGATCTTCGCCGCCTCGATCTTGGTGCGCATGCCGCCGCGGGATAGTTCGGATTCCGCGGCGCCCGCCATGGCCTCGATTTCGGATGTGACGGTTTGCACGACCGGAATCAGTTTCGCATGCGGGTTGCCGGCGGGCGGCGCATCGTAAAGGCCGTCGATATCCGACAGCAGGATCAGCAAGTCCGCGCTTGCCATGGTGGCGACACGCGCGGCGAGGCGGTCGTTGTCGCCATAGCGGATTTCATTGGTGGCGACGGTGTCGTTCTCGTTGATCACGGGCACGGCGCGCCACTCCAGCAGCTTGGCGATGGTCGAGCGCGCGTTGAGATAGCGGCGGCGTTCCTCGGTGTCCTGCAGGGTCACCAGGATCTGCCCGGCGCCGATGCCATGAGCCCCAAGCACCTCCGACCAGATTCGCGCCAGCGCGATCTGTCCTACCGCGGCGGCGCCCTGGCTTTCCTCGAGCTTCAGCGCGCCGCGCGGCAGTTTGAGGCGGCTTCTGCCGAGCGCGATCGAGCCTGACGAGACGATCAGCAGTTCGCGCCCCTCGTCGTGCAGCTTGGCGAGATCGACGGCGAGCGCCGCGAGCCACGACGCCCGCACTTCGCCGGCGTCGGAATCGATCAAGAGCGACGAGCCGACCTTGACGACGATGCGGCGGAAATTTTTCAGGTTGAGGCGGGCCATGGATCGATCTGCCGGGGGATGGGCGATGGCCCTGCTTCTGGAATGGAGGAGTTTTAAAGCAGGGCGCGGGATGCGCAAGTGAGCCGTGCGGGGACACATGCCGGGAGGAACCAAAAACGCCATTCGTTCGAACCTTGCGCGGCGGCACCGCGACCAAAACGCTGGATGTGATGGATGCGGTCGTTACGCACCGCCCGATCGAGAGAGGCGAGGGATGAGCGAGAAAATTGCCTGCACCGCATGCGGCGCCCTGATTCTCGTCACCACCGCAGCGGCAAACGGCGGCCTGTGCATGCCATGCAAGCGCGGCGAGCGCAAAAATATCGAAGAGGCCAAGCTCCGGCGCGCGGAGCAGAAGATAGCCGAAGCGAACCCCGAACCGGTCACCAGGCACTGGCGGTGACTGGTCAAGCAGGCCTACCGTACACCCGACGGGTTCGCTCACCTTTCTGCAGAAAATCAAATGTTCTTTGCCGCATGCCTGCTCGAAGGCGAGGTTTATAACGGCGGTTTTGAGCAGTATTTTACCAACAGCTCGGCCGACACTTACGCCTATGCCGTCCGGGGATTGGAGCAAATCGGCGCCGCGGAGTGCTGCCGCCTCTTGGTCGCCGCCAAGCAAGTCCTGTTTGGCGCCGGCTCGGCGGAATAACGCCGTCGCATGAGGAGAAACTCGGAGAACTTGCCCGGCGGTTCGGCGGAGAGGAAGCCAGGTTCCGCGAGCTTGCCGGGGAATATGCGCGCCGGCATCGCCTGCTTGATGACTTCTGATCGCTGCAAATCGCAACAGGCGCTTGCGCACTAGCGTCATCGGCCATCCGATTTCGAACAGGAGTGCCGCGATCGGTGATGCCGTCGCCGCTCGCGTTGAGGCAGGGATTCTGGCCAGCTCCCATCAATGTTGGAACTGGCGCGCACGGGGAAGGCGAATTGCGTCAGCCCATGACAAAGGCGTTGAGCTTGTTGCCCTCCGGGTCCCTGAAATAGGCGGCGGAGTTTTGCAGCCGGACGCGAGCAGCGCAACCCAGCCTTTACGACGTCGCCGGTGCCCACGGCTCGGCCTGCGCCGCACCTTTGGCTTTTGCCGACACCGGGGCTTCGCCGATCACCTCGGCCAGCGCGCGCAGCGCGTCCTGCACGCCGGCACCGGTAGCGCCTGAGATCAATAGCGGCGTCTTCCTGGCCGCGCGCTTCAGCCGGTCTTTCTGCTTCTTCATCTCGTCCGGCGTCACGGCGTCGATCTTGTTCAGCGCGACGATCTCGATCTTGTCGGCGAGATGTCCCTCATAGGCCTCGAGCTCGGTCCGCACCGTCTTGTAGGCCTGGCCTGCGTGTTCGCAGGTGGCGTCGACCAGATGCAGCAGCACGCGGCAGCGCTCGACATGGCCGAGAAAGCGATCCCCCAGGCCGGCGCCTTCATGCGCGCCTTCGATCAACCCCGGAATATCCGCCAGCACGAATTCGCGCCCTTGCGCGCTCACCACGCCGAGCTGCGGATGCAAGGTGGTGAACGGGTAATCGGCGATTTTCGGTTTTGCGGCGCTGACGGCCGCGAGGAAGGTCGACTTGCCGGCATTGGGTAGGCCGACCAGGCCGGCATCGGCGATCAATTTCAGCCGCAGCCAGATCCAGCGCTCTTCGCCGACCTCGCCGGGATTGGCGTTGCGCGGTGTGCGGTTGGTGGAGGATTTGAAATGCGCGTTGCCGAAGCCGCCATTGCCGCCTTCGGCAAGCACGAATTTTTCACCACGCGTGGTGAAGTCGTGGATCGGGGTCTCGCGATCCTCGTCGAAAATCTGCGTTCCCACCGGCACCTTGAGCACGATCGGCTTGCCATTGGCGCCATGGCGATCCTTGCCCATGCCGTTGGTGCCCTTCTGCGCCTTGAAGTGCTGCTGGTAGCGGTAGTCGATCAGCGTGTTCAGTCCGTCGACCACTTCGACGATGACGGCGCCGCCGCGGCCGCCGTTGCCGCCGGAGGGTCCGCCGAACTCGATGTACTTCTCGCGGCGAAACGCCACGCAGCCGTTGCCGCCGTCGCCGGAGCGGATGTAGACCTTTGCTTCGTCAAGGAATTTCATGGGCCATAGGTAGGGCAGGGGCGCCGGGGCGGCAACCTTTAGATGGGGCGGACCAGCGAAAAAGCCAATATTTTCCGGCTTTGCTGCCAGGCCCACCGCCCTATAGAGGTCGTTCCCATGCAGTCATCGCATCATGGAAGATGTCCTCGCCGAGATAGCCTTTCTCGATCGCGAGGATCCCGCGGTGTTGATTGGCGTAGACCACGGGAATATCGAACCACGCCCGCTCTTTCAAAAGCAGCAGATTGCGCGCGCGATCGACTTCAAGGTTCGACAGCCCAATCAGGAATGAACCCTCGGTGATCATGACGGATCGAGCGCTGAGCGGAACGCCGCGCGCCGGCTCCGTGAATTTCATCATAATGCCGGGCGCGCTGATAACACCGCCGCCCGCCACATCTTGCGGCACGACGAACGTCATCTCCACCACGTGACTGGCCGGCAGCCGCTTGTCGGTGTTGCGCCCAAAAGCCATTGCCATCGTCATCTTCACATCCGGGATCACAATATCCCCGTGTATGACGAGTTCATCCGGCTGTCCGGCGGTCTTGATCCGGACAGTGCGCCACACGACCGAGCCTGGATGCCGCTCACCCTGTGGATTGGAGGGGTCTTCGTTAATGAGGATGGCGAGGCCCTGCGCCGTGGCCCCGGCTGGGTCCGCCTTGGCCGCAGCCGCGACAAACAAGGACGGCAGAGCGCCGATGAAAAGCAACAGCAGGCTACACCGGGTCATCCGCTGGATGCCGAAAAGCCGCGAGCGCAGTGCAACGCAAGGTCCAGAATCGGTCGTCGGCACGGAAACATTCCCGTTAAAATTGTTTGCGTAGCGAAGCTATCCCGGCGCGCATGACCAGACAAGAGGTGCGTCAAGTCGAATTCCTTGCGGGTCTCATCCGTGCGATGCGGGTCGCCTTCGGATCAGGAATTTCTGCAGGCCTTCCAGCACCAGCTCGCGGCGTTGATTGAACACGGTGCTACGCAGCGTCACCACGCCGGTGCTGCGGCCGGGTGTCAGTTCCGTCACTTCCAGCGCGGGATAGATCGTGTCGCCGGCATGGACCGGCTTCAAGAACCGGCTTGATTGTTCGAGAAAGCCGACCAGCGATTCCTCCACCATGAAAGGAAACATCCCACTTCCGGGCGCGGTATGGATCAGGGTCTGGAAACCATGCGCCAGCAGATCCGGCATGCCACGGGCGCGGCAATATTCGACATCGTAATGAATCGGGTGGGTATCGCCACTCGCGGTCTGGAAGGCCGCGAACACCGCCGATGTCATGTTGCGGCTCGGGATCACGAAGCGCTCGCCCAGTACAAAATCCTCGAACCAACGTTGCTCGCCCACCATGCGATGCTGCGCGGGATCGAAGTCGGTCATGGCTGGTTTCCTGCGGGGTGGTTTGAGTGAGCAACGTATCGGTATCGCAGAGGTGCTGATGCGGCAACATGATCCGTCATTCCGGGTTCGCGCTCCGCGCGGCCCGGAATGACACCAGAGAGCCTCCCGGGTTGACGCCATTCGCACCTCGTGGTGAGGAGGCGCTCTTGCGCCGTCTCGAACCATGAGGCCACGGGTCTCATCCTTCGAGACGCGGCCAAGAGGCCGCTCCTCAGCATGAGGTTGTTTTTTGAAATGAGCCTATTCACAAGAATCTCCGCCTATCAGGATGAGCGCTCCGCGCGTCTCGCCGGCATCGGATTGATGCTGCTGTCAATCCTCATGTTCTCGTTCGGCGACGCCTTGGGAAAGTTCCTGGTCGCGACTTATTCGGTCGGACAATTGCTGTCGTTGCGCGCCTGCGCGGCGCTTGCGGTGTTGTCGCCGATAATTTGGCGGCAGCGCGCGGCGTACCTTCAGCTTGAACGGCCCTGGCTGCAGCTGCTCCGGGTGACACTCTCCACGCTCGAAGTCGCGGCCTTCTTTCTCGCAACCGTCTATCTGCCGCTCGCCGACGTCGTCACTTACTATCTGGCCTGTCCGATTTTCGTCACCGCGCTGTCGGCGATCGTGCTGCGCGAGCGCGTCGGCTGGCGGCGCTGGACCGCTATCCTGGTCGGGTTCTGTGGCGTGCTGATCGCGCTGCGTCCGTCATCCCAGACGGTGGTGAGCTGGCCGGCGATGATCGCGCTCGGCGGCAGCGTGTCGTTTGCGTTATTGATGCTGATCACCCGCTCGCTGCGGGCAACGCCGGATATCGTGCTGGCGTCGTCGCAATTCGCCGGCACGTTTGCGCTCGGCGCGCTGATGTCGCCTTTCGGGTGGGTGACGCCGAGCTTCAGTAGCCTCGGTCTGTTTGCCGCCGCCGGGTGCATTTCGGTGGCGGCGCTATTGTGCGGTAATCGCGCGCTGAAGCTCGCGCCGGCCAGCGTGGTGGTGCCCTATCAATATTCGCTGATCGTCTGGGCGGTAATGCTCGGCTATGCCGTGTTCGGCGACGTGCCATCATGGGCGACGATTGTGGGCGCCGCGATCATCATCGGCGCCGGGCTTTACATTTTCCTGCGCGAGCGGGAACTCGGCCGCGGGGAGGCGGTAGTCAGCCCGCCGGTGTAGAACTTGCGGCAAGACATAATCGTCGTCCCCGCGTTCCGCAGGGACGACAGTTTTTGTTTGAGCTGCTCATCGCTCTCTTCGCGTCGAGTTATTCCAGTTCTTCAGCGACGACCAGACGCTGCGCGCGAGGCGGAAGCAATCGACCGGCGTCGAGGATCGCAGCGCCTCGAAGCGATGCAGCTCGACGCCGCTCCACTGGAAGCCGCATTTCTCCAGAATGTTGCGCGAGGACGGGTTGGCGACCCGCGCGCCGGCGATCAGGTGTTCGATATCGAACTCCTCGAAGGTGAAATCGATCACGGCGCGCGCAGCTTCGGTGGCAAAACCCTGGCCCCAATGCTCGACGCCGAGCCAGTAGCCGAGTTCCGGCGTGGCTGCCTGGCGCCAGTCGATGCCGACCATGCCGATCGGCGTGTGATTGTTCTCGATCAGGAACACGGTTTCCGGGCGATCGTTCGCCGTGGCGCGAACGAAATCGATCGCATGGTCCTGTGAATAGGGATGCGGCAGGCGGCGGGTATTTTCCGCAATGCGGCGGTCATTGGCGAGATGCGCGATCGCTTTTACGTCCGCGAGCGTCGGCCTGCGCAGCATCAGCCGTTCGGTCTCGAGGACGCAGCTACTCGCCTCGCACAATGTCTGGGTCGGGATGTCCTGCAGCATGTCGGCTCCTGTGTGTTCTCAATCATGGCGCGCGTTCTGGTGGCAAAACCGGTGCCCACTTTTGCGGAATACGCACAATAAAAAGGGAGGCCGGTTTCCCGCCTCCCCTTTGGAGCCTTTAGGAGCTCCGCCGGTTCAACAGGACCCGGCGGACGCGATTTGGTCCACCGTCTACTCGGCCGCGGCTTGCGTCATCGGAACAACCGATACGAAAGTGCGGCCGTTGGCTTTCGCACGAAACTCGACATGGCCTTCGACCTTGGCGAACAGAGTATGGTCGGTACCCATGCCGACATTAAGGCCGGGATGCCAGGTGGTGCCGCGCTGACGCGCGATGATGTTGCCGGGAATCACGTGCTCGCCGCCATACGCCTTGATTCC
>Ga0137364_10001441_pt1 | contig 11167 bp, 9 predicted proteins | sample SagtaG_10_FD_104798 | JGI IMG/M metagenome (GOLD analysis project Ga0137364, IMG submission 104798) | Vadose zone soil microbial communities from Sagehorn Ranch, Mendocino, California, USA - Sage1_L_20_16 metaG | ecosystem: Environmental > Terrestrial > Soil > Vadose zone | place: USA... | reverse complement strand
TCCCCGCAACCAAATATCAGATGCAATACAAGGGGTTAGGCGAAAGCCTAACCCCTTGATTTTGCGTGGATTGGGCGCGAGCGTTTCAAGGCTGGGCAGATCCAACTTGCGTTCGGCACCGGGTGGCAGCCACGAGCCTCCTGTTGCTGTTGGCCAAGGCCAAACTGAACGCCATGGTGAGGTGGTGACGCCCGGCTGCGGCGGCATCCTTGTCGAGGCGACAATGGATGTAAGCCCGCGTCCGGCACCGCTGGGCGAAGCCGACGTCGCGTGCTGCTGTAGCTGCGTCCTGGTCCCGGTTATTTCCGAGCTCAGCCACTATCGTCCGTTGAATTTTGGCTTGCGCTTTTCCATGAAGGCGCGACGGCCCTCGCGGAAATCATCGCTGTTCATGCAGGCGTTGCCGATCGCGGCGATCGCATCCATGTCGCGGCGATCGGGGTCTTTCAGCACCTGGGCGATGGTGATCTTGGCGGCTTGAATGGCGAGCGGCGCGTTGCCGGAAATGGTGCGCGCGATTTCCATGGTCGCGCTCCACAATTCGGCATCCGACAGCACGCGGTCGACAAGTCCGATGCGGCCGGCTTCCGCGGCGTCGATCCGCATCCCCGTGTACATGATCAGCCGCGCCCATGACGGTCCGACCAGCGAGACCAGATGCTTTAAGCCATCATAGCCATAGGCGATCCCGAGCTTGGCCGCGGGAATGCCGAACTGACTGTTGTCGCTGGCAATGCGGATATCCGCCAGCATCGCCACCAGCATGCCGCCGCCGAGGCAGAAACCCCTGATGCAGGCGATGGTCGGTTTTGGATAATCCGCCAGCAAGGCCCGCTGCGCCGCACTGCGTTTCGAATACTGTTCCGATGCCTCGGCGTTGTGGCGGGTCTTTTCGAACTGGCTGATATCGGCGCCGGAAACGAACGCCTTGTCGCCGGCACCGACCAGGACCACGACGCGCACGTCCGGATCATCGCGTAGCGCTATCAGTGCGCTGCCGAGCCCTTCCCACATCTCGAGCGACATGGCGTTGCGTTTTTCGGGGTTGTTGAAGGTGATGACGCCGACGCCGTCGGTAACGCTCTGCAGGACCTTGCCATCGGCGTAGGATTTTTCGGGCTTCTCGGAGACATCCAGCATGGTCAGGTTCCTGGGTTCAGGAGTTGAGGAAGGGACCGAAATTCGCGCGCACGCCGGTCTCGAGCCATGGCGATAGACGATGGCAGAGGTTTACGATCGCCTCGATATCGTGCCGGCCGGCAGTGCGCGGCCGAACGGAAAACTGGTCGATTAGCAGCTCGACTGGATCTCGAATTCAGGGGCGCTTCCCAACACGTGATGCAGCGCAAGCAGACCGCAGAGATCGGTGGGTTCCGAGGATTTTGTATTCTATTTACCATCCATCAGCAATGCAGTTCGATTAGTGGGTCGAACCAGGCTGGTCGAGCCAGCCGGCAACCGCTGGGGAGCATCCTGTTCGATCGCATCTGCGGCTATATGAGACGTCACATCCGCAATCTGATTTGTCTTGTCGCCGGAAGTGGCGGCCCAGTCCGCGGCGACCGCCGATCGTCTTGCCCGGCAGGCGACGTCGCGCCGCATGAACTTGCTGATGCGGAGAGACAAGCCGCCTTGGAGTAGCGGACCACACCGCCCGCCTTATCCTCGCGCGACGCGAGAGCCCGGACGATAGGCGAGCCTGGTATGGCCTGGGCAATAGGGCAGCCCTTCGATCGGCGTGTTGCCGCAGAAGCAGAAATCCGCAGCACCCGGCGTGCTGATCGGCCAGCGGCATCGCTGCTCGCTCAACTCGAGCAATGAGCAGGTATGTCCGTTGTGGATCGGCTCGTCGTCGGCTGTGGGCTGCGGCTCGGCGTACAGCGCCCGGAGCATCTGATACTGTTGCCTCGGCACCGTTCTCCCGCGCGGTTCCTTCGCGGCAGCCTTTCGCGCCGGGCGTCGTAGGTCGGCGTTCTTTTCGCGCGTCAGATTGAGGCGGGAGAGCTTGCCGATGACGGCGTTGCGGCTCACCCCGATGTCACAGGCGATTTGGCGGCAGGACAGGCCGTCCTCAAAGCGTTTTTTCAGCAACTCTACGCGTTCGTCCGTCCAGGTCGGTTGGTTGGCGGGCATGTTGATGGTTCCAAGCTACGAGTGATGATTCCGAATTCTTCGGCCTCGTTGTCGTCCGAACCGCCGCGCCGCCAAGGTTCCCTTCCAGAGTCCACTTCCAGCGCCCTTTCACGGCGTCTTGCCGTTGTCGCGGATCGCAAGCAGCCCGTCCTTGATGGCGAGCCGAATGCCTTCCTCGATCAGGGTCCTTGCAACGCCGGGAACGCTGGTGCCGTGGGTACCCTGTCTCACCAGTTTTTCGAGATAGGCGATGGTGGAGAGCGCCAACGTAATCGGAACGCGGTCGGTTTCGGCTTTTTCTGTGGCCATGCCGAAACGCTAACCTTTAACGGGTGTACTGAAAAGTATCTTTTTAGAGTCTATTAGGATTCATTCGCGGTCAAAGTTAAAAACAGCGATTTTCGATGTCGTTTCAATAAGTGACTGAATTTATTGAAAAAAATGACTTGACCGCCGATGAGACCGTCCGCCGGGCGGAACCCCAGCCTCGAGAGAGGGTTTTGGGCGCAACGTTGCCGCACTTTTGGCATCGCTGACGGATTCGGCGGGAGCGATTTTCGAAAGCGAATGGCCGAGACGTGGCTGAGACGTTTGCGTGCAATAATTATTCGCGCTGATGCGTTTGTCGTCACCCAGACTCCGTAGAGCTGTCTTGGCGCCGCCATTCGTCCCGTCCTAACATCGAAGAAGCAGCCGTTCAGAAGTTCTCGTTGCGGTGCGCGGCGACAGGTGAAGCAAAAAACATGTATCCAGATTCAGAGTCGCGTTCCCAACAGCAATACAATCGCGCCTTGGTGAGCCTGCCCGGCGGCAATAGCCGAACCACCGTCTTCATGAAACCCTATTCGATCTATGCTGCGCGCGGTGAGGGTTGTCGTGTCTGGGATGTCGATGGCAACGCATACATCGACTGCATCAATAATTTTACCTCGCTGGTTCATGGCCATGCCCATCCGGCGTTGATTGCAGCGGCTACGCAGCAGCTCGCGCTTGGATCGGCGTTCGGGTTGCCGACCGAGTCCGAGATCGATCTGGCCGAACTGCTGGCAGCGCGGTTGCCGTCGGTGGAGCAGGTGCGCTTCGCAAATTCAGGCACCGAGGCCGTGATGATGGCGCTCAAGGCCGCGCGTGCGTTCACTGGCCGGCCGAAAATCGCCAAATGCGAAGGCGCCTATCATGGTTCCTACGACTACGCCGAAGTGAGCCTTGATCCGACGCCTGCAGCGTGGGGGCGCAATGCTCCGATTTCGGTCGCCTATGCCAAGGGCACGCCGGATAACGTGCTGGCCGATGTCGTCACCATTCCCTTCAACGATGCCGAAGCCGCGGTCAGCCTGATCCGCGAGCATGGCAGCGAACTCGCCTGTGTGCTGGTTGATCCGATGCCGAACCGAGCCGGTCTGGCACCGGCTGACAAAACCTACCTCGAGGCACTGCGCCAAATCACCCGCGAGGTCGGCGCTCTCCTGATCTTCGATGAGGTCATTACGTTCCGGCTGGGTTTTCGCGGCGCTCAGGGCTTGTGGGGCATCGACCCCGATTTGACGGCGCTGGGCAAGATCATCGGCGGCGGCTTTCCGGTCGGCGCGATCGCCGGCCACAAGGAATTCATGGCGGTGTTCGATCCCCGTTCCGGCAAGCCGGCGCTGCCGCACGGCGGGACCTTCTCCGCCAATCCCGTGACGATGCGCGCGGGCCTTGCCGCGATGGAACTGCTCGATGAGGCGACGTTCGCGCGCCTCGACGCCATCGGTGAGACGGTCCGCACTGGTATCGACCAGGCTTTCCGCCGCCATAGTGTGCAGGGCGGCACCATCAGGCTGGGCTCGCTGCTCAAGATTCATTTTGCCGATCGCCCGATCCGCGACTATCGCTCGGCCTATCTCACCGAACCGGAAACGCAGCGTCAGGCGATCTTCAATCGCGGGCTGCTCAATCGCGGCGTACTGGCCGCAGGCTACGGATTGATGGCGCTCTCGACGCCGATGACCGATGCCGATATCGATGCCATCATTGCGGCGGCATCCGGTGCGCTGCAAGAAGTATCAGCCTCAGTCTGACGAATTCAGTCAATCGACCCCAAATTTTCTACACCCGCAGGAGCGCATGTCCCTCAAGATCGATCCCATCACGCGATCCGTCGTTCAGCACCGGCTGAGTTCGATCGTGAAGGAAATGGGCGAGGCCATGCTTCGCACCTCCTATTCGCAGATCCTCAACTCCAGCCGCGATTTCTCGCTTGGGATCTGCGACACGCGCGGACGCCTGATCGCGCAGGCCGATCACATCCCGGTCCATGTCGGCGCCCTGCCATGGGCAACGCTCGCCGTCGAGCAACGCTTCAAGGACGTCCGGTCGGGCGACGTCATCCTTCTCAACGATCCCTATCATGGCGGCAGCCATTTGCCTGACCTGACCGCGTTCGTGCCGTTCTTCGACGGCGAGCGGCGTCTGCTCTGGACCATCGTTCGCGCGCATCAGAGCGACATCGGCGGCGCGACGCATGGCGGCTACAATCCCGGCGCTACCGAGATCTGGCAGGAGGGACTGCGGGTTCCCCCGATCAAGCTGTACGAAGCTGGCCGCCTGCGCGATGACCTGCTCGATTTGCTGGCGCTGAACATCCGTAACGCCAGAGAGTTTCGCGGCGATCTGGCGGCCATGGTGGGAGCGGCGCATCTCGGCGAGCGCCGGCTGTCACGGCTGTTTGCGGAATTCGGCACTGATGTCGTCGAGGCCGCGGTGGAAACCATTCTTGACGCCGCCGAGCAGCAGGCGCGGGCCGTGGTTTCGATCTGGAAAGACGGCGTGTTTTACGGCGAAGCATTTCTCGACGATGACGGTCATGGCCGCAACGACATCAGGATCGCGGCAAAGGTTACCAAGGAGGGAAGCGATATCGAGGTCGACCTGTCAGAATCTGATCCGCAGTCGACCAGCTTTGTCAATTCCTCGCATGCCAATATGCAGGCCGCGGTGGCGATGGCTTTTGCCTATTTGATCGATGCCGATATTCCAAAAAACTCCGGCGCGTTGCGGCCGCTCAAGGTGATTGCCAAACAAGGCACCGTGGTCTGGGCCGATCCGGGACGGCCGGTAACGCTCTGCACCAGCCATCCGTCGAACGAGATCGTCGAGGCGATCGTCAAGGCGTTGGCGGCATCGTGTCCGGATCGCGCGATGGCAGGATGGGGCCGCCGCTTCCGGATCGCGATCCAGGGAGAAGATCCGCGCACCGGCCGCAACTTCATCTGGCACATGTTTCAGGCTCGTCCCGGCGGCGGCGCCTCGGCGGGAGGCGACGGCTGGTCGTCGATCGGCGAATGGCACACGGTCGGCGGCATCAAGTTCGGCAGCATCGAAGTCGCCGAGGTGCGGTTTCCCCTGCATTTCCGTCACCATGAATTTCGCTCAGGCTCCGGCGGCGACGGCCAGTTTCGCGGCGGTCTCGGTGTCGCGCTCGATCTGGTCCTGGAAACGGCGAAGCCTGCGCTTGCCAACACCGCCGGAGACGGCGCGCGCCATGGTCCATGCGGAATGCTCGGCGGCGAAGACGGCATTCCCCACGATTATCGCCTGGTCTCCGCCGGCCGCCCGCCGCGCGTCTTGCGCACCAAGGAAGTCGGCATCGAGATTGGTCCCGGCGATTGCCTCGAAATACGTTCGTCCGGCGGCGGCGGTTGGGGCCCGCCCGCCCGGCGCTCGCCGCAGGCCCGTCAGCGCGACAGCGACCAGGGTCTCACTGACGACGGCGCCGCGACAGGACGGAATTCCCGATGATGTTCGCGATCGGAATCGACATCGGCGGCACCTACACCGATTTGGTCGCCATCGACGACAACGGAAAAACCGTTTTCGCAAAATCGCCGTCGACGCCATCAGATCAGTCCGTGGGCGTCATGGCCGGGCTCGACGAATTGGCGCGGCGATTGCAGCTGACGCGCGCGAAGATGCTCGCCGCCACGGACCGGATTGTTCACGGAACGACGGTTGCGACCAACGCCTTGCTGGAGCGAAAAGGCGCCAAGGTCGCGCTTCTCACCACCGAGGGCCATCGCGATGTCATCGAGATGCGCGAAGGCCTCAAAGGCGACCGCTACGATTTGCGCTCGCCGCCGCCTGAACCGCTGGTGCCGCGCGAGCGCCGTTTTGGCGTCAGGGAACGGCTCAAGGCCAGCGGCGACGTCGCGACGCCGCTCGATGACCGATCGCTCGGCGACGCCATCGCCGCGATCAGAGCCTCCGGCGCCACATCGGTCGCGGTTTGCTTCCTGCATTCCTACCTCAACCCGGTCCACGAAATCGCCGCCGTCGAACGGCTGACGCGCGAGCTGCCGGATGTCAGTATTTCCAGCTCGAGCGATGTGTTGCCGCAGATCAAGGAATATGAGCGGGTCTCGACCTCGATCGTGAACGCCTATGTCGGGCCGCTGGTGCGGCATTATCTGGCCAATCTGGAGCAGCGCCTCGCAGAAGCGGGTTTCAAAGGCACCCTGTTCATCATCCTTTCGCATGGCGGCATGGCCCCGGTCAGGGAAGCCTCGCGCCTCGCCGCGGGCACGGTGCTGTCGGGGCCCGCCGGCGGCATCTCGGGCAGCCGGCGATGTGCCGATCTGCTTGCCATTCCCAATCTCGTGCCGTTCGACATGGGTGGCACCAGCACCGACATCTCGCTGATCTCCGACGGCCGCGCCTCGCTTTCCGCGGACGGCATGCTCGCGGGGCAACGCATCGCGTTGCGCAGCCTCGACATCGCCAGCATCGCGGCCGGCGGTGGTTCCATCGCCACTGTCGATGCCGGCGGCACGCTTCGGGTCGGCCCGGAGAGCGCCGGTTCGGTGCCGGGGCCGGCCTGTTATGGCAATGGCGGTCTTGCCGCGACCGTGACCGACGCCAACATCATCCTCGGCTATCTCGACGCAGCGGCTTTCATGGGCGGACTGCGGCCACTCGATCGCTCCGCATCGGAAGCCGCGGTCGATCGCGTCGCTACGTCTCTCGGCCTGTCGCGGCTGCAAGCCGCCGCCGGCATCTACCGCATGATCAACCTGAAGATGGCGGATGGCATCCGGCTGATGACGTTGCGCCGCGGCGTCGATCCCCGGAAGTTTGCGATGTTGAGTTTTGGTGGCGCGGCGGGCTTGCACGCCGTCGAGGTCGCGCGCGAACTGGAGATCAAGCGCATCATCGTGTCGACGGCTGCATCGGTGTTGTCGGCGTGGGGCATGCTCACCAGCGATCTGCGCTACGAAGTGAGCCGCACGCATTACGGCGCCGGGGCGCGCATTTCGGCGGATGAAATGCGCGCGCTGTTTGCTCAACTGGAGCAACAGGCAGCTGACCGGCTTCGCGCCTGGTTCGACGGGCCGATGACCATCGAACGCTCCGCCGAGATGCGCTATGGCGAGCAGATATTTGAAATTGATGTCACTCTCGACGACCTCGACTGGACCGCGGTCTCGCTGGTCGACCAAATCGAGGATCGCTTTCACCGCCGCCACGAGGAGCTCTACACCTATGCCTCGCGCGATCAGGAAGTCGTGTTTGTCAATGCGCGGGTTGCGGCGGTCGGCGCGGTGTCACGGCGCGGACGGGATTTGAGACCTGCGCCATCAGGTGTGGCTTGTACGCCGCGCACGACGCGACAAGTCTTTTTCGGCGCATGGCGCGAGGTCCCGGTGTATTCGCTTGATGCGCTCCGGCCCGGCCATTGTTTCGAGGGCCCGGGGATCGTCGAGGCCGAGACCACGACGGTCATCGTCGGCGAAGGTGACCGGGTAACCGTCAATGCGTTAGGGTGGCTGGACATCGCATTGGGGTGACGCGAAAGCTTGCCACCGGGAATGGCATTGCTATATCGGATTTTTCCGCAATTTCCATTGTGCCGTCCAAGCGAGACCGATGATGACCGTCACCACCGATACCGCCCCCGAGTCCCAGCCGTTCCAGGCCGAGGTTGCCGAATTGCTGCACCTGATGGTGCATTCGGTCTATTCCGAGACCGATATTTTCCTGCGGGAACTGATCTCGAATGCTTCCGACGCCTGCGACAAGCTTCGCTACGAGGCGATCGCGGCGCCCGAGCTGATCGCGGACGGGGCGCCGCCCCAGATCCGCGTCGTGCCCAACAAGAACGCGGACACGCTTTCAGTTGTCGATAGCGGCATCGGGATGGACCGGCAGGAGCTGATCGACAATCTCGGCACCATTGCGCGTTCCGGCACCAAATCCTTCCTGTCCCGCCTGACCGAGGCCAAGGATGGCGCCGGCCTGATCGGCCAGTTCGGCGTCGGATTTTACTCGGCTTTCATGGTGGCCGACCGCATTGTGGTCTTGAGCCGCCGCGCCGGAGCGGACCAGGTCTGGGCCTGGTCGTCGTCCGGCGGCAGCGGATTCGAAATCGCGCCGGCCAGCGAGGAGGACGCCAGGCGCGTTACGCGCGGTACCGAGATCGTGCTGCATCTGAAAAAGGACGCGGCAAGATATCTGGAGGGTTACGAGATCGAGCGTATCGTCAGCGCCTATTCGGACAACATCCAGTTTCCGATTTTTCTGGTGCCGGAAGAGGGCGAGCCGCGCCAGATCAACTCGGCAAGCGCGCTGTGGCAGCGGCCGAAATCGGAACTGACGGCGGATGATTACAAGCAGGCCTACAAGTCGATCGCCGGCGCCTTCGACGACCCCGCGATGACGCTGCATTATCGCGCCGAGGGCCGTCAGTCCTACGCGGTACTGCTGTTCGCGCCGTCGACAAAACCGTTCGATCTGTTCGAGCCACAACGCAAGGGCAAGGTGAAACTCTATGTCCGCCGCGTCTTCATTGCCGACGATGCCGAGCTGTTGCCGGCCTACCTGCGCTTCATCCGCGGCGTGATCGACAGCGAAGATCTGCCGCTCAATATCTCCCGGGAAATGCTGCAGAACAATCCACAGCTGGCGCAAATCCGCAAAGCCGTCACCGGCCGCATCATCGCCGAGCTGGAATCGCTCGGCGAGAAGGAGCCGGAAAACTTCGGCAAAATCTGGGACGCCTTTGGCCCTGTCATCAAGGAGGGGATCTACGAGGATTTTGAGCGGCGCGAGAAATTGCTGGCGCTGTCGCGCTTCACCACGACCGCGGGCGGGAAACGCTCTCTGAAGCAATATATCGCCGACCTGAAACCCAACCAGACCGAGGTCTACTTTCTGGCCGGCGATAGTCTCGAGCGGTTGAAATCGAATCCCAAGCTGGAATCGGCGGCGGCCCGCGGCATCGAGGTTCTGCTGCTGACCGATCCGGTCGATGCGTTCTGGACCTCGGCGCGGCTGGATTTTGAAGGCAAGCCGCTGAAGTCGCTCAGCCAGGGCGATGTCGACTTTGGCCTGATCCCGCGCATCGACGACAGCAAGCAGGAGGCCAAACCCGATACCGACGAGGCCGCGACCATCGCCGTTATCAAGGCCACCCTCGGCGACCGCGTCCTGGATGTGCGCGTCTCGCAGCGGCTTACGTCAAGCGCGTCATGCCTGGTCGCGGGCAGCCATGGCCCGGACCGCGAACTCGAGCGTTTGCTGGCGCAACAGAATCGCGGCGCCGGCACCAAGCCGATCCTCGAAATCAACATGCACCACCCGCTGGTGGCTGCCATTTCCGAAACGAAGGACGCCGCGGCGGATTTGGCGTTTCTGCTGCTGGAGCAGGCGCAAATCCTCGACGGCGAATTGCCGGAGGATCCGGCTGCGTTTGCGACCCGGCTCAATCGGCTGGTGCTGCGGGGGCTCTCCACCTAGCACCCTGCAATGGGGTGGGACGAAGAGACGGCAGCAACGCGACATCGAGGCGGCCATGCCTATTGGCAGGATTACAAATTGAGCAAGCGTGGACGGCGATGAGCGGAGAGGAATGATGGCAAAGACAAAGGACTTCACGGAACTGGTGCGAAACCGGCTCAAGACCGACAAAAAATTCGCCGAGGCCCTTCTTCGCGAGGGCGTCGATGCGATGCTGAGTGGCGATGTCGATACCGGCAAGACGATTCTTCGCGACTATATCAAGGCGACGGTTGGCTTTGAGAAACTCGGCGCGGCAACTGGCGCACCGCCCAAGAGTCTGATCCGTATGTTCGGCCCCCGCGGAAATCCGCAGGCGAAGAATCTGTTCAGCGTGATCGGCTACCTCCAAAAACGCGCGGGACTACGCCTTCATTTGGCGGCGTAGATTTACCGTGAGCGCAGTGGGATCAGACCTTTGACCGGCCCAAAGCCCTAGACCAATTGCAATCGCAATTCCCGTCCGACAATTCGTGCAGCGCGCTGCAGGCTTTCGATCGTGGCGCTGCCGTTGTCGGGATCGAGCAGGCGATCGACCTGCGCGCGGCTCGTCTTCATCAGCTCAGCCATCTTCTGCTTGGTGATTTTCTTCTTTTTCATTTCGCTGGCAAGCTGGCGTGCGATGACGGCCTTGATCGCGGCGGCAGTCACCTCCTCGCGGATTCCTGTGTCTTCGAGCCAGCTTTCGAAGCTCGAACCTATGTGCGGGTTCTTCCTTGCCACGACTGCAGCTCCCTAAATCTCTGCCTTGCCAGCGCCAGATCTTCCGTCGGGGTCTTCTGTGCCTTCTTGAAAATCGCATGCAGGGCGACCAGCATGCCATCATGAAATCCGAAGAACACACGCGCCTCGCGCTTGCTCGGCAGCTACACGCGTACTTCCCGCAGGCCGGCGCTCAAAGGGCGGCACAACGGGAGACCCGCCGGCCATCCATACTGCACCTTGGCGATGTCACGTCCGACGGTCCGCTTATCCGCGCGGGATCATGCGTTCAGCCATTCCCGCACCGGTTCCCGGCCTGTAGCCGATCGCCAAAACGCGAGAGGGATGGGCTTGAGGCTCTCGGCGTTCACACTTCGACTGTACCAAAAAAGATGCACAAAGGCAAGAGAATAGCTGCTCAAGGCATTTTGTTTTCGGGTATTCAGTATGACGCCATCCGTGCAGGCGTCGCGAACCCGAATACAATGGCAACCGTATCTAGTGACGACTTCCAGGCCAGGTA
>Ga0137364_10001440_pt1 | contig 11167 bp, 10 predicted proteins | sample SagtaG_10_FD_104798 | JGI IMG/M metagenome (GOLD analysis project Ga0137364, IMG submission 104798) | Vadose zone soil microbial communities from Sagehorn Ranch, Mendocino, California, USA - Sage1_L_20_16 metaG | ecosystem: Environmental > Terrestrial > Soil > Vadose zone | place: USA... | reverse complement strand
ATGCGAGCGCAGCGATGTGACGCGCTCCCGCGTCCAGCGGTTGCCGTGACCAGTGACAAGGCCATTCCTATTGAGTGTGCCGGCGATGAGATCGTCATTGGCGATCAGCACCAACTGGCGGACAGCCGTGATCACATCGGCTGAGGCGCTGTTGCGCTGGCCGCGCCGGCGCTTGGGCAAGCGGATCTGGCTATGCACGCCACCGATCCAATGGACGATCAACACGATCTCGTTGGCCTCCTGATCGATGTCGGCGACCACCTCCTGGATGAGGGTGCGCACAATGCGTTTCTTCAGCCGCGCGTCTGTCGTGGGCGCCGCCCAGACAGTCCTGAGGTCCGCCGCGAGCGTGGTGAGCGCTGCCGGGTCGATGACTGGTATAGGCGTGGCCGTGCCATGTACCGCGATCCTGCCCTCAACTTCCGCTACGTGTGCGAGCGCCTTGTTCCAGCGCGCCTCCAGTTCGCCAGCCACCAGCCTGTTAGCGGGATCAGCAGCGTCGTACTGACGGAAGGCGCGATCGGCCGCATAGCGCGCCGCTTCGAGATCGCGCAGCAGCGCATCGCGCACCTGATCGCGCCGTTGGCCGGCTTGCCTCTCGGCAGCGACAGCGGCCGCGATGGCGCCGGGCTCCACAACGCCCAGAAGCGCCTCCTCGATGGCGTCGTCGACGCGCAGGCCGCCAAAGGCAATGCAATGCGGTTCACCGTTGTCCAACCGGGCGCGGCTACAAGTGTAGCGTGGAATGCCACACTGCGCGCCCGTATATCGAAGCGTCAGCTTGCGGCCGCAGCGGCGGCATCGGATCATGCCGGCCAGTAGAGCGTCGCCATGTTTGGGGGCGCCATGATGACGGCTGGTGGGAACGTTGCTGCTGATCATCGTCCTGATCGCCTCGGCCTTCTCCCAACTGATGTAGCCCTCATGGGCATTTGGCATCAGCGCCAGCCAGTCACTGCGTGCTTTGCGGCGGATCTTCACGCCGGCACCGTTGGCTCCATAGCCTGCCGCAACTGCAGTCTTACCATAGGCATAGGCGCCGCCGTAGATGGGGTTCTCGATCATCCGGTGGATAGTGGAATAGTTCGGCCGCCGCCAGGCCACATCGCCATTGTTCTGCTTCACTGGCAACGCGAGATCGTGCTCGTGGAACCAGAGCAAGGCCTGGCGGGCGCTGCCCAGTTCCTGAACCTTGTCGAAGACCAGGGTAATGGCGTCCTGCACGCGAAGGTCCGGGTCCTTCTCGTAGCGATCGCCGGCCTTCACAAAGCCTACCGGTGCTGCGACCACCAGTTCGCCGCGGCGCGCCTTCTCGTAGCGCGCCGAGAGCGAACGCTGGCGCAACAGGTCAAGCTCGTACTCGTTCAGGCTGCCCTTCAAGCCGAGCAGCAGCCGGTCGTTGCCGTGGCGCGGCGCATAGACGGTCTCCTGATCGACCAGCACGGTGTCGACCACGCGGCACATCTCGATCAGTTGCTGCCAGTCGCGACTGTTGCGGGCAAAGCGGGAGACCTCGCGTGCACAGACGGCGCCAACCTTGCCGAGGCACACCTCCGCGACCATCCGCTCGAATCCAGCACGCTGAACTGAGCCCGCCGCCGAGCGGCCGAGATCGTCGTCGATCACCTCGATCTGCGACCAGCCAAGCGCCGTCAGCCGATCCCGCATGGCATATTGCAGCGCGCTGCTCTCCCGGTTGTGCAGCACCTGATGGGCCGATGATTGCCGCACATAGAGCAGCGCTTTGCGCTCCAGATGATAGGGGCGGATCTTGTCAGAGATCATGACCGGCCTCCGTCATTACGGCCGTCTTGCTCTTGTCCGCATGCTCCAGGATCAGCTGCGCCATCAGGCTGGTCAGCGTGCCTTGCACCTCTGCCGGCAGATCCGGCCAAGCCGGCGGTCCGATGAGACCGCCGGACTGGCCGCTTGCGAACAGGTCCATTTGCGGCGCCTTGCGCCGCCGATCCTGTGTGGTCCGGCTCCGCTGCGTTCGTGGCCGGCGCGCCATTGTCTTGGCTGTCATGGTCCTCTCCCCGATTCTGATCGCGAGAGGTCTTGATTGCGCCGGAAAGCAGGGCATTCGATGATGCGGTGCGCGCCTTCAACACATCCGTCAGAAGGCCCGATAACGTCAGCAGCGCCGATGAACTGACATGAGGTGCGGCGGCTAAGACCGGTGCATCCACGCAAGCCGCGCGATCGAACATCCAGGCAGGAATCTCAAACCACCGAGCGGCATCGGAGCCGCTCAGCGTGCAGCGGAATACAAGGTCACCCGCCTTGTCCAGCTTCTGATGGACAAAAACCGGCAAACCGAACCATGGATGCCACCGATACAAAACCTCGCGAAAGCCGGTCCTGTGGGTGTTATCAAGCTGCGTTGTACAACGGCACGCGCACCCATTTGTCATTGAACAAGGACGCGCCGATATCACGCGCCGCCGAGACAGCCGGACGCATTATCTGCCGCCCGATCCTGGGCGGACTGCACTATCAATATGCCCGGATTTGATTTGCGATAATGACACGTCTGCGCGCCGACCTTTTCGGCCAATCTGAAGCGACCGGTCTTCTCTAATTTGTTGCCGAAGAAATGCGCCGCAAGCTTGTGGGCTTCATCGAAAATGACAAGGTCCCATCCGGCGGCGCAAAGCTTGTCCTGGAGGTCTTCATTGCGCGCCATTTGATCGAGGCGAACGATAAGATGATCGATATCTTCGAAGGGATTTCCGCTAGGAGTAGCGGCCTCTAAATCTTTTGTGAAAACGCGAAACTCTAGAGCGCGAGCTGATCCTCGGACAGGACGTGTCGCAGATATTCCTCTCCGGCCAGTGCTAACCCGACATTCGGCGGCTTTGAGTACCAGGAGGGCTCGGCGGCCTGCGCGTCCTCACCTCCCTCAACCCCGCTTTCATCGTGAGGCGAGCACGCGGCCTGCATCACCGCGCTAAACAGTTCGTCTTTGGTCTCGAAGTAGCGATAGAACGTCTTGATCGAGACACCTGCCTCTTCCGCGATGCGGTTCACCGAACTCTCCGTAGCCGTCGTCCAGGAACGCCTTCAACGCGGCGTTGACGATCAGCGCACGCTTGCGGGTCATCAAGCCCGCCTTCATGCGAATTCTAAAAATTGCCGGCGCGCAATGCTTCCGAACAGCAGATTGATTCTCGTGGAATCTTTTCTCGGCCGCGTGGGTCAGGAAATAAGTAATGATGTGGCAAATATTAAGGGAGCGATCATCGATCTCCATATGTTTGTGGCCGTGGGCGGGAGAGACAGAGATCGGTCTCGCAGTATGAAGATCTTCTTCGGCAAGCAAATCTATCGATGACCGCGACCCACGCCGCTTCCTTCAGGATATGTACTCATAGAGGCGACGGCGAAGGACTAACGGATTGGTCCGTGTCGCTTCGACGTATTGTTCCGCGACCGGGCATCGCCAGGTTCTTCGGTGGTGGCGTTCCCACGGCCTGCGGTGACTCAGAAGGCAGTCGGCTGCGGACTGGCAGACTCATGAAGCGTTGAGATGCATTTCATTCGGTCGCTGTAAGCGCGAGCCGGAACATCACGTCCGGTTATTTCGATTGCGGGATTATGAGTGACCGACCATGCGAGAGGGTATCGAGAGGGATCTTTGTGCAACAGGATTATCGTGCTAGAGACAAAGCCGCCGATCACACGCTGTCGCTGACATTTCGTCGGAGAGTCTACGGACAAGATTTCTCATCTTTTTTGCCCAGTATGAATAAACTATTGATTTTAATGACGCATCGGACACAGTCCGAACGTGTGACGTTTGCCGTCGGAGGCCAGTGCTGGCCGTTCAAGCTACCGCCTGAAACAGCAATTTGAGATGGTTGCAGGTCCCGGATTTGCACCTGCTTGCGACGCGATCTGACCATCGATTTTAGATCGGCGCTGGATACGATCCTCCGTCGACATCGAGGTTCTGGCCCGACATGAAGCCGGCAAAGGCGCTGCAGAGGAACGCGCAGGTTGCGACGAATTCCTTGGGCTCGCCGAGGCTCCTTGCGGCGATCGATTCGACCTGACGCCTGCGCGCCTCCTCATAGGAAATATTGTCGCTGGATCGCTTGTCTTGCCAGTCGCCCTTGGTCCGCCGCACGCGGGCGACGCTCAACTTCGGCCAGCGTCTACCGAAGTGCTGGCAGCCGTCTCGCGGGCGTGATGCACGGTCATCAGACGCCTATTCCGTTGATCTGGCATAACTGCCGCATGCGATGAGCCGCGCGGTCTGGATCGACGAGGAGACGAGCCGCGTCGGCGAGCCGGAATACATCCGCATAATGGAGGATGCCGCGGGCCGATTCCATGCCACCGACCATCCGGAAATGCTGCTGGAAACCATTGAGCCAGGCAAGGAAGACTACGCCGGCCTTGTAGTGTTGCGTCGGCGCCTCGAAGATCCGCCGCGACAACGGCACGGTGGGATCGAGGATGGCGTGATAGCCCACGCCGTCACCGCTTGCGAGGCGATCAAGAGCGGCGGCTGCCGCTGGGGCGATCGGGTCGAAGATGCCGAGCAGGCCATGCGAGAGGTTGCGGCCGTCACCCTCGATGAGATCCACGTAATTGAAATCGTCACCGGTGTACATTTTGACTCCGGCAGGCAGCCGGCTGCGCATGTGCTCCTCATGGTGGCGCTCGAGCAGCGAGATCTTGATTCCATCGATCCGATCGGCATGGGCAGCAATGAGGTCAAGGCAGGTCGTCATGGCATCCTCGACCTCGTCCGAACCCCAATAGCCGGCGAGTGCCGGGTCGAACATGGAGCCGAGCCAGTGCAGGATGACCTTGTCGCGAGAACCGGCGATGAGGCGGCTGTAGACCGCGAGGTAGTCGTCGGCGGAACGGGCAATGCGGCAGAGCGCCCGGCTGGCCATCAGGATGACGCGGCCACCGTGGGCCTCGATGTGGCCGATCTGCTCTTCATAGGCTCTGATCACGTCATCGAGGCTATGCGCTTCAAGCGGTGCGAGTTGGTCCGTGCCGGCACCGCAGGCAAGATCGGCGCCCGCGATTGTCTTCGCCTCGGCGAGCGTGCGGCGGATCAATTGCTTCGCTACCGGCCAGTCGAGGCCCACGCCGCGCTGCGAGGTGTCCATGGCTTCGGCGATCTTGAAGCCGAGCCGCCACAGGTGATGGCGAAAGGCCAGAGTTGCATCCCAGTCGACGGCGCCGCCGGACCAAGGATCATGCGAAGCGAGCGGATCCGCGACCACGTGGGCTGCCGCATAGACCGTGCGCGGAAAGCTGCCCAGATGGCTGGTCTCGTAGGGGGAAGCAGGGCCGAGAACGTAATTTTCAATTGTGCCGTCACTCCGCGGCAAGAATAGCGACGCCACGACGTTTCCTTCCATATTTTTTGGAACGTTCCAATAAATATGGCACAGCGGAATCAGAATATCAATGCGTACGATCCACAAATAAAGGACATTGCCAAGGGAATGTTTCTCTGATATGGAACGTTCCAATAATTAAGGGAGCGCGAGGATGGCGGGCGCCAAGAGCGCGGCGCGGACGGTCACGATCATCGATATCGCCCGGGAAGCGGGCGTGTCGAAATCCACCGTGTCGCTCGTTCTCATGATGAGTCCGCTCGTCAAGGAAGAGACTCGTCAGCGTGTGACCAAGGCGATGGACGCGCTCGGCTATGTCTACAACCGTGGCGCAGCCAGCCTGCGACGGGCGCGATCCGACATCGTCGGCATGGTGATCAACGATCTCGCCAATCCTTTCTTCGCCGAGCTTGCAATCGGCATCGAGCGCGCGCTGCAGAACTCGGGGTTCATTCCCTTCATCGCCAATACGTCCGAGAGCGTGGTGCGTCAGGCCGAAGTTGTGCGCTCGATGCGCGAGCATGGGGCGGCCGGCCTCATTCTCTGCCCGGCGCTCAACACCGATGCTGCGGAGGTCGGGCGGCTCGATTCCCGGCTGCCCATGGTCCTCGCGATCCGACGAATCATCGGCGCCCGCACCTCGCTGGTCGTTTCCGACAATGTGGGCGGTGCCGCCCGCGCTACCGAACATCTGATCGGTCTTGGTCATCGTGACATCGCCTTCGTTGGCGGCATCAGCCACATGGTCGTCCTTCAGGATCGCGTCGCCGGCTTCACGCGCGCCATGAACGCGGCCGGCCTTGCCGTCGACCCCTCCCTGATCAGTGAAGGCATGCCGACCAAGGAAGGTGGCTTCAATGCCATGAGCCGGTTGCTTTCCGTCGAGAAGCGGCCGACAGCGGTTGTCTGCTTCAATGACGTCGTAGCGATCGGCGCGATGCTTGCCATCGCGCGGCGCGGGCTGGTGGCCGGGCGCGACATCGCCATTGTCGGCTTCGACGACACGACCGAGGCGCGTCATGTCTCACCGGCCCTGACCACTGTCTCGGTCGACAGCGGAGGCCTCGGCGAGCGGGCCGCGCAGATGCTGCTCCGGCAGATCAATGAGGGCGAAAGACGCCTCGACACTCACGTCGGCGAAGCCACGCTCGTCGTGCGCGAGAGCTGCGGGGCGATGCTCGGACGGAGGATTGCGTCATGAACGGCGTGCGCTGGGGATTGATTGGTGCGAGCACGATCGCACGGGAGTGGCTGATCGACGCAATCCGCGCGGCTGGCGGTGAAGTCGTCGCCGTCTTGAGCAGCGACCCGGAGCGCGCGAAGCGTTTTGCTGCGGAGAACGGTATCGCGACGGCCGTGACGAGCATCGATGCACTCCTCGGCGGCAGTGTCGACGCGGTCTATATCTCGACCACCAACGAACTTCATTATTCGCAGACGCTCGCCGCAGCCGCGGCCGGCAAGCACGTGCTTTGCGAGAAGCCGCTCGCGCTGGACCTTGCCGACGCAAGGCGCATGGTCGAGGCCTGCAAGGCAGCCGCCGTCATAATGGGAACCAACCATCATTTGCGCAACGCCGCGACCCACCGCGCGCTTCGCGCTGCGATCAAGCAGGGCCGGATCGGCCGGCCGTTGTTTGCCCGAGTGTTCCACGCCGTTTATCTGCCGCCGCATCTGCAGGGATGGCGTCTCACGACGCCCGGCGCCGGGGCTGGCGTCATCATGGACATCACCGTGCATGATGCCGACACGCTGCGCTTTGTGCTCGACGACGAGCCGGCCGAAGTGATTGCGCTCGCGCAGTCGAGCGGCATGGCGGCAGGCGGCATCGAGGATGGTGTGATGGGCGCGATTCGATTCCGCTCGGGACTGATCGCGCAATTCCACGACGCTTTCACGACGAAATTTGCGACGACCGGCTTCGAGGTCCATGGCACCGAGGGATCCTTGATCGCCACGAATTGCATGACGCAGCGCCCCGTCGGCGAGGTGCTGCTGCGTACCGCCGCCGGTGAGGAAAGCCTGCCGATCGATCACGAGAATCTCTACGCCCGAGCGCTGAAGGCCTTTCACGCCGCGATCCGCGGCGAGGGCGCGCCGGCTGCCACGGGCGAGGATGGCGTGCGTTCGATGGCGGTCGCGCTTGCCGCACGCGAAGCGGCTGCGAGCGGCCGGATCGTTACCGTCGACCCCGGCCTTTGACGAGAGCGGAGCTTCGCGCATCATGGCTTTCCCCCGCGTCCTCACCGCCGACCAGGCTGTCGCGCTCATCGCCGACGGCGCCACGGTGACCGTGTCATCATCATCGGGCCTCGGCTGTCCGGACGCCGTGCTCGCGGCCATCGGCCGCCGCTTCGAGGACACCGGGCATCCACGCCGGCTGACGACGCTCCATCCGATCGCCGCCGGCGACGTGTACGGCGTCAAGGGGATCGACCACATCGCCAAGGAAGGTCTTCTCGCCAAGGTGCTCGCCGGCTCCTATCCGTCCGGGCCGTCCTCGGTCGAGCCTCCCGCCATCTGGCGGATGATCACCGCCAATGCCATTCCGGCCTACAACATCCCCTCGGGCATCCTGTTCGATATGCACCGAGAGGCTGCGGCCAAGCGGCCCGGCGTTATTACCAAGATCGGGCTCGATACCTTCGTTGATCCCGAGCGCGAAGGCTGCGCGATGAATGCCCGCGCTGCCGCTGAGCCCGTCGTCTCGCGGATCGCGTTCGCCGGCGACAGCTGGCTGTTCTTTCCTACCATCATTCCCGATGTCGCCATCATCCGTGCGACCACGGCGGACGAGCGCGGTAACCTCTCGTACGAACACGAGGGCGGCTATCTCGGGCCGCTCGATCAGGCCCTCGCGGTGCGCAGCAACGGGGGCCTCGTCATCGCCCAAGTGAAGCGGCTAGCCAAGAGCGGCACGCTGAAGCCGCAGCAGGTGATGGTGCCGGGTGTCCTCGTCGACGTCATCGTCGCGGCGTCCGACCAGATGCAGACGACGCAGACGCCGTACGATCCGGCGATCTCCGGCGAAGTGTTCCGGCCGCTTTCGTCGTTCTCCGTGCCCGAATTCGGCATCCAGAAAGTCATCGCCCGGCGCGTTGCGCGCGAGCTCCAATACGGTGATGCGGTCAATATCGGCTTCGGCATCTCGGCGAACGTGCCACGCATCCTCCTTGAGGAGGGGCGGCACAACGATATTACATGGCTGATCGAGCAGGGGGCGGTTGGTGGTGTGCCACTGCTCGATTTCCAGTTCGGCTGCGCCTCCAATGCCGAGGCCATCATGCCATCGCCATATCAGTTCACCTATTTTCAGGGCGGTGGCTTTGACGCTTCGCTCCTCTCATTTCTCGAGATCGACAGGCACGGCTCGGTCAACGTCTCGAAACTAGGTTTCAGGCCGCATGTGACGGCCGGCGCCGGCGGCTTCGTTGATATCACCGCGCGTGCTCGCAAGATCGTGTTTTCCGGGTTCTTCACTGCAGGCGCCAAGCTCGACATCGTCGATGGCGCGCTCGTGATCCGCAAGGAAGGCAAAGTCAAGAAGCTGGTCGAGGCCGTCGAGCAGGTCTCGTTCTCCGGACCGCGCGCTGTCGAACAAGGCCAGCACGTCACCTACGTCACCGAACGTTGTGTGATGGAACTAACGCGCGACGGCATCACGGTGACGGAGATCGCACCCGGTGTCGATCTCGATCGCGACGTGCTTGCCCAGGCCAACTTTCCGCTGCGCGTCCCTCATCCGCCGCGCACGATGGATCGGGCGCTGTTCCAGCCCGAACCGATTGGCCTCGTCCTGAAAGGAGCAGCCACATGAGCGACGCTGTCCGCTTGTCCATCGACGCCGGTATTGCCCGCATCACGCTTGCGCGACCCGCGAAGCTCAACGTGCTCGACGGCGCAATGATTGCGGCGCTCGTTTCGGCCGCCGACACGATCGAAGCCGACCATGACGTGCGCGTTGCGATCCTGACCGGGGAGGGCAAGGCCTTCTGCGCCGGCGGAGACATCGCGGCGTGGGGCGGTCTCGAACCGCTCGACATGTGGCGCCACTGGGTGCCCGCGGGTCACCGCGCCTTCGACCGGCTCGCCCGTTTGCGGGTGCCGTTGATCGCGGTTCTGAACGGCCATGCGCTCGGTGGCGGGCTCGAACTCGCCGCAACCGCGGATCTGCGCATCGCCGAAGAACAAGCGAAGCTCGGCCTGCCCGAGACGAGCCTCGGCATGGTGCCTGGGTGGTCAGGCACCCAGCGGCTCGTGCGTCGCTTCGGCGCGCGGGTGGTGCGGCGATTGGCGCTGTCCGGTGCGATCGTCGAGGCCGCGGAAGCCGAGCGCCTCGGCCTTGTCGACGAGGTTGTGCCCCAGGCACAGGGGCTTGCGCGCGCCGTGGAGCTCGCTGCCGCGATCAGCGCGCGTGGTCCGGTCTCAATCGCGATCACGAAGCAATTGATCAATACCGCCGAGGGCGAGGATACCGCCACGGCTATGGAGGCGATCGCGGGCGCGCTCACCTCCTATACCGAGGACCTGAGGGAAGGCGTGGCCAGCTTCCGCGAGAAGCGAAAGCCCGCGTTCTCCAACCGTTGAGACATCATCGATGAATGCCCCCGTGATCCTCGACCGTTTTCGTTTCGACGCTGCGCTGGCGACGACCGCGCGTCGCTACGAGCTGCTGATCGACGGCATCTGGTGCCAAGCCACCGATCGCGGCGAATTGACCCGCACGAGCCCGGCCCACGGGCTCACGGTCTCGACCTATGCGCGCGCGGGCGCGGTGGAGGTCGAGACCGCTCTCGCCACCGCACGTCGGGCGTTCGATGAAGAGTCCTGGCCTCGCTGGACGGGCGCCGAGCGATCCAGGCTCTTGCTCAATGTCGCTTCATTCATTGAACGTGACGCCGAGCTGCTCGCTACCCTCGATGTTCTCGAGAGCGGCAAGCCGATCGTTCAGGCCCGCGCCGAAATCGCGGGAGCCGTTGATATCTGGCGCTACGCCGCGGCTCTGGCCCGCGATCTCCATGGCGATAGCTACAATGCGCTTGGGCCCGCCAAGCTCGGCGTCGTGATCCGCGAGCCGATCGGCGTGGTCTCCATCATCACGCCCTGGAATTTTCCGTTCCTCATCGTCAGTCAGAAGCTGCCGTTCGCGCTTGCAGCTGGCTGCACCGCCATCGTCAAGCCCAGTGAGCTGACGTCCGCCTCCACACTTCACCTTGGACGGTTGCTCCTCGAGGCCGGCCTGCCAGCCGGCGTCGTCAACATTCTCGTCGGAACCGGACCTGAAGTGGGCGCGCCGCTCACGGCCGATTCGCGGGTCGACATGGTGTCCTTCACCGGCTCGACGCGGGTCGGCAAAACAGCAATGGCGATGGCGTCGGCGACCTTGAAAAAGACCTCCATGGAGCTCGGTGGCAAGAACCCGCAGATCGTGTTCCCTGACGCTGATCTTGACGCCGCGCTCGACGCGGTTGTGTTTGGCGCCTATTTTAATGCCGGTGAATGTTGCAATGCCGGCAGCCGCATCATGCTGCATGAAACCATTGCCGACGATTTTCTTGCTGCCGCATGCGACCGCGCCGCGACCGTGCCGGTTGGTGATCCGCTTGACCCGGATGCGAAGGTGGGCGCCGTGATCACCCCGATCCACCTTGAACAGATCGAACGCCACGTCGAAAGCGCTCGCTCGGCCGGCGCGGAGGTCGTGCTCGGCGGCCGCCGCCTCGTAAACCTGGTGGGGCAGTTCATGGCCCCGACCATCGTCAGCGGCGTCAAACCGGCCATGGCGATCGCGCGCGAGGAAATCT
>Ga0137364_10001439_pt1 | contig 11169 bp, 6 predicted proteins | sample SagtaG_10_FD_104798 | JGI IMG/M metagenome (GOLD analysis project Ga0137364, IMG submission 104798) | Vadose zone soil microbial communities from Sagehorn Ranch, Mendocino, California, USA - Sage1_L_20_16 metaG | ecosystem: Environmental > Terrestrial > Soil > Vadose zone | place: USA... | reverse complement strand
TCTGCAGGACGGCGCCTCCTTCGAACACTCGCGCCGCGCCCTGGGTCAGGCTGCTGAGCCCGGAGGCCACCGCGGCCAGCTGGTCGGCCCGGTCCGGCGGGAAGCCTTCGGAGAAGGCCAGGGGTAAGCCGTCCGCGGACACCACGATGGCGTGGGCCACCGCGGGCACTCGCTCCACGAAGTTCGTGATCAGCCAATTCAGGTCCTGCACCGAGGACGTCACCGGGCTCACGCCGTCTCCTCCCTTCCTGGCTCATCCCGTTCATGGTCGTCATCCGACGGTTCGGCCGCCCGGGCATTCCTGACGCCTTGCTGGAAGCTCGTCAGGCGCTGCCTGGTCTGATCGGCGGACCGTGGCGCGGGTGCCGCCGCCGTCGGCATGCTGACGCCGCCCGGCACGAGGTTCGCCTTCGGCACCCGCTTGGGCAGGCCCGCCCGGGTCGTGCCCGAGGTCACCGGCGCCTGGGCCACCTCCGCGGCCTGCCATCCCGCGTCCGCGGGTGACGACCAGCCGGCCGAGGCCGGGACCGGCGCCACCGCCGGGCCTGACGCGGCACCCGGCACCGTGGCGGCCCAGTCGGCGCCATGCCGGCCGCGCCGGAACCAGTCGGACTCGACCGACTCGAAAATCGGCAGCCGGTTCTCCTCGCCGGCGATCGACGGGGGCGGCACTATCACGCCGGACGGCGTCACCGTGCTGTCGCCGTTGGCGGCCGGCGTCGTGCCGTTGGCACCAGGGCTGCCATTGACGCCCGGGCTGCCATTCACGCCGGGGCCGCCGTTGGCACCGAGGCCGCCGTTCGTGCCGGGGCCGCCGTTCGTGCCTGCGCTGCCACCTGCGGAGATGATGTCGTTCGTGTCGAATCCGTCGGCGATCCCGTAGCCCTGGGTGGTATCCGCCACCGGGTCGGGCGCGATCAGCTCGGCGGTCGGCGCCGCGGCCAGCTGGTTCCCGTCCGGGAGCCCTCCGGGATCCGTGGGTGCCTCGTCCGGGCCGGGGAGCGGCTCGAACCGGGCCACCCGGGCGGCTGCCACCGCCCGCGCCGCGGCGCTGCGGTCACCCGGCTCGTCGGCGGGCGGCCCGGCCGATGGTCCCATGGTCCCGTTCGCGGGTGGCTGGGACCGGCGGAACCCCATGGTCGTGGGGAAGGCCTCGCGTGCGATGACTTCGTCGGGGAGCCAGACCAGCGCGGTCAGGCCGCCCATGGTCGCGGGGCGCAGCCGGACCCGGATGCCATGCCGCGCCGCCAGCCGCGCGACCACGAACAGGCCCATCCGCCGGGATACCGCGACATCCACCACCGGCGGGTTGTCCAGCCGCCAGTTCGCGTGTGCCATCTCGTCGGCGTCCATCCCGACGCCCCGGTCGCTGATGTCCAGCAGGGCGCCACCGCTGTTGAGCAGGTGCCCCGACACGTTCACCGGGGTGTCCGCGGGCGAGAACGTGGTCGCGTTCTCGGCCAGCTCGGACAGCAGGTGCACCACGTCGTTGACCGCCTGCCCGCGGACCGAGATTCCCGGCTGGATGTTCGGGACCACCCGCTCGTAGTGCTCGATCTCAGAGACGGCCGCGCGCAGCACGTCGACTAACGCCACCGGCTCCGTGCGCTGCCTGGACATCTCGTGGCCGGCCAGGACCAGCAGGTTCTCGGAGTTGCGGCGCATCCGGGTGGCCAGGTGGTCCATCTGGAACAGGTTGGCCAGCCGCTCGGGGTCCTGCTCGCCCTGCTCCAGGTCGTCGATCAGCCGGATCTGCCGTTCGACCAGCGACTGGGAGCGGCGGGACAGGTTCACGAACATTGCGTTGACGTTCCCGCGCAGCGCCGCCTCGTTGGCCGCCAGCCGGACCGCCTCGCGGTGCACCTGGTCGAACGCCCGCGCGACCTCACCGATCTCGTCGGTGGAATCCACGTCGATCGGCTCGACCTCCAGCGCCGCGTCCGTCACGTCGCCCTTGGTCATCCGGCGCACCGTCTCCGGCAGCCGCACGCCGGCCACGTCGAGCGCGCCGCTGCGCAGCCTGCGCAGCGGACGGGTCATCGACCGGCCCACGGCCGTGGTGAAGAACAGGGCCAGCGCGAGCACCAGCATCACCGCGGCGCTGTCGATGAGCGCCGACCTGATCGCCTTGGCCCGCTGCGAGGCACTCTGGGCGATGATCGAGTTCATGAATCGCTGCTCGACCGAGCGCAGACTGGACACCAGGTACGCGGAACCGTTGGCGGCGTTGGTGTAGGCGGGGTTCTCCGCCGAGGATCCGCCGCCGAGCGCGAGCGTGATCGCCTGCTGGATCTGTGCCTGCGCCCGGTCGGCCTGTGCCGACGACAGCGTGCTCTCGTAGAGCCGGCGCTGGCTGGCGGTGGCGCCCAGGCCGAACTGCGCCACGTCGGCCTGCTGCTCTGCCTGCGCGGCGTTGAGCGCGGACAGCTGGCCGGGCTGGAACTGGCCAGCGCCCACCAGGTCCGGTGTCAGGGCCGAGGTGAGGATGGCCTGTTCCTGCGACACCTCCTCCTTCATGCCGGAGATGAGGCCCACGACACGGACGATGTCGGCGAGCGCCGCGTCATTGCCGCCGGCGGCGATTTCACCTTCCAGCGCGAGTAGCTGGTCGATCGTGGCGGCGTACTGCTGGATCACGGCCAAGGAGGGAATCTGGGTGCTGGTCGCGGCACTGCGCAAAGCACCGAGCCCGTTGATCGCGGTGATCGCGCCCTGGGCCTCCTGCCGTGCCACCGCAGGGTAGGAGCTGCCGATGTTGCCCGCCCGGCCCCGCACCGTGGCCGCGAGCCGGTCGGTGGCGGTGTAGTCCTGGCTGAGCACGGCAAGCTCGGGCGCAGTCGCGGCGTGCGCCGCACCACGGCCACCCGAAGCCGGGCCCATCGTGATGTACCTGATGGTGTCCTCGCGCTCGGCCTGCAGCGCATGGACCAGGCCGGTGATCTCGCCGCCCAGCCGGGAGAACTGTTCCACCCGCTGGTAGGCGGCCGCGCTGCGGACGGAGGCGGCCACAGCGAAGCCGCCCAAGATCACCGCGGATAACGTCGGTAACACAACCAGGAGCAAGAGACGGGACCGCACCCGCCAGTTCTTCAGCCCGTTCTGTAATGACCTTCGCCCGGTGAGGGGGACCGGGCGCGGGCTGGCCGGGGAACTACCGTTGCCGGGCGCCGTGCCGTTGCCGGCCGCGCCGTTGGAGGACTGGGCCCGGCTTGCGGGCGCCTCTAAGGATGCGGTGGGGACCTGCGCCGGTGACCGCAGAAGCGTGTCACGGACCGGACTGCCCGTTATCTCTCGCCTGGACCGCACAGTGTTGCACCTCTCACCTGGGGAACGGCAGGCGTCTACCGAGCCGCGGTATGCCGCGCGAAGCCGAAAACACCGACACTTCCCGGTCGGCCATTCTGCGCACGGCCGTCTCAGCAGAGTCTGGGGCTCACTCTAACGCCTGGCCGCGTCACCCACATCAAGTGTTACCACTGTTATCTAAAGATACTTTGGATATTAGAAGGTGCTACTGGTGCTAAATGGGCACTTAGGGCATACGAGTCTTATCGACCGGGCACGCGGACGCGGCCGAACGTCTAGCGTAAGCAGGAACGGAGCGGCCCGGCACTACTAGGTTCCTTAGGAAATGTCGGCACATCCGTGGCACACAGGTATCGGGACAACGGAGGAGCTTCCTTGGGTCTTGGTGAGGCTAGACCCCGCACCGGGCGCGGCAGGATGCTGCGCCGGTCGGGCATGACCCTGGCTTCGGCCTGGCTGGTGTTATTCGCGACAGGTTGTCACGTCCCCATGACGGGCACCTCGTCCGGCCAGCCCGGCGGCCAGGCGCAGGGCGGCGGCCAGCAGATCACGGTGGCGGTCGTCCCCGGATTCGAAAACGCCCCGCTGCAGGTAGGCGTCAAGGACGGGCTGTTCGCCCAGCACGGGCTGAACGTGACGATGCAGACGTACCAGACCCTCCAGCAGGCATATGGGGCACTGACCAGCGGCCAGGCGGAGGTAGTCAGCGGTGACTACTCCGGGCTGCTCTACGTGCAGACACATACGCACCGCGCGCAGTTACGGTTGATCGCGGACGGCTACGACGCGAGACCGGGCCTGATGGAAGTGCTCACGCTTCCCGGCTCCTCGGTGCGGGTTCCCCAGGACTTACAGGGCAAGTCCGTCGCCACCCCCCCGCGTGAGCTTGCCCCCTTCTCCGCATCGGCCCCGTACAACATCGAGACGCTGGCCACCGAGTCTGCCCTGCAGAGCGACGGTGTCAGCCCGTCGAGCGTGATGTGGGACGCCATGGCCCCGAGCAGCATGATCAGCGCGCTGCGCGATCACACGGTCAGCGCGATCGTGGCCACCGAGCCCTACATCCTGCAGGCGGAAACCCAGCTCGGTGCCATCGAGCTGCTCGACGCGTGCAGCGGCGTGACCGCCGGCCTGCCGCTGTCGGGGTACTTCACCACGGCCAGCTACGCGCGCGACAACACCGCCGCGTTGCAGGCCTTCCGTGAAGCGCTCGACCAGGCCAAGGCCAGCACGGCCCAGCCGGGCATCGCCCAGTCGGTGCTGCGCACGCTGCCGGAGATGTCCTCGCGCGAGGCGTCCCTGGTCACGATCGGGCAGTACCCGACATTCCTGAGCGTCGGCCAGGTCCAGCGCGTGGCCGACCTCATGTACGGCACAGGGATGATCAACACCACCCTGTCCGTCAGGAACATGCTGCTGCGCTAACTAGCCCCGACCCCACCGCCCCGCCCAAGGTCAGCAGCGGCCGCGGCAAACACCTGGCCCGGACGGCGATCCGCCGTCCGGGCCAGGTGTTTCTTGCGGTCCAGCCAGGTGCTACCCGAGGAACGCGAAGTGCTCGAAGTCGAAGTTGGACAGCGGCTGGCCGACCTTGCCGGCCGTGTACCCGGCGATCTTGTCGCTGTAGGCGTCGAGCACGTCGATGTAGGCCGGGATGATGTAGCCGCCCTCGTTGAAGTCGAACTGCTGCATCTCCCGCAGGATCTCCCTGCGCACCGACGGGTTGGCCGTCGCGTTCGCCTGGTTGTAGAGGCTGGTGTACTGCGAGTCGTTGGTGTGCGTCTCGTTGTACGGCGAGCCGAGCAGCATCGACTGCGCCACCTGTGAGAGGTAGGGGTAGTAGTTGTAGTAGTCCTGCGAGAACGCCCACTTGAGGTAGTTGGGCCCGAAGAAGGTGCCGGGCGGGACGTTGTTGATGTTGACCGTGACGCCCGCCGCCTTGGCCTGGGCCGCGAGCACGGTTGCCATCGCCACCGTGCCCGTGGCCACCGCCGAGGTGGTGAGCTGCACGGTCAGGCCCTCCTGGCCCGCCTTCTTCAGCAGGAACTTGGCCTGCGGGATGTCGCCCTGGGCGGGGCGGACCATCGAGTGGTCGAAGGCGGGATCGTAGGGGGAGAACAGGTCGTTCGCGACCACGCCGTAGCTGTCGAGCGCCGAGTCGATCAACTGCGGGCGGTCGACGAGCAGGCGCATCGCCTGGCGGACGTTGACGTCGTTGAACGGCGGCTGATCGACGCGCATGGTGAACGGGACGATCTCGCCCGACTTTGACACGACTGTCTTGATGCCGCCCGTGGTGGCCAGCGACGCGACCTGTGGCCCGTCCAGCGCGCCGGCGCCGTGAATGACACCGGTGGCCAGCGCGTCCTGGAGGGTGGTGTTATCGCTGAAGTCGATGATGGTCAGGGTGTCCGCATACGGCAGGCCCGACTTCCAGTAGTGCGGGTTGCGCTTGAACACGCTGCGCTGGCCCGGCGTGAAGCTCTGGTAGACGAACGGCCCGGTGCCCACCGGTTTCGCCGGGTTGAAGCCGCTCGGCGCGATGTACAGGTTGTACCAGAACGCGGCGAGCTGCTCGGCGAAGCTGGCGAAGGGCTTGGTCATCTTCACCTGGACGGTGAGCTTGTCGACCGCCTTGGTGTGCTTGAGGTCGATCGGGCCGAGGCCGGATTTCCCGGTGAGGCCGTTGGTGTACACCCGCTGGAACGTGAAGATGACGTCGTCGGCGGTGAAGGGCTTGCCGTCGTGGAACGTCACGCCCGGCCGCAGCCGGATGATCCAGTTGGACAGCGACCCGTGCGGAGTGATCGACTCCGCCAGCACGTACTCGACCTTCGCCTGGCCGTCTAGCTGCACGAGGGGCTGGTAGAGCGACTGGAGGCGGGAGGTGTCCAGGTAGGTCAGGCTCTTGTGCGGGTCGAGGGTGTCCGAGCTGGAGCCGCCGGTGAGGCCCAGCTTGAGGTTACCGCCGCGCCGTAATGCGCGGCTGGCCTGGGTGGCCTGCTTCGGGGCCTCGGAGCCTGATCCGCCGCACGCGGCGAGTAAGCTCCCGGTACCCGCTACGGCGCCGGTGGCGGCGATTCCGCGAAGGAATTGGCGCCGTCCCAATCCCGCTACCCGCCGCGGCGTGCTGTCCTGATCGAATCGATCCACGGGCTTACCTCCACAATGTTTTGCCTGTTGGTGCGAGCCGGCTTGCATTGGCATGATCACATTCACGCACCCGCGCCGGGTGCGGCATCAACGTGCTGATCTGCTGGAAAAGCGGCATGTCGGATAACGCGGCCATAGTCTCACAAGGCCGCCGGTCGTGTCAGCCCGTCACTGGGCTGTGACTGTGTGGTAAACATGGGCCCGCCGGCCGGGCGGGCCGCGTCAGACGGCGACAAGGAGCACCTTCCCGACGTGCTGACGGCGTTCCAGGAAGCGGTGCGCCTCGGCGGCGTCGCTCACCGGAAAGGTGGCGGCGATGGGCACCTTGACCGCGCCGCGCCGGATGAGCTCCAGCGAGGCCGCGAGGTCGTCGGGCGGCGCCAGCCGGAACCCGACGATGCGCCAGCCGTTACGGAACAGCGGAATCAGGTCGAGCGGCACCACCTCGCCGGCGTGCGCACCGCAGGTGACCAGCGTGCCTTCCTCACGTAATACCGACAGGTGGGCGCCGAAAAGGTCACCGCCCACGGTGTCGAGTACCACGTCGAAGCGCTGGCCGCCCGTGGCGTTCAGCAGATCCGTGGCGATGTCACCGTCGCCACGGACCACGACCGCGTCCGCGCCGAGCGCGGCCACCCGCTCGGCCTTGGCGGCCGACCCGGCCGTGGCGATCACCGTCGCCCCGGCCAGCTTCGCGCACTGGACCAGCGCGCCGGCCACCCCGCCGGAGGCCGAGGGGACGAGGACCAGGTCGTCCGGCCGCACCATCGCCAGCCGGTTCACCATGTGCCACGCGGTACTGACGACGCACTGCCCCGCGGCCATGACGAGCGGATCGTCGTCGGCATCAAGGGGCACCACCACCCTGGCCGGCACGCGGACAAGCTCGCCGTAGCCGCCCCACCTGGTAGTGCCGAAGATCTCGAAGTCCTCGCAGAGATCCGGCCGCCACATGGCGCACTGCGGGCAGTGGCCGCAGTTGAACTGCTGCAGGGCCGTGACCAGGTCGCCGGTGCGGATCCGCCCCGCCTGGCTGCCTGCCTCGACCACCGTTCCGGTGAACTCCGCGCCGAGGATCATGGGCAGCTCGAACGGCCACCGCGAGGTCCCGGCCCGGGAGTCTAAGTCCGAGTGGTTGACACCGCAGGCCTGCACCTGGATCAGCACGTCCGCTAAGCCGACGCCGGGATCGCGGATGTCCGCGTACTGCATCGCCTCCGCGGGCCCGTACTCATAGAACACCGCAGCTTTCACCGGCCGGTTACCTCCGAATCCAAGTGGGATCGTGCCCTGGCAGGGAGCAGCCCTGCCAGAACAGGAAAAGGGATGGACGCCCAGGTAACCGGGAAAGGCAACGGCCGGATAAGGATGCGGCGATACGGCAATCCCCGGCCGCGCTTGTCACAGAGTGAGCACGGTAATCGCGGTGCATGTTGGACACCGGCTGGCCCCAAACTCCACTGAGGTAACACAGGAAACAGACGCTACCTAGCGGTTCGAAGACAAACAGTAACGACCTCGGCCAGGCGGGAAGTGACTTGCCCGGCGTTGGAAGCGGATGCATTGAGGAGACTAGCGCCGACCCTGGCCGGATATGGGTCGTTTCGGGCAAAAGCCCGTCTCCCCAGGTGCCGCCCTGGCCGCTGGCCAGGCCGTAGCCGCCTGGTTACGCTAGAAATGCGAGCAATCCACCAGGTTGCCAGCCCTCGCCCGGGCCCGTGGGGCACGATGAGGTCAGGCGCGACGACGGACGGGCGCTGGCGGACTCCGCCGCTGTCTGGCGGGAGGGAGCGGCACCATGGCAGGCGCCGGCACGGCTGTGCGGCAACCCGGGGGAGCGGAACCCGGGGCCGCCGCGCCGCCGCAGGCGCCTGCGGCGGCCCATCCGGTCCTCTCGCTGATCGGCCGCAGAGCCGCCGTCGGGGTGTTCACCTTATTAGTTGTCTCGATGCTTGTGTTCGCGGCCACCGAGGTGCTGCCCGGCAATGCGGCCAACGCGGTTCTCGGGCGCACCGCGGCGGCCAACCCCGTGGCGCTGCACCGGCTAGAGGCGGCACTGCACCTCAACCGTGGCCTGCTCGACCAGTACTGGATCTGGTTCTCCGGCCTGTTCACCGGCCACCTCGGCCGTTCCCTGGTCAACGGCCAGCCGGTGTGGGGTTACATCCAGCCCAGGCTGATCAACTCGGCCGTGTTGATGCTGGTCACCGGGGTGATCGGCGCGGTGATCGGGGTCGCGCTCGGGGCCGTGGCCGCGCTCCGCAAGGACGGCTGGTTCGACCACGTCACCTCGGTCGGCGCGCTGGCGGTGACCTCGCTGCCGGAGTTCGTGGTCGCCATCGGCCTGGTCATCCTGTTCTCGACCGTGGTCATGCACCTGCTGCCCGCGGTGTCGCTGCTGCCACCCGGCAGCTACGCCTGGAGCGCCCCGCAGTTGCTGATCCTGCCGGTGGCCACCCTCGTCATCGTGATCGTGCCGTACATACAGCGGATGACGCGGGCCGCGATGATCGAGGCACTGGAGTCCGACTACGTGGAGATGGCACGGCTGAAGGGCGTGCCGAGGTGGCGCATCGTGCTCAACCACGCGCTGCCCAACGCCACCGCCCCGACCGTCCAGGTGATCGGGCTCAACTTCCTGTACCTGGCCGGCGGCGTGGTCATCGTCGAATACGTCTTCGCCTTCCCCGGCATCGGCCAGGGGCTGGTCTATGCCGTGGATAACAGGGACATCCCGGTCATCCAGCTCATCATCGTTGTGCTGGCCGCGTTCTACGTGTTCATGAACATCGTCACCGACGTGATCGCGCTGCTGGCCACGCCGCGGCACCGGATCCCCAGGTAGAAGCGGAGGGCGAGGCAGGCATGAGCAGCGCTGGCCGGCACGCGGCCCGGTCCGCCCGGCCTGAGCGGCCCGCGCCCGAGCCGGCCCGGCCCAACCCGGTCCGGCCCGAGCGGATCCACCGGCACCAGTGGCTGGCGGTGCTTGGCCCGGCCGCGCGCACCCCGCGAGGCGCCACCGGCCTGGTGCTGGCCGCCCTGGTCGTAGTGGTCGCAGCCATCGGGCCGGTCGTGGCCCAACATTCGCCGGACGCGCTGGTGACGCTGTCCTTTGGTAAGCCGAGCCGGCAGTTCCCGCTGGGCGGCGACTTCCTCGGCCGTGACGTCCTGTCCCGGGTGCTGAACGGCGGGTGGCTGTTACTGCTGATGGCCGTGTGCGCGACGGTGATCGGGGTCGCCGCGGGAGCCACGGCCGGTGTCAGCGCCGCGTATCTGCGGGGGCGCACCGACGGGCTGATCATGCGGACGGTGGATGTGATCCTGGCGTTCCCGCAGCTTGTCTTCGCCCTGCTGCTGCTGAGCATCCTGGGCCCGAGGCTGTGGCTGATCGTGCTGGCGGTAGGCCTGACCCACGCGCCGGCCGTTGCCAGGGTGCTGCGGTCCGCCACGCTGGATGTCGCCGAGCGGGACTTCGTCAAGGTGGCGGAGCTTCAGGGGATGCGCCCCACGGCGGTGATGGCCAAGGAGATCCTGCCCAACCTGAGCACCCCGCTGATGGTGGAGTCGGGCCTGCGGCTCACCTATTCGATCATCGTCATGTCCGGGCTGGCGTTCCTCGGCTTCGGCCAGCCGCCGCCGGCGCCCAACTGGGGGACCATGATCAACGAGAACCGGGCTGGCCTGTCGCTGAATCCCTGGGCGGTGATCGTCCCGGCCGTGCTGATCGCGCTGCTCACCATCGGCACGAACCTCTTCACCGATGCGATCGGCCGGCTGGCGCTCGGCGTGGACCGCAGGCCGCCCGAGGCGGCCCTGGCCGACGGCCTGGGCCTGACCGAGGGCAGGGTGACGTGAGCGCCGACGGGACGCGGGCCACGGTCGCCAGCAGCACGCCCGGCTGGCCGGCCGGGCAGGCCCGGCTGGAGGTCAGGGATCTGGAGATCCGCAGCGCTGGCCCGAGGGGGCACTCCGCCTCCCCGGGGGCAAGCCCCCGGACCCCACGGCCCGGAACCCCCCGACGGCCGGCGGCCCCGTTCCTCCGTCACGGGGCCGCCGGCCATGGCCGCCGCGGGCCGGCCGTGGTCAGCGGGGTCAGCTTCGCGGTGCGGCCGGGGGAGGTGCTCGGCCTGGTCGGTGAGTCAGGGTCGGGGAAGACCACGGTCGCTCTCGCCTTGCTCGGCCACACCAGGCGCGGCCTGTCCGTCACCGGCGGCGAGATCCGGCTGGACGGGACGGACCTGCTCCGCCTCAAGCCGGCCCAGTTGCGGCGCGTGCGCGGGGCCAAGGTCAGCTACGTGCCGCAGGACCCGGCGGCGGCGCTGAACCCCGCGCTGCGGATCGGCTATCAGCTACGCGAGGCACTGCGGGTGCACCCGGGCGCCACGGCAGACCCGGACACCCGGATCCTGGAGGTGATGCGCGAGGCGCGGCTGGACGCGGGGCCCGGCCTGCTGCGGCGGTACCCGCATCAGCTCTCCGGCGGCCAGCAGCAGCGTGTCGGCCTGGCCATGGCCTTCGCCTGCCGGCCCTCGCTGATCGTGCTTGACGAGCCCACCACCGGCCTCGACGTCTCCACCCAGCGGCACATCCTGGACACCATGCGCAGCCTTTGCCGGGGCTACGGGGTGGCGGCGGTCTATGTCAGCCACGACCTCGCGGTGGTCAGCGAACTGGTGGCCGAGGTGGCGGTCATGTACGCGGGCCGCATCG